>Ga0183011_10468_pt1 | contig 22131 bp, 22 predicted proteins | sample NAcewD2O_March_FD_122322 | JGI IMG/M metagenome (GOLD analysis project Ga0183011, IMG submission 122322) | Mouse cecal microbial communities from Vienna, Austria - N-Acetylneuraminic amended D2O_March | ecosystem: Host-associated > Mammals > Digestive system > Large intestine > Cecum | place... | reverse complement strand
CATATGGAGCCATTTGGCATATCGATGGAAATCCGTTGCGGTTCGGTAACGATGCCTGGCGAGGGGATAACAGTGGCGATAAGCAGAGTGAGCTGTCTCTTGTTTCCGAAAGCCAAGATATATGTCGACAGCGCGCTTGTCATATCGGCTGTTGTCCTGAGCTATCTGTTTTTCGGCCGCTGGCTGTGGAATGTTGTCGGGGTCGCCACGCTTTTCGCAATGATAAATGATATATGTGGGGCTTGCAGTAAAGGTAATCAATCCGCATATGGTGTGGTTCAGCCGCCTTGTGTGTTATCGTCCGGGGTTCAGGCGGTATGTCTATGGACTCGCCAGGTTCATAAAGCATGGCCGGGGCTGACAGGGAGGATCCTTCCAAGAGTCGTTATTTAAAGTGAAAAACAAAGCGGCTGCCGCGCCTGTGACTTGAAATCACGGGCGGCAGCCGCTTTTGCAGTCATGCGGTTGCTTTATGTCAACCCCTGATGCTGGGGGCGCAGTAGATCGTTGACTGTCTTGACCGGATTGAAAGTGGAAATCGGCACTTCCACGAATGCGGTCAACCAGTCGCTCATGGCTCCATTCCAGAGTCCGGGCAGCTCCAAGGCCTTCAGGCTACGCCCGTGCAGTGATTTGGAGGATATGAATCCAGTCTCGGCATCGACATATGCGGGGAGGTCATATTTGCGGCCCTCATGGTCTTTGACGTAGCATACCAGGTCCACCGGATTGAAATGTGTGGCTTTTGCCATCATCTCGCGGTTCTCTGTCTTCGACAGGTCAATCTGGGTGCTTTCAAGAATCTGCAACGAACGCGACCCGTCGGCGTTGTATGTCACATACGGACCTCCGCCTGGCTCTCCCTCGTTTCTTACCATGCCGCATACCCTCATCGGGCGGTCGAGCTTGACACGCAGATATGTAGCCAGGTCTTCGCCCTTTAGTGTCGACAGTTCGGGGGAATCAAAAGAGAAACATTCGCGCATGAAGGCTACGATTCCCTCAAGTTCTGCCTCAGAATACTGGCGGCTGTCGATGAGATCGATGAAAGCAGTGACTTTGTCGTGCAACTCGATGAGGTAACCTGCGATGACCTTTTTGTAGAGGAGGGTGGACTCCCTGCGGTTGTCAGGCACCACATTGTCGATGTTCTTTATGAAGACCACAGTCGAGTCAAGTTCATTCAAGTTCTGTATCAAGGCTCCGTGTCCTCCGGGACGGAACACGAGACGGCCATCTTCCCTGAACAAGGAGTTGTCCTCATTCACGGCGACTGTGTCGGTCGAGGCTTTTTGCTCTGACATTGATACGAAAATCTTGACTCCCATACGCGCCTCGATGGCCGGAACTGCTTCCGCGAGCTTTCGGGCGAAAGCCTCGCGATGTGAGGGGGAGACGGTCAGGTGCATGTTCACTGAACCATCTGCCTGGCGGGCGGATTGCGCTCCCTCCACAAGCTGTTCCTCCACGGGGGTACGTGTGTCATCTCCGGACTTATGGAATGTCAGCAAGCCTTTCGGGAGGTTTCCGTAGTCAAGCCCTTCCGGGCCGATGATTCCTTTTACCACCTCTTTCTGCGCGCCTTCAGCCAGCAGTTCGTCTACTCCTTTGCCGCTGTGGGTTTTGCGCAATTGCTCGTCAAGCTGTCCGAAAAAAGCCACGTCGTGGATGTTCCTCAGGAGATTGTCCACATCGGAACCTTCGGGAGCTGTGTCCTTGTCGCCGTCAACAAAGCTGAAGAGCGATTTGAACATACGCGAAGCGGCCCCTGATGCGGGGACGAACTTGCAGACATCGCCACCGTCGGCCAGGTACTTGTCCCATCTGGCCACGGCTTCAGCCTCTTCCTGTGGCGTCAGCACTGTGATTCCTTCGCCGGGACGTGCGGAATCATATATTTTAAGGTATGGGAAACCGGTCTTGAAGCGTTCGACCTGGGTCATAAGTGTCTCTTCCGAGACTCCACGCTGGCCCAGCTGGGCCATATCATCTTTTGTCAACATGTCGGTCTGTAGGGTTGGGTTTGTTTAGGAGTTGTCGTGATTATGTTTTCACAAAGTTACAGCTTTTTATCCGATTTCCATTCACCGACAGATATAATTCTTGATATGAGCCAGCCTTCGGTGTAGCCTGGATATGAAAAACCACTGGAATGGGGTTCCCGATGGTCTGTGAGTCTCCTCGTTTTTTTCAATTGTATTGCGGATTGACCGGATGATACAGCCAGTTTCTGTATGGTTTGCCCAAAAGCCTGACGATTCTGTACCATGACGAGTCTCCGTCTTCCATAAAAATCTCTTTGTTGGCTGGTTTGGGCGCCACGGCCCATACATGTTTCTCAATCTCCTCCTCGAGCTGCATAGGGTCCCAGCCGCTGTATCCGACGAAAAAGCGCATTCTGCCTTCCGTCTCGAGCCCCATGTTGACATAGCTTTTGACCTGCTTGAAGTCACCGCCGATATAAAGGCCTTCGGCGATTTTGCGGGCGCCACGAAACTCATCTCCAAGGGAGTGGAGATAAAACAGCCGGTCGCATGACAGAGGGCCGCCGCAGTAAATCGGGATGTCTATCTCATCCTGGACGCCTTCTATCGCCTCTCCCAATGTGTAACCGGTGGCTTTGTTAAGCACCAGCCCCATGGCCGACTTGCCCCGTTCATATTCGACAAGCGAGATGATCCCGTGGTTGAAATATTCCTCACGCAAAAACGGCTCGGCCACAAGCAATGACCCGACAGCCGGCTTTCCGGTCGGAAGGTTGATTTTAAAAATGGAGGAATCAAGATCGGGCATATCAATCTCCATGACTCATAGTAATATTACATTTCATGTCGACAGGGATTTCCCGCCCGAAGTTGCTGGCCGGAAAATCCATCTCAATGGCGAAGTTACCATTATTTTACGGGACGAACAAATATTTTTGCAGAAATCCAAAAATGTTTGTGGGGAATGACGCTACAGGGGGCCTGCCAATCACTGAGGGTTTTGTCTTTGATGTCAGGAAAAGCAGACAGAGAAATGACGATGTTTTTGCCGACGTTTGTTGCGCGGGGGAGAGGCGTATTGTAGAACGTGTGTCTGAAATCGGCACGGCTCTTTCATTTAACTTTGATGCTACAATGCGCCACTGTTAATCAAGTAGTTATATGTGGCAGTTACGCAATGGCTGTGTTAATCTCATTTTGGATAAAAGGGTTAATGGCTTTTAACTAACTATCAGTCATGCACTTTGAAAATTCCAAGCATTTTTAAATGAAAGAGCCGTGTGAAATCGGCCGCATAATGAATAAATGGATGAATAAAAGCACTGTTAAAAAGAGTGATATTTGATTTTTTTTGTTAACTTTGTGGCGGTTTTTGCGTTTTGACCAGTTGAAATACCCCTCCCTTGTCGTTTTTGAGGAGCTTCAGGATGCGTCAGGACGCGAAGATATTGTTGTTTGGTTGCCACGTTGTTGGTGGCAATTGATTGATAAACACGAAGATAATAATGATTAACATTACTTTTCCCGATAATTCGGTAAAACAGTACGAAGCCGGGGTGACACCCCTTGAAATCGCCCGTAGCCTTTCGCCGCAGCTCGCCCGAGATGTGCTGGCCGCATCTGTCAATGATCAGGAATGGGATTTGAGCCGCCCGGTCAATGAGGATGCTTCCATCAAACTTTTCAAATGGGATGACCCTGAAGGCAAGCATGCTTTCTGGCATTCCTCCGCCCACCTTCTCGCCGAGGCCCTCCAGGAACTTTATCCCGGAGTGAAATTCGGTATCGGCCCGGCAATCGAGAACGGCTTCTACTACGATATAGACCCCAACGGCCACAGCATCACTGCGGCCGACTTCCCCGCGATAGAGGCCAAAATGCTTGAGCTGGCTCGTCGTGACGAGCAGATTGTGAGGGCTGACATCTCGAAAGCTGATGCCTTAAAGATGTTTGGCGAACGTCAGGAGGAATACAAATGTGAGCTTATCTCTGAACTTGAGGATGGCTCTATCACTACATACACCCAGGGCGCGTTCACAGACCTCTGCCGTGGCCCGCATCTTCCTTCGACAGGAGTGATAAAGGCCTGCAAAGTCATGTCGCTCGCCGGAGCATACTGGCGCGGCGACGAGAAGCGCAACCAGCTGGTGCGTGTTTACGGGATAACATTCCCGAAAAAGAAGATGCTTGATGAGTATCTTGTCCTGCTCGAGGAAGCCAAGAAGCGCGACCACCGCAAGCTCGGCAAAGAGATGGAGCTTTTCGCTTTCTCGACCAACGTGGGCGCCGGTCTTCCCCTCTGGCTTCCCAAGGGTGCCGCCCTGCGTGACCGTCTTGAGCAGTTCCTCCGCAAGATTCAGAAGAGATATGGTTACCAGCAGGTAATCACCCCCCACATAGGCAACAAGCAGCTCTATGTCACCTCGGGCCATTACGCGAAGTATGGCAAGGACTCCTTCCAGCCGATACATACGCCGCAGGAAGGGGAGGAGTATATGCTCAAACCTATGAACTGCCCTCACCACTGCGAGATATTCAAGACATCACCCCGCTCTTACCGCGACCTGCCGTTGCGCCTCGCGGAATTCGGCACGGTGTACCGCTACGAGCAGACCGGTGAGCTGCATGGCCTTACCCGTGTCAGGGGATTCACCCAGGATGACGCCCACATATTCTGCGCGCCTTCACAAATCAAGGATGAGTTCCTGAAAGTGATGGATATAATCCTGTATATCTTCAACGCCTTGAAATTTGACAATTACGAGGCTCAGATATCACTGCGAGACCCCAAGAACAAAGAGAAGTACATCGGTTCGGACGAGAACTGGCACCTTGCAGAGCAGGCCATCATCGAGGCTTGTGAGGAAAAAGGGCTCAACGCCCGCAAGGAGCTTGGCGAGGCCGCTTTCTATGGTCCCAAGCTTGACTTCATGGTCAAGGACGCCATCGGACGCCGCTGGCAGCTCGGCACAATCCAGGTTGACTACAACCTGCCCGAGCGGTTCCAGCTCGAATACACCGGCGCGGACAATCAGAAACACCGTCCAGTGATGATTCACCGCGCGCCTTTCGGTTCACTCGAACGTTTCGTCGCCGTCCTGCTGGAACATACGGCTGGCAAATTCCCCCTCTGGCTCTCACCTGAACAGGCCATCATCCTGCCGATTTCCGAAAAGTTCAATGATTACGCCTACGAGGTTGCCCGTCAGCTCAACGAGCTTGATGTCCGCGTGACTGTCGATGACCGAAACGAGAAAATCGGCCGAAAGATTCGCGACAACGAGTTGAAGCGTATTCCCTATATGCTTGTCGTCGGGGAGAAAGAGGCTGAAAACGGCGAGATCTCCGTGCGCAAGCAGGGTGAAGGCGACAAGGGCACGATGAAGGTCGCCGAATTTGCCAAGGAAATCAACCGCCTTGTGAAAGAACTCCAGTAATCACGCCGGGCAAAGAACAAATCCCGGCAGAGGATGTTCACCTTAAAAAGAATCACCAACCAATACTGAATGGATAAGAAACCCATCAACTCCGGAGGCTCAAGACCCTCCAGCTATGGAAGCCAGGGCCACAGCGGCTCGGCTCCACGACAGGCCGGAAGCGGCCAACACACCTCGTCCTCCCAGGGAGGATACAGCCAGCGCAGCCAAGGCGGCCCGCGCCCGGCTGGCACTTCGGCTCCGCGTCCGGCCGGAGCCAGCACCGGACGTCCGGGAGGATTTTCCGGTCCCCGTCCCGGCGGCCCGCGCCCCGGAGGTTTCGGTGGTCCCCGCCCCGGAGGCTTCGGCGGCCCGCGTCCAGCAGGAATGCGTCCTCCATTGACAGGCCCGCGTCCTCCCCGCAAAGAGGAGCCCTACAACATCAACGAGCGCATCCACGCCAAGGAGGTGCGCCTCGTGGGCGACAATGTCGAGAATGGTGTCGTGTCTCTCCAGCAGGCCCTCAAGCTTGCCGATGAGATGGAGCTTGACCTGGTCGAGATCTCTCCCACCGCTCAGCCTCCTGTCTGCAAGATTCTTGACTACTCCAAGTTCCTGTATCAGCAGAAGAAGCGCCAGAAAGAGCAGAAAGCCAAGGCGACGAAAGTTGTGGTGAAGGAAATCCGCTTCGGCCCCCAGACCGATGATCACGATTACAACTTCAAGCTCAAACACGCCCAGAGCTTCCTTCAGGAGGGTTCCAAGGTGAAGGCTTATGTCTTCTTCAAAGGGCGTTCGATTCTTTTCAAGGAGCAGGGCGAGGTGCTGTTGCTGCGTTTCGCCAACGACCTTGAAGAGCTTGGCAAGGTAGAGCAGATGCCGGTTCTCGAGGGAAAGAGGATGACAATCATGCTTTCTCCCAAGAAAAAAGTCTGAAAAAACATCCGTCAAGGCAATAAAAAGCCTGATTGCGCGTTGTATATGATGGTGTCAGTGACACCAAACTAATCAAATCATAAATTAACAAAAATGCCAAAGATTAAGACTAATTCCGGTGCCAAAAAGAGGTTCGCCCTTACCGGAACAGGAAAGATCAAGAGAAAACATGCTTACAAGAGTCACATTCTGACGAAGAAGACCAAGAAGCAGAAGAGAAACCTCACCCACTTCGGCACAGTCAACAAGGTAGACGAAGCCAACGTAAAGGCATTACTTGGCCTGAAGTAATCAGTCCCCTTTCCCAGAGGACTTATTCTTCAACCCGAAGAGCCTGAGGTTTAGCCCCAGAAAACAATCATCCCCGACTTCCGCGCTACTCTTGACGCCGGCGGTCAGGGCGAAGGCAACCGGACCGGCCTGAGCAACACCAAGTGGTCCGAAATCTACTAACCGGATGTCATGCCGCAAGAGCAACGCCGTCAAACACAATCAAGGCCGTTGCCGCTGACATTCAAAACTTGTCAAAACAATGCCAAGATCAGTAAACCACGTAGCATCCCGCGCACGTCGTAAGAAAATCCTCAAATTAACCCGCGGTTACTTCGGTTGCCGTCGTAACGTGTGGACCGTTGCCAAGAACACTTGGGAAAAGGGTCTCACCTACGCTTACCGCGACCGCAAGAACAAAAAGCGCAACTTCCGTTCGCTTTGGATTCAGCGAATCAATGCCGCCGCCCGTATGGAGGGTCTTTCTTACTCTCAGCTCATGGGACTCATTCACAAGGCCGGCATCGAAATCAACCGCAAGGTGCTTGCCGACCTGGCTCTCAACAACCCCGCCGCTTTCAAGGCTGTTGTTGACAAAGTGAAGGCTTAAGGCAATATCCGGATTATATCGGGAAAGAATGACGGAGTGTCGCAATGCGGCACTCCGTCTGCTGTTTATGCCAAGTAAACTGCTTACTGAGATTTCCCTCGGCAGCACATCAATATCTGTTTTTGAAACATCCATTGGGGCAGACTGTAACACATTTGTTGCAACCGACACATTTGAAATGAAGCGGCTTCGCATGTCGGTGCCACAAAAATTTGATTTGTTTGTTGGTTTATTTTGTGCCGGTCAGAATGCCGCTGTCATTATCTGTTTTCTGTTCGCGCATGTCGATATGCCGGATTCCTTTACGAAATCAAGTGACAGACTGAATTTGACAGCGAAATATGGACTGCTACGGGCGATGTGGGCCTTTGATGTGCATAGGCTAATGCCGAGAGATTTCGGGCCTCCATCCAATAGTTTTCCAGGAATGCCAAGACTCCGATGTGTAGCGACCATTTGTCGCGCGTGTAGCCTGCCATTAGCTGGTTCATATCCTTTTCCTCGATTATCTCCTCTCCATACATATAATTGGCCGGCCAAGAAAAGACACGCGACTCCGGGAAATATTTTAAAGAAATTTTCCTGTGATGGGGCCAGAATGGTTGTGGGCTGCCTGTCGTCTTCTCTGTGACAGGTGCGGCAGGGTATGTCAGATTACGGCAAGACCGCCCTGTGATGTCTCTTTGTACAATGACGGGATGTCGTGGCCGGTCTGTTTCATAACTTCTACTATGCGGTCGAAATCAACCCGGTGCTGGCCGTCGGAGAACGCGGCATACAGGTTGGCGTCGAGAGCGCGGGCGGCCGCATAGGCGTTGCGTTCGATGCATGGAATCTGCACAAGCCCGCAGACGGGATCGCAAGTGAGGCCGAGGTGATGCTCAAGGCCCATCTCCGCCGAGTATTCTATCTGGGCCGGAGTGCCGCCAAACAGCTGTGAGGCCGCAGCGGCTGCCATTGCGCAGGCCACACCGACTTCACCCTGGCATCCGACCTCCGCCCCTGACACAGAGGCGTTGAATTTCACCACGTTGCCAAACAGCCCTGCAGTGGCGAGAGCGCGCAGAATGCGGTTCTCAGAGAATCCTTTGGATGTGTGCAGATGATAAAGCACAGCCGGGACGATGCCGCATGAACCACATGTCGGAGCCGTCACGATTTCCCCTCCAGAGGCGTTTTCTTCGCTGACAGCCAGAGCATAGGCATATACCAGGCCACGGCTCTTGAGCGACGAGTTGTAACCGGCTGCGTGGACATAGTAGCTGACAGCCTTGCGCCTTACACCGAGGCCGCCGGGAAGCACTCCCTCGGCTTCTATGCCGCGTTCGACGGCGGCTTTCATGACGTGCCATACTTCTCGCAGGTAGTCCCATATTTCAGGCCCTTCGGTCTGGCCTACATATTCCCAGTAGCTCAAGCCGGTCTGTTCACACCATTGCAGTATATCCTTGATTTTAGTCATGGAATAGATCGAGTCTGCCGGCTGGCGGCTTTCACCTTCGCGGACTATGTCGCCGCCTCCGATGGAGTAGTAGGTCCGTGAATGCAGTTGAGTGCCCTCTGAGGATAATGCGTCGAAACGGATGCCGTTGGTGTGGAATGGCAACACGATGTCGGGCTTCCAGATGATTTCGGCCGGAACCACAGGAGTGAGTATCTCAAGTACTGCCTTGTCGGTAAGGTGGCCTTTACCTGTTGCCGCCAGTGAGCCGAAGAGAGTCACGTCGATGCGCGCTGTCTCTGAGGGTATCTCATGGAGGAACATATTGGCGGCTTTGCGCGGGCCTATGGTGTGGGAACTGGATGGGCCGTGGCCTATTTTGTAAAGATGACGTATTGATTCCATTGAGGATAGGGGGCAGGCCCGGAGGCTGTCATTTGTTTTTGTTGTCTTCGGAAATTATGTAGTGTTTCACCTTCTGGAAAAGACGTGTGGCGAACACAAAGTCGTTCAGGGCTTCGTTGGTGGTGGTGAAAATTCGCTCCTTGTCGCCTACCCATTCGCGGTGTCCCTTGTTGATGAAGATGATGTTTTCTCCGATACCCAGCACGGAGTTCATGTCGTGGGTGTTTATGATGGTGGTGATGCCGTATTCGTGGGTGATGTCGTGCAGAAGCTCGTCAATCAGGATGGATGTGCGAGGGTCAAGGCCAGAGTTTGGTTCGTCGCAGAAAAGATACTTGGGATTAAGGGCGATGGCTCTGGCGATGGCGACACGTTTCTGCATGCCTCCGGATATTTCTGACGGAAATTTTTTCTCCGCTCCCTGGAGATTGACGCGTTCGAGGCAGAACCTCGCGCGGTCAAGCATTTCTCCCCTTGTCATTGTGGTGAACATTGTCAGGGGGAACATCACATTGCCCAGCACTGTCTCTGAGTCGAACAGCGCTGAGCCTTGAAACAGCATCCCTATTTCTTTACGAAGATCCTTGACTTGGCGTGTGTCCATCTTCAGGAAGTCGCGTCCGTCATACAGGATTTCTCCTTCCTCGGGAGTGACCAGGCCTACGATTGATTTCATAAGCACGGTTTTGCCCGAGCCGCTCTGTCCGATTATAAGGTTTGTCTTGCCTGTGTAGAAGGTCGCGGAGACATTGTGCAGGATGGTTTTCCCGTCAAATGACTTGGTGAGGTTTTTGACTTCAATCATTGCAGCAGTACTTTGGTCAGTATGACATCGAACAGGAGAATCAAAATCGAGGATGATACCACGGCGTTGGTCGAAGCCTTGCCGACCTGCAACGCTCCGCCTTTTACATAATATCCAAAGAACGAAGCGACGGAGGCGATTATGTAGGCGAACACGAGGCTTTTTATCAGGCCATACCAGACATACCATTCGTTGAAGAACGCTTGTATGCCATATGTGTAGCGGGCGGTGGATATAAGGTCTGTGAAAATGGTGACAAGGTAGCCGCCGAGAATTGATGTGCCGATGCAGAACACGCTCAGCACCGGCATGAATCCGACGAAAGCCACAATTTTAGGCAGCACAAGGTAGTTGACCGAGTTCACTCCCATGATTTCAAGGGCGTCGATTTGCTCCGTAACTCTCATTGTGCCTATCTCCGAGGCGATGTTTGAGCCGACTTTTCCGGCGAGAATCAGGCAAAGGATGGAGTTGGAGAATTCCAGCAACACGATGTCGCGGGTGGCCAGGCCAACGGAGTAGGCTGGCATAAGCGGATTCGATGTGTTGAGTTTCATCTGGATTGTGCATACCGCGCCGATGAACACCGAGATGACTATGACAAGCGGGATGGAATCAACCCCGAGTTTTGTCACCTCCTGAAGGGTGCGCCGGGAGAAAACCTTCCATTTGTCAGGTATGGAGAAAGCCTTGGCAATGAACAGGCAGTATTTGCCAAATTGGCTCAGTGATGTTGTGATGAGCATAATCAGTTGGGAATAAGTCGGTTGTTGTAACTTACAAACACTTCGGAGATTTAGCCCGAATCTGTTTTCCTACCACAAAGGTAAGAATTTTTCCACAAAAATGCCATCCGGCTATTATTATACGGTGAAAATTTCGTAATTTCGCCCTCAAAATAATCCTTTTATCCCACAAGAAGAATGCTTATCATCGGTATCGCCGGAGGAACCGGCTCTGGCAAAACGACTGTCGTAAACAAGATTCTCTCGAGTTTCCCCGCCGGAGAGGTGGCCGTCATGCCACAGGACTCCTACTACAAGGATTCCTCTCATATCCCGCCGGAAGAACGGAGCAAGATAAACTTCGACGAGCCGAATGCCATCGAGTGGAGCCTTCTGGTGGAGCATCTCAGGCAGCTCAAGGCCGGAAAAGCCATTGACATGCCGACATACAGCTACCTCACCTGTACCCGCCAGGAGGAGACTGTCAGGGTTGAGCCACGCGATGTGGTAATCGTGGAGGGCATTCTGGTCCTCACCGACCCTGTCTTGCGCCAGATGATGGATGTGAAGTGTTTTGTTGACGCTGATGCCGATGACCGCCTGATACGAGTGATAGCCCGTGACTGCATCGAGCGTGGGCGTACTCCTCAGATGGTCATTGACCGTTATGAGGATGTCCTCAAACCGATGCATTGCCAGTACATAGAGCCGTGCAAGCGTTTTGCCGATTTGATCATCCCTCAGGGAGGCACGAATTCCGTGGCAATCGGGTTGCTGACTGATTATATCGACGGTCGCCTCAAAAAGGCCGCAGGCAAGTAATGACAGAGTACATGCAGGAAGAAAAGATGGTGCTGCGCACCGAGAATCTTGTCAAGAAATATGGAAGCCGCACAGTGGCCAACCATGTCTCGATTGATGTCACGCAAGGTGAAATCGTCGGTCTGCTCGGGCCCAACGGAGCCGGTAAGACCACGACTTTCTATATGACCACAGGGCTTGTCACGCCCAATGAAGGTCGCATATTCCTCAATGACAAGGACATCACCAAGTATCCAGTTTACCGCAGGGCCCAGAACGGCATCGGGTATCTCGCACAGGAAGCGTCGGTGTTCAGGAAACTCTCTGTCGAGAACAACATAAAGTCAATTCTTGAAATGACTGGCTTGTCTAAGGAGGAGCAACGCGACAAGCTTGAGAGCCTTATTTCTGAGTTCCGTCTTCAGAAAGTGAGGAAAAACCTCGGCGACCAATTGTCGGGTGGTGAGCGCCGCCGCACAGAAATAGCCCGTTGTCTGGCGATAAACCCGAAGTTCATTATGCTCGACGAACCATTCGCCGGGGTGGATCCCATCGCGGTGGAAGATATTCAGGAGGTGGTATACCGTCTGAAAGAGAAGAATATCGGGATTCTCATCACAGACCACAACGCGCAGGAGACGCTCCGTATCACAGACCGGGCGTATCTTTTGTTTGAAGGCAAAATCCTGTTTCAAGGGACATCTGAAGAACTTGCGGAGAATCCGGTCGTTAGAGAGAAATACCTGGGCCGAAGTTTTATCTTCTACCGCAAAAAATTCGACGCGCGCGGTTCGTCGCAGCCAGTTGTCTCCGCTGCTACGGAGCAGGCCAAGGATTAAGATTTCTTCTGCCTGAATGGGCTGACAGGCCCATACAAGTTGCCGTTGTTGACCGCTTTGCGGTAAGAGAGATAGATTTTCAGCACGACAAGGAAAAGCGCTGTCCCAAAGAGCAGACGCCACCAATCACCTCCGGCCATCAAATCAATGACACGCGAGATTACAATGCCTCCTCCGATGAATGTGAAGGCGAGCCATATGTTACGTTTTGTTCGGTTGCTTATCATCGCAAAGGTGTTTTGATGGTTTGACGCGCGGCTGCAGGATTAAGTTGCGTGTGCGTGGCGAAATTTACAACAGGGCGATGGAAAGAACCTCGTCAACGGTTTCGACATAATGGAATGTCATGCCGTCGAGATATGCTTCTTCAATCTGCTCTATGTCCTTGAGATTTTCTCTGCAGATGATGATGTCGGTGATGCCGGCGCGTTTGGCCGCAAGTATTTTCTCCTTGATTCCACCCACAGGCATTACACGTCCGCGCAAAGTTATTTCGCCGGTCATGGCAAGTTTGGGCCTCACCATACGTCCGGTGAAGGTGGAGGCGATTGACACAGCCATGGTTATTCCGGCCGAGGGCCCATCTTTGGGGACAGCTCCCTCAGGGACATGTATGTGGAGGTTGTTTTCCTCAAACTTCACAGCTGGGATGCCAAGCTGGTCAGCGTGAGCCCTCACATATTGCAGCGCTATGGCGGCTGACTCTTTCATTACGTCTCCGAGGTTGCCGGTGAGGGTCAGCTTTTCACCTTTCCCCTTTGAAAGTGATGACTCGATGAACAGTATCTCACCTCCATGGGCGGTCCACGCGAGTCCCGTCACCACTCCAGGTTGGGAGAATGTCTCGTAGCGTTGCGGGGAATAGCGCTCAGGGCCCAGGATGGCTTTCACGTCATCAGCTGACTTGATGTCAAGGGTGACATTGTCTCCAGACATCTTTTTGACCAATAACTTGCGGTCTATTGAAGACAATGTCTTCTCAAGCTGGCGCACACCGCTTTCAGAGGTGTAACCCTCTATGACCGAAGCCAGAGCTTCGTCTGAAAAAATAAGGTCTTCGAGCAGGTCTCCTCCCATTTTGATGACGCGCGGCACGAGGTGGCGGCGTGCAATCTCGATTTTCTCTTCAAGCAGATACCCGGGCACCTCCACGACTTCCATACGGTCGAGCAATGGACGAGGAATGGTATCGAGGGTGTTGGCTGTGGCGATGAAAAGAGCTTTGGAAAGGTCAAAGTCGACATCCACGAAATTGTCATGGAACTTGTGGTTCTGCTCAGGGTCGAGGACTTCGAGCAATGCTGACGACGGGTCGCCTTTGATGTCCCTTGAAAGTTTGTCGATTTCATCAAGCAGCAGAAGCGGGTTGGCGCTTCCTGCACGCTTGATGGCATCGATTATGCGTCCAGGCATCGCGCCTATGTAGGTGCGTCGATGTCCGCGTATTTCCGCCTCGTCTGACACGCCCCCGAGAGAAATCCGTTGATAATTTCGGCCGAGGGCCTCGGCAATCGATTTGCCCAGGGATGTCTTTCCGACACCAGGCGCGCCCACAAGGCAAAGTATAGGAGCTTTCCCCTCAGGGTTGGCCATGGTGACAGCCACCTGTTCCAGGATTCTCTCCTTGACCTTCTCCATGCCGAAATGGTTGGCCTCCAGTTCGTCTTTGGCTTTCGGGAGCGAGGTGTTGAGTTGAGTCTGCTCCATCCACGGGAGCTCGAGGAGGGTGGTGAGATAGTTGTATGTCACCGAATAGTCGGGAGAGGATGGATTGAGACGACGCAGCTGTGAGAGGCCCTTGTTGAATGCCTCTTGGGCCTGCGCGGTCATTTGTTTTGCCGCTGCTTTCTCTGACAGTTGCTCTACATCGTCGGTGTCGCCATAGAGTTCGCGTTGCATGACATCCATCTGTCTGCGGATGAAAGTCTCACGCTGCTCCTGTGTCAGTTCTTCGCGCGCGCGTTCCATAATATCTCTGGCGATGGAAAGCTTCTGTAACTCGTCGTTGAGTATTCTGAGCAGCTTTTCGCCACGGGTCAGGAGGCGGAACGCCGCGAGCAGTTCTATTTTCAATTCGGCAGGAGCCGATAGGTGGGTGGCTATGGTGTTTATGATTTCCGCCGGATCGCTGAGCAGCTCGGGATTTATGGCCTGGATCTGGTCGGAGTCGGTGTGTGACACAAGCTCCTTGTACGCTTTTGATATGAGTTCGGCCAGGGTCTTGAGGCTTTCCGGTTCTCCTGTCTTGCTTTCGTTGACGCGGCTCACATCCAGATTTAGGGTCGAGCCAGGCATGGATGACTCCAGAGAGTCTCCCTTCACCTTGAATTTGCCTGTGGCGCGAAGAAATGCCGAGCGAGTGCCGTCAGGCAGGTCGAAAATCTGCAGCACCTCCACAAAGACTCCATAAGGGGCCACGTCGGTGTGGGTGGTTGGATTTTCGGTGCGTGGATCCGTCTGGCAGCATAGGCCGATGGTTAGCTTCCCCTCTTGGGCATTGCGGGCGACAGCGAGCGATGACTCTCTGACGAGGGCTATGGGTATTGCCACTCCGGGAAAGAGTACAAGGTTGCGTGTGGCGATGACAGGAAGGCATCCCAGGTCTGGGGCTTTGAATCCACCGGCGCGCGTGAGGTCAATCTGACCCATGGTGATGATTTTGGGCTCTTTTTTCATAAACAGGCAGGGAAAGACCCCATAGGGGCGAAAATCGGCTGCAAAGTTACGAAAAATCCCCCTTTTGGCAAAATTCGTGCGAATATGGCGATTTTTTTGCGCAAATGTGTTTTGTAACATATAAAAAGTTATTGTCAAGCCGAAGTTTCTTACTAAATTTAGACCGTAAAAAATTCTTACCTCAACATAATACCTGATTGCTATGAAGGTCTATCAAACCAACGAAATCAAAAACATCTCCTTGCTTGGTAGCAAGGGGGCCGGGAAAACCACACTCGCCGAAGCTATGCTTTACGAGTGTGGAGTAATAAAACGCCGTGGCACCATCGATGCCAAAAACACGGTCTCTGACTACTTCCCGGTGGAAAAAGAGTATGGTTACTCGGTTTTCTCCACGATCTTCTACGCTGAGTTTCTCAACAAGAAGCTCAACGTCATCGACTGCCCTGGAGCTGATGACTTCGTGGGCAATGCCATAACTGCCCTCAATGTGACCGACACTGGTGTCATTGTGATTGATGCCCAGTATGGAGTGGAGGTCGGAACGCAGAACATATTCCGCACTACGGCCCAGCTCAAAAAACCCGTGATTTTCGCCCTCAACCAGCTTGACGGCGAGAAGGCCGACTATGACAACTGCATAGAGCAGATGAAGGAAATCTTCGGCGCGCGTGTGGTTCCCATCCAGTATCCCCTGGAGTGTGGCCCGGGCTTCAACGCTATGATTGATGTCCTTCTTATGAAAAAATACTCCTGGGGTCCTGACGGCGGAGTCCCGACCATCGAGGATATCCCGGCCGAAGAGATGGAGAAGGCCCAGGAGATGCACCAGACACTGGTGGAGGCTGCCGCCGAAAATGATGAGACCCTGATGGAGAAGTTCTTCGACCAGGGGCATCTGACAGAAGACGAGATGCGTGAAGGCATCCGCAAGGGGCTTGTCGACCGTTCGATTTATCCGGTGTTCTGTGTCAGCGCCCTCAAAGACATGGGTGTGCGCCGTATGATGGAGTTCCTCGGCAATGTCGTTCCTTTCGTGGAGGATATGCCCGCTCCTGTAGACACAGCCGGAAACGAGGTCAAGCCTGACAGCAACGGCCCGTTGAGCATCTTCATGTTCAAGACCACTGTAGAACCGCATATCGGTGAAGTCCAGTACTTCAAGGTCATGTCAGGAACCCTGACGGCGGGTGTCGACCTCGACAATGTGACCCGTGGCGGCAAGGAACGTATGGCGCAGATATTCTGCGTGTGCGGCCAGATAAAGACCCCTGTCGACAAACTCTGCGCCGGTGACATCGGTGCGACCGTGAAGCTCAAAGATGTGCGCACCGGCAACACCCTTGACGAGAAGGGTTGCGAAATCGCGTTTGACTTCATCAAGTATCCCGCTCCGAAATACCAGCGTGCTATACGCCCCGTCACAGAGAGCGATGCTGAAAAGCTCGCAGGCATCCTGACGCGTATGCACGAGGAGGATCCCACATGGGTTGTCGAGCAGTCAAAAGAGCTCAAGCAGGTAATCCTCAAAGGCCAGGGTGAATTCCACCTGCGCACCCTGAAATGGCGCGTTGAGAACAATGACAAGCTTCCAATCCTCTTTGAGGAACCACGCATACCTTACCGTGAGACCATCACCAAGGCCGCACGCGCAGACTACCGCCACAAGAAACAGTCGGGTGGCGCCGGGCAGTTTGGCGAGGTGCATATCATCATCGAGCCTTACAGCGAAGACTCCCCTGTGCCTGACACCTATCGTTTCGGCAACCAGGAATTCAAGATGAGTGTCCGTGACACCCAGGAGATTCCTCTGCAGTGGGGTGGCAAGCTGGTTGTCCACAACTGCATCGTCGGCGGAGCGATTGACGCACGTTTCATCCCCGCCATCATCAAGGGCCTTATGGACCGAATGGAGCAAGGCCCCCTGACCGGCTCATATGCCAGGGATGTTCGCGTCTGCATCTATGACGGCAAGATGCACCCGGTTGACTCCAATGAAATCTCATTCCGCCTGGCGGCCAGAAACGCTTTCTCGGAAGCTTTCCGCGCAGCCAACCCGAAAGTGTTGGAACCTGTCTATGACGTTGAGGTCATGGTTCCGTCGGATGTCATGGGTGATGTGATGAGTGACCTGCAGGGGCGCCGTGCGATAATCATGGGTATGTCTTCCGAAAACGGATTTGAGAAGATTTCCGCCAAGGTTCCTCTCAAGGAGATGTCGAGCTACTCGACGGCTCTCAGCTCCATCACCGGAGGCCGCTCGTCCTTCACGATGCAATTCTCGAGCTACGAGCTGACTCCCGGAGATGTGCAAGAGAAATTGCTCAAAGAGTATGCCGAGAAGAACAACGAAGACTGACAACAGGCATTGACTTTCATACCAGTCAACTATAAGTGAAATCCGCAGGCAGCATAATTGGTGCTGGCCTGCGGATTATTTGTCGCGATATAAGTATTCAATGGTTATTTGTCACACGCAAGTGCCGTAGCCTGGCCAATTCTGTGAGGTCGTAGTCTGGCCACCTCTGTAAGAAAATTGTGGAGCATACGATCTCCCGTCTCCGTCATAATGCTTTCAGGATGAAACTGGAATCCGAAGAGTGGGAGCTCGCGGTGACGCAGTGCCATGATCAGACCTTCCTCGTCACGTGCCGTTACGAAAAGTGTGTCAGGGAGATTGTCGTCAGACACAACCCAGGAGTGATAGCGTCCTACATAAGCGGGTAACCCGGAGCAGAAGCCTGTCAATGGGTCGGAGGAATCAACATCAATGAGGCGTGTCACATGGCCGTGCTTCGGATTGTCCATCTGTAGCAGAATGCCGCCGAAATGCAGCGCGATTGCCTGACATCCGAGACATATTCCAAGCACCGGTATGCGGAGACGTTCCGAGTGGCGGATAACCTCCATCAGCTGTCCTGCTTCATGTGGAAGTCCGGGGCCGGGAGATAGAATCACGGCATCATAGGCTTTGAGAACTCCGCAGTCGATATCGTCGTTTCTGACGACATCCCAACGGATATCCCAGCCATATTTCAGCATGCACTTCTCAAGCAGTCCGATAATATTGTAGACGAAAGAGTCGTGATTGTCTATGATCAGAAGATTCATAATGGCATTTTAAACAGGGACTGAGGTTTTATTGACTGTAAAATTAATGAAGAATTACCGGACGTGCAATCTTATTAGTAATTTTGCGATATGAAACGTCAATTGTCGATCATACCTTTTACAGAATTAAAGACGCAAATGAATGATCTGGGGCGAAGCCGCACTCCTTTCGTGTGGGGGGTGGACTATGATTGCCGACGGGGATTTGTTGTTGACAATCCACATTCTCCAGACTGCGGAATATTATGGGATGTGCGAGGCCGTGGGAACAGCCATGGCTGTAAGCCGCATTCTGAAGCGCTTCCGCATATGCGTGTGGCAGCGCACCCGGAGAGAATTGCCTACGGTAGGATGTTTGACACAGTGATGGCGGGCCTGCGACGCGGTGATTCTTTTCTTGCCAATCTTACGGCCCGCACAGAGGTTGAGTGCCAGTGTGGCCTGGATACTATATTCCGGTATGCCAAGGCTCCGTACAAGCTGCTGCTTCCCAATGAGTTTATCTGTTTCTCTCCAGAGCCTTTTGTCCGGATTTCAGGGGTTAGGATATCCACATACCCGATGAAGGGAACAGCCGATGCTTCATTGCCGGATGCCGAGTCTTTACTAATGGAGAACTACAAGGAAATGTGCGAGCATTATACAATCGTAGACCTTATGCGTAATGATTTGAACTCTGTATCACGAGATGTGAGAGTAGAGCGTTTCAGATATCTGGAGCGTATCGCGACATCGAGGGGCGAGATTTTTCAGACCAGTTCAGAGGTGACAGGCGTGCTTCCGGAAGGTAAAGAGTATGATTTCGGCGATATCATCCTGCCGATGTTGCCGGCCGGGAGCATCACCGGAGCGCCAAAGGAGGCTACCGTCTCCCTGATTGGCTGTGCGGAAGACTCACCGCGCGGATGGTATACGGGAGTGTTCGGTTATTTCGATGGCGAAGAGATGGAAAGTGCCGTCATGATTCGTTGCATACAGCGAGGAGATGACAGGCGGCTATACTTCCACAGCGGAGGCGGCATTACAGTCAACAGTAATTGTGAAGAGGAATATGAAGAGCTTATAGCCAAAGTATATCTGACGAGATGAACAATACAAGAGCCTGTTTTATAGAAACGATAAGATGGAGCGAGGGGAGATATCATCTCCTTGACTTGCATTCGCTCCGTATGGCGGAGACGCTTGAGGAAATGGGATGGCCGCAGGTGGGGGATATAATGGCGTGGCTGCCCGACGTGCCGGATCGGCTGCGGGATATGACTGTCAAATGTCGGGTGCTGTATGGTTGCGGAGGACTGGAGAGTGTGGAATTCGAGCCGTACACTGTCAGACGCGTCTGTTCCCTGCGTATGGTGGAGGACAACGACCTGGACTATCATCTGAAATTTGCCGACCGGAGTAGTCTTATGGCGCTGCGGAATCGTAGCATGGATGCCGACGAGGTAATTGTCGTAAAGAACGGTTTTGTAACCGACACATCATATTCCAATCTCCTTTTTCGAACGACCGATGGCTTTCTGACGCCGGCGCAGCCTCTGTTGCGTGGTGTCATGCTCCGGCATCTTCTGGAGCAAGGAAAAGTATCGTCGGTCGCTCTCAGGCCGGAAGATATATTGCCGGGAAACCGTTATGGGATAACCGAGGCATTTCTGATAAATGCTATGCTACCCCCTGGTTCAGCAAATGGAGTGGATGTCACCGACATAAAACCGATTCTATAAGGGGCTGTGTCTAATAATGAACTGCACCCCAAAAGTTTTTTGTCTGACTTTTGGGGTGTAGTTCATTTTGTGATGGTTCCGGGTGTCATTTTTGTTGTATATATTTGACGATTCTGGCGGGATTGCCTGCTACAACGACATCAGAAGGGACATCTTTGGTGACGACCGAACCGGCCCCGATCACCACATTGTCTCCAATCTTGACTCCAGGCAGTATGGTCGCGCAGCCTCCAATCCATACATTGTCACCAATCGATACGGGTTCGGCCCATTCCACTCCGGTGTTCCTTTGAGCTGCGTCCAATGGATGGCATGCAGTGAAGATGCTCACATTTGGGCCTATGAACGCGTGATCGCCAATCTCGACTTTGGCTTCGTCAAGGATTGTGAGGTTGAAGTTGGCAAAGAAATCCTCACCGATGTGTATGTTGCATCCATAATCGCATCTGAATGGCTGGTTTATGGTGAAATTCTTACCACAGCTGCCAAGCAGCCCGCGTATTATTTCCTTCTGCCGGGCAATTTCAGATGGCCTGAGATGGTTGAATTCCCACAATGTGTCCCTTGTTACTGCGAGGAGCCCGAGAAACTCGCTGTCAGTGGCCTTATAAATCTCGCCGTTGAGCATTTTAGCCCATTCTTTTTCAAATTCAGTCATGTCTTCGGTTTGAAGTATAATACCGGTGAATCAGGAATATCCCGGCAATTGTCAATATTACGCTCGCGATTACAAGTATTATGTCGGATGAGGATGAGAGATTGGCTCCGATATTGTCTATGCCTGACTGGCCGGAAGTTGTGTCGTAGGCATGCTGCGCGTCGAAGTATGACGCGATGACTACAATCGAGTTGTTGAGGATATGGAGAAGTATAGGCAGCCACAGGGATTTGCTCCACCATAAAAGGTAGCCGAAAAATGCCCCAAGCAACATGCGTGGCACCAGACCGAACAACTGGAAATGAAATGCGCTGAATATGAAAGCGACCAACCATATCGTCAGGTGGATGTTAAGGCTTGTCTGTCCGAGAATGCGCTGGAGCGCTCCTCTGAAAAACAGTTCCTCGCTGAAACCTGCAAGAAAACCGACAATCAAGACTGAGACAATCAGTGACGGGATGGATGCCCCGTTCATGAGCATACGGGTCGTGGCCTCGGCTCCATCCTCAAGCTGGCGGAAGAAAACCTCGGCACTGCTCATCGATTCCGGCAGGTGCCAGTTCTTGTTCCATTCGATGATGGCGTTCATTGCAGGTATGGAGCAAATCAATACGCCGCAGGCGAGTAGTGCCACTCCGGGTTTGGGCCATTTGTCGACACACAGCAGTCTGGCTGGAAGCCTTGTGACAATCACCGCGGTAGCCACAGCCGGAACGATGAACACAAGGAAGTCTTGAATCACGACAGTTATTTTTATTGCAGCTTCCGGACGGCTGACAAGGCGGGGTATGAAAGGCAGCAAAACGCCTGAGATCACCAAGCAGAACAGGAACATGCATCCGAGCAGCCCAAGGGCTGTGGCAGGGCGTTGGAGCCTGAATTGGGTCGTGGCGCCATTCTTGGCGTTGAATGGTAGGTTGGTCATTATGTATTTGTGTTTGATTAGAGATTCAAATAAAAATCTTTTACCAACGAGTGGTAATCTTTTGTGAAACCTCCGGATGAATCGTGTAAAGACAAATGGTCTGTTGGCATGCCACCCTCAATGACTGATGCGTGTCTCAACTCGGCAAGTAGCCTCCGCGGATGCTTGGATGGCACGGTGGAGACGAGTGTGAGCCTGCTGACAGCAAGCCTGTTGGCGACTGACAGGAATTTCAAATCGCTCTCCCGGTCTGCTGGAAGTACCAGGCAGAGAGAACCCTGTGGCGACAAAATCTTGGAGGATATGCTGAGCAAAGTCTCAAGCGGCAGCGTTTTTTCATGACGGGCCACAAGGCGCGCTGCCTCGGGGGAATGCTCGCCATTTGTGAAGAATGGGGGATTGCTTACAATCAAGTCGAAGGGTTTGTTGTATGCTCCGGGAAAAACCGATGTGAAATCCCCTTCGGTCACTGTCAGACGTTCCGACCAAGGTGAATTGCGGAAATTCGCAGAGGCTTCTGCCGCGGCGGATGGGTCGATTTCAATGCCATATATATCCGCGCCTGGAAACCTTTGGGCCATCATAAGGGCTATCAGACCTGTACCGCATCCGACATCCAGGATTCTGGCAGGAGGCAGAAGTCCGATGCCTTCTCTTCGGGAAAGAGCCCATGCGCCAAGCAACACCCCGTCTGTGCCTACTTTCATGGCACTGAGATGGTTGGCCACTTCGAATCGCTTGAACCTGAAGATTTTTTCTCTGTCGGGATTTCTCATAAAAGGTGAAAAAGCGGGAAAAGTCACTTAC
>Ga0183011_10446_pt1 | contig 23145 bp, 18 predicted proteins | sample NAcewD2O_March_FD_122322 | JGI IMG/M metagenome (GOLD analysis project Ga0183011, IMG submission 122322) | Mouse cecal microbial communities from Vienna, Austria - N-Acetylneuraminic amended D2O_March | ecosystem: Host-associated > Mammals > Digestive system > Large intestine > Cecum | place... | reverse complement strand
AGCGGTGTTGGCTTTCTTTGATGCAAGTATCTCAGTCGGGGTCTTGCCTTTGGGTTTGAGCTTCTGTGCTTTCTCAAAAGCCTTGCGTTTCTCCTCGACCATTGTGTCGGCAATCTCTTTGGCTGTGGCCGCATCGCCCTCAGAAAACTCAACAAGAGCGTCCCAACCTACTTCCGGGCTTTCGGCCTGTTCAAAGATAGGTTCGTTCTTCTCATTACGAGGAATGCGTTGCAGAGGTGTAGGCTCTGCCTGTGCTGTCAAGTCGGGCTGAGATACATTATCTACCTGCGGAGCTTCGTTAGTAGCAGGGGCAGGAACGACAACATTTCCATCATCGACAGATTGCTGTACGTTTTCAATAGGAATTTCAGTTTTGGGAACGGTTTCCGTGATATTTACACCTGTTTCCATAGGATTGAGGGTTGTTTCCTCAGTTTTGGGAACGGTTTCAGCGTCTACGGGAACAAGTTGTTGCTCCATAGCCCTGCGCTGTTGCTCGTACTCGTATGCCTCAAGCATACCTCTACCGAAGTCGGTCAGTCTTTCGGCATCGGTGCGCAACTCGCTTATTTTGGCAGTCAGTTCACTATCTGAAATCCCCTGCGTTTCATCTATACCAAAAGAATATCCCTTGTCATAGTCCTCAACATTGGCTACACCTTCTTGGGTCGGCCTGTTGGGGTCTACGGGTTGAGGTTCGGCAGGTTGAGGCTGTTTCACTTCCTGCGGCTCATCGGGAGTGTATTCAGAGAGAATGTTGTCAAGTTCATGCTCTGATGCGTAGTGGAGATGTTGCAGGTCGCCCTCAACATAATACTCGTGGTTGCCGTTTTCATCGACAAAGCCGGTAAGGACACCGCGTGTTTCCGTGCCGTCAGAGTTGCGTATCTTGATTTGGCCTGTTGTGTACTTTGGTTGAGGCTCGGCCGGTGTTTCGGCTTCGGGTGCAACATTATCTTGCGGCACTTCAACCTCAGCAGGATAGCCCTCATAAGACAGAATAGCATCGGGGGACACCATTTCAACCTTACCTGTTTCGAGGTCACGAACGACAATAGAGGCATCGCTACGTTCATTGTCAATCATTGTGCCGTCCTCCATCATAACGACACGGCCACTCAATACCTCAACAGGGCGGTCTTGGTATTTCATGACGGCACGGCCAACAGGCTTCTGTTCGCCTCCGGGCTGATGCGGGTCGTATTCGGGTGTTGTGGGATTATCGAAACGAGGGTCAATAGGTGCATCGTTTGTGGGTGTCGTTGCTTCGGGTTCGTCAGTCAGAAGTTTCTGATTGGTGATGTCCTCGGCTTCTGCGTCCTCAACAGTATTACGCTCTTTGGCATTTTTGGGGATAAGCTCATCAAGATATTCATCAATGGCGGTTTGCTCAGCTATTGTGCGGCGGTTGGCCTCTTTGCGGATTGCATTGTCGATGTCCACACCATATTTGTCATTGATGCGGCCTCTCATGTTGTCGGTAACACTTGTTTCCTCAAATTCGCCCATTGCCTCAGTTACCTTCCGGAGAATGTTCTGCTGAGCCTCGTCAAACTGCTTGTCGCCGCCACGAAGGTTGTTGCGCCGTGCTTCTTCACAGGTACGGTAAACCTCAACCATATCCCAACCGTTTTCAGCGGCAACGGTGCGGCAAGCCTCCTGCAAACGGTTCTCAAAGTCGGCAGTCTGTTGATAGCGTTCGCCGATTTCTATGTGGTTCAGCTCTGTTTGACGTTTGATGCGCTCCAATTCAAGGTCTGCGGCCTTGCGGCTCTTGAACGAACGAGAAGTGATTACACCATTGGCACCCTGCGACTCTACAATAAAGCCTCCCTCGCCGTCCTCGATGAGTTCACCTTTCATAACGGTAGACACAGGGAGCTTGCGCCCGGTGGCATAGTAATACATCTTGGCTCTTGCAGCCTCGCTGATACGAGGGTCGGTTACCATGTCTGTAAGACGGCTGACGATTTCGGGAGCATTTGCGGTAATAAGTTCACCTTTTGTCGCATCGCCGGTACGCTCTGCGCTCTCAACGAGTTCACGCAGGTCGCCATAGCCATGTTTGCTAAGTTCTGCCGCCTCGTCCTTTGTAAGTGACAATCCACCGTCAGAGGGAGCGTCCATGCGCTGACGCAGACGGCTCTCGAAGTCTAAGCGGTTCTTGCGGCCATTGGTCGGGCTGTCAAACGAGGCTTTGAGGTCGCCGAGGACGTTGCCGGCACTCTTTATCATGTGCTTGGCCTTGAAGCCAACCATCATAGCCATGTTGTCAGTCCACACGTCCATAGCATCGCGATTGCCCTCAATCCATTCGGGAACGGAGAAGATTGTACCCTCAAGCATTGTGGCGCCGGAGTAGACTCCTGCACGTTCCATTACCTTTAAGCCGGTGCTTGATGTGCTGCGCACAAGTTTGTCGGCCACATTACCCGATACAGGAGTAAGCCAACCGATAGCACCACCCATGAGAAAACCATGCGCAGCTTGACCTGCAACAGCGGAGGCAGAGTAGCCCTCGTTGAGGTATCGGCCAGTATCGTCCTGTCCGACAATGTGACCGCCATGCGCAAATTGGGTTTCCATTTCTTTAATGCCCTCAAATGTGCCAAAGTTGGCAGCACCTCCGGCGATACCACCGATAACGCGACCTGTCATTGAGGTTGCAAACTGACGTGTAGCGGCATTGGTGACTGCGGCAGTAGCTCCGCGACCTGCGAGGACACGACCACCGGCCCACATTGCACCACGAGTTGCCATACCTCCGACACCTGCGGACATCCATGTAGTCGGGTCAAGAGCGAAGCCTGTAACCGTACCTGCAACATCAAGTATTTTGTGACCGTCTTGGCGATATTGTTCATTCGCTGCTTCGTACGCGGCCATATCGCCTGTTTTCTTCACACGATCAACCGCTATGCCTTTGCCGATATTCGTAACTAAATTCATATCGACAACCTTGCGTATGAAGTATTCAAGATTGCTCTTAGGTAAGTTCTTTTCTACAGCAAGGTGATACATTCGCAAATCTGACTGCTGTCGGGCAAACTCTTTGGCTTTTCCATACAGCACAAGGTCATCAACACCGGGATTGCGGCGGCGCAGCATCTGATAGCAATCGTCTATAAGAGATTTCTGACCCTCCTCGCCAAGATTGTTCCACGCATTATCCATTAGGACATCCATGTCATGGGTAGTCAATCTATCGGTGAAGTTGTCAACGGTTTCCATTTGCTTAAAGGCAACCGCATCAGTACTGTTCATCGCAAAATTCTGCACATTGAAATTGGCTGCTTCGCGATTGCGCTCTGCCTTTGCATTGTAGGCGCTCTCTGCGGCCGACCATGCCTGTTCTGCTGCGTTTTCACCCTCGGCAGGATTATGACGTTGCCACAGATACGAAAGTTTTTCGTCAAACTCACGCTGTAAACGCTGTTCCTTTGAACGCTTACCTGCTTCCGTGTTGTTTTCCCACCAATTATGATACTCGGTGTTAGCGTGGCTCTGCTCCATTCGGGTGCCGACACGCTCACCCCGTGTAGTGTAATAGTGGGTTTCCATTTTGCCGGTCAGAGGATTAAACTCACGCTCACCCATAAATGCACCGGGGCGATTGCCTTTCTCGATACCCTCCATACGCTGCTTGAACTCCTCGCCCTGCTTTTTAAGTCGGGCATTAGCTTCGTCAATCTGCATTTTGAAAGCTCGTTGTTGCATAGGAGTAGGCTTCCAACCCTCCGGCTGTGCCGGTTGAGAGGAAGTCTGAACTGTGGGCTGTACCGATGCTTGCTGAGCCGTGTTGTCGGTCACAGGCTTAACGGTCGATGTCGTCTGCTGAGGTTGTGCCTGTGCTTGAGGTTGCGCAGGTGGAGGAGTGACCGCGCCGATGTCCTGCGAAAACGTATCGAAGTCGGGGAGAGAGTAAGCCTGTTGCATATTATTGTAGAACCGCTTGCGCTTCTCCTCGTCCCTCATGTCCTGTTGGAATGTATCAAAGTCGGGCAATGAAAAATGTTTCAAGCCATTCTGATACAATCTGCGTAAATTGTCGTTGGGATTAGCCATATTATATGATAATGATGTCGGGTTAATAACCTGCTGGTTTATTGCCTACCTCCAAACCTGCAACCTGCTTGATTGCGTTCTGCGTGGCCGGAGAGCTTTCTACATTCGCACCGATGGCGATAAGCATAGCCTCTGTTGTCGGTAGCTTGTAGCCAACTACGAAGCCATCTCGCACAATTGGATCACCCTGTACCTTATCGCGAACCTCCGGGGATAGAGTGTGATAAATGCGCGATACGGTCTGAGCGTTGAGTTTGTCGAGCGTCAATGTCACATTGCCGTTGCCCGAACCGAGGTTGAAAGTCATTTGACCCTCTTTCAAAGAATGGGCAAGGCGCTGTGACTCCATGTTGATACGCGCTCTCTCGTTGGCCGCACTGACATTGAACTGACGAACACTCTCCTTGAACTGACGCTCCCAACGCTGACCTTCTTCTTCGTGCCATTCTCCCTGTCGGTCGAAGTTGGCTTGCCATTGACGCACACGCTCGTCATAATCCTTATTACGGAATGCAACATCATCGGCACGGTCTTGGCGACCTGCGTCAAATGCTCGGTCTTGTCGGGCGAGGGTCTGTTCAGTCTGCCATGCCTGTAAGCCTCGCTGTTTGTCGGCATCTTTCATCTTGCCGATAGTGAGAGCATATTGCAGATACTTATCGGCATCGGCATCGCGCTGCGCCTTTTCCTTGTCGAAACGCTCCTTAGCCTTAGCCGACATTCCCTCTTTGGGATTATACATATTCGGGGCATAGTGATGAGTGAAGATAAGGTTGGCAACAGATTGAGCTGCGTCCGACACTCCGCTGATAATGCCCTCTATCTTTTGCTTACGGCGCAACTTCTTCAGTTCCTCCTCCGACAAAGGCTTAAATTCGGCCATGCGCTTTTCAAGCTGCGGTATAAGCTCCTCATAACTGCTTGCCGAGTATTCAGCCGGGATAGTCGTTGATATTGGGGTCGAGGTCGTAACCTTTGTGGAGGTAACAGAAGATGAACTACCACCTGCCGGGGGCGGAGTGCCACCACCGGCAGGTGCCGAACCCGCAGGAGCAGCCGGCTGTTCATTGCTGACAACTGTTGTCCGAGGGGCTATAATGGGTTTGTTAGAGTCTACCATAGTTAGAATACGCTTGCCATTGCAGAACCGGCTTGTGCTACACCTTGCACTGCTTGCGCGGTGTTCTGAGCCTTTGCCTGTTCAAGATTATTAAGTTTGTCGTTGAGTTCCTGCTTTGTCTGCATATACTGCGACTCGATTTGGTCTTTACGGCGCTCACCATTAACAGCTATCTGCGATGTTGCATCTGCGAGAGCTTGATTATTGGCTGCTTTAGCCGCCGCAATACTTTCCTCACTACTCCCCATGACCGCCGCTGAACCTGCGGCAGCTTGGTTTCGTTGTCGAATATTCTCATTAGTCATAGTAAGGATACGTTGTGCATCTGCACGTTGTGTCGCGTCCTCATTATATCGGCGGTCATACCAATTTTGGTTTTCTTTCATCTGACCCTCGATATTTCGCTTGACCTTTTTCATTGCCTTTGAAGCGCTGATACCACCGAAAATACTTGCTCCGATACCTAACGCTCCTCCGATTGCGCTGCCTAATATGCCCATATCTGTACGTTTTTATAGATTACTTACTTGTAGCTTGTTTAGCAAGGTCGATAATGCCTAAATTGGCTACATCCTTTTCTTGCTCTTCCTTATCGGCACCGGGCGCTGTGGGTGTATCTGTTGTAGCTTCTTCTTTCTCCGGCTCTTTGACCTTTTCCTTCTCTACAACTTTTTCTTTCACGACTTTCTGAGGCGCAGACGAGCCGCCATCAGTCCAACTCCCTTGATTGGCAGTAAGCTCCATTTGAGTTTTCATGCCATCATGAAGTCTATCCATAGCTTTGTCGCCCTGTCGCTCTTTCTCTTTTATAAGTTGTAGAGCGGATGAGATGATACCTCCACCTTGACCGCCCATGCCTCCTGCTGCTTGCATCATTGTTTGGGAGAATTAAAAAGTTATAATTATGGAGCAAAGGTAAACCCATACCTTTGTATCGTAACTTTAACTTATTAGTCATGGCACAAGGACGAAAGACCGGAGGCCGACAGAAAGGTACTCCAAACAAACCCAATCCGCTCAAAGAGCATCTACGCGCCCATTCAATGGCCTACTTTGCACCACGGCCACAAACGAATGGGGACGGCACCCCACGCAAATTAGAGTTTAGAACTAAGGAGGGCGACATATACAGCACCGTAGTTCTGCAAGATGCAGACGGCAATCCGCTTGTTGTTTCCGATTTTGAAGTTGATATGATGATGATGGAGGCAAAAGACCGCGCCGCCATACAGGAAAGGTTGCTGCGGTATCACACACCGCAGATGCAATCAGTGTCTGCCGAGGTGTCGTTGTCAGGTGATATCACTACTACAATCGAGGAGCGCCTTGCGCAACTCGCCGCCGAAAACGACAACTAAGCCGTCTATTTTTGTCTACATTTAGACCGCAAGCCGGGCGCAAATCGCTCGGCATTTTTATTTCCCCATTTATAGCCATTCTTTCCCAAATTAAGACAATACTTTCCGAAGTTTACGGCATTTCTTCCCCAATAATTCTTATTTCTTCCGAAGTAAAGCACATTCTTTCGGAAGTTATTGCTATTTCTTCCGAAATAAAGGGCATAAATTCCCACTTTGATTATTTATGATGCAACGAGAGAAAAAACGCTGATTTTGCAGGTCAAAAAACAGGCTGATTTTGGGGTGTTTTTCGTTGATTTTCGTGCAAAATTCATTCTCAATTTATCGGCATAAATTCCGAAGTTATTCTTATTTCTTCCGAAGTAAAGCACATTCTTTCGGAAGTTATTGCTATTTCTTTCCCAAAGTTCAGAAGAAAAGGGCATTGTTTCCGAAACCTTTCTTTTGATAAAAAGAAAATAAAAAAGAAATATAAAAGAAAAGGTATATATATCGGCGATACGCGCGTACATACACACGCGCGAGAAAATTTTATTTTTTTTTGAGGCTTCGCCAATCTCATAGAGGCAGGAGAGAAAAAGAAAAAGTTGCGCGAAAAAGAAAAGAGCCGCGCCGATTATCGGTGCGACCCTTGTACCATTTTGTTGGCCTCAACGAAATGGTCAGAAGCCCTTGCCCTTTTGATGCTCGTAGACATAGACCTTTCCATTGTCAAGATTGACGATTTTGAACTGAACCATTGAGCGGTCGGGAATATCCGCAGGAAATTGAGATACGAGTGCTTTTGTTACCTCGTCAATGTTGGAATAGCCGATGTCCTCAAAGTTGGCAAGGCACTTGCCTTGAAAGAATGCCGCTGCTCTGATGAGCATCTTCGGAGAGATACGAAACAACCCCTCATCTTCGGGCTGCTCTTTCGCCATGCGCCGCGAGGTCGCATCACTGAAAAAAATAAAGTCAATCACTTTCTCGTTGAGCCTCCACGCAGGAGAGAAGTCCAGCATAACATATCCGCGCGTCACCGTGTGCCTGTGCGAATGGTTCATCGCAAAGCCGACCTCTGCAATTGTCGCATCGCAGTCGTTCTGTGCAGTGGTCGCCCATGTGTGCCGGAACGTGTAGACGCAGTACCATTGCTCCTTTGGCATCCCCATAGCTTTGCATATCTGCTTGATGCCTGTGTTCACATTGGCGCAAAAACTGTCTGAGGTTGAGAAGCGGTCGCAGAACCGAAACAGCCTGTCGGTGTGTTCACCGGCTCTGTATTTCTCAAACAGAGGTTTGATTACCTCCGGCACTCGCATTTCGATGTATGCGTCATCGGTTCGGGTCCGGGTTGTCTTGGCTCGTTTGTAGTGGATTATGCCGCCGTGGTAGTCTTCTTTGCACAGGTTGAAAATGTCAATCGTGTTCATGCCGGCCAAACATAGTGACATCATGGCCACATCACGGCCTAACTCCGGCAGGGGGTCAATCATCTTCGACTCCGGCAGCGGTGCCGCAAAGAATGCCCTGCAAGCCTCAGCGGTGATTGCTTTCTTATTAGGCCTGTCGGCAGCAGGTATCTTAACTTTACCCCACGGATTGGTCTTTACCCGGATTATGCCGTTGTCGTAGTCGTTCAGTTCATCAATGGCCGCACGGAAAATCTGACGGATGCAAATCGGGTACATCTCTTTGGCTCTCGCGGTGCCGCTCAGAGTGGCGACCCACTTGTTTACGTTTATCGAGGTGAGCTGCGCGAACTTTACTTTGGTCGTACCGAAGTATCGCTCCATGTGTTGGAGTGCGAGTTGGTAATTTTTCGCGTTGCGCTCCTGCCCTCGGTCAATCATACGGTCAATGTGCTTTCGGGCATAGTCCGAGAATACCAAATCCTCGTTCAAATTCTTCAGAAACTCTGCAACTTGTCTCGCGTTCCACGCAGAAATATCTTGGCGATTTAACGCATCGAGCCAATTAACGATTTGCGTAGATAACGGTTTGAGGACAAACGGGTCGATAACTTCCATCGAGGATGACAAGCCTTTTCCGCTTACTACTTTGTCAGTCGGTAAATATACCGATTTGCCATTGTGAGCGACCCGGATATAAACCGAGTAGCACCCGTCCTTTCTTTTGCGCTGCTTGTTTACGCAGACTGTCAGTATTGCCATATTATTTTCTTGTTTAGAATTATATCATGCAATTATTTCTGTTGAATTCATGTTGAATCGACCGTTTGATAGACGTGTGGATTTTGTTGAATTTTCGCGGTTCAATCGTACACACTATCGTGTTCAAATGCACATACCCCTTAAAAATACTTTAGGCGGTATGCTCTTGTTTATCAGAACATACCGCCTAAGTGGCTTATTTTAAGTATCTATCTCTTAGTCTTCGATGGCAGCCTGCGCCGCAGCTACGCGGGCGATGGGCACACGGAAGGGGGAGCAGCTGACGTAGTTCATTCCGAGCTTGGCGCAGAACTTCACGGAGCTGGGCTCACCACCGTGTTCGCCACAGATGCCGACTTTGAGTTCGGGACGGGCTGCGCGGCCTTTCTTGACACCCATTTCCACGAGCTGCCCAACACCTTCCTGGTCGAGGACTTCGAAGGGGTCGGTCTTGATTATGCCGTGTTCCTTGTAGAACTTGAGGAACTTGGGAGCGTCGTCGCGGGAGAAACCGAAGGTCATCTGGGTGAGGTCGTTCGTACCGAAAGAGAAGAACTCGGCCACGGTGGCGATCTGGTCGGCGACAAGGGCTGCACGAGGCACCTCAATCATCGTGCCGACGAGGTAGGGCAGCGAACGTCCCTGCTCCTCGAATACCTTGGCGGCGGTGATATGGATGATATCGGCCTGATTCTGGATTTCCTTGAGCGAACCTACCAGAGGAATCATGATCTCGGGCTTCACATCGATGCCGCGGGCTTTGACAGCGAGGGCGGCCTCGATGATGGCGCGGGTCTGCATCTCGGTGATTTCGGGATATGTGATGCCGAGACGACAACCACGGTGACCCAGCATGGGGTTGAATTCCTCGAGAGCGTCAACCTTTGCCTTAACTTCGGCGAGGGTGATGCCCATCTCATCGGCCAGCTCTTTCTGGGTAGCGGTCTGATGAGGCACGAATTCGTGCAGAGGGGGATCGAGCAGACGGATGGTGACGCCATAGCCGTCCATAGCGGTGAAGATGCCTTCAAAGTCGCCGCGCTGCATGGGAAGGAGCTTGGCGAGGGCAGCCTTGCGGCCTTCCACGTCGGATGCGAGAATCATCTCACGGACAGCCTTGATGCGGTCGCCTTCAAAGAACATATGCTCTGTGCGGCAGAGTCCGATACCCTGGGCACCGAAATGACGGGCCTGCTTGGCGTCGCGGGGGGTGTCGGCGTTGGTACGGACGAGAGTCTTGGTGTATTTGGCTGCGAGGTTCATGATAGCACCGAAGTCGCCGTCGAGCTCGGGCTCAACGGTGGGCACCTGGCCGTCGTAGACATCTCCGGTCGAACCGTTGAGAGAAATCCAGTCGCCTTCCTTGTAGGTCTTGCCGCCCATTTCAACGGTGCGGGCCTCGTAATCGACTTTGATTTCACCGGCACCGGAAACGCAGCACTTACCCATACCGCGGGCAACCACAGCAGCGTGGCTGGTCATACCGCCGCGCATGGTAAGGATACCCTGGGCGACAGCCATACCACGGAGGTCTTCGGGTGAGGTCTCGATACGGACGAGTACGACTTTCTTTTTCTTCTCGGCCCAAGCCTCAGCGTCATCGGCGAAGAAGACAATCTGGCCGGTTGCGGCACCGGGAGAAGCGGGAAGACCCTTGGCAGCGACAAGCGCACGCTTGAGGGCGTCTTTGTCGAATACAGGGTGGAGAAGCTCGTCGAGTTTCTGGGGCTCCATACGGAGGAGGGCTGTCTTCTCATCGATTTCGCCTGCGCGGAGCAGCTCCATGGCGATTCTTACCATGGCAGCGCCGGTGCGCTTTCCGTTACGGGTCTGGAGCATCCAGAGCTTGCCGTCCTGGATTGTGAACTCCATATCCTGCATATCCTTGAAGTAGGCCTCAAGCTTGTTGGCGATTGCGATAAGCTCTGCGGCGCAGACAGGCATTGACTCCTCGAGGGAGGGGTATTTGGCGGCGCGGTCAGCCTCCGAGATGCCCTGGAGGGCAGCCCAGCGGCGTGAGCCTTCCACTGTGATCTGCTGGGGAGTGCGGATACCGGCCACCACATCCTCGCCCTGGGCGTTGATGAGGTACTCGCCGTTGAAGATGTTCTCTCCGGTAGCGGCATCGCGTGAGAAAGCCACACCGGTCGCGGAGTTGTTGCCCATGTTGCCGTAAACCATAGCCTGCACGTTGACAGCGGTTCCCCATTCCTCGGGAATCTGGTTCATACGGCGGTAGAGGATGGCGCGCTCGTTCATCCAAGAGTCAAACACGGCGCAGATGCCACCCCAGAGCTGATCCCATGCTGAATCGGGGAAATCCTTGCCGGTATATTCCTTGACAGCGGCCTTGAAGCGCTTCACGAGCTCCTGAAGATCCTCAACAGTGAGGTCGGTGTCGAATTTCACACCCTTTTCCTCCTTCACCTTGTCGATGATTGCCTCGAAGGGGTCGGTTTCGGTCTTGGTTTTGGGCTTCATGCCGAGAACCACGTCGCCATACATCTGCACGAAACGGCGGTAGCTGTCCCAGGCAAAGCGGGGATTGCCGCTCTTTTCGGCAAGGGCCTGAACAGTGGCGTCATTCATACCGAGGTTCAGGACGGTATCCATCATACCAGGCATGGAGGCACGGGCTCCGGAGCGCACCGACACGAGCAGCGGGTTGGTGGGGTCATCGAATTTCGTTCCGGTGAGAGACTCCACGTGGGCAATGGCCTTCTCGACTTCGGCCTTGATATCTTTAACCACATGTTCGCGGCCATACTGGGTGTACTCTGTGCAGACTTCGGTCGTGATTGTGAAACCGGGAGGCACGGGCATCCCCAGGAGATTCATTTCAGCGAGGTTGGCACCTTTGCCGCCGAGGAGGTTGCGCATCGATGCATCTCCTTCAGCCTTTCCGTCGCCGAAAGTGTAGATTTTTTTTGCCATGGGTTGGTTGACTTGTTTAGATTAAAGTTATTAACCGTTCTGGTCAAATATTTGATTGATTGTTGTTGTATGCGGTTGTATCGGATTTATTCGGAACAAGCACACGGCGGGGTTCTCAGAGTCCCCCGGAGCGTTGTGCAAAGTTACGAAATTTCAGCGACAAACGCCAAACCGACATATATTTTTTTCATTCTCCAGTCAATAAAACGGCTGGAAAATCGTAACTTTGCATCCTGTAAACCCAATAACGCCCTTTCACGGGCAGATGTTACAGGCTTTACGTTTTTTTCCGTTATATTCAAATTAATTGACATCGCTACCCAAAAAGAAAACATGGGCAGAAAAAGAAGAGAGCTACCCTTGCTTGAAGGGCTTGAGATAACCGCTGTGGCCGCCGAAGGCAAAGCCATCGCCCGTCACGGCGAGATGGTGGTCTTCATCCCCTACGGCGCGCCCGGCGACATCGCCGACATAAAAATAGACCGCAAGAAACATTCCTATGCCGAAGGCCATATCGAGCGGCTTGTTAAGCCCTCACCGCTCCGCGCAGAGCCATTCTGCTCCCATTTCGGGGTCTGCGGAGGGTGTCGATGGCAACATCTTCCCTACGAGGAGCAGCTCAAGGCGAAGCAGCAGCAAGTCGAGGACGCGCTGCGCCGCATAGCCAAGATCGAGCTGCCCGCCATCACCCCCATCCTCGGCTCGGAATCGACCCGCGAATACCGCAACAAGATGGAGTACACCTTCTCCAACAAAAAATGGCTCACATGGGAGCAGATGCGTTCCGGAGAGGAGTTTCCCGACCGTGACGCGGCAGGATTCCACATCCCGGGCGCGTTTGACAAAGTTCTCGACATCGATCGGTGCCATCTGCAGGATAACCTCGGCAACCGCCTGAGACTCCATGTCAAAGATTTCGCCAAAGCCCATGGCCTTTCATTCTTCGACCTGCGCGAGCAGACCGGTCTCCTGCGCACGATGATGATACGCATCGCCTCCACAGGTGAGACTATGGTAGTGTTGTCGTTCGGGGAAGACTCCCCCGCCGATATCAACTCAGTGCTCGACGACCTCAGGGGCAGTTTCCCGGAAATCACATCACTGATGTATGTCGTGAACACGAAAGCCAACGACACCATCGCCGACCTCGACATCCTGCTCCATTCCGGCAAGCCCTACATCGAGGAGGAGATGGAAGGCCTGCGCTTCCGCATCGGCCCGAAGTCATTTTACCAGACCAATTCCCGACAGGCATACAACCTGTACAAAGTGGCGCGTGAATTTGCCGGACTGACAGGCGACGAGCTTGTCTACGACCTTTACACCGGCACCGGCACAATCGCCAACTTCATAGCCCGCCAGGCCCGCAAAGTGATTGGAATCGAATATGTCGAAGACGCAATCCGCGACGCGAAACTCAACGCCGAAGTCAACGGGCTTGCCAACACCGACTTTTACGCCGGAGATATGAAGGATGTGCTGACCTCGGAGTTCATCGCCCTCCACGGCAGACCTGACGTGATGATTGTCGACCCGCCACGCGCCGGCATGCACACCGATGTTGTCAATGTCATACTCGAGTCCGCGCCAGAGCGCATTGTCTATGTGAGCTGCAACCCGGCCACCCAGGCACGCGACCTCGCTATGCTCGATGCCAAATACAAGGTCACAGCAGTCAGGCCGGTCGACATGTTCCCCCACACCCACCATGTCGAGAATGTGGTGAGGCTTGACCGCCGACCGACCTCCGACACCGCTCAGGCGTAAGGCCGGAACAGGAAATCAAACCAATCATTACGGGGAGCGAGCCACACCGGCTCCTCCCCTTTTTCTGTCGTTACGGCCAACCCGGCCCCACAAGGCGAGACAGACATCACCCCCTCCTTCTCGAGTTTGCTCCACACACCCCTTGCGACAAATCCCATCGTGTATCTCAGATTAATCTCCACACACGGGGCAATCCAGCAATCACTGCCGCCGTCACCGCAGACCATCATATCCACCCCCAGTGGCCCCTCATATCCATTTCCCAGCACCAATGGCAGAATAGCCAGCGCCTCATCCCTGGCCTGCTCCACATCGCGGCGCGTCAGCCATTGCTCCAGCTTGTCGACAATCATATCGTCAGATCCGACATAATTTCCGCCGTAATTGGTGGCCGTGGAGTTGAAAAACAGCGAATACCCCTCAAACCTGGCCTCCCCTCCCGCGTAATCGAAAAGCATCGCGAAGTCCTGCAACCGGGGTAACTCCGGCTCCACCATCACCGACCCCTGCCGCCTGATGACACCCTCAACACGAGGCAACGACACCCCAAGGGTTGACAATGAGACAGGAAAGACACCACGTCCGCTTGACGACCACGGCGACTTGACGAAAGCTGTCCCCCATTCCCCGACAAGCTCTTCCACCTCTGTGACGGATTTCGCTTCCAACGGCATCGCATAAGGCAGGCAGTTTCCACGCTGCCGCCATGACCCCAGGAACTCAAGTGACGACCTCCGGTGAGACAGTCCGCGCCGCATGCCCATGGTCTCCTCCATGGCCGCCATCCGCGCCCTGTCAATCCCGAGCCTCTCAAACTGGCTTACAGCGTCAAGGCTCCAGCCCCATGGCGAGAGCCGCGCCTCCCCTATCGCTCTCAAATCCGCGACCGGAGACGGTCCGGCGATACCATGTCGAGCCCGCAACTCATCGCGCCAGACCTCCGCCTCCCTGAGGTCGGCATTGGCGACCACCACGGAATCCTCGCCGGCCCCAAGCCAGAAAGGGAGCATCGCCCCGGCCCGGTGGAGCAACGCCGCCTGACGTGGAGGAGTAAGACGCGGCATCCCCGAGCCAAGGGCTATGTCATTCTCGGGGTTGAACAGAAATACTCTTCTCATACCGCAAAATTACCGATTTTTGAGTAATTTTGCATCATAAACACCCAAAACCAAAAAGCCATAATGAGCGATGTAATCCAACTCCTCCCAGATTCCGTTGCCAACCAGATTGCCGCAGGAGAGGTAATCCAACGTCCCGCCTCGGTAATCAAGGAATTAGTGGAAAACTCCATCGATGCCGGTGCCTCGCAAGTGAAGATAATACTGCGCGACGCGGGCAAGACACTCATACAGGTGGTGGATGACGGATGTGGCATGTCTGACACAGACGCCAGACTCGCCTTTGAGCGTCACGCCACATCAAAGATACGCCAGGCTTCCGACCTTTTCGAACTTCACACGATGGGATTCCGCGGAGAAGCGCTCCCCTCAATAGCTGCTGTCGCGCAGATTGACCTGCGCACGATGCGCCGCGACAGCCAGATTGGCACCCATCTCGAACTGGCTGCCTCTAAATTCGTCAGCCAGACCCCGGAAGCATGCACCCCTGGCAGCAATCTCGCGGTCAAAAACCTGTTCTTCAATTTCCCCGCGCGCCGGAAATTCCTGAAAAAAGACTCGGTGGAGCTGGGCCATATAACCCGTGAGTTCGAGCGCCTGGCCCTGGTGAACCCATCGGTGGAGTTTGAGCTTTATCACAACGATGTGAACCTCTATCAGCTCCTGCCCGGCACCCTGCGCCAGCGCATAGCAGGGTTGTTTGGCAAATCCATCGACAAACAGCTCATCCCCGTTGAGACCGAGACCCCGCTGGTGAAAATCAGCGGATTCGTATGCCTGCCTGAGTTCGCGCGCAAACGCAACGCCCAGCAATTCTTCTTCGTCAACGGGAGAAACATGCGGCACCCTTATTTTCACAAGGCTGTGATGAACTGCTACGAGGAGCTGATCGCCGCCGAGCATCAGCCCAACTACTTCCTCAATTTCGAGGTCGACCCGCAGACAATCGATGTCAACATACATCCCACCAAAAGCGAGATAAAGTTTGAGAACGAGCAACCGATATGGCAGATTCTCTCAGCGGCCATCAGGGAGTCGCTCGGCAGGTTCAATGCCATCCCGGCCCTCGATTTCGACAAAGAGGATGCACCGGAAATCCCGGTTTTCGACCCCAGCCTTTCGGAGAGCCTCAACCTTGGCGGCCTCGACGACTCTTACAACCCGTTTGCCAAGGAGACACGCAAGTCTGCCACCGTTGCCCCCGGAGACTTCGCGTCATCGCACAGCACATCAGGCAGCGAGCCGTCGCGACTCAACACCAACCCATCCCCTACTGCTGCCACAGCCCCCAGCCGCGCCAGCCATCTTAACGACTGGGACAAGCTGTACGCCGATTTCCAGAACGCAACCGGCTCATCCACATCTGCCCCCCCGACACCCGAGAGCTTCCTCACCGATGAGACCGGACTTCCCGACTCTATAGAGGCGAGCGCCCTCAACAGGCTGCCAGGCATCGAGCTTTCCGGCGCCCACATCGGGGGCCTTCTGCAACTGTCTAACCGCTACATCGTCACCGCCGGAAACGACAGCCTGATTGTCGTCGACCGCCACCGGGCACATGTCAAGATTCTTTTTGAGAGGTTCCTTTCCGAGACAGAATCATACATCGGAGAATCCCAGCAGGTGATTTTCGCCGAATTGGTCGAACTGACCCCGCATCAGAAGGGGGTGCTTGACAGCATCGCCGATGAAGTGAAGTCGCTCGGCTATGACCTGGAATTCTCCCAGGCAACCGACGAAGGGATATTCCGGTGTGAGATGCGCGGGGTCCCGGCCTTGCTCGGCAACGCCAACGCGGCCGAAGCGCTGACCAAGATAATAGCCGACGCCGAGGAGGGGGTCGGATCGTCTGGCGAGGACATGCGGCGCAGAGTGGCGCTATCGCTCGCCCAGTCGGCAGCCATACGCGCAACCGAACGGATGCAGAATGCCGATGCCGAAAGACTGCTTGCCGAACTGTTCTCGATGCCCGACCCGTCATACACCCCCGACGGCAACCAGATCATACTGCAGATTCCGGTTGCCGAGATTTCCCGCCGAATATGACTGCGTGGCCTACGCAGGACTCCCAATCCACGAATAAACGCCAGGGGCGCGACAGATTTTAGACTCTGCCTCGCCCCTGCGCGGTATATATCTCGGCCTGTTGCCGCTAACAAGAAAGGGCCTCAGCGGTTGCCGCTCTTCCTGAACCCGTTCGCCATCATGACAAGACGAGTGTAAAGCGAATGCAACGGCAAACCCATAACATTGTAATAGTCGCCACGTATTCCGGATATTCCGACATATCCGATCCATTCCTGGATTCCATAAGCCCCGGCTTTGTCAAAAGGCCGATATGTCTCGACATAATAATCAATCTCCTCATGGGTCAGGGGCGCGAAATCCACCTCAGTGATGTCCGAAAAAGTCACCGTGCGTTTTTTGGTGGCCAGGGTGACACCGGTCACGACCTTGTGGGTATGTCCTGACAATAACCGCAGCATCAGGGCCGCGTCTTCGGCATCAGCCGGCTTGCCAAGTACCTCGCCACGGTTTATCACCACCGTGTCAGCGGTCAGCAATATCTCCCGGTCATTCAACTGCGCCATATACGGATGGGCCTTTTTCCTGGAGATGTATGCGGCCACCTCCTCCGGGGCCATTTTGGCGGGGAAAGCCTCGTTCACCTCTATCAACGGCAGTATCTCCACCTCCACATCAAGCTTGCCAAGCAACTCCCTGCGTCGCGGGGAATGCGAGGCAAGCAGCACGCGGCAACCCTCAAGGGGCTTGTATCGGTTTTCTGTTCCAGTCATATTGTCAAGCTCATTAATAATATGGTCACCAGCCGAACGCCTTGTCAGAAAGCGCCCATACACCTTTGGACCTCATCACCTCCTCAAGGATGTCACGGGCGACACCATGTCCGCCTGCTACCGGAGAGATGTAACCGGCAATCTCCTGCACATCCACAGCGGCGTCTGACGGTGCCACGGCAAGCCCGGCATACAGCATGCATTCATAATCAGGGATGTCATCCCCCACATACACCACCTCCTCCGCAGTCAGGCCGTTGCGCTCAATCCATTCCTTGAAGACAGGGAGCTTCATCCCCACCCCCGTGAAAATCTCGGTTATGCCCAAGCCTTCGAACCGTTCGGTGATGCCGGGCGACACCGCCCCGGTTATTATCGCGAGCCTAAGACCGCGTTTGACGGCAAGCTGCATGGCGAATCCATCCTTGGTGTTGACCGTCCGGCGCGGCACACCATTGTCGCCCAGCGGTATGGTGGATGTCGACAGCACTCCGTCGACATCAAACACTACGGCTTTGATTTTTGACAAGTCGTATGATACTTTACTCATCGCCTTTATCGTTGTCTTTTGGTTTGTTGTAATGATTAAGAATCACATCCGTAAGTATGGAATACACCGGCTTCAGATCGGCTGGCAATCCGGCCATATGCTTTTCTATCACAGCAATGTCACCCCTCCGGGCAGGCCCGGTCATCGCCTCGAAAGGCGGTTTGACCGCCAGCTTGTCAAGCGTGGCCTGCAGAAGCGGCATCATGAACCTGATGTCAAGCCCCATGGGACTTAGGAGCCTGTCAGCCTCAGCCCACATAAGGTTCGCGAAATTGCATGCGAACACCGCCGCGACATGTATGGCCTCCCTCATCTGGCTGTCAGCCATCCTTACCGTACCGGAAATCTCTTTTGCCACAGCCTCCAGCCTGCGGGCCACATCGTCTGACGAGCCTTCGATCAGCATCGGTATGTTGCTGAAATCGACATCCACATCTTTTGAGAAAGTCTGCAATGGATAGAACACTCCGTAATTGCGTTTTTTCCCTTTGAAGACATCCATCCCCACACTGCCGGAGGTATGTGCCCATATGCCGTCGAAGTCGCCCGACCGGGCCACGACATCGGCCACAGAGTCGTCATTCACCGCGACAAGATACATGTCCATGTCGTCTCTAAGCCTGTCAAGACCGGCAATCGGCTCACACGCTCCACCGTGCATCCGGTTTCCCTCACTCGCTGCATCAACCAGCGACGCGAGCCTTCCGGCAGATTGATCGGTGCGGGCCGCCACCTGGCATATCTCATTGAAGCCCCCCAAAGCTCTTGCGAGATGAGTGGCTACGTTTCCGGCTCCGATTACGGCTATCTTCATTCCTCGCCCTGTCTCCAGGAGCCTATGTGAACCTTCTCCCAGAGCAGTTTTTCGGGGTTGATGGGCTTGCGCTCCTCATCCTTGTGTCCAATCGTGATGACACACAGCACGGCGAACTGCTCGGGTATTCCCAGCACCTCCCTCACATACTCCTCGGCGGGGACTCCGTCCTCCCGGAAACGCTCGCGTATCTCGACCCAGCAACTGCCAAGACCGAAATCCTGGGCTTGCAGCTGCATCAGCATCGCCGCGATGGAGGCATCTTCAATCCATGCGTCTGACTTGGTGATGTCGGCGGTGACGACAATGGCCAGCGGCGCTGACGCGATAGATGTCGCATAGTTGGGCTTGCAATGGCTAAGCCTCTCAAGCATCTCCTTCTCCTCGACAACAACAAATTGCCACGGACGGACACTTTTGGAAGAGGGTGACATCAAGGCGGCCTCCATTATCAGTTTTACCTGGTCGGGATTCACCGGCTGCTGAGTGTAACGCCGTATGGTGCGGCGGTTGATTAGAAGTTCGTGGAAATTTTCCATATACTGGGGTCTTTTGGTTGGTTCGTCAATATACCTTGGCAAACAAGGAGCCTGTCAGAAACCCGCATTCAGCGTCGGCATATCCATGCCCCGTCTGATATCGACTTCTGGGCGGCTGCCTCCTCATAGGTGGCTCCGGTTGCCGCGTAGACACGGTATTTCCCGTCTTGTTCTAAAACACCCAGAACGCGGCCTGGGTTCTCGGCAATGTAACGCGTCGCCTGGGATTCTTCGGGGAAAGAGGCTACAATCACACAAAACGAATCCGCGTCATCAAATCTGATCTGGCGCCGAGAGATTTCGACACCGCCAGAAGGCAGACGGCTTTCAGCCGCCTCCGTGGCGGCGGGCAAAGCTTCAGCCGTGTCAGCCACATCAGCCTCGGCCAAGATGCTTTCCGACCGGGATACATCAATCACATTTCCGGCAGACTCCCCATCAGCAGCGTATTCCGCAGCGGGAGCCTCAGCCGTCTCCATAGAGTTGGTCTCAGCCACCTCAGTAGGCGCGATGGAGGCTTTCACCGGTTCATTCTCGACCTTCACAGGATTAAGGAAAAACAACGCCAACGTCACAATCACGGCCAGCGACGCGGCAATACCCACAAGGCCTTTGGCGACAACTCCCCTGCTGTCTTTAACAGGAGCGTCCTCCTCTTCACCCCATGGCGCAGGAGCCGGCAACTCATTATGCTTATGCGGTGCTGACGGAGCGGCGGCATTCCCGGCAACGGCTGACACCGCAGCCATATGCGAAGCCTTCAGCATAGTGTCAGCTCCCTTGAGATACAAGGGGCGCAGTCCGTAATGGCTGAAATCCCATCCCGAAGCGTCAAACGGACTGAAGATAATGGTGCCATACTCCGAGAAGTTAAGTTCACCAAGCCTTCCGAGCGCGATTGTCCCGAATTTCTTGAGCTGCTCAAGGAGGCTTTCTGTCTCATCTTCCACAATACGGCTGGCAGCCTCGAACGACACCCCGTTGCGACGCGCGACTGAACTCTCAAGCATCCCGTCAGACTCGACCAGCGCGCCGTTGAAAGCAAGCTCCCTTGATGGAGGAAGCAACACAAGCGGATTGCGGCTGTCAAATCTCGCCGGACGATAACGGACCATCAGGGCACCAATGCCCGGCACTGTCACACAATCGTGGCGGCGCAGAAGATATTCAAGATGGTCTATTACGAGATTCACGGCTCTATAACGGTTGATGTGAGGAACTTTGAGCAGAATCCGCTGTCATGACAACGCGGCCAGCGGGCGTTCTGTACTGCAAAGTTAGCAAATTTAAAGATATCGACAAAAGATTTCAACAACTAATATACGCGGTCTGGTCTGATCTGATTTGCTAACTGCCGCAAGTTCACGCCGCAGACTTTTGAAATGCGGAACGACAGGCACTTGAATATGGCGGTTTGGATGGAATCGGCCTGTCGTCCGCATCAATAAGTATGTCAGGGATGCTGTTTTTGCAAATTTAATTCAAAGATTTTCAAGAGACATGTTAACAAAGCATAAATTAACGGAGCCGTTCCGAAAAGGGACAGACTCCGTCAATTTAAGATTTTATGAATGTGGAGATTACGGCAACAAACCAAGTGTTCGCGAGGTTACATTTCGGTTACTGCGAATCCATAACCCTGTAAGCATCAACAGTTACCGCAAATCATGGCTCGATGGTCAAGCGACCGCCTGTTGATTGCGTCCAGCATAGTTCAGTCGAGAGAGACAACACCGGTGGCCTCGTCTACCGGACCAACCGGCATGGATGCCTCAAAAACCGCCCCCTCTATGGCCGGCTGCTTCGACAACTGGTCATATTTCTCGGTCAGCGCCTGCTGAATCTGCATCGAGAGAGCCGCAAGCTCCTCTTTCTGCTCGGGGGCAAGCTTCACACCAAGCTGCTCAAACGCCTCAGCCTTCACCGCAATCGAATCAATGTATGCAGCATACGATGCCGGAGAAGAGATGGTGTCGATCACAGCGGTCTGCTTTTTCAAGTCATTGACATAAGCGTCATAGTCCTCATGGGCCGAACAAGAGGAGAGGCATATGGCTCCCACCCCGGCGAGGATAATCGAATATAACGTTGCTTTCATTGTTACCTTGTTTCAAATGTTTCAGGCCTTGGCCTCTGAATGCTCTTTGATGAAATAGACAGCAACCGCGCCCAGGAACAGCGAGATTCCGGCAATCACCATCATCATGTACTGCGGGGCAAGCTCGTCGGGGTTGCCGATGGCTGAAAGAATCACACCGCCAAGAAGCGCGCCCACAATCTGCGGGATGCAGATCGAGCAGTTGAACAATCCGAGATACGCTCCGATATTGCCACCCTTGAGCGAGTTGGTGAGTATCGCGAATGGCCATGCCAGCATAGCAGCCCACGCGCATCCGATAAGGGCGAATGAGACAAACAGCAGGTAGGGGTCAGTGAAATATCCGGCGGAGATGAACCCGACTGCGCCAAGCACGAGGCTGAGCGCATATGAGAACTTGCGGCTGCGGAACTGAGGAAGCACGATGGCCCAGAGGACAGAACCGATGGCCTGGATGGCAAACAGGATTCCGACCCAGTTGCCTGCGTCGTTATACTGCGACGATTCGGTGTTCAACACCACTGAGGTCTCAAACCGGGCCTTTGAGGGGTCAGAGATGGTGGCCTCCTTGGTGCCATCCACAAAAAGCTCGCCTGTCTTTGGGTCATGGGTGTAGATATCGGCCAGCGTCACCTTGGTCTCGCCATCCATCCTTGACAGATAATCGACGAGTTTGAAAGAGGGGGTCTCGACACGACGGACACCATCGACAATCACCACCACATTCTCCGAGTCGATGTTCTCGTTGAATCCATAAGAGGCGACACCAGCCACAGAGCTTATCAGGCCATCCTTGGCCACAGGCGACATGACCTCGATGCCCTGCGCGGGCACCTGTATGTCAAGACCGCCGGCGGTTATCGACACGGCCTCCACACTCGTGTCGGCGATTTCAATGTCACCGCCAGCGATGAACTCGCCATCGGCGGTCACGATTCCCGCGACACAGGGTTTGCCATGGTTGACAATCACTTTGTTGTCGGCTGTGAGTATGTATTTGGCAGACAACACTTCTCCACCATTGCCTTCAGGGCCGGCCACTGCAAGGCCGGTGACGGTAGTGGTTTCAGGACAGTCAAAAGCATTTTTGGCGATTGTGCCGTTAGTGTAAGTCCACATGAAAAGGAAAGCGAACCAGCAGAAGAACTGCACGAGGCCGACAGTCCAGAAGGTCTTGGGGGCGTTGACAAGAAGCTTGACCAGGTTGGTCTTCTCCTTTTTGCCGTCGGCCTTGATTTCCGGGCCGCCATTGTATTCGCGATACAGCTCGGGGGGCCACTCCTTAACTTTCATCAAGGTGTAGACCACGCAGACCAGCAATATGGCCGCGCCGAAATAAAACGAGAACACCACGGTCTGGGGAATCACACCTGACGCGGCCGTGTTGCGGAAGCCCACCCAGGTGAGCAGAAACGGGAACACATATCCCACAATCGAACCGGCGTTGCAGAGGAAGCTCTGAATCGAATAGGCCAGGCCCTTCTGCTTCTCGTTCACCATGTCGCCCACAAGCATCTTGAAGGGCTGCATGGCCATATTGATAGATGTGTCAAGCAGCATGAGGGCAACGAGGCCGACGAGGATGGCCGACGACACCGCGAGGCCGAAGCTGCCGGCGTTGGGAAGGAGACACATCACAAGCACAGCCACAACCGCCCCGAAAATAAGATAAGGGAGACGGCGGCCGATTTTGTTCCAGGTCTTGTCAGAGGCGGTTCCGACAATCGGCTGCACGACAAGTCCCATAAGAGGTGGAAGAATCCAGAAATAACTCAAATCGTGAGGATCCGCGCCAAGGGTGGCGAAGATACGGCTCACATTTGCG
>Ga0183011_10440_pt1 | contig 23577 bp, 21 predicted proteins | sample NAcewD2O_March_FD_122322 | JGI IMG/M metagenome (GOLD analysis project Ga0183011, IMG submission 122322) | Mouse cecal microbial communities from Vienna, Austria - N-Acetylneuraminic amended D2O_March | ecosystem: Host-associated > Mammals > Digestive system > Large intestine > Cecum | place... | reverse complement strand
CGTTAAAATTGTTGAGCCACTTCGCCCAGCAATCTTGTTCGGTCCCCCCGTCACAACTACTGCCGCAAGATATAATTGATATTTATCATGGGCAGTATGGACATCCGTTAAGCCAATTTTGGTAATATGACCAACCGGGCGTCGTTCCATTTGATTCATCCCGATGTAGATTTCAAGACGGTGTCGCAACTCATCATGAACTAATTCAAAGTATGGCGGAACAGATTGTGAATTCAAAGCCGCAACTGGTTTTTCAGTTGCCTGATATTGTTCAACGATTTCTTTTTCACTCAGGCCATCATAGCCGTTAACAAACACACCCTCCATTAATAGTTGGTCAACAACACGTTGTAAATTATGCTGTTCATGTTCGTCAATTGCTACTGCTGCTGGAATCGTGTCGGCATTAGCAAACAAGCCATTCGACCGGTTTGCCAATTCTGCTGCTAGTCGTTGCTGTGCATCAAGAGGGGTCTTAGCCTTGCCGTCCTCAAATTTTTGACCAGTAATCTTTGCGACACGCGGTGAAATAAAATCAAATCGTGAAGTCTTTTCAAGAAAGTAAAAGACGAAATTAAGATAGATAAAATATGTTAATCCAATCACTGCTAAGCAATATAACAATGCCCGTAGCCAAACATGATTCATAAAGAGTCGGAACGTAACATAAACTAAATAAATATCGCCTAGTGAAGCAATAATGATATAAATACGACTCTTTAACTTTACATCAAGGTTAAAGTAACTCAATGACGAGTTAATCATATCAAGAAAACTAAACATTAATAACCCGCCTCCTTATCATTCAGTCGTAGTTGTTCCGGTAGTATTACCACCAGTCGTGTCCTGTGTCGTTGTATTATTGTTAGTAGTTGTACCAGTTGATTGTGAGGTACTGTTTCGATTAGCACTTGTACTTTCATTTGTATTTGCTGATCGATTTGTCGATGTTTCTGTGCCAGTGTTTCCTGCTGACCGTGTAGTTTGATTAGTATCCCCGGTATCATCCGCGGTATTGTTGCTATTACTTGTCCGGGTAGTTGATGAGCTACTTGCACTTTCATCATCATCATCATCACGATCGCTTTGTGAATTCCGACTTGATTGATTGCTTTCGTCATCACCCGATTGCTGAAATTGGCGACTTGTTGATACTGATGTTACTTTTGCACCTTCAGAAGTATGCGTTGCTTTATTAACCACTACATTGGTGGCACCCAACGCAAGTACCAATGATACAAGTGCAAAGGGGGTTACTAATGGCGGTATCTTTGCTCCCATGTCTCATTCTCCTTTTCCAGAGTATATAATACACGAAAACTGGCCCAATAAATATGAATTTATTGTAAAGATTTTTTCTGACATTGGGCACATATTCCGTGCAATTCAAAACGATGCCCAGTGATTTTAACTCCTGGCAACTGCTTTTCAAAGAATTCCTTATCAATTGGTGGCATTTGAATCTCTTGAACTCGTCCGCAAATATCACAAATAAAATGATGATGATGGGTAAAATCACATGAATATTTAACCTGCATCTGATCATGATGTTGACGCAATTCGACAATACCCAGTTTCTCAAATTCTTTGAAATTTCGATAAATAGTATCGTGACTTAATCCAGGGAATTGTTCTCGAAGATATTGGTCAATTTCTACAATATTAAAGTAACGATCAGGATGCCGTGCAACTGATTCAATCATCATTTTACGTTGCTTAGTCCACCGCAAATGATGGTCTTTAATAATGGTCTGTGCTTGATCAATTAATTTCTCCAATATTTTTCCCTCCCGATTAGAGATGATATTGTAACATATTTTAGTTCTTTTTGGATAATATCTGCCTAACAATTATATCTATTTGTTGTTTAGTATTTTTCCACTGGTCATTAACAACGACATGCGCGATCCCTTTTAAAGCTGCTGGCAGTGCAAGATCACGGTGATACTCTTTGCTATGTAAACGAGAACGAATTGCACTCAATTTATCACCCCGCAGCGTCATTCGTTTAGCTAAAGAAGCCATATGAGTAACGGTTAAGAAGATGATTACGGCTTGAGGACCGAGTTGCTGATGGTAAGTAATTGCTCCTGCTGTGTCAAGAACAATCACGTCATTTTCCCCTTGTTTCCATCCTTCTTCCAAACCTTCTAATGAAGAACCATATTGAAACTGATCATAAGTTACTTGTTCAAGTAAATGAAGTTTTTTCATAGAATTTGGTGTTTCGAAATGATAGTCTACTCCATCTTGTTCTCCAAGACGTGGTAACCGCGTTGTATGGGTGATTACCCGGTGCATACCATAATGATCTTGAAGGTAGTTAGCAACCGTTGTTTTTCCTGATCCAGCTGCTCCTGTCACAATAAACACATACTTATTATTTTTCATCATTGTTTATTTTAAATGATCGTTAACTTGATCTAACAGTTCTTTTAAATTCTCGTAGGTTAACCGTTCACGAGCATCTTGATAATTGAACCATCCACAGTTCTTAATCTCTTCTGCTTGCAGGTGAATGTCTTCCTTATTATCTAACTCGGCAGTATAAAGGGTCATTTGCTTATGATTGCCATTTGGTAAGTTGTATTCGGTATACACCTTAAAACTGGTATCAATCGGTAATTCTAATTGCGTTTCTTCCTTTATTTCACGAATTGCTGTTTCTTCTAGTGATTCATTGCCTTCAACGTGGCCTTTGGGGAAGCCCCAGAAGTGTCCCTTATTTTGACTTTCTAAGAGTAAATACTCGATCCCGTTTTCGCCTTGACGATATACAACTGCTCCACTAGTAACTTCAATTGCCATTTTTATCCCTCTTTTGTAATTAAATTCCTCTAATTTACTTTTAATATTAACTACGGTATTATTATTAATTATAAACGTGGCGAACCATTTCGGCACGTACAATTTATTATAGCAAAGGTGGGTTAAAGATGAGCTTAAACATTATGCGAAAAGAAAGTCTTGATCGATATCTTGGTGAAGACAAGCTTTTCGTTAAATCAATGAATGCTCGTGATCTCATGGCAATTGGGATCGGTACTGTTATTGGTACTGGGATTTTCATTCTCCCTGGAACAATTGCCGCAAATTCAGCTGGACCAGGAGTGTCATTGTCATTTCTGTTTTCAGCGATTGTCTGTGCACTAGCTGCAATGTGTTATGCCGAGTTTGCTTCTGCATTACCAGTTGCTGGGAGTGCATACTCGTACGGAAATGTAGTGTTTGGTGAATTCCTTGGCTGGTTGCTGGGCTGGGCGTTGGTTCTTGAATACATGTTAGCTGTTGCGTCTGTTTCAACAGGTTGGGCAGCCTACTTCAATACATTGCTTGAAGGAGTTGGTATTCACCTTCCTAAGGCACTATCCGGTCCATTTGATCCAGCTCATGGTACCTACATAAATATCGTGGCGGTTGTAATTGTTCTTTTAATTACAGTAATGCTTGCACGAGGGATGCAATCCTCACTGCGTATCAATAATATTGCCGTTTTCCTTAAAATTGCAATTATCTTGATCTTTATTATTGTCGGTTTCTTCTTCATTAAGCCCAAAAATTACCATCCCTTCCTTCCATACCACATGAAGGGTGTTATTCACGGAGCAACAATCGGTTTCTTTGCTTACCTTGGTTTCGACTGTGTTTCCAGTTCGGCTGCCGAAGTTAAGAATCCTAAACGAAATATGCCTCTGGGAATTATCGGAACACTTGCTGTTGCAACAATCTTATATACTGGTGTTGCCGTAGTCCTAACTGGAATGGTTAAGTACACCAAACTTGATGTTGCTAATCCAGTGGCATTTGCCTTACAGATGGTTCATCAAGACTGGTTGGCAGAATTATTATCAATTGGTGCTTTGATCGGAATGTTCACAATGATGGTTTCGATGATCTATTCTAGTTCTCGTTTGATCTATGCAATTGGTCGTGACGGTCTGCTTCCTTCATTCTTAGGCAAGCTTGATGAAAAAAGTCACTCGCCACAAATAGCATTATGGATTGTGGCAATTATTATCGCCGTCATGGGAGGACTTGTTTCCCTTGATCAACTTACAAGTTTAGTTAACATTGGAACCTTATTTGCCTTCATGCTTGTTTCATTTGGGATTATTCCTCTTCGTAAGCGCAAGGATATTGGTAATCGCGGTGGCTTTAAGGTCCCTCTTTATCCGGTCCTCCCAATTCTTTCTGGTCTTGCCTGCCTTGGCATGATGACCCAACTGCAAAAAGAAACATACATTGGAGCAGCGATTTGGTTTGGAATCGGAATTATCATCTACTTCACTTACGGCTACTGGCACAGTAAGTTAGCAGATAAGAATTAATAGCAAAAAGTTAAGCAGAGAGTGAGATTGATTTTTTCTTACTCTCTTTTTTATTTGAAACAGCAATTTGCATTAAATACCATTTTTTTGTTAAGGTAGTATTACTTACTTTTTTTATTCACAAGGAGGAATCAATTAGTTAGGCCAAATTTTGATCACATACGCCTAATTTTTTATGGAATATACAAAGAAGAATTACAAAAAAGCACCTTTATCATCAATTCACTTTCGAATATATTTTGCCCTGGCTCTTGGACAAATTGCTTGTGGTTTTGCTCTTGGAATTAGCGGAACTGCACTTTCCCAAGCAACTGATTATATCAATATTCCCGACTTTTGGGTTGGCCTAATTGGTGCTGGGAGTTTAATTGGACTTGCTGGGAGTGCTTTAATGGGTAAAATCGCTGACCAATTTGGCCGGCGAAGAATGTTGATGCTCGATATGTATCTTTTTTCTATATTTTCTCTTTTGCAATTAGCAACAATGAATCTTGTTATCCTGTTTAGCTTACGGATTTTAATCGGTTTAATGATTGCTATTGACTATACTGTCGGGAATGCTCTATTGGTAGAATGGTTACCAGCAAAAGAAAGCGGCCGCCTACAGAGCCAACTAATCGTTTACTGGACAATTGGCTTTATTACTTCATATATTGCTGGAATTCTAATAACGGGATTTGGCGCTCATAATTGGCAAGTTATCCTTGCATCAAGTGTCGTTCCAGGACTGATGGCTGCAATCTATCGGTCAATCTTCCGGATTCCGGCATCCCCGAGCTGGTTAGCAAGTCAAGGGAAAAATAAAACTGCTCAAAAACTAATTCAAAAACATCTCGGGAAAAAATGGGGATTATCATTAAAACAAATTCGTAGTAAAAAACCAAAAGATGTCTCTCTTAAAACCCTATTTAATCCCCCTTATCGCCGAAAAACCATTGTTGGTGGGTTATTCTATGCTTGTCAGGCATTTTCATTTTTCGGTATCAGTATCTTCTTACCAATTCTCCTAAAAAGTATGAATCTTGGTAATAACAACCTCTCTGGGATTATCTATAATAGTTGCGTCCTTATCGGTGTAATTTTCGGTAGTTTAATCTTCAAGATTCTTAGCAGGCGGATGTTTTTGGTAAGAACATTTTTCCTTTCAGCAGCAGCCCTTATCTTATTAATAATTGGCAATAACTTTTCATCTTTCTTCCAAATTAGCGTTTTTGCGATCTTTGCGATAGTCTTATCCTCAGGACTTGTCCTTGATTATCCATATCCAACAGAACTATTTGATGTTAAGGTTCGAGCTAGTGGGGTTGGTACTTGCATCACTATCAGTCGTTTTGGAGCTGCTAGCGGAACATTCTTATTACCAATCTTAACTCATCTCGGCGGTCCAATTTTAGCAATGCTAATTTGTACTCTTGTTTTACTTATAGGTGGTACTATCTGTCTTTTATGGGCACCTGAAACTTCACCAAAATATATTTAACATTAATAATAGAATGGTCGAGAAAATTTCAAATTTTTCACCGACCATTTTTAGTTTTAAACATCAATCCAATAGACTAATCAGTTTTTAACAAATAAATACTTGCGATCATGATAAATCACAAAAATACCAGTAATAACAAATAAAGTAATCATGCTAACTCGCAAGTAAAACATCTCGCGACTATATTGCAGCTCCTGTTGGTGATCGATATATGGGATAAGGAGCGCACTCTTATTATCAAGTTGAAAATATGAAATTAATTCCAAAGCACCAAATAAAATAATTTGATTACAAAGCGAACCAAATACGGATAATTTTTGGTCAATGCTGCTATATTTATCGGGAACTTGTTCTCGTGCCCACTTTCCTAATAAAATGGCACAAAAGACTGTTATAGCTGTTCCAAGCAAATATAGGTAGTCGGTATACGTTAGGAATAAGCCAAGGGTAAGAAAGATAAGGGTAGTTTTATAGCGAGTAGTTAATGGAATCTTTTGCAATTTAGCACTCAATGCACCCACTAACATTCCCGATAGCATCAATTCGATAAAAACAATGAAAATCCAATAAGCTTTATTCTGTTGAAAAGCAAATAGTAAAGTATAGATAATGACATAATTCTTGATCGCTCCGAGCCAAATACGAAATAGTTTAAAGGGTTGTCCCAGAATATTTCGTAGTTCAAGAATAATTCCAATAATTGCGAGCACGATTAGGGCCCAGCTAAAATCAGAAATTCGCCCCGTCTTCTTAAAGAAACTAATAATAAAAACCACGGTAAGCACGGCGATGGCAGGAAAAGCCGTTTTTAAATTAAAAGAGAATTTTAAATCCAGTGGTGTCTTATCTCGTTTAACAACAACGTAAGCGTAAATAACCTCAAGGCCCAGGAAAAAAGTATAAAAAACAAAACCGACAACTAACGGCAGCTTCATCAGTAAAATTCCGAGGGCGATCAGTCCGATAATTACACTAAAGCCCGCGATAACATTTACTCGCTTCAAATCAATCCCGGAAATTTCTTTATTGGGATCGCCCAGCAATTTTAACCCTGTCACGCCAAAACCGATCAAGATCGCCGCCAAGCTAGCAAGCCACTCAAAGCGAAAATAAATTCCAATAGAAGCAAGGATTCCCCCAATAAAAGCAATAACTGAACAAAACTTAGTAACACCAGACCAAGAAGCTAAATTTAGACGTCCATCAAGAATAAAGGGCATTACTTTTTCAACGGTGTAAACAAAAATGAACGGCCAAACAAATGTGATTATATTTGCATGGGCAATGATAGAGAATGCAAATAGCAACGTTGGAAATAGAATATAGCTTCGAGCAACAAATTCATGGTTAATTGCTAAAATTTTCTTCATAAGCAGCCTCCGATCATTTTGCCTTTTATTTTTAGTAAACCACATCCCCTTATAAAAGAAAAAGAATAGGACTCCTAACATGATTTTTAATGTTAGAAGTCCTATTTAGCTTTTTATTTAGCAAACATCTTAAATTCTAAAAATAAATCATTATATTCGCCTAAAACGCGTAATGGCAAATCACGATATACTTGCAAATGCTTCATCGTTGTTTCAGGAGGATAGAAAGCTTTGTCATCGGTAATTTTCTTGGGTAATTCTTTTTTAGCCGCTTTATTTGGTGTCGCGTATCCAACGTATTGAGCATTTTGAGCCGCGTTTTGGGGATCTAACATAAAGTTAATAAATTCGTAAGCCGCCTTTTTATTACGCGCTGCTTTAGGGATCACCATGTTATCAAACCATATATTGCTCCCTTCGCTTGGCACAACATAGTGAAGGTGCGGATTAATATTCATCATTTCACGCGCGTCACCAGAATAGGTCACACCCACAGCTGCTTCATTTTGCTCCATGTACATCTTCATCTCATCAGCAATAATCGCTTTTACATTGGGCGTCAACTGCTTTAAATGGGCCTGCGCAAGCTTCAACTGCTGGTAGTTGGTCGTATTAACAGAATGATGCTGAGTAATAAGGGCAACCGCAAACACATCCCGTGCACTATCAATCAACATGACATTATTCTTTAAACGCGGATTCCAAAGTTGTTCCCAATGTTGGACGTCTTTGCCATTTACTTTTTGATCATTATAGATAATCCCTAACGTTCCCCAAAAGTATGGCACAGAATAACGATTGTCGGGGTCAAAAGAACGATTTAAGAATTGCGGATCAATATACTTAAGGTTAGGTAATTTCTGATGGTTAAGGGGTGCAATTAAATGCTCCTTTTTCATCCGTTGAACAGTGTATTCACTTGGCACAACGACATCATAATTAGTCCCACCTTGCCGAATCTTGGTTAACATTGATTCGTTGCTATCAAAGGTTTCATAATCAACATGATAGCCAGTTTGATGTTCAAATTTCGTTATCAATGCTGGGTCAATATAGTCTCCCCAATTGTAAATGGTCAGTGTTTGTTTACCACCACCAGTTTTTTGCTGGTTAAAAGCAACGTCCCCAAGCGCTAGCAAGATACAAATAACGACAATTGCGAGGAACGCAGTAAATATCTTTTTCATTGTGCATCCCCCTCTTTAACAGCCACAATTCGTGTCCGTCGACCGCCCCGTTTACTAATAAGGTAATAGCCAATTACTAACAGAAGTGAAACAATAAACATCAACGTAGAGAGGGCATTGATTTCAAGATTGATTCCTTGCCGCGCCCGCGAATATATTTCCACCGATAACGTTGAGAAGCCATTTCCAGTAACAAAGAAGGTCACAGCAAAGTCATCAAGCGAATACGTAAAAGCCATAAAATAGCCCGCAAAAATACCCGGGGCAATTGATGGAAGGATTACCCGGGAAAGAACTTGCCAGCGACTGGCTCCTAAATCATAGGCAGCATCTACTAATGTTGGGGACATTTCATTTAATTTTGGCAAAACCATTAAAACAACAATCGGGATACAAAAGGCAATATGGCTTAAGAGGACTGAGACAAAACCTAGTCTTACCCCCAGCATGGTGAAAAAGATTAAAAAACTTGCCCCAATAATTACATCGGGCGAAACCATTAAAACATTATTCAAGGATAATAAACTATTCTTCCACGGGCGCCGTGCATCCTTAATTGCTAAGGCCCCTAATGTACCGATAATCGTTGCTAATAGTGACGCCAAAAATGCTACTAACAAGGTATTGATAACAATGGTAATCATTCGCGTATCCGCAAGCAAATCCGCATAGTGTTGCCAAGAAAAGCCATGGTATTTTTCCATTGTTTGACCACTGCTAAAGGAAAAAACAACTAGATACAAAATTGGCGCATATAAGATCACAAAAACTAATGCTAGGTATGCTTTTCCCCATGACCATCGCTGCTTTTTCATTAATGGCGTCCTCCTTTCTGTTTCTTATCACCAGTCATAAACATAATAATAAACATTGCAATAATCAGAACGACCCCAATCGTTGAACCCATTCCCCAATTTTGCGTTGTGAGGAAATGTTCTTCAATCGCAGTCCCTAAAGTAATTACACGATTTCCACCAATCAAGCGGGTAATCATAAAGAGTGAAAGCGATGGAATAAAAACTGCCTGAATTCCAGCTTTTACTCCCGGCATAGAAAGCGGCCAAATCACCCGACGAAAGGTTTGCCAATGAGTAGCACCCAAGTCATAGCTAGCATTTATTAGTGACGGGTTTATTTCAGCCAGGTTATTGAAAATCGGCAATACCATAAACGGGATTTCAATATAAGCAGCCACAAACATAAAACTGGCATCCGTGAACAAAAGCTGGTGGCTTCCAAGGCCCATAAACTGGAGGAAACCGTTAATTGTCCCCGTTCGACTAAACAAGCCGATAAATGCATATGTCTTCAATAATAAGTTGATCCATGTTGGTAAAATCACCAGTAATAGCCAAAACTGCTTATTAGGCAATCTATTCAAAACATAAGCTGTCGGATAACTAATCACCAATGTCACAAGGGTAATCAAAAAGGCATACCAGACCGAATTAAGCGTCATCTTAAGATAAACACCCGATGTCAGGTATTCAGCATAGTTATTAAGGGTCAGCTGACCATTGATATTAAAAAATGATTGATAAAGGATCAATACCAATGGAGCAATCACAAATAGGATAATCCACAATGCATATGGGACGATAAACATCGCTTTTTGCCGCATTAGTCCCCCTCCTCATAGCTATCAAGGCGAGCATCAAAATCTTCTTCACTTTCGTTATACCGCATAACGTGAATATCTTCGGGATCAAATGTAATCCCTACTTTAGCCCCGACCTTTGTTTTATGAATAGAATTGATCTTCCACTTATGGTTACGTTGGTCAATCACCGTAATTTGATAATCAACGCCACGGAAAAGCTGGGTTTCAACGGTGCCGACTAATTTTCCTTTTTCAACCGTCGTAATGTCAAGGTCTTCTGGTCGAATGACAACTTCAACCTTTTCGTTTGGTTTCATCCCCGCGTCAACACAATCAAAGTCTTGACCATTGATTGAAACTACATAGTCTTTTTTCATAATGCCCGGAACAATGTTGCTTTCACCGATAAAATCAGCCACAAAATGGTTAAGCGGTTCATCATAAATATCAACGGGAGTCCCACTCTGCTGAATCTTACCGTCATTAATAATCATAATCTGGTCACTCATGGCCAATGCTTCTTCTTGGTCATGGGTAACAAAGATAAATGTAATCCCCAGCCGTCGTTGCAATTGCCGCAATTCGGTCTGCATTTGAACCCGTAATTTATGGTCCAACGCAGACAAGGCTTCATCTAATAATAGTACTTTCGGCTTATTAACTATTGCCCGGGCAATGGCAACTCGCTGTCTTTGTCCACCAGACATTGCGGTAATTTCCCGATCACCATAGCCATCTAATTGAACCAGGTGCAAAGCTTCTTTTACGCGTTGTTTAATTTCCGCTTTTTTGACACCCTTAATCTGTAATCCAAAGGCAACGTTTTCTGCCACATTCATATGAGGGAAAAGGGCGTAATCTTGAAAGACGGTATTGACTTGCCGTTGATTAGCGGGAATATCATTGATTTGCTTTCCATCAAAATAAATTTTTCCACTACTAGGATGATCAAAACCAGCAATTAAGCGCAAAATCGTTGTCTTTCCTGATCCCGATGGTCCTAATAAGGTATAGAATTTACCGGCCTCAATTTCAAAGCTTATATCACGCAACACAACGTTATCATCATACTGTTTGCTTACATGCTGAAATTCCATTATGTTTTTTACCATCAGCGTTTCCCCAATCATCATTTTTTAAACTAAGTCTTAGTATAAAGTATACGCCTTAAATCGCAACACTGTTTATCCTAAGCAAATTATTATAAAAGTGCGATAATTAATATATCAAATTTTATACGAGGTGTTCCAGATGAAAATCAATCAATTTAGTATTACTTCAACTACACCACAAGCACGGCGCCAAGAATTAATGCAAATTCACTTGCTTCGGAAAAACGAAGAACAAAATTTAACACCGAACGCAATGTTTGAAACCTTCTTAGCACGGATTCATATGGCAAGTGCCCAGCCGATCGTCACTAAGCAGTGGTTTCATGACCTCTTAGCTACTCCTGACCTTGCTCTTGATGATTGGTTTGACCAGAATCAAACATTAACCGATGAAGTATTTTATCTCGTCGCCCTCCAACTACTCGATTTTGAGGCGGCAGTTGATTTTGATATTACCGATCCTCTTGCTACAGTTAAGAAAATTGGCTTGCCTGTCGAAGCACATCAAAAATGGACAACCGCCAACGTTATCGATGCTTTTTACCTTCTTTTAAATACTCACAACAAAAACGGTCAATCGCTTATTGATCATTTAACGGCAGAGGGCTTTATGGCTTGGAGTTACCAACTTCCAGCTGAACAAAAACCACTCTTTTTCAACGGGAAGCCGCTTGCCAGTTTTGATCCTGCCAAATTCATTCGTGAGGTTGTTTATATTGAGACCGATATGGATACCGATTTTGATGGTAAAGCAGATTTAGTTAAAGCGGAAATCATGCGGCCAATTGAGTCAGACCATGGCTTAAAAGTTCCCGTTGTCTTTACTGCCAGTCCTTATAATCAAGGAACAAACGACGAATGGGGCGAAAAAGCAACGCATAACGTCAACCTTCCTTTGAAGCATAAGGATCCTGACTATCAGGCCCCAACTGAAGAAAAATTTCCGACTGATTTTTCACGACAAAAAGTTACTGGGGAAAGCCGGCAAGCTACTGAGACATTTAGTACCACGCCAGCATACACGCTAAATAATTACCTCGCTGCCCGTGGTTATGCGGTTGTTTATTCAGCCGGAATCGGTACTAAAGATTCGGATGGCCTGCAAACATGCGGCTCGCCAGAACAGACTGATGCGATGAAGGCTGTCGTCGAGTGGCTTCATGGTGATCGCCAAGCCTTTACTGACCGTCATAGCGGTACCACAATCAAGGCAACCTGGTGTAATGGTAAAGTCGCAATGACAGGACGCTCATATCTCGGCACTTTAGCCACCGCTGTCGCAACCACTGGTGTACCAGGCCTCGAAGCAATCATTAGTGAAGCGGCCATTTCCAGTTGGTATGACTATTACCGAGAAAATGGCCTTGTCCGGGCACCGGGTGGCTTTCAAGGGGAAGACGCAGACGTTTTAGCTGACGAAACATTCAGTCGGACCAAGCGTCCCGCAGACTACCGCCGAATTGAAAAAGTAAATGATAAATATATTGCTAAAATGCAAGGAGCAATGGATCGGACGACTGGTAATTATAATCAATTCTGGGACCACCGCAATTATCGGCATGATCTCGAAAATATAAAAGCCGCTGTGATGATGGTGCATGGCCTTAATGATACCAATGTCCGTCCTAGTAACGTTAAGGCACTTTATGACGGCATTCAAAGTCTGCCGATTACAAGTAAACTCATCCTTCACCAGGGACAACATATTTATATCAATGCCTTTCGTTCATTAGACTTCTCTGACATGGTTAATCTCTGGCTTGCTAATAAGCTCTGGGGTCAAGAAAATCATGCTGATGATACGTTGCCAAACGTTCTTGTGCAAGACAATAGCACCCCTGAAACTTGGACCGCATATGATCAATGGACTGCAGGCGAGCAGAAACAGTACCAATTTAACGACCGCCGTCTAACGAATTTGCCTGGGTTAGGAACCCAAAGCTTTAATGACCAGCAGCCTGAAGAAAAGTACCTTCAATGGTGTAAACACCCTGAAGCATGGGCAAAGGCACTCGTGAATGATAACGGGCAATTTAGTCGGCGCTTTGTAACTGCTGTATTTAATGATGATACGCTTCTCCGTGGAACACCGACTGTCACATTAAAAGTAGCTTCTTCGAAAACCTATGGAATGATTAGTGCCCGGCTTGTTGATCTTGGCAGCAGCAAACGCCTTACAATATCGCCTGTTCTGTTTAATCGTAATGGCCTTGAGCTAGGTTATCACTGGAAGACAGATGACCTTCGTGAATTTAAATTAGCAAAAGAAGCAACTAATTATAAGGTAATCGCAAGCGGCCATATTAATTTGCAAAATCGAAACAATCCAGCACAAGTTGACGAATTAGCCGCTAATCAATTTGTCACAGTTAAGTTTGATCTTCAACCAATTTTCCACCGAATTGTAGCTGGCCATCAATTGGGGATCATTATTTATAGCACTGATTACGAATACACGCTTCGTGGCAACGAACAGATTGAATATCAATTAGCGCTGAATGGCTGTCATCTTGACATTCCTGGTTTCAACATTTTAGCTTAAAAAGACAGCACGTTAAAACTAGTTTTAGCAGAATTCAGCTAATTGCGGTAAAATAGTTAGTATTACCAATAAAAAGGAGAGATTCGAGAATGAAACAAGGCACTAAAATTATTACCCTTGATAACGGCTATCATCTGTGGACGAATACCCAAGGTGAAGGTGATATTCATTTATTGGCTTTACATGGGGGTCCTGGTGGCAATCATGAATACTGGGAAGACGCTGCTGAACAATTAAAGAAGCAAGGTCTTAACGTTCAAGTAACAATGTATGATCAATTAGGTTCACTATATTCTGATCAACCAGATTTTTCTGACCCTGAGATTGCTAAGAAGTACCTTACTTACGAATATTTCCTTGATGAAGTAGATGAAGTACGCGAAAAGCTTGGCTTAGACAATTTCTATCTTATCGGTCAAAGCTGGGGTGGCCTTTTAGTTCAAGAATACGCTGTTAAGTATGGTCAACATCTTAAGGGTGCAATTATTTCTTCAATGGTTGACGAGATTGACGAATATGTCGACCGAGTTAATGAATTACGGGAAAAGACCCTTTCTCCAGAAGCGGTTGCCTTTATGAAAGAATGCGAAGCCAAGAATGATTACAGTAATCCTAAGTATCAAGAATACGTTCAAGTAATGAATGAACAATACGTTGACCGAAAGCAACCATCCAAGCTTTATCATCTTAAAGACCTTGGCGGTACGGCGGTTTACAACGTCTTCCAAGGTGATAACGAATTTGTGATTACCGGTAAGCTTAAAGACTGGCATTTCCGTGACCAATTGAAGAACATTAAGGTGCCAACTTTAATTACATTTGGTGAACACGAAACGATGCCAATCGAAACTGCTAAGACAATGAATAGTCTCATTCCAAATTCACAGCTAGTTACTACTCCCGATGGTGGTCACCACCACATGGTAGATAACCCCGATGTATATTACAAGCACCTCGCTGACTTCATTCGGAATGTTGAAAATAATACGTTTAATAATTAATAAAAAGACCGAGGAAATTTTTCTCGGTCTTTTTATTAATTATTCATGAATCATATTTTAAAAATATCTTAACTAGAACTAAAATATTAGATGGATATGGTACGATATTTATACGATAAATACGAAGGAATGATTAAAGCAAAAACTTAATACGGCTTCACTGATGTTGTTCGCTTAAGGTGTGGGACCTTTAAGCATTAGTTACTTTACTCAAGTTATATATTTAAGGGGAAAAATGAAAGAAAATTATCAACTAACAACTGACGAAATAAAGAAAGAATACCAATTAACTGATTTTACTCACGGTTTATCAACCCAAGCTGTCGAAAAACGGCTTGCCGATGAAGGGCGTAATATCATTGAAGTAAAACCGACGCCCAAGTGGAAACTCTTCTTACGCCAGTTTAACAATATTGTTATCTACATTTTATTAGCCGCTACTTTACTGACCATTTTAATCGGTCACTATACTGATGCGATTGTTATCGGGGCGGTTGTCATTCTAAACGCACTTATTGGTTATTTCCAAGAATCAAGCGCCGCGAATGCCCTTGCCAAAATCAAAGAGATGATGGCGCAACATGCCACCGTCTACCGGGATGGTAAACGACAAGATATTGATGCCGCGGATCTTGTCCGTGGGGATGTTGTTTTCCTCGAAGCCGGTGATAATGTACCAGCCGACTTACGAATCGTCTCAGCTGATAACTTACGAATTGAGGAATCAGCTTTAACCGGTGAAACCAATTCAGTTATCAAAACTGATGAAGCAATTACCGACCAAGACGTTCCTCTCGCTGATCGTGTTGATATGGCATATGCTTCCACTTCAGTTACAAGCGGAAGTGGCCTAGGAGTTGTAGTCGCAACTGGTGAACAAACCGAAATTGGTAAGATTTCCCAAGAAGTTGCGCAAATCAAGCCAAAGAAGACCCCATTAACTAAAGAAATTGACCATGTTGGAAAGGTCGTTTCTTACATTACAATTACTGCTTCAGTGATTGTTTTCGTTGTCGGTTTCTTCCTCGAAATTTACTCCTTGCCTGCCCTTGCCCTCGCAGTCGTGGCAATGTTGGTTGGTGCGATCCCAGAAGGTTTGCCTGCAATCACCTCTGTTATCTTAGCCTTTGGTATTAGCAAAATGGCCAAAGAGCATCAGACGATTATCAAATCAATGCCTGCTGTTGAAACATTAGGCTCGGTCGATGTTATTGCTACTGATAAGACAGGAACTCTTACCAAAAACGAAATGACCGCCATTGAGTTATGGGTTGGCGATAAACACTACACGGTTACTGGAACTGGCTATGCTCCTAATGGTGAGATTCTCTTGAATGACAAACCAGCTCAACTGACAGATCAACTCAAACTTTTCTTAGAAGCTGGATACCAAGCAAATGATACGGTTTTAACTGATGAAGACGGCACCTGGCATATTAATGGTGAACCAACTGATGGAGCTTTCTTAACTCTTTACCACAAAGCGTTTGGTGCTAAATATCAATCACCATATAAAGCAGTTGACCTCCTTCCATTTGACTCTGATTACCGTTATATCGCTGAATTAACTCGTGATCCAGAAGACAAGCAACAAGTTATCTTTGTTAAGGGATCGCCAGATAAGCTCTTTGAAATGGCCACAAAGGAAGATCCACAATTTGATACTGCTAAGTGGCAACAACGGGTAGATGACTGGTCTAAAGCCGGAAAACGAGTTATTGCAGTCGGCTACCAACCGGTTAATGGCGAAAACCTAATGGAAGTCGAACATGACCACCTCTACAAGGGAATTCACTTACTTGGTTTAGCTGCTCTTCAAGACGCACCACGTGAAGAAGTGATCGTTGCGTTAAAGCAAATGAACCGTGCTGGTGTTTCCGTTAAAATGATTACGGGGGATGACCCGCAAACTGCCCATGCAATCGGTAAGCAACTAGGATTATCAACGGGCCCAATCAACGCAATCACAGGTGCAGAATGGGATAAACTTTCTGCCAGTGAACGAGAAGAGGCCGCTTTAAATAACCAAGTCTTTGCGCGGACGACTCCACAAAACAAGCTTGAAATTATTGAAGCGCTCCAAAACCGGCAAAAAATCACCGCGATGGTTGGGGATGGAGTTAACGATGCCCCCGCCTTAAAGAAAGCCGATATTGGGATTTCAATGGGGATCAAGGGAACAGATGTCGCTAAAGATGCTGCTGACATGATCTTAGGAAATGATAACTTTGCGGTAATGGCGGCTGTTATCAAAGAAGGTCGGCGAATTTACGATAATATCAAAAAGAGTATCTTATTCTTATTACCAACCTCCTTTGCGGAAGGATTAGTGGTTGCCTTCTCCATTCTTACCGGCCAGCAAGTTCCCCTCCAACCGGCGCAGTTATTGTGGATTAACTTAATCGCCGCAATCACTATCCAGTTTGCGTTCGTCTTTGAAAAAGCAGAAAAGGGCATCATGGATCGCAATCCTCGTCCAGTGACCCAACGATTAATGAATCGGCATGATTTAATCCAGATGGGTTATGTCTCAGCCTTAATGGCGCTGTTCGCCTTAATTGGTTACGAATGGTTCATCAGTGCTGGGGCAGAAGTTGTCAATGCTACAACAATGATGGTTAATACCATTGTTATTAGTAAGGCATTCTACTTCTTCAGCATTCGAACTGAACGATATGGACTAAAAGAAGTTGGAAATATTGGCAAGAAAGCCTGGGGCGTTATTGGATTGATGATTCTTTTCCAATTGATCTTCACCTACGTTCCATTTATGCAGGCGGCCTTCCACGTGACCGGAATTAGTTTGCTGGAATGGCTAGCAGTAATTGTCTTCTCTTGCTTAATCTTCTTATGTACTGAATCCGATAAAATGATTCGTTTCCGTCTAAATCGACGGTAAAATTAACGACACTGAATTAGATTTCATCTTCTTCAGTGTCGTTTTTCTATTTCGTAAGTTTTCGTAATGTTTTGATCAAATCTATGTAAGCGTATTCTGAAATCTGATATGATACACCTATCACATAGAAAAGGAGTTTTATCATGAAATATCAAGAAACCAAAGAAACACTTAATCAATTAGTTGCTGATCTGAGTCAAATGGCAATGATAATTCATCAAACTCACTGGTATATGCGTGGCACTAACTTTCTAAAGCTTCACCCATTAATGGACCAATTTATGGATGAAATCAACGATCAACTTGATGTAATATCTGAACGATTATTAACTCTCGACGGTGAACCTTATTCGACCCTTAAAGAAATCGCAACCCATACGAAAATTAAAGACTGGCCAGGAAACTTTGATAAAACAACGCCAGAACGACTCGCACATTTAGTCGCTGGTTATCGTTATCTTGAGGACCTTTATCAGCACGGAATTGAAGTGACTGATATTGAAAAAGATTATTCTACCCAAGATATCTTCATTGGTTTCAAGACGGCAATCGAAAAGAAGATCTGGATGCTGCAAGCAGAATTAGATCAGGCACCAGAAATTGATAATTAATAGTAAAATCGGCACCAAACGAATCGAGATTCGTTTGGTGCCGATTTATTGTCTAAAAATTATTTTTTCTGGTTATCTAGGAGTCCTTCTTTTTCATCTTTTAATCGCAAGTCATCAAGCCATTTTACATGCTTTTCTTCATAACTACGATCTTTCTTGATAAAGAAGTATGCTGCCGCGGCAAGAATGGCGATGACAGTTCCGACAAGCAAGGTCTTAGCCGTAAAATTAGTAACCATGTAACAAGAAACTAACAATGCAAAAATGGGGATAAGATATTTCCCGGGTAATTTGAAACCATGTGTTGGATATTCGTTACTATGTTCAAATTTAATGACGGCAAGAATCGAGGGAACATATTGAATGAATGAGGCCAAGACTGTACAACTAACCAAGAAGAGATAACTCTGGGTAGCGAATACAGCAGAAAGGATGGATGTTAATAAAATTCCGACCCATGGGGCATCATGCTTATTCTTCTTCCCAATAAACTTTGGCAACATCCCGTGCTCATTGGCCATTGAAGCAATTAACGATGGCGTGTTAAACGAAGCTGAAAAGGCAACCCCAAAGATACTTACAAGCATCCCAAAAATAATAAAGGCATATCCCCACTTACCAATAGTGGTTCCGAGTCCCTTCGCAAGGGCACCTCCCAACGCATTAGCTAGTGGTGTCGAGTACCCGCCTAATTTAGTCCCGGAAAGTCCAACGGCAACGGTCATCATCAATGCATCCAAAATAGTTACACTAACCATGACTGCAATTAACACCCGAGGAATATTCTTTTCTGGATTCTTCATTTGCTTAGCAGCAATTGGTAAAAATGAAAAACCAGTAAAAAGATAAAAGATCGGGGTAAAGGCTTCACCAAAATGATGAATAAATGGCATCGGTCCCTTTAAAGCTGCTTGGGGAATCACTGGTGAGAAGTTAGCTTTATGGATGAAGAAGACCCCAACGACAATAAAGATGATCAGCGTAAGAATCTTCGCAGCCGCTGATACATTATTAACCAGTTTAACAAGACCGCGGCCGAAGAAATTAATAACCGCAAAGAGTACAATTAAGCCAAAAGCAGCAACCCCATAGATAAGCGGCCGATTAAAGATTGGCAAAAAACTCTTGAGGGTAGTTAATAAAGCAACAATTTCCGCTGAAAGAGTACAGCAGCCTAAGAACCAGGTAAAAATTCCTAGCTCATAACCGGTGAATCTTCCAAATGCATGATAAGAATAAAGCCATGCTGCCCCTGAGCCGGTAAAACGACTAGAAAGATCGGCATAACATAAGGCGATCAATGAGACGGTTATTGCTGTACATAGCAAAACTGCTACAGCCGATAAGTTCATGTACCGATAGATAACAGATGGCAGTAAGAATGTTCCTGAGCCAATTACTCCATTAATACCTAAAAAGTAAATTGAGATGAAAGATAGCTTTTTAGGTACTGATTTTTGATTACTGATAATGACCACCCCACATAAAATTTATAATTCCATTTATATTATAGTCTTTTTCAAATAAAAAGGTAAATTATCAGCTATTCTAATCTCGATCTTTTCTAAAATTGTTATACAATTAAGAACGTACTTATTTTATATAAAGGATGAATAAAATGGCACAGAAGATTGAGAATTTTATTTTTGATATTGACGGTACTTTAATTGATACTATTGATATGTATATGCCAGCAATGATTGATACGTTGGCTCAACACGGTCACCCAGTTGCGCCCGACAAAGTAGAACAAACTAAGCATGAATTATTTGGTATTACTGGTCGAGATGCCCTCCGTCTTGCTGGAATTAGTGAGGATGAAATTCCAGCAATCCAACAAGACTGGTTTAAGCTAGCTTATCAATGTGCTGATCGGGCAAAAGTGATTGAAGGAATCCCTGAAATGCTTAATACCCTTGCCAATCGTAAAGATGCAAAGATCGCCATCGCAACTTCAAAACTCGCTGACGAATACCAAGAATACTTCGTTAACAAATATGACTTTGCGAAGTTATTTAAGGTTGCCATTACGTCTGCGGACACTAAAAAGCATAAGCCAGCTCCAGATCCTATTTTAGCGGCAATGGATAAAATGGGAGCAGATCCCGCAACTACTGTTTATGTTGGGGACACAATCAATGATATGAAAGCCGCCCATGCAGCCGGTGCCAAGTTTGCAGGCGCCCTTTACTCTTCCGCAAATCCCGATAGTATTAAAGATGCGGACTTTCCATTAATGAAGCCGGCTGATCTCTTAGAAATTTAAAACAAATAAGGAGTCTCTGATGTTTAGAATTCAAACGTTAGAGACTTCTTTTTAGTTCTTTTAATTATTATTCCCGCCTTAGGGGCTTTATTAATAAAGCTACTTTGGGGCCTTCATATACCCTGCCACATATTCCTGCGCCGCTTTTTCTGACATTTGATAGACATTCACGAGGGCAGCCACTATTTCTGACGGTGCAGTCTTTTGACTACTTAAGAACTTAACTAATTTTTGTTTTCCTTTTTCTTCTGCTTTTAACTCTCCTTCTTCTCTTCCTTCTCGCCGCGCATCCATCAAATCAAGCTCGAGCTTCATAAAGCCTCGTCTCCTCTCTGGCTCCTGCTTAATCTTAACAATCTCGTCTTGAATCTTAGTAATAAACTTACTCTTATTGTCTACTTGATTACGCATTAAAGCAAGGAAGTTCTTGATCGGCTGCTCATCTTTAGTAAATTCTTTAGCCAAGGCATTAAAGATCACAACTGTCCGTTGGTCGCCTAGTTTCAACTGATGATTACGGGTACACGCCATTTCAAACACATAACGGGCCCAACCATAGCCAAAATAATCAAAATCACAAAACATGATCACATAGGTCGGATGAAGACTTAAATCGCGATAATCCTTGCCCGGCAAGAGTAAACCATGATCTATTTGCTCTTGATAATACCGCAAACGATAGGGCAAATTCTGTCGGTCAGCTACCTGCATCTCAATAACAATAATGTTGCCATCTTCATCCTGCACATAAACATCATAGCGGACTCGCCGACCAGCTACGACATTAATATCTTTTTGAGTTGTTAACTGGACGATCTGGGTTGCCTTTAAATGGGGCAATGCACGATTAATCAGTTCTAAACAAATTTCCTTATTCTGCATGACCATCCCAAACATCGGATCACTTGTAATAGTCATCTTTTCCCACTTTTCGAGGGCCTTTTCATAGTTCTCTGGCAATTTCTTACACATTTCCTCAATCCTTTCACTTCTACCTCACTATAAAGATATATACGTAAAAAATTGCCTTTTGCACTAAAAAAGAGGGTAAGAAAAATTTGCTTTTTTTCTTACCCTCTGCTATTTGCACGAACAATAGCAAGATAACGTGGAAAACAATCACAAGGCTAAAGTCTAAGTACGAACGATAATCAGCCCGTGCCGTGCTAACTATCGTTCTAGCTTAGCCAACCACCTTGTCGAGAAGATTGTTTTCCACTCACAATTCAACTATCCAACTGAAATATACATTAATTGCCGACCTTCGAAATCTTCTTCGATCCATGTCTTCATTGCATCGTTATGATCGGGATACGTCATTTCTTCCCATGGCAACCTGATTGTAGTTTCCTCACCGTCATCCGTAACCAAATCAATCATACAAAGGTCAGCGTAATTATGACTATCTAAACGTTCATCAAGCGTTACGTCCTCGACAGTATCAATCTTTTGGAGTTCATCAACGAAAAACGTTGCAGTAAATTTACGACAAACTTGCTTAACAGTTAGACTATAGCTCGAATAATCAATTGTCTTTTCTACCCCACTGACATGAAATTCCTTAACAGCCGCAAGTGGAACATCATAACTGTCAATATTTTCAAAAACAACGCGCAGTTTCTTTAGTTTCATTGATTACTCCCCCTCTAACTTTAATTCTTATTTTCCATATCACTTTGATATTGGGATTCTGGTTTTAATTGATCGGCATAACCATTTACTTCATCTTTTTGAGATTGATTTACATAATAGTCACTTAATAGCCGAGAGACCGTAATGTGCTTTGTGTGAAGAGATGCTTCTGCCACAATTTCATCTCCCTCTGGAATAACTTGCTTAATAGTAACATCTTCACCGTTTTGTTTGAAGTAAATATAGCTCGTTGGATCTCCATTTTCTGTTACAAAATTGTAGCCAGCAACTTCTTTACCAGAACCATCCTCTATTCCATAATACATAAACCCATCACTAACCCCACTCTTAAACCAATCTGGGTCTTGATACAAAGCCACCAAGGTTCCCAATTGCTGTGGTGATAGGTTACTTTCGCTAGCTGTACTTGTAGAACTACTCTGTTCTTGAGCCTTATTACTCGAAGAACTCTGCTGTGCCGTCACCGAACTTTGCGATGAAGACGTACTTGACTTTGCTTGGCTATTACTTTGTGAATTTCCACAACCTGCTAAAGCTAATGCCGTTAATGACATAGCCGCAATTAATATTTTCTTTTTTATCATATTTTCAATCTTCCCCACTTAATATATGCAATATTGAACTCGTAATATCTGCTGCTTGTTTATCATGATCTTCTTGTCCTTGCTTAATCTCATTTTGAACTTTATCACTACCTTCAATCCGATAATTAAAGTCACTATCAGTATACTCGTAAATTTTATCTTTAGTTTCAGTATCTCCAAGATATGCGTTAATTTTCCAATCCTTACCAAATAATTTGGAACTATTAATCATGTATCCAAAAGCTCCCACTTCATCTGATACTTTTAGTTCATTACTTTGATCAGACTCTTGATCGAAAAACCTATCAAAAACGCTTACTCTGGTTTCAACATATTGAGCTAACTCAACTCTAAATTCTCGCCTGCCAACATCCGTCGTTTGCAAATCAATGCGTTTATTTGCAGTATCAATATTTGCAATTTTAAAGAAATATAAATCTACCCCTTTTTTCTTCATCAGTTGTGTGATTTCATTACTGGCTTTTTTATTACAATACGCCCGGTACTGTCGCACACTCAAAAATAATAAAAGAATAATTATTAATATTCCCGCGACAATATATCTAAGTCTATGTTTTTTTAGACTTTCGGAATTTAAAATTTTTTGCACTATTACTTCTCCCTATAATCTAAAATTAATTTTATGGTAACGACAGAAAAAGGGCACTGCATTACAGCAATGCCTTTTTCTTGATAATTATTGTTTCTTAATATTCCCGTTTCTTAGCTAAACTCAAACCAAACATTGCGGCAACCGCACCTAGAGCAATTGCAGCGATTGATTCTTGATTCCCTGTTTGTGGCAACTTATTAACAGAATTGTCGTGATTTTCGTTCACAGCTTGCTTACTTACAGAAACTGGGGCAACTGTGCTACTTTGCGCAGACATCTTAGTACCATGCTCACTTTGTAATGTTACTTGGTAATCAGCTAACCCTTG
>Ga0183011_10436_pt1 | contig 23732 bp, 22 predicted proteins | sample NAcewD2O_March_FD_122322 | JGI IMG/M metagenome (GOLD analysis project Ga0183011, IMG submission 122322) | Mouse cecal microbial communities from Vienna, Austria - N-Acetylneuraminic amended D2O_March | ecosystem: Host-associated > Mammals > Digestive system > Large intestine > Cecum | place... | reverse complement strand
AGGAAAATGGTTTCTTCTGCCGCAACGGTCTTGAAATCAACGGGGATGATTTCCATGCCGGTGTTATCATCCGGTTCGTCCATATCCCCAAACAGTTCAATCACTTCCGCCTCGGTCATATAGGAAACGCCTGTGATTTTGTTATTCGCGTCACGGATTATTTTGATATTGACAGTTCCTTTTGGGTTCATATTCAGCGTGTAAACGGACTTGTTGGGCCGGATATCCAAAAAGATATTGACAAGCTGGCCCGCATAGTAATAGTCCTTACCGTCCATCGTAACGCCCACAGCCCGGTATTCCGCCGTCTGCGCTTCGGCCCATTCTTGCTCCTGCCTTTCTTTCAGCTCGTCAAATTCCCCGCCCCGGTTCAGTTTATCAAAGAGCATGGATTGACATGCCCAGTTTCCATCTTCCAAAGCCCGATCCAGCCAAAGTTCCAGTTCCATTTCTTCCATGCAGTCTGTCAGGATAGAAAAAAACGCCATTTCTTCATCAACATACGCTTTTTCGGCGAAGCCGGTAAACAGAGCGGAATTTGTGTCAAGCCAACGCACAGCGACAGAGAAAAATGCAAATTCCCCATCAGCATAGAACTTTTCAAGCCATTTCTTTTGCGTATTTTCATCCAGTCGGGGAAATGTGATTTCAAACAGCGGCAGACTGTCAGCTTCATAGTACCGCTCCGCCTGGGCTGCATAGTCCTTGTTGCTTGTGCCCGTATTCCCTTGTGCGGGAGTTTTATCCACAGGTACCTGATGCTTGCCTGTTGTGCGATTAGCCGCTGCGGCAACGGGATAAACGCCAACGAAAGCCGCCCCGAACATCACACACAGCGTTAACACCCCCGTCAAAAGGCGTATCGCCATTGACTTTTTCTTAAAGTTCATTATTGCACTTATCCTCTCTTTCAATAGTTTTTTATTTCCATTCAAAGTGACTGTTCCGAAGTTTTCCTTGTATCTCCCAACCGCCGCCATCGCGTCAAGAAGGGTTTGTCCATAGTCCTGTGCGCTGCCGCCCCCCATTTTAGTGAGAACAGCCTCATCACAGGAAAACTCACAGGCCCTGGTAATCTCCCGGCACATAAGATGAACAAACGGATTAAACCAATGCAGACAGACGGTAATTTGTACCAGCCATTTATAAAATATATCCCTCCGTTTGTAATGCGTCAATTCATGCAATATGATATACCGAAAATCCTTTTCGGGAATGTCTACGCTTGACAGTACAATACATGGATGGAAAAATCCAATCAGCAGCGGGGAGGAAACCAACGGATCGACACATAACTCAATCGGCTTTTTGATACCTGATTGCTTCGCAACAATAGAAAGTTCGTCTAATCGCTCAATGTCAGAAATCGGGGTTGATCCTGCCCTGATATACCGCATAAAACCCTGATAGATTGTTATTTTCCGTATCAGCAGACCCAGCGCAGCCGCCAGCCAAACCAGCCAGATATGATTGACTAACAACACTCCAATATCTTGAAGCGGGTGGGCAGTTGTTACATCATCTGCCGGATTATTCACAGTTTCATTGTACTGCTCCGCCCCAACAGCGGGAGCAAGATTGCTTCCCGGCGCGTTTAGTGGGGGCTGTTGCTGCGGCGGTAAAGGAGCGGTCTGGGATATTGCCTGATCGACAGCCTGATATGCCTTTCCCATCAGGCTGTCTTCCGGTCCGAACGGGAACAGCAGCCGCAAAACAACAACCAGCCAAATGTAATACTGCCATTGCCGGCTTATTTTGTTTTTCAAAAACCGTTTTCCCAAAAGTAGAGCCAGAATAAGCAAGCTGCCGGAAAAAGACATGGACAGAAAAATTTTCAAAACTGCGCTCATTGTTGCCCTTTTCCTTTCTCCAGCAGCCTTTTTAATTCCTCGTATTCCTCGTCTGCCAGCAGGTCGCCAAAAATCAAATTGGAAACCAGCCCCTTTGCGCTTCCCTCATAAATCTTATCCAGGAAATTTTTCGTCTGCGCTGTCTGGTATTCCGTCTCCGAAACAAGCGTGGTATATTCGTTGCGGCGCCCAATTTTCTTGGCGCTCAAAAAGCCCTTGTTCATCAGCCGCGACAGCAGTACAATCAAGGTATTCTTTTGACACGGTTTGCCTTTTGCCGCCAGCCCGTCCATGATATAAGGGAACAGCGTCACCTCCTCCGGGTTTCCCCATACGATTTTCATAATTTCAAGTTCGGCGTCGGAAATTTGCTGTATCATGGGTTCAACCTCCTTGATGTATAACATAGTGTTGATGATCAAAGTATAACGCGGCGTTGTCTTTTTGTCAAGCACGCTTTTGACAAAAGAAGATAAAAGCACGTTTCCTCTAATAAGATTTGTCAAGTGGTGGTGTGGATTATTTCTGACTTTTCTCAAGGCTTTCATTGATAACCAGCCTCTATAGCCTGTCCTTAAAGTTCTAGTCAGTATCTTCGTTAAAATGTATCTTGATGATGTAAGTTGTATTCCCCAACAGTCAAAACTGCGATAATTTTATTCAACTTAGAATTGAGATTTCATATATTCCAAGGGATTTAATAATTGTTATATTTTATTATCAAATATCTCTCAAGCCCTTGAAAACGCTAAGTTTGTCGCAGGTGAGCTTTCCCTTATTGTTTCCCTTGTATTATATTGTCCCATGAGTGTTTACGGACTCTGATAAGGGCAAATACAAGGGAAAGAAAATCTTATAAAACAGTATAACACAAAATGAAAACGACATGGTGAACTGATTAAAATGCTTCTGATTTTTGTAACAAATGATTGATTGAACGATAAGGAGATTTGATACGATGAGAACGATATTTGCAGAATACAATCCACACAGAAACAGCATTGATGTATATACCAGTGCTGGCTATATGCTTCGCATTGACTGTTGGGATGCCGAAAAGAATTTAAAGACTACACCCGGATCAGATTGTGCGTTGAACGCGCTTGCCATTGATGAACCGCTTGAATATGCAAGATTGTATCTTGATGGAACGATGCAAATGTGGATAGATGCGGAAGATTCATTGGATTTATAATATCGAAAAAGATACCATAGCTAAATACACCTATGGTATCTTTTTCTTATGCTTTTATCACAAATTAGATTCGCCATGTATGCAATGATTTTATCCACTGTGGATTGAAGTGATTTACGATTTCACTGTGTCCGATATCAAGTAGTTTGATTTGAACTATGTCCTCATCAGATAAAGAAAAATCGAATACATCAATATTCTGTGCTATGCGGTCTGCATGTACAGTTTTAGGAATCACTACTACACCTCATTGAATATTCCAGCGAAGTTTTATTAATTCTTTCTTTTCAGCAATTCCCAGATAAATAATTGCTAATATAACTGTCACTGTTTCGCTGATTAATAAGCTCCACCATATTCCATTAATTCCAATTGCCTTACCCAAAATTGATGCAAGAGGAAGTAAAATAATAACCTGTCTTAGTGCAGAAATTATTAGGCTGGATATTCCTCTTGAAAATCCCTGTAATGCATAGCATGTCATAACAGATACTCCTCCTAAGATAAAGCTAAGCCCCAGTATACGCAATGCCGTCACACCAAGTGAAAACATTTCCTCTGATGGTGCAAATGCTGATATTAACTGCACAGGCAACATTTCCATAATAATCAAACCAACCAACCTATCAAAGCTGAATATGCCCCACTAAGACGGATAACCCTCCTAATCCGGTCTGCATGTTTGGCTCCAAGATTAAATGCTACAATTGGAATCAGGGCATTATTCAACCCAAAAATTGTCATATATACAAACGTCTGTAATTTGAAATATGCACCAAACACTTCTGTTGAAGTTGTCGAAAAATTAAGCAGAAGCTTATTAATTCCAAAACACATGACGCTGGACATTGACTGCATAATAATTGTTGGAATTCCGACAGTACAAATCCCTTTAAAATAATAACTCTCTAATTCAATTGATTTATAATTAAATTGTACATCTTTATTCTTTGCCAGATTAAAATATAATCCCAATAACATTGCTATAATCTGTCCTACTACTGTAGCTATTGCTGCACCTCTGGTTCCCATTGCGGGTAAGCCAAAATATCCAAAAATAAGAATCGGATCTAAGATAATATTAATAACTGCACCAACCATCTGCATTACCATTGTATAAGAAGTACGACCTGTAGATTGTAAGATTTTTTCAAATATCAACTGAAACATTTGTCCAAATCCAAAAACACAAATAACTGTAAGATAATCTACTCCCATAGAAATAATATTTGATCCCGGAACGTGAGAGCTGGCCGCCTGACCTGTTTGTGAACAGATGCTGTTCCTGTGCATCGGCAAGGCTGATCTTCCAGCGCCGCATGAGATACTTTATCAGCTATTGGAACAACAGGAGGATATGCTCCTCCAATGAGGGGCTTCCTCCTATGGTCAAGAGGCAGAGATATTATGAATCTATGGATACTGCAGCTTAGACATTGATATCCTTGTAAAAAAAGTGTCAACCAATATTGACAATATCACCGTTTCGCCCATCTGTCCCAAAATCCTTTATTGTCTTTCATAATTCCCTCTTCTTGTAAACAGCCTCTTTTTCTCATATGACGCCCAGTTTACGCTCATTACATCATACCCTGCCTCCGCAATGACCTTGCGAAGCTCCGGTTCGGGTATCTCCCTCTCCGCCAGGATGACGGTTTCTTTCCTTGTGTACGAACTGGTCACTTTCTTTACCGGAAAGGCGTTTCGCACCGCCTCATTAATATGCGCCTCACACATACCGCACGCCATCCCGTCAATACCCACTATGATCTTAACCATAAAACATCCCTCTCTTTTCTTTCTGGTTAGCAAAATCTAACCCCTGCTTTTCAAAAATGCGGCACACCTATCAGTGGCCGCTGATTAAATTTTATAACATCCTTTTTTACGCCAGACCTTGCGCCGCCCTCCCCAAAGTGTTAGGATTAGCTCACGGGCGGGTTTCCGTTCCGGAAAGGAGTACAATGATACCATGAGTTATATCCAGCACAAAGCCGAGGAATCCCTTGAGGATTACCTCGAAACAATACTGATCTTAAGCAGACGCCTCTCTGTGGTACGCTCCATCGACGTAGCCACGGAGTTGAACTTTTCAAAACCAAGCGTGAGCGTTGCCGTGAAAAACCTGAAAAACCGTGGCTACATTACCGTTTCGGAAGAAGGGTATCTCCATCTGACGGACGAAGGGCGAAAAATCGCGGAAAGCGTCTATGAACGCCACACCCTTCTGACGGACTGGCTGGTCCATTTGGGCGTCGATCCCAAAGTTGCCGCAAATGATGCCTGCAAGATGGAGCACGACATCACACCGGAAAGCTATGAGGCAATGAAAAAATGCATCCTGTCCGTTTTGGGGCGTGGCTGAAGCACGATTTTCCGCCATGCACTTGAACCGGCTGAACTGTTGCAACAAATCCTGAATACTTTTCATACTGATTGCAAGCGTTGATGTATTGTGCAGCAGCGTCGAGGATGCGGGCTGCAAAAAATCCACCGACACCAAGCAAAATCAGTGCCGTATTTCTTCTTTCCGGCTCTACAAAACGCGCCTTGTCCTCCGGCAGCACTTCTGAACAATATTCGTCAACGCCGACCTTCTCCGCAATCGCACGGGCTGTCCGTTCACTGTCGCCCGTCATCATCACAATCTTGCCAATCCCGCACTCCCGCAGCGCGCTGACCGCGCCGCCACCTCTGTCCGTAATGGGTCTTCAATACAGATGAACGTGGTATTTCGTGTCCATTCTTGCTCAGCCTGTGATATAATCTTCCGCATATGGATTTTTCACATTATTCTCCTGCGTGAGACTTAGAACTTCTAAAGCAAGGCAGCCTCTGCTGCCTTGCTTTAGAAGTTCTTCGCGCGCTGTTATTGATGTTTATAACCGGTATACAATGTCATAATAAGGCAGCCAATCATCGCCCATACCCAAAATCGGTGTTTCTTCATATTTGCTCCCATTTGCGTGCTTTAGCACGCACTCAAATCAGGGAGGTTGAAACGAATTTCTTTCAACCTTTCCACCGCCCTTTATCTAAGTGTCCTTATTTTTGTAAAGTTTCCGGCTTTGCAGGGTGACAGACGCCATTCATAGTGCAGCCCGCGCAGCCGCAGCCACAGGCTGATCTTCCTTTTCTCTTACCGCGTACCATACTGACAATGACAACCGCCACCACAATGACCAGCACCGCACTGACTATGATCGTCGCCATATTTTCCATAAGCCATGTAAGCATCAAAATGCCTCCCGTCCTTTTTTATTCCTAACCCCTGGCGCACTTTGGCGCGCATATCAATCAAAATTTGGAAGCCTGTATGGCAGCCCGGATAGAAGCGGGCTGCCATACCGTTCCTGCACTCTGTATCTCCGTTCGTAAACGTTTTTATCTTTTTATGAATTTACCACCTTCACTTTTCTCGTCAGCTTAGTCGCTTCCTTATACGGTCTGAACAGCATATAAACCATACCGCCAAGAATAATGAGAGCCGCAAGCAGACCGATCACATTCAGGTTACCCGTAAACGCCGAGCCGATCTGATAAACCATCAGCGCCGCCGCATAAGCCAAACCGCACTGGTAACCGATCGCGAACCATGTCCATTTCGCACTGTTCATCTCCCGCTTGATCGCACCGATCGCCGCAAAGCAGGGCGCGCACAGAAGGTTGAACACAAGGAAGGAATATCCCGCTATCATACTGAAGTTCGCCGCGATCTCAGGCCATCCGCCGGGATAAAGGATACCCATTGTTCCGACGATATTTTCTTTTGCCACCAAACCGGTAATGGACGCCACTGCCGCCTGCCAGTTCCCCCATCCAAGCGGTATGAAGATCCACGAGATCGCACTGCCGACCGCCGCAAGGAGCGACTGGTCCATTTCCTCCTCGCCAAGCATCCGGAAGCCGTCAGATGTAAATCCAAAGTATGTCGTAAACCAGATCACGATGGTGGAGAGCAGGATGATCGTGCCTGCTTTCTTAATAAAGGACCATCCGCGTTCCCACATGGAACGAAGCACATTGCCCACCGTTGGCATATGGTAAGCCGGAAGCTCCATGACGAAAGGAGCCGGGTCTCCGGAAAACATTTTCGTCTTCTTTAACATAATACCGGAAATAATGATCGCCGCCATACCAATGAAATACGCGCTGGTCGCCACCCATGCGGAACCGCCAAAGATCGCACCGGCAACCATGGAGATAAACGGAACCTTCGCACCGCACGGGATAAAAGTTGTCGTCATGATCGTCATGCGGCGGTCACGCTCGTTCTCAATCGTTCTGGACGCCATAATGCCCGGAATGCCGCATCCGGTACCGATCAGCATCGGGATAAAGGACTTTCCGGACAAGCCAAACTTGCGGAAGATCCGGTCAAGCACGAAAGCGATACGCGCCATATAGCCGCATGCTTCAAGGAATGCAAGGAGCAGGAACAGAACAAGCATCTGCGGCACAAATCCCAAAACCGCGCCCACACCGGCGACAATACCGTCGTTAATGAGTCCTGCCAGCCAGTCCGCCGCACCAACAGCCTCAAGTCCGTTACCCACAAGCACCGGAATACCCGGAACCCATATGCCGTAAGCCGCCGGGTCAGGTTCTTCGCCATACTGTTCCATCACGGCAAGCGCATTCGAGTAATCGGTAAGGGACGCCGTCTCCACCGTTACCTCCAGCGTTTCCTCATCCGCCACCTCATAAGGGAAGTCACCTGTGGGAGCCGTACCATTTTCTTCCACATAGACGTCGTAACCATCTACAATCAGCGCCGCATCGCCGTACTCCTCAGCCGCCTCTCCATAGGCAGATGAGCCGATGCCAAGCAGATGGAATCCGTCGCCGAACAGCCCGTCATTTGCCCAGTCCGTGGCGGCGCTTCCCACTGTCACCATGGAAATATAGTAGACCAGAAACATGATCACCGCAAAGATCGGCAGTCCCAGGAAACGGTTAGTGACAATCCTGTCTATCTTATCGGAGTTTGTCAGCCTTCCTGCGGATTTTTTCTTCAGGCACCCTTTGATAATGCTCCCAATATAAATATACCTTTCATTGGTGATGATGGATTCCGCATCGTCATCCATTTCCTCTTCGACCGATCTGATATCCGTCTCGATATGGGAAAGAATGTCTTCTCCCGGCTTCAACTGCTCTAATACTTTATCGTCCCTCTCAAACAGCTTGATGGCATACCACCGCTGCTGTTCTTCCGGCAGTCCGTGTACCGCAGCCTCCTCGATATGTGCGAGCGCATGTTCCACCGTTCCCGAAAACGTGTGCATCGGAACGGTCTTACCATTCTTTGCCGCGTCGACCGCAGCCTCCGCAGCCTCCATGGTCCCGTTTCCCTTTAAGGCGGAAATCTCAACAACCTTACATCCTAACTGCCTTGACAGCTCTGCCGTATTGATCTTATCTCCGTTTTTCTCCACCACGTCCATCATGTTGATGGCAACGACAACAGGGATGCCAAGCTCGGTAAGCTGGGTCGTCAGGTACAGATTCCTCTCTAAGTTTGTACCGTCAATGATGTTCAAAATCGCATCGGGACGCTCGCCGATCAGGTAATTCCTCGCCACTACCTCTTCCAGTGTATAGGGGGAAAGGGAATAAATACCCGGAAGGTCAGTGATGGTCACGCCGTCATGCTTCTTTAATTTTCCTTCCTTCTTCTCCACCGTAACCCCCGGCCAGTTCCCGACAAACTGATTGGAACCTGTCAAGGCATTGAATAATGTCGTCTTCCCGCAGTTCGGGTTGCCCGCAAGGGCGATTCGCATATTCATAATTTTTCCTCTCCTTCTTATTAGTTATCTCTAACCAATAGTTAGAAAATAAAGGGGATCATTCCCCCAGTTATACAAACACCTCCGAAGAATGCCGCCTTTTCAGGCACTCTTCCGCGCCTACAGGGTCTGCTATGCAAACCTGAAACTTCTTAGCGGATGTACTTTAACAGCTTAGAAGTTCTTTACGCGCTCTCGACTTCAATCATTTCCGCATCCGCTTTCCTGATGGAAAGTTCATAGCCGCGGACAGTCACCTCAATCGGGTCACCTAAAGGCGCCACCTTACGGATCTGCACATCAACCCCTTTGGTCAGCCCCATGTCCATGATCCGGCGCTTGACCGCCCCCTCGCCGTGGAGCTTTACGACCCGGACGGTATCGCCGACCTTCGATTCTCTCAGTGTCTTCATTTTGATAACTACACTCCTTTCTTTGTGTGGGAACTTGTGCCGTCAGGCGCAATTCTCGGTTGAAGACTTCAATTTTCAACCAGTCCCCCTCATTCCATAATAGTATTTTTGATTATGGAATCCTTTTTTGGGATTCTATAATATTAAAAACATTTAGCAAACCCTTGCAGTATTCTTTACCGCAGAAGTTTTCTTCATGTTCTACTCAGACCATAATCTTCTGCGCCATCTCTTTGCTGACCGCAATGCGGGAATCCTTCACGTTGACGATGACATTGCCCCCAATGGCATTGATTACCGTGACTGCCCCTCCCACGACAAAACCGAGGTTTTCCAAATGTGCCTTAACCTCCTGCTTTCCCCCGATTTTCCTAATAATGTTTTCCTCTCCGACTTCTGCTAATGTAAGCGGCATCATGTGTTCCTCCATTCCGAAACGTTTTACATTGAGGAGCGCGAGCAGAATTTCAAAGTTTTCCGAAGGAATACTTTATTCTGCTTCTGCATCATACGACATCTTTGATGTCGCGAATCTGTGACGTTTCGGCACAAATTCGCGGTTGAATAAATTGCTATCAAGTAATTTATTCAACTTATCACCTTCTTTGAGAATATGTATTAGTTTTTACTAACCCAATGTGAAAAACAACGGATGCCAGACTCTGTCAGACATCCTTATGTTTCATAAGAGTTAGCACTCGCTAACCACGTATTATAATATGACTTCCCTTAATCCTTGTCAACGCTATTTTTATAACTTACGCAAGTTTCATCATACTAGCCAATACGTTAGGGAATGCTAACTCATTATTTTGTGCAAAATATCCACAATCCCTACGCCAGCGCCGCACCCGAAGCCTTACGGCCGGACAGGGCGTCTCTGTCTGTAAGTGCCAAACAGCGCAATCTTTTTTCCAGCGAGCTTTCCCTCACAGGTGATAAACATAGGTTCAAAATCCCCTCCTCAAGCTGCTCTGCGCCCATGAAAGGACAACCAAACGCCACCGCGTCATATCCGTCCGCTGCATCAAACTCGCCGCAGACAGCCCACGACGAGCCGGTCAAACGAGCGGTGTTTCTGGATTGCCTCCCAGTACAGGCGCGTGCATTTTTTGTACTGCGCAAACTTGCGCTGCGCGGTTTCCACGTTTCCATAGACTTTCCATACCCCGATGCATTTTGCCCCCGCCGGATTCATTACCATTTATTCCTGCTCCGCCTGAGCCGGACGATACCCCTCGCCGTTTTCTTTTCTTCCCTGTCTTTCTTGTAGTATCATAATCGCTGGAGCAGCCCTGCCTGAGACGGATTTCAAACAATGTGCCGCCCGTCATTTCCCGGATCTTCCGGCAATGTCCCTTTGTGTGTCCCGTGTAAGAAAAACATGCAATACAACGGTTACCTCAGATTTAATCTGAAAAAGTCCTCCATCTTATCAAACGGAATGACATTCATATTATCATACAGGTCCGTATGAACGGCATCCGGAATAAGGAGCAGTTCACCTAAGTCCGCCTCCAGCAGATTAACTGCTTTTGGACCGCAGTAGGTGTAATGAATGCCTGTTCTGCCGCCTTATTAAAGCTTCCGGCATCTGCTACACGGATAAATGTCTCCAATTGTGGATTATACATCCTGCCGCGCCTCCCAATCCCTGCTCATCTCAGGCGTCCAAAACGGCACCTGCTGCCAGCGTTCTTCCTCCCTCGCGTACTCGCCGTTGATCCAGTCAACCGCCGTGCCGATGCCCTCAGCCGTAAAAGGAAAATCCTCATGATACTCGGTTCCCGCATTATGCTTTCCATAAGAAAAAGGTCCTTCCCAAATGGTCGCCCGGAGCACGGTCTTTAGCTCATCGTCACCAACCGGTTTTCCTTCCGTTTCCCGTGCGGCGCGCTCCTCATCCGTATACGGCACTGCCGCTTTCCCCATCCGGTACCGCAAACCGGACAGACTCCCGAAATAGTCCGTCTTCTTAAAAAAGTTCAGCGGCATAAAACTCTCTTTATCGATCATCGAATCTCCCCAGCTTTATACTCATCTCCATGATTTCGCTTGCGAAATCTCAAATCCAGATGTGAAATGCCGCATTTCAGGCATTTCTCGGTGTGAGATTTAGATGTTCTTTGCGAAACAGCCTCTGCTGTGAGCATTAGAACATCTTCTCACACTACATTCTCTCTGGCGCCGCAAATCCCAAAAGCTCAATGCAGGCTTCCAATACATCCTTGGTCAGCATGAGCAGTGCGATCCAGCCCCCCTGCGTCTTTTCATTGGTCTCAGTCAGAATCTTGGTCTCATGATAAAAACGGTTGAACGCATTAGAGAGATCATAAATATATGCGCAGACCCTGTGCGGCGCAAGCTCTTCTACCGCTCCCGCGATCATGGCGTTAAATCCGGCAAGTGCAAGCATCAGGGCTTTTTCCGATTCGCTCTTTGCCTCCGACAGCCTATGACCGGCAAGCGTTTTTCCGCCCTCTGTATATTTCGTCAGGATCGACTTGATCCGCACGATCGTATAGAGGATATACGGTCCGGTATCGCCCTCAAAGGAAGTGAAGCGGTCCACGTCAAAAATATAGTCCTTTGACGCCTGATTCGAAAGATCGCCATACTTGATCGCCGAAAGTCCGACGATATCCGCCGTAGCGCGCGCCTCCTCCTCAGACTCCGCATGCCCCTCCATGATCTTACGGAACATTTCTTCTTTGATCTCGCGGATCAGCGTTTCCAGACGCATAACGCCGCCCTCGCGCGTTTTGAACGGTTTGCCGTCTTTGCCGTTGACCGTTCCAAAGCTGATATGCACAAGTTCTGTCTCCGGCTGTACCAATCCCGTCTTTCTCGCACAGCGAAATACCTGCTCAAAATATAAATCCTGCCGCTTATCGGTCAGGTAAATGATCATATCCGGCTGATACTGCGCCATCCGGTCCTTGATCGTCGCAAGGTCGGTTGTGTTATAGAGCGCCGCTCCATCCGATTTTAAGATAATACAGGGCGGAACCTCCTTCGTATCACTTTCCTCTTTGACATCCACAACAAGCGCGCCGTCACTCAGATAGGCGTAACCGCCTTTCTTCATTTCCTCCACCATCACGGAAATCAGCTCATGCACATCGGATTCTCCTTTCCACAGATCAAAGGATACATCCAGCTCGTCATAATTCTTTTTCAAGTCAGCGATCGATACCGCTATAATATGCTTCCATAACGCACGGTAACCACGCACGCCGCTCTGCAGCCTCTGCGTTGCTTCCATTGCTTTTTGCTTATAGTCCGCATCCTCTTTGGACTTTGCGCTCGCCGACGGATAGATCTCCTCCAGTTCCGAAATCGTAAACGGCGCCTCATGAGGGTACTCTCCCGCAAATTCATCATCAAAATAAGGAAGCTTCGGTTTTCTTAACGAAAGCTCATAAATGATGAGCCCCATCTGAAGCCCCCAGTCTCCCATATGGATATCGCCGATGACCTCATGCCCCGCATAGCGGCAGATGCGCTTGATGCTCTCGCCGATGACTGCGGAACGCAGATGCCCGACATGGAGCGGTTTCGCCACATTCGGTCCGCCGTAATCGATGATGATCTTTTTAACGCCGCCTGCAGGCTCAAACCCAAATTTCTCCGCCGTCCGCATCCCATTCAGATAATCCGCCACGCAGGATTCGGAAAGCTTCAGATTCAGGAAACCGGGCGCCGCAACGCAGACTTCCGCAAATATGGAATGATCTTTTAATGCTTCCGCCGCTTCCCCGGCAATGATCATGGGCGCTTTATGATACTGCTTTGCCCCCGCCATCGCCCCGTTGCACTGATACTCGCATAAATCGGGACGGTTAGAGACTGTCACGCGCCCAAGCTCAGGCGCATACCCCGCCGCTTCAAATGCCTTTCCCATTTCCTCCGATAACAATTCCAATAATGGTTTCATGATTTGTCATATACTCCTCTCTATCAGTCTTCGGCTTTTCTCCGCTCACGCTCCGCCCTCGAAAAAACACAGCCGCAGTAGTCCTGCCGGTAAAGCCCGAACTGCGCCGACAATTCAATCGAACGTTTATAACCGTTTTTCTTTTTGAAATCGGAATACAGATACGGCACACCGTATTCTTCCGCAAGCCTTCCGCCGATGTCGTTTAACGCGGCTGCATGTTTCAGCGGGCTGATTGAAAGCGTTGTCGTGAAAAAATCGAACCTGCCGCGCGCCGCCGTCTGTGCGGTCTCCCGCAGGCGCAGCTCATAGCAGTGCAGGCAGCGCTCCCCGCCCTCCGGACATTGCTCAAAGCCTTTTACTATTTCAAAAAAATCCTGCGGACAGTACCGCCCCTCCATGATTTCGATGCGCTGCGCGTCCGCAGTCGAGTGCATCCCGTCAAAACGCCCGCTTTCTATCTGCTCATTGTATGCCGCGATCAGACGTTTTTCTTCCGCAGCGCGTTTCTCATATTCCGCCTGTTCCGTAATGTTCGGATTAAAAAAGAACACAGTGATACGAAAGTATTCCCGCAGATACTCCAAACAATAACTGCTGCATGGCGCGCAGCAGCTATGCAGCAGCAGAGAATGCTTTCCGGCGGGCATGCCGCCTAAAAGACGGTCAAGCTCCTTCTGATAATTTCGTTTGTTTTGCAGTCTGTCACGACCGGCTGCATCTTTACCGGACTCCTGCGCAGCCGGTCGCCCCTTCCTGCCATTTTGCGCCGCCTCACTCATTTCCTCTATGAAACTCCCTCCATGACTTCGCAATAGCTTTGGATATATTTTTCCGCCGGAACCGGTTTCGCATAATAATAGCCCTGTACACGCCTGCAACCGATGCTCCGGAGCAGTTCTACCTGCTGCTCGTTCTCGACGCCCTCGCAGATCACTTCCATGCCGAGTCCGTCCGCCATCTCAATGATCTTATGCAGGATCAATGTACTCGAATCCGATGTGACTGCCTCGCTGAAAAATTCCCGGTCGATCTTTAAGACGTCAAAAGGCATATCCTTTAATGTGTTCAGCGAAGAATATCCCGAACCGAAATCATCCATCGACAGCTTGATGCCTTCCTTTTTCATTGCCCGAAGCACGGAAATCATGCGGTCGCGGTCGTCAAACAGCGCCGTCTCTGTGACCTCCAGCTCAATGTATTCTTTCGGGATCCGGCAGGTTTCAAGTAATGTCCTCACACGTTCGATATATTCGGGACTGTGCAGCAGCACACGCGACTGATTCACGGAGATCGGATAGATCACGCCGCCCGCATCAAGAACCGCGCGCATTTTCTTGCACACATTTTCCAACATATAAAAATCGAGCTTTCCGATAAATCCGTTCTTCTCAAACACCGGGATGAACTCATCCGGGAACACCATATTTCCCTCGGGGCGGATCCAGCGCACAAGCGCTTCCGCGCCGGCGACATGATCATTCACGATATCCCATTTTGCCTGAAGATATACTTGAAACTCGCCATTATCAAGCGCCTGCTGCATTTCAGATTCGATCTTATTGACCTTGCTCATATTGCGCATGATCGCGTCCGTATAGTATGCAACACTCTCCACCTCGTTGCCGTTTAGCGAACGCCTCGCCGCATTTGCCCGGTCGATCATGACATCCACGTCACGATCCTGTTTACGCAGCTGATAAATGCCGTACTTCATACGAATCGGATAGGTGATGCCGTTAGCAATCGTGTATTCGTTTACTTCCTTCATATACTGTTCCCGACGCTCGTTGACATCGCTATCGTTCACGGTCAGCGTCACGAACTGGTCAGAATCCATTCTTACACATAATTCTTTCGTTGAATAAACTTTTTTATAAATATCAACACATGCTTTCAGTACATCATCTGCACGCATGTGCCCGTATGCCTCATTTAAGTAGCGGAAATTAGAGATATCAAAGCGTTGGACAATATAAGGCGTCTCACTGTGATTCTGCAGGATATTGGCAACTTCTTTACGGAAATAATTGATGTTCTTCCCTTTCGTGACATCATCCGCATAAGCAATGGTCTCCATTTTGGACGTTACGCCTTTCACATAGATCCATATAAAAAGCACCGCTGTCGCACTCACGGCAAAAAGAAGGAGCAGCATCAGGATGGTCTTTCGGAGAAAACGAAAAATAAAGCTGTTCTGCACATTCAAATCCGTCACGGTCGCTACAGAATATCCTTCCATCTGATCAAGCCCGCAGAGCATGATCAGACAGGTATGGGACTTCTCTGTTTCCACCTCAAGTGACTGCATGGCTTCGGTCTGTGCCGCATGACGCATCTGCTGCACACGGCTTTTAGAATTTCTGCTCCCCTCCGTCAGATCATACATCTGCATAAAAAAGTTGTTAGACGGTACTTGCACAATATTCACGGCACTATTGGCATGATAAGACAGAATCTTCCCCTCGTTTTCGATCAGCCAGCAGGCGCTCTGCGGATGAAGCTCTTCGAACATACTTCCGCCCGCAAGTGCGTTGCAATCGTAAATCGCAGCAAGCGTCCCGCTCTGCCCGTCCTCTTTTGTGATCTGCAGTGGAAATAAAAGGAACAGATCCCCTTCCTCCCACAAATTTTCTATACTATGTACTTTTCCCGATTCCGCCGCCTGTATTTCCTCATATCTTAGCATGATGGCATCCGCATCAAGTCCGGAACCGTCAGCATATATTTTTCCGCCTGTTATATAGACAACCGTCTCAAAACCCCCGGTTCTTCTAGCGAAATCCAAGACTGTTCTATACGATGCAATATTGTCCCCTGAAACTGCTGCCAGGTTTCGTCCGGTCTCTGTGAGCAGCCGCTCCAGATCCGTCACTTTTTCATCGACAAGAGTTTTGGCGTGTTCCACCATCGCAGGCTGTCTTTCTTTCACATTCCTTGCATAAGACTGATACGTCGTGATCAGAAAGATCAGACTGATGATCGCACTCAAAATATATGCTGCAGCCGAGCGGATCACGATATGATACAGGTCGCTGTTCGTCATTTTTAATGATTTCATCCGCTATTTACGTTTTCTCCCGACTATTCTGTTATCTATCTTTTCAAATAATCGCAGTCTTCCTTTCTTGATTCATTATTCGTTCTGTATTTCCGATAAACCGGTCGGATCAGATATCATTTGAATATATTTGCAGAAGCCTTTCTTTTTTTACTGCCACAAATTCCGGTCAGCAGGAACGCTTTGCGATCTGCGCAACATCAATGAGGGTCATCTCTGTATCCCCCGCATGTTCCAGACTTGTCACAAGTGCACGCGCTGTATCGAGCGATGTCAAACAGTTGACGCCGGTCTCGATCGCAGTCCGTCGGATCAAAAATCCGTCTCTGGATTTATCTCTGCCCTGTGTCGGCGTATCAATGACCAGATCGATCCGGTGCCCTAAGATCAGATCCATGACCGTCGGCGACTCCTGATTGATCTTATTGACTTTACGCGCCTTTACTCCCGCATCGGAAAGCGCCTGCGCCGTACTTCTGGTCGCATAAATCTTATAACCTAACTTCTCAAAACGCTGTCCGATCTCGATCGCCTCACCTTTATCCGCATCCTTCACGGTAATGATCATCTGCTTATATTTCGGCAAATCGACTCCCGCTCCGAGAAACGCTTTATACAGCGCTTCACGGAATGTTTTGCCGATACCTAAGCATTCTCCGGTCGATTTCATCTCCGGTCCTAAGCTGATCTCGGCGCCTCTTATTTTTTCAAATGAGAATACCGGCATCTTTATCGCGACATAATCCGCCTCCGGCTGTAAGCCCGGCTCATAACCGAGTCCACGGATCGTATTGCCGATGATGACCTTCGTCGCAAGCTCCACGATCGGTATGCCCGTCACTTTACTGATATACGGAACGGTGCGGCTGGAACGGGGATTGACCTCAATGACATACACCTCGTCACCCACCGCGATAAACTGGATATTGATCAGCCCTCTGACGTGCAGCGCTTTTGCAAGCCTGCGCGAATACTCGGCGATCGTCTCCTTTACCTTATCGCTGACCGTATGCGCCGGATATACGGATATACTGTCTCCCGAATGCACGCCCGTGCGCTCGATATGTTCCATGATGCCCGGAATCAGAATATCCTCTCCGTCACAGACGGCGTCCACTTCCAATTCCTTGCCCATCAGATATTTGTCTACCAGAATCGGATGATCCTGCTCGTAGCGATTGATGACCGCCATAAATTCTTCAATCTCCGCGTCGGATAACGCGATCTGCATGCCCTGCCCGCCCAGCACATAGGACGGTCTGACAAGCACCGGATAGCCGAGCCGGTTCGCGACCTCTTTTGCCTGCTCCGCGGTATAGACCGTGCCGCCCGCCGCACGCGGAATCTCCGTCTCCTGCAGGATCCGGTCGAACAGTTCCCTGTCCTCCGCCGCATCGACGTCCTCCGCCTTTGTGCCGAGGATCGGAACGCCCATCTTCATCAGGCTCTCCGTCAGCTTGATCGCAGTCTGCCCGCCGAACTGGACGACCGCTCCATCCGGCTTCTCGATATTGACGATATTCTCCACATCTTCCGGCGTCAGTGGTTCAAAATACAGCTTATCCGCAATATCAAAATCCGTGCTGACCGTCTCGGGATTGTTGTTGATGATAATGGTCTCATAACCTTCTTTGGCAAACGCCCATGTCGCGTGGACCGAGCAGTAATCAAACTCGATTCCCTGCCCGATGCGGATCGGACCGGAGCCAAGCACGAGTACTTTCTTTTCCGGCTTTGTCTGTACCGCTTCATTTTCGCCGTCATAAACCGAATAGTAATACGGTGTTGCCGCCTCAAATTCCGCAGCGCAGGTATCAACCATCTTATAAGCCGCCACGATACCGTTTTCATAACGCACCTTTTTGATCTCATCCTGCGTCTTCCCGGTCAGGGCAGCAATCACATTGTCCGGAAACTCCATGCGCTTTGCTTCTTTCAAAAGCGGAACCGTGAGTTCCTCTTTCTCCAGTTTGTCCTCCATTGCGACAAGCGCCGCAAGTTTATCAATAAACCAGACGTCCACCATCGTGACAGTATGAATCTCGTCATAGCTTATGCCTTTTCGAAGCGCCTCGGCAATCACGAAAATGCGCTGGTCATCAACGATCTGCAGACGCTGAAGCAGTTCTTCTTTGGTAAGCGCGGTAAAATCATAGCTTCTTAAGCTATCCACATGCTGTTCCAACGAGCGCAGCGCTTTCATGAGCGCTCCCTCGAAGTTCGTACAGATGCTCATGACCTCGCCGGTTGCTTTCATCTGCGTGGTCAATGTTCTTTTGGCAGTAATAAATTTATCGAACGGAAGCCTTGGCAGCTTCACAACGCAATAATCGAGCGTCGGCTCAAAGCTTGCATAAGTCTTGCCCGTGATCGCGTTTTTGATCTCATCAAGCGTATAGCCGAGTGCGATCTTTGCTGCGACTTTTGCGATCGGATACCCCGTCGCTTTCGAAGCCAGTGCAGAAGAACGGCTCACGCGCGGATTGACCTCAATGACACAATACTCAAAACTGGTCGGGTGCAGCGCAAACTGAACGTTGCATCCTCCCGTGATCTCAAGCTCACTGATGATATTAAGCGCGGACGTGCGCAGCATCTGATATTCTTTATCCGAAAGCGTCTGCGACGGTGCGACAACAATACTGTCGCCGGTATGCACGCCGACCGGATCGATATTTTCCATGTTGCAGACCGTGATCACATTGCCCGCGCCGTCCCGCATCACTTCATACTCGATCTCTTTCCACCCCGCGATACAGCGCTCGACAAGCACCTGTCCGACACGGGAAAGACGAAGCCCGTTCTCAAGGATCTCCTCCAACTGCGCCTGATCGTGGGCGATGCCGCCGCCGGAACCTCCAAGTGTGTAAGCCGGACGCAGAACGACCGGATAACCGATCTTTTTCGCAAAAGCCACGCCATCCTCAATACTCTCTACCACGAGGGACGCAGCAACCGGCTCCCCGAGTTTTTCCATCGTATTCTTAAACTCAAGACGGTCTTCCGCCTTTTTGATCGTCATAGCCGTCGTACCGATCAGCTTCACGCCGTGTTCCGCAAGAAAACCGGATTCCGCAAGCTCCATGCCTAAGTTTAAGCCCGCCTGCCCGCCAAGCGTCGGCAGCACGCTGTCCGGCTGCTCTTTTAAGATGATCTGCTCCAAGACGCGCGCAGAAAGCGGTTCTATGTATACTTTATCTGCAATATCCCCGTCCGTCATGATCGTCGCGGGATTGGAGTTGACCAAAATGACCTCGACGCCTTCCTCTTTCAGCGAACGGCATGCCTGTGTGCCGGCATAGTCAAATTCCGCCGCCTGTCCGATCACGATCGGTCCCGAGCCGATCACCAGTACCTTTTTGATATTAGGATTCTTAGGCATTCTTGTATTCCTCCATCATCTTGATAAACCGGTCGAACAGATACGCGGAGTCCTGCGGTCCCGCGCACGCTTCGGGATGGTACTGCACGGTAAAAATCCGTTTGCCCGTATAAGACAAGCCCTCGTTTGTGCCGTCGTTGACGTTGATAAACGCCGGTACCGCAGTCTTGGGATCGAGTTTATCCATATCGACGACATAACCGTGATTCTGCGACGTGATATAGACCCTGCCCGTCGATAAGTCTTTTACCGGATGATTGCCGCCGCGATGTCCGTATTTCATCTTAAACGTATCCGCGCCCGTGGCAAGCGCCATGAGCTGATGACCGAGGCAGATACCGAAAATCGGAATATCCGTCTCATATAGTTTTGCAAGCTGCGCAATGATGTCCGTACACTCCTTCGGGTCGCCGGGACCGTTGCTTAACATAATGCCGTCCGGCTTCGAAGAAATGATGTCTGCTGCCGCCGTGCCTGCCGGCCAGACCGTGACCTGACAGCCCCGCTGGGCAAGGGAATGCGCAATATTGTCTTTTGCGCCGAAGTCGAGCAGCGCGACGCGGAGCCCTGCGCCGTTTAACCCGCGCACAAGCGAAGGACGCTTCTCCCTCGCGTTAAGATCTCCGCCCGCATAGCGCGCGTATTGTTCTGCGTCAAAATGCGACGAACCGGATACAGGACCGTTTTCGGCGAGGTCCTTTGTTCCCTCTATCACATAGGACTCCCTGCAGGTCACTCTCTCGACGACCTTACCGGTCCGATATTCTTTTAATCTGGGAAGAATGGATTCGATGCTGAATTGCTCGTTCGTGGTGATCATGCCGTTCATTGTGCCCTTCTCACGAAGAAGTTTCACAAGGGCGCGTGTATCGATTCCGGCAATGCCCGGCACATCATGCCGCAAAAGAAAGCTCTGGATTGTCTCGTCACTTCTAAAGTTGCTCGGAACTGCAGACAATTCCCTGACAATGAAGCCGTCGGGCCATGGCTGTTTTGACTCCATGTCCTCGTGACAGATCCCGTAATTACCGATCAGCGGATAAGTCATGCATACGGCTTGTCCTGCATAGGACGGATCAGTCAAAACTTCCAAATACCCCGCCATCGAGGTGTTGAACACGATCTCACTGATGACCTCTTTCTCAGCGCCGATCTGATACCCTTCAAACACGGTACCGTCTTCCAAAATCAAGAATGCTGCTTTCATTCGCGTATTCGTTCCCTTCCAAAATCCATAGTCGTCCATAATCAATTTATTATAGCATAGGGCGCGTCCGGCTTCAACAACCGTTCGCGCCCTATCGCGTGGTAAAATAGTACCAGCATGGTGCTCTTCATATTCTGCGTTGTCGTTCTGCAGTCCATGGCCGGAATGCCCGCAAGCAATGTATTCATACGGGATCTGATACTGCGTCAACGCCGCGGTAATGTCTTTCACCAAATCAAGGTATTCGCCCGTCTCAAACATATCAGCCGTGATCTCTTTGCCGGACATCGCATAAAACAATTCCGCTATTTTATCATGGTAATTCTGCTAAATGAGCTTGCAGATATTCAATAAATCTCTTGCCGGCGACAGGCAGACTATGAGCATCTTTATATCCGATTGCAATAGTTCGGTAAATGGGCGGTTCCGTTCTCCGTAATATTTTTCAAAAGCCGCCGTTTCAGGATAAGCGCGAGGGAAGTCCTCTGCTGTACGACGGCTTTTTTCTTTTGCCGTCGCGCGCCAGATTTAGAATTTATTTAACTTATGGATTTGCTCAATTCATAAGCGGCAGACACTGCGGTTTTTCCTTCAGCAAGCACAATCTTTCTCACTCCTTAAAACTTCTCCGCTAAAGCCGCCGCCTGTGCGCAGCCGTCTGTCTTTTCAATGTCGCCAGCGTTCAATACTTCCGGAACTAAAACCTCGCCCACCATCTTCCACTTCATCAGCGCGGCAGAGCGTTCCATGGGGACGCGCACACCGTCAAAAACGGACATATCATCTTCTTCACAACAGGCAATAACCGCGCACTCTTTACCTGCAATATCCTTTCCCCCCACTACAAAAGAGAACAGGCGGTCAATGACCCCTTTGATTTGTGCAGGAATGGAATACCAGTACACAGGCATAGAGAAAACCACTGCATCAGCCTCTAAAATGGCGGGAGCAATCGTATTAAAATCATCATCAAAGGAGCAGGCTTTTCCAGTCTTAAAGCAAGTCTCGCAAGCCCGGCAGCCACCCACATTTTTCAGAGCAGCGTCAAATCGGGTGACAGTATGACCTTTTGTCTCCGCCGCTTGGATGAACGCATCTGTCATAGCAAAGCTGTTACCTTTCTTTCGAGGGCTGCCAGTAATAACAACAATTTTTTTGCTCATGTAAAATACCTCCTGGTTTCGTGGGCTTGACTTTGCCCACATATGATAGTATCATTGTAGCAAGAATTGAAGTAAAATCAAGTATGCACATACAAGTGCGATACTTACCCGGAGGAAAGTGTACTATGAACGAGCGTTGCATCTCACAAGAGTGCCTCAACGACACTGGCTTTAGCTATACCTTGTCTTTAATCAATGGAAAATACAAAATGATAATCCTTTATACTTTGACGGAATTTAAGGTCGTGCGTTTCAATGAAATGAAAAAATATATTGGGGAGATTTCCTATAAAACCTTGAGTTCTACACTGAAAGAGTTAGAAGCTGACCAGCTGGTTCACAGAAAAGAATATCCACAAATCCCACCCAAAGTCGAGTACAGTTTAACAGAACGCGGAAAATCTCTTATGCCCATTTTGGATGGAATGTGCGAATGGGGAGAACGCAATCGGCTTTAGTTTATCAGGACAAATATCCTTTCGTAAGGTTCCTGTCGGCCATCCGCCACGTCAAAAGGAGCAGAGGCTATCTGCCTCTGCTCCTTTTATGTTCGGATTCCTGCTATTGTAATGTCCCGGCGTTTCTCCCAAATACCCTGTTTTGCTTGCCTGCTAACATATTGTACATCGTTCAACTATGTTGGGAAGTTCTCGCATGGAATCAATGGAAATCTGAGGATCTTCTACCTCTCCGAGCCCGTAAGTCACAAAGATCATCGGTACGCCCGCCTCTTTACAGGCATCCGCATCCCCCTGCGTATCCCCGACATAGACCGGCTGCTTTAAGCCATGTTTTTCGATCAGGCGACGGAGTGTTTCGCTTTTCGGCGCAAGCGTGTCACCATAGCAGAGATGGTCGGTGATCAGCCCCGTGATGCCCGCCCCCTTCATGCACGCTTCAATATAACCGCACTGGCAGTTGCTGACAATAAAAAGCGAAAACTCTTTCGTAAGATGTTCCATTGTCTCTTTCACACCTTCATATACAACACCGGGCATCTCTTCAAGCAGTTCGTTCTCATATTGAAAACAGCGCTCTGCCATCTCGTCACGCGCCTTTCCCTCCAGTTCCGGAAACAACGCGGCGGCAATGTCCTCCATCGTCTTTCCGAACAGCCCCGTCAAAAACTCTTTGGGAAACGCACCTTTTTCCGGATACTCGCGCTCCATGACCGCATTCCATGCCTTTACGACCGTATCGCGTGAATCCCAGATCGTGCCATCCACATCAAAAATAATGCTGTCCGCCTGTATGGGGTGATGCTTGATTCGAGTTGACATAGTAGTTGACATAACTTTCTCTCCCTGTTTGTTTCATAACAGCTTCCGCCGCCTCTTTTTCATTACGACTTTTACTATTATACCCCTTGCGCACTTTGGCGCACATACCAATCAATATTTGAACGTTTGTCTCTGACAATGCCAAATACTTACCCGGATTATTTTTAACTCTGTCGCTGTGATTGACATCGGATCACCATGCACTCTTTTTTTATTACTTGAAATACCGCACGCCCGACTCAAAGATCTTTAAGTCCTGCTCTCCGTAAATATTGATCGCAACGCTTTCGCCGCGGCGTTCCGAATGTGCCATTTTTCCGAATACACGTCCGTCAGGAGAAGTAATTCCCTCGATTGCCCGGTAAGAACCATTGATATTCCACTCTTCGTCCATGGATACGTTTCCTTCAGGGTCCGCATACTGCGTCGCCACCTGTCCGTTTGCAAAGAGC
>Ga0183011_10435_pt1 | contig 23793 bp, 19 predicted proteins | sample NAcewD2O_March_FD_122322 | JGI IMG/M metagenome (GOLD analysis project Ga0183011, IMG submission 122322) | Mouse cecal microbial communities from Vienna, Austria - N-Acetylneuraminic amended D2O_March | ecosystem: Host-associated > Mammals > Digestive system > Large intestine > Cecum | place... | reverse complement strand
AAAATTACAACAAAATTTATTATTATCTTACAATATTTGATTGCTTTTTTAAACACTGATAACTGAAAATAAGGATATTCACTAATGACACTATTGATTTCAAGATCCTATAAAAGAAAAATCCGAACTACAATTTCGCAAAAATTGAAAATTGTAGTTCGGATTTTCATATTTTAAAACGAAGAATTAATAATTAATTCCGGGCTTCATTTGGTGCATGTTTATTAAGATTCTTTTGTAATTGGAAGTTGTGACTTTAATAGTTTTAGTATACTTTTTGATAGTTGTTCAGCTTCTTCTCTTGGGTATTGATTGAGGAAAGTTTCTAATTGTTGTTGATATGGGCCAATATTAGTTGTATAAGTTGCTTCTTCTTTTAATAAATTTTCCATCGGTACGTTAAGACCTTTTGCCAATCGATAAAGTGTTTTTGCACTAATATTTGGTGTGGTACCACGTTCAATTTTTGAAATGTAATTAACAGATAGATTGCTTAATTCTGCTAATTGTTCTTGAGTCATTTTTAATTGATGCCTTCTAGTAGTGATATTTTTTCCTATTGTTTTATTCATTTTTAACCTCTGTATTGCTTTTATTTCAAGCTTACGGAGTAATTTCGTTAAAAATAAGTTACAAGTAGATTATATCTTTGTGTTCCAATTAGAAAATATTCCAATTGGAACATAAATTCTTGTATCAATTGGAATAGCTAGATATAATTTAATTGTTAATTTTTTTTAGAATTAGGAGGAGATTGTTAATCATGGATAAGAACACTAAGAAGATTTTAACAACTACTGCTGTTGCTGCCGCTGCGGTAACTGCTGGTGTAACTACTACGTCTGTTGCTAAGGCTGATACGGTTGATCAACCAGTTCAACAAGCAACTAACGATCAATTAAAGCAAGCTGAACAAAACGTTGATGCTCAAAAGCAAAATGTTCAATCTGCAAAGGCTGCTGATAATCAAGCTGCTAATGCTGTGAACCAAGCTCAAGACCAAGCAACATCAGCTCAAACCGATGTTAACCAAGCTAGTCAAACAGCTGCTAGTGATGCTCAAGCAGTTAGTCAAGCAAGTGATGCTGTTAAGACTGCTCAAGATCAATTAAATACTGCATCACAAGCTGCTGCAAACCGTGATCAAGCACAAGCTGACCTCAATCAAGCTAAGTCTGATCAAGCTGCGGTTGCTAATCAAAATGCTAATGGTCAATTAAATTCAGCTGTTAGTGATGCTCAATCAACAGCTAACAGTGCTTCAAGTGCTCAACACCAAGCATCAGCTGCTAATGATCAAGCTCAAACTGCATTATCAGCTGCTCAAAACAAGTTGACTGACGCTGAAAAGGGTGCCGGTCAAAGTATTACTCAGGCTGATGTTGATGCTACTCAATCGGCTGTAAATGATGCTCAAGCACAAAAAAATACTGCTGATCAGCAAGTTAATGCTAAGTCAGCAGCAGTTCAAACTGCAGATTCAAATGTAAATGCAGCGCAAACTGCTGCAGATCAAGCTAATACTGATCTAAATAATGCTCAACAAAATAGTAATGCTAAGCAACAAGCATTAAGTGAAGCTCAACAAGCTTTAACTAATGCTAAGAAGCAAGGCGGACAAACTTCTGAAACAAGTACTAAAAAGAGTGTTGCAGACATCTTATGGATTCCAGATAACTTCGGAACAGTTATGAAGGGTGCATTTGATGAAGGTGCTCACCTTAATCAAGAACAAATGGACATGCTTAAGCAACTCTATACTAAGAACGTTAATGCCTTCACTGACAATATGGACGATGTCTTCAGTGATGCTGATTATGACACTACTTATGACTTAAGCGGTCGTTCATACAATGTTGAAGATAAGCAAGGTCATGGAACTAACGCTGGTGATGAGCTTAGTGTCTTTGCTGCTAATGTACTAAATGCTTTTCGGAGCAAGCTAGGCATACCATTGTTTAAAGCAAATACAGCGTTTAATCAATTTAATAATTACTATAACGATAATGATCATTCTGTAACACCTCCCTCTAATATTAATCCCAACACACTAACTACAGATGGACAAGCTGACGCAACATATATGAGTAGTGCTGCTTACGCATACCCTGTCATGAATGAACCAAACACTTATTCAATGGATCAGCTTAAATATAGTTTATTTCTTCAATTAATGCAGGCTGCGTTTAAAGACGCAGATGATGGTATTCAAGGTGACCACGCAAATACGATGCTTGGTAATATTACAAATACCATTAATCAACGTATAGAGTATGTATCTGTATCTATGGATCCAGCAACAGGATCTAACGTTAATACTGCAGAAACAAATATTAATACATTTGCTCCGACCGAACAATCAGCTAAACTTTTAGCGCCATATGACTACACTTCTAAGCTTGACAATAACAGTGGTTCATCAGCTGATTTGACTGACTTGCAAAATAAAGTCGATCAAGCTCGAACTGAACTGCAACAAGCTGAAGTCGCTGTTCAACAAGCTCAAGCTACTAAGACAGCTGCTGATCAAAAGTTAAATGATGCTAAGCAAGCGCAAAGTGACGCTCAAACTCAATTGAATCAAGCTAAGGCTGTTCAAAGTCAAGCTGAACAAGTATTAAACGCTGCTAATCAAAAACTTGCTGATGCAAAGGCTGCTCTTGCTGAAGCTCAAAAGAATGCTGCTGATCATAGTGCAACAGTCAAGAACCTTCAACAACAAGTAGCTGATGCTCAAGCTAAGGCTGATCAAGCTAAGAAGACATTAGATGAAGCAAATGCTAATGTTAAGACTGCCAATGACAAGTTGAGTCAAGCTCAATCGGCACTTAACGACTGGACTAATGCTAAAAAGGCAGCTGATCAAAAGGTTGTTGACTTGCAAAAGGCTCTTGATCATGCTGATCCTGCAGCTGTTGATGCTGCTCAACAAGCATTGACTGATGCTCAAGCTAAGTTGAGTGAAGCTGAAACAAAGGCTCAAGATTCTAAGAAGGCTCTTGAAGATGCTCAAGCTAAGTTAGCAGATGCTCAAAAGACATTAGATGAAGCTCAGAGCAAGAAGAGTCAAACTGCTGATGCTTTAGCTAAGGCGCAAAAGGCATTAACTGCTGCTCAAGCTGAATTTGATCGGATTAAGAACAGTCAACCATCAACACCAGATCAACCTCAAACTAAGACTGATGCTGAACAATATGGTGATGCTGTTCAAATGAAACCAATTGATGTGACTGTTAATGGTCAGTTACCAGAACCGCAATTCATCAATGGTTTCCACAAGGTAGTTAAGACAACTGATTCAATGCTTGTCCTTAGTGCTACTAAGACTGATGCTGTTAGTCTCCCAGACGGAACAACAGCAAGCTGGGTTGACGCCAACACTGTTAAGGCTCACTTAGCTAATGCTGGTACTTACTACGAAGACGTTCTTGTAACATTCCCAGATAGTTCAACTACTACTGTTAAGGAACAATTGAATGTCACTGCTGCTAAGACTCCAGACCAACCAGCAACTCCAGACAAGCCTGCTCAACCATCTGATTCAAACAAAGGTACTGATATAACTCCATCAAAATCAACTGATGGTCAGCGAATGACCACTGATACAACTACACCGTCAACTTCAGCTATTAACCAATCAGCTTCTAATGCTACTGATGCTAATACTGTTGAATCAGTAGCAAATCAAATCGATAGCACTAATGAATATATGACACGGGAAGAATATAAAGCGCAACAAAATGCTAAGAAGTTGCCACAAACTGGTAATGATAGTAATCGAGCACTTAGTTTGGTAGGTTTAGGGCTAGCGACATTTGCGACGATGTTTGGCTTAAGTAAGAAGAGGAATTTCTAGGAAAGATGACAGGAGAAGAAATGGCTCAATTATTAGTATCTATTTTTGCTCCCATAATCTCTGCAGTTGTTACGATTATGGTTGTTGTTCCTGCTTCTTATCATGCAGCTATTCATAAGGAAAGCAATTGGCGGGCTAGGTTAATGGAGCTTTGTTCAATCGAAGTTATTACTGATAAGAAGATTTTGGAGTTAAGGGCGTTAGCTAATCCTTATAGAAAGCCTAATAGAGATTTAGACTTAGACAATATCATTATTAAATTCTGCGACAATTACTATAATCATATTACTGCAGAAAATTCCAAAAAAGTGGCTCGGCAATTTAGGATGATTGCAAGAACCCTTCTAAAACATGACTGGAATTATAGTAAGCATATAATATTACGGTGGAAGATAAAAAAGAAAAATAAGGATCTCGTAACTAAGCTAAAACAATATCTTGAATCTGATGAATATACTTTATAAATATTCATTTTTGAGTCCCACTATAAACGAAATAGACCTCCAAAGTTCGGTTTATTACCGAATGTTGGAGGTCTATTTTTGAACTCGCTATTTGTCTTTTATAGATGTAGCCTAGCTTATATTGCCGTCTCTTTTATTTAGTAAAAAGAAGGAACTCCATATTATTAAGTGCTTTCAAAGTTTATTGGAGCTAGCGATAACAAGCTATGATAAGTAATTAAATTAGCATTTGCTACTATTGCAAAATAAAATATTGATTTATACCAACACCAGCAAGTTCAACCCAGTGACCAAACTAGCCAAAACGTATCCAAGGACGGTTTGCCATGGTGAATTAACGTGTGGTCCCATCAGTTTCTTATTGCCCGTCAAAGCAACAAGGGGATAGAGGGAAAATGGTAAAGCAATACTGAGGACGATCTGGGCATAAATGATGAGTTGCTCAAATTGCTCTTCGTTAAAGTTAATCATGAAGCCGATAATTAGGATTGGCACAAGGGTTACGGCTCGAGTAAGGAGACGCCTTTTCCATAGTGGAAGGCGAATATTGATAAATCCTTCCATGACAATTTGACCAGCCAAGGTACTAGTGATAGAGGAGATTAAACCAGTTACCAAAAGGGCAAAGGCAAACAACCAACTCATTAATGGACTAGCAAGACTACCAACGATCTGAGGATTCTTTAGTCCGAAAAAGACATCCTCAAGACTACCGAGACTTGCCGCATGAAAGAAGAGGGTTCCCCCAAGGATAAGCAGAAGGGCGTTGACGATGAAGGCTGCAAAAAGGTGAATTAATGAATCCCAATTAGCAAATCGGAGCGTTTCTTTGACTTGCTTTGGATCATGTTCATCGTAGCGTCGACTTTGCGCCAGGGAGGAATGAAGATAAATATTATGGGGCATAATCGTGGCTCCGACAATCCCTAAACTAATTAGCAACTCACTGTGATTAGTAAAAATTGTGGAACGGGGAACAAACCCGTCCATGATCGCGGAAAATTCAGGGTGGGCCCGACATACTTCAATCGCAAAGATGGCGCCGACAACCAGAATAGCAGTTAAAACGATAAATTCAATTCGGCGGATCCCGAAATGAAGGAAAAATAAGACAACTAGCACGTCCGCGATTGTTAACAGCACCCCGATAAGTAATGGTAGTTTGAATAACATGTTTAAGGCGACAGCAGTTCCTACTACTCCGGTTAAGTCTGTTGCCATCATCGCTATTTCATTAAATAACCACAAGGCAATACGGAGTGGGGTAGGTAAACGCCGTGCAATTGCTTGGGCGAGGTCGGTTCGGGTGGTAACGCCAAGTTTGATTGATAAAGACTGCATATACATAGCGATTAAAATGGCGGTAAAAAGGACCACTAATAGCTGATAGTGATATTGGCTACCACCGGCAAGCGACGTTAACCAGTTTCCTGGATCCATATACCCAACGGCGACTAAAGCACCTGGCCCACTATAGGCGAGAAATTTCTGCCAAAATGCACTTTGATAGACATTTGGAACATCAACACTCCCATTGATTTCGTCTAAACTTTTCCGTTCCATTTTTATCCCTTTCGTTGCACAAGATCAGTAATAAACTGAGCAAATTCTGGTGAGTCATTGAGCGAAGGCACCATTACAAGGTTATTTCCGCCATTTTCACGAAAGATCTGATAGTTTTGCACTTGATCTTCTTCTAATGTTTCTAAACAGTCCGCCACAAATGATGGAGCGACGACTAACACATCACGATGCCCGAGTTGTGCCTCATTAAGCAGCGTGTTCCGGAGGTAAGGTTTTAACCATGGCATTGGGCCAAACTTAGATTGGTAAGCCATCTTAATTTGCTTTTCAGGAATGTCAAGACGTTTAATTAGTTCCGCGGTGGCCGCTTCTGTTTCATCACGATAAGGATCACCATGATTAACCATGGCTGTCGGAATTCCATGATACGAAATGAGTAATTTGTCATATTTTCCTCTATCCCATGCCGTTTGGATTTGCTTAGCTAATAAGTCTAAATAATCTTTTTCGGCCGAGAAACGATCAATTATTTTCGCTTCTGGATCAGCATCCTTTACCTTGTCAATAACCGTTTGGGTTGTACTTTTAGTAAAAAAAGGGAAGAGCGGCAAAACTGTAATATTTTGACATTCCTTTTTCATTTCGGTAATTGTATCGCTAATTTTAGGCTTGCCATAGGTCATTGCCATTTTGACAACCCACTCTGGCATTAATTCCTGAACCTTAGCAACCAACCGTTCTGTGTAGACAATCAATGGAGACCCATCTTTTGTCCAGCAATTACGATAAAAAGTCGCTGATCGCCATGACCGAGTTGGAAGAATAATCCCACGAAGGAGTGGCTGCCATAATGCTGGGGGCATTTCAATAACATTCCGATCGCTGAGGAATTCCTTCAAATAACGTTTAACGTCGGGAGTTGTTGGCGTATCGGGTGAACCGAGATTGACTAATAGTAGTCCATTCTTTTTCATAGGTATCGCTCCTGCTTTATAAAATAATTCTTTTTTATTTTACACCTGTCCATATAAATTTTCTTGACAACTTACTTTTAACTAGTTATTATTACTGTAATTTGAAATACGAGGAAATTACCAATGGAAAACAATTATTTTGTTAACGCAAATATTTGTTGTTGTGAATCGCGTCTTATGCGACTCACTTTTTGGTATACTCATTTTTAATTGAATTACTATCAAGTTGATAACACATAAGGCGCAAATCCAAGATTATTTCTTGAGTTTGCGCCTTTTTGTATACTCTGAGGAAGAAGGAAACATTATGTTAGTTGAAAATACTTATGATTTGATTGGTCACACCCCCTTGATGCACTTGCCAATGAAGACTCCGAATGACGTTAATATTTATGCTAAGCTCGAAATGTTTAACCCAGGTGGCAGTATCAAGGATCGTTTGGGGATGGCATTAATCCAGCGAGGAATGGAAGAAGGAAAAATAAAAGATACAACGACAATCATCGAGCCAACTGCCGGAAATACAGGGATTGGAGTCGCTTTAGCAGCATTAAAATATCATTTGTCAGTTAAATTAGTAGTTCCAGAAAAGTTTAGTTTTGAAAAGCAAACGTTAATGCGTGCCTTGGGAGCTGAAGTGATTAATACCCCTAGTGAAGAGGGAATTAAGGGGGCGATTGCGGCTGCAAAAGAATTGGCTGCTGAAATCGGGGATGCGTACGTGCCTTTACAATTTCAGAATCCAGCGAATCCTGATGTTTATCAGCACACCTTGGGACCAGAAATTTTAGCTGACCTTGCTAATAAACCGCTGGCGGCCTTTGTGGCGGGTGCAGGAAGTGGTGGCACTTTTGCAGGAATTCAAAAATCGTTAAAGGATGCCTATCCTGACCTTAAAGGCTATGTCGTTGAGCCAGCCGGATCGATTTTAAATGGGGGTCCAGCCCATAGTCACCGTACAGAAGGAATTGGAGTGGAGTTTATTCCGCCATTCTTCAAGGACTTAGATTATACCGGGGTAAAAACAATCAGTGATGAGGATGCATTCTATTATGTTCGTTGGGTTGCTAAAAATCTCGGCCTCTTTATTGGTAGCTCTAGTGGGGCTGCGCTTGCGGCAAGTTTAGAAGTTGCTAAAGAATTACCACACGGGGCTAATTTAGTCACGGTATTTCCTGATTCAAGCGAGCGTTACCTTAGTGAACATATTTATGAGAAATAGCCATGAATATCTTTCATTTCATTACGGATCGTTCATACATTAAGGAAGAACAAAAACAGAAACGAGAACGTACTAAGCTAAATTGGTTAAAAATCTTTAGTTGGCCTCGTTAATTCATTTTAGCTATCTATTAATATTCAATGTTTCTATTTCTAATTTAGTCGAACTATCACTATAATTAAGTAAGAAAGGACGGGATCATGATGAAGATTGTTGTATTAACAGGAAGTCCCCATCATCCAGGAACTTCTGAGCAATTAGCAGATGCCTTTGTTAAGGGCGCAACTGAAGCAGGAAATGAAGTTTATCGCTTTGATGCTGGACGCCGGACTGATGAATTTTCGCTGATTAAATTGGAAGACAATCATCCCGGACAAGAAGTTGCGATTGAACCGAATGATGTTATTACTAATGAAGTAATGCCTAAGCTGTTAGCGGCAGATATGGTAGTCTTGGTTAGTTCGCTATATTATTACGGGATCAATGCAGCGCTAAAAGCAGTGATTGATCGTTTCTACAACTATAACCATGAACTTCACGGCGGAAAGAAAGCTATTACTTTAGTGAGTGGTTATGGTCAAGCAGATGCTTTTGCTTCACTTAACTTATATTTTAAGCAATTGCTTGGATATATGCGTTGGGATAAAGTAGGAGAAGTGCTTGCGGCTGATTCTTGGAATAATCAAAAATTGGCTAAACACGTTGAAGAAGCTTACCAGCTGGGAAAGAGAGTTAAATAGAAGAATATAAATAAAAAGCGTTAAATTGGAGGAAAGGCGATATGCCCTTTTAAAATAAATCCTCAATTTAACGCTTTTAATAATTAGAAGAATATTTTACTCATAATAATCATAAATACCAATAAACAGGTTGAGCTAATCGCAGCCGCGCCAAAAACGGCTCCTCCGCGTTTAAAAATAACCTTAAAGTTTACTGAAACACCTAATGCAGCCATTGCCATTCCTAAAAAGATATAGGCTGCTTGAACAAGTGCATCAAGAAAGGCTGGTGAGAATGGAAGAAAGGTTCCTAACACACTAGTTAAAATAAAACCACCGAGGAACCAAGGAATTGGTAATTTCTTTGGTTCTTTAGTATGTTCTTCTTCACTTTCAACTATAAGGCGGTGTTGATACCAGTAACCAACAATTAAAGCGACTGGCGCTAAGAGAAGAACCCGTGAAAGTTTCATAATAAGGGCGTTATCTAAACTTGCTTCACCAAAAGCTCCCCCGGCTGCAACGGCATGAGCAATTTCATGTAATGAACCACCGGCAACAATTCCAAACTGTGGATCGGTAAGTCCGAGGAGTGGCTTTATTCCAATTTCAACTAAAGTAAAGACTGTCCCCATTACACAAACAACAGCAACAGCTAATACTTCATTTTCTCGTTTGCGCTCCTCGTTGTCAGTTTCAATTTGTGGTGAAACTCCCATTACGGCAGCCGCTCCACAAATACCACACCCGCAAGCAGAAAGGATAGCTAATTCATCTTCTGCGCCAAACTTTCGACTAAGCCAATAAGTAAGGACAATCGTTCCGGTAACTCCAATAGCCGCAACTAAAATAGTTTTAACACCAGCGGCCGCAAGTTTTTCTAGGTTTAAGCGGAAACCAAGAAGAATAATACCAAGCCGTAAAAATTTGTTAGAAATAAATCCGATGCCTCCTTGAGCTTCATTACGCAAGCTAGCAGGAGTCAACTGCATGGCAATACCTAATAATAAAGCAATAACCAATGCTCCAATCAAGTTGACATAAGGTAGTTTTGCTAAAAGTACCCCAGCAACAGAACAAATTAAGGTCATAATGGCAGCAATCCAGAATGACCTAGTCTTCATAATACTCATTAGATTTTCTAACCCCCAAATAATAATTGATACCTTACCACTTTAACAAATGTGTCGTGATAAACAAGAGGGAATTTAGAAATTAATAACAAATTGTTTAATTGTATCGTTTATCTCAGATTAAGGTTATACTATTCTTTGTAATTTCAACATTTAAAAATCAAAATGAGGTGAGAAAATGGAAATTAAAAGTGTTAACTTAGATCAACCATATTCGTCTCTAGATATTTATCATAGTCATACTGATAAAGCTTTGCCCGGTCTTGTTATCTTGCCAGGAGGCAGTTATAACCAGATTATGGAACGAGATTCTGAGCGGGTGGCATTAATGTTTGCAACCCATGCATGGCAAACATTTGTTGTACGATATCCGGTGGTTGAGCATAAGAATTATGAAGAAGCCAAAATAGCGGTTCACCAAGCATTTGAATATATCGTCAACCGTGCAGCTGAATTAGATGTTGACGCTGATCGGTTGGGGATTATTGGCTTTTCTGCAGGAGGCCAAATTGCCGCTGCATATAGTAACGAAAAACTAACACACGCTAAATTTGCCGCATTAGGATATCCTGTTATTCAACCCTTGATTGATGAACGCATGGGGGTTACAACAGAAAATGTAGCAAAATTGGTAAATCCGCAAACACCACCAACCTTTATGTGGGGATCAGCAAAAGATGAACTAACTCCCTTTGTTGATCACCTCCAAGTATATGCAGATGCGTTAATTAAGAATGATGTTCCATATGAATTACATGAGTTTGGCACTGGGGGACATGGAATCGCGTTAGCTAACGAATATACTGGTATTGTTAATAATGATCGGGTAGATAATCATATGGGAAAGTGGTTCCCGCTATTTCTTGAGTGGTTAACTGAATTGAATTTAATTTAGCTAAAAATTATGGAGCTTCAAACGACTATTATTTTGTCGCGTGAAGCTCCTTTTTAACATTAAGTTGGTAAAGTTGATTATTTCCCAGGAAATATTAAATTTCAATTTTCTTTGTGGCAATTTGCTTAATGAAATTTTGATCATGTTCAACAATTAGCATTGGTGGTCGCTTTTCTTGAATTAACTGAATTAGTTGTTGCTGATTATAGGTATCAAGATAGTTTAGCGGTTCATCCCATAAATAAAGGTGGGCAGGCTCAGCTAATGATCGTGCTAATTCAACCTTCTTTTGTTGTCCCATACTCATTTCTTCAATCGGAACATCAAAAGTAGCACGTTCCATTCCTAATTTACGAAGAAGGTTAAGAAATTGATCGTAGTTAATTTTAGAAGAAGATGAAAAACTACGTAAACTTCCATGATTATCAGAATAATCTTGACGCACTGTGCTGATTTTAAGGGCACTGCTAAAAAGTATATCTCCGCTTTGCTTACCACTGAATGTCCCGATGATTGCATTAATAATACTAGATTTTCCAGTACCATTATTACCATAGAGCAGGACCTGGTCATTTTTTTCAATGGTTGTAGTGATATTAGAACAGAGTTGTTTAGTTGGATACGATAACGTTAGATCATTAATGCTTAACAATGGTTGATGATTAGTGGGGAGGACATTAATTGTTAGCGGAACAACCTTTTCAATCTCTTTTAAAAGGCCTTTTCGTTCCTCGATTGCGGTGTCTAAGCGTCCTTTCATTATGGTTGCTTTTTTCATCATTTTTGCAGCTTTGGCACCAATAAAGCCTTTATCCGCATGCGAATTATTCTTCTTTTCATTTTCTGCTTGTTGAGCCCATTGAGATTTTGCCTGCCGTGTTTGCTTTAAATGATGAATATCTTTTAATAAATTTTCGTTTTTCTTGATGGCCGTAGAATCTCGTTGCTCCTTATGAACAAAATAATCACTGTAATTGCCACGGGCTAAAACAAGCTGGTGTTGTTCAATCACTAATGAATGGTCAATGACTTTATCGAGAAAATCCCGGTCATGACTAGTGATAATGAAGCCGTTTTTTTTCACTTTTAGATATTGAGCAATTTGTTTTCGACCATCCTGATCAAGGTGATTGGTAGGTTCGTCAAGCAGGGGGAAAGATCCATCCTGGGCAAAAAGGGTTGCTAGCATCACACGTGTCTGTTCGCCACCGCTAAGACTACTGAAGGGTTGCCATAGTAATTCAGTAGGGGTTGCCATCAAATTTAATTCTCGTTCGATTTGCCATTGTTCACCTTGATAGCCACTTCTCATAAGGACGTTCAATGTGTAATCATCCGGTTCACGAATTACTAATGGATAATAGTTAAATTTAAGATTGGTTTGAATGCTTCCTTGAAAGGAAAGTTGTTTTTGCAAGATCTTGAGTAATGTGGTTTTGCCACGACCATTTCGCCCGAGAAGACCTAGTTTCCAATCGCTGCTAATATTGAGGTCACAATGATTAAAAAGCGGTTCTTGTCCCGGATAAGAGAAAGTTAAATTATTTATCGTGATTGGTTCCATTAAAAAATCACCCTTTCGTTACTCGCAGAAAAGGTAACGAAAAAAGCCTACCATTACAGGTAGACTTTTAAACTAATGGTATTGGCCCCATTAGTTCTCACTTATTGATCAATCATTGAAAAATAATTCTACCCGTAGTACCTTTCTGCGTGAATCCACAGTTCCAGATACATTAAATTGTGTAGAATTAAAATTTCAATGGATGATCCCTCCTAAAATTTGCTGCGAATAATATAACAATTTGCTTTTGAGTTGTCAATCAACTAATTTAATTCGCCTTCAGCAATTTGATCCAACATTGGACGCGAAGGAATAAAGAAGAGTTGACCACCTAAAATATCAGAGAAAGTTAGGAGGTAATCGTTTTGCTCAAGCATATTTTCAAGCATCTTCTTAGTTACAGTCCAATGCCGTGAATAACCGATAAAGAAAGTTCCGGTATTATCAGCGGCAGGGTCTGAATATGGAACATTCATGCGCACAATCTTCTGTTCAACACCATCGATTTCCGCTTGGGAAGCGACATTATGAGCATTCTTAAACTTCTCTTTTTCGCTTAATTCTAAGTCAGAAAACTTCTTTCGTCCAACAGCTTTTTCTTGCGTTTCAGTAGTTAGCTTATTCCAAATGTCCATGTTATGCCGCCATTTTTGTGCAAAGGCATATGAACCATTTTCAAACGTAGGATCCTCATCACCAATAATGGCATATTCAGCAGCATCCTGAGGTTCCGGATTTTCAGTTCCATCAATAAAGCCAATAATGGCCCGGCCTTCAAAATAGCGGAAGCCCTTTGTTTCATCAACAACATTAGTAATATCTCTAATGAAGAGCATTACTTGAGCCATGAATTCGTAAACAGCAGCTTCATCGTTTGCCCGAATATGGAGGAAAATATCTCCTTTTGCGGCAGGCATTTCGTATTTTGGCCCGGTTAATGTCTGGTAAGTTTCTAATTCTTTGGGTTTAGGGGCATTTGGGAAAAGATAGTCCCAGGCGTCGTTGCTAAAGCCTAAGGAAACTTTAAGATTACCTTTATTATCCCGAATTCGCAGTGATCGAGTAATTGCTTGGAACCGTTCAACAAATTCTTGAATTGCTTCTTGTTCCTTTGCTTGATTTTCTCGTTTTAATTCTAATACAGTAAATTGGACATGTTCACCAGCGTCTTTCCAAACGTCTTGAGCTTTACTGGGATTCATTACCATTAGCTTCAGCCTCCTTAAAATTATTACAAGGCAATTATAGCATTCTTTAAGGATAATTCTTAGATTGAGTTGAAGCCGCTTTCAAACTGAATTAAAATAAAACTAGTGCTAATTTTACAAAAGAGGCGATTATTGTGCAGGAAACACAAACGAAGAAAAAGCATCATTTTCATATGCCTTCTGCGTTTACGATTTTATTCTTAATTATTATCTTAATTGCAATTTTAACGTGGATTATTCCAGCAGGGACATATGAAACAGATAAAGCTGGAAATATTATATCTGGTACATATAAAGCAGTTACAAATAAACCCCAGGGAATTTGGGATGTCTTTATGGCACCTGTTATCGGGATGGTCGGTGATAAAAAGACAGATGGAGCTATCTCAGTATCACTATTTATTCTTGTTATCGGTGGATTCCTAGGAGTGGTTAATAAGACAAATGCATTAAACGAAGGGATCGGTTCAATCGTTCGCCGGTATAAGGGGAAAGAAAAACAATTAATTCCCATCTTAATGCTTTTGTTTGCTCTTGGTGGATCAACCTATGGAATGGGAGAAGAAACGATTGCGTTCTATCCACTCTTGATTCCCGTGATGATGGGGGTTGGCTTTGATTCAATTGTAGCAGTTGCGATTGCTTTAGTGGGAAGCCAAGTTGGTTGTTTGGCATCAACTGTTAACCCGTTTGCCACAGGAGTAGCTTCGCAAACATTAAATATTTCTCCCGGTGATGGCTTAGTTTCCCGGGTAATACTTTTAATTATTACGATAACGATCAGTATTATTTATGTTTACCACTATGCATCGGTAATTGAAAAAGACCCGACTAAATCATTGGTTTACAATCAACGAGCAGAAGATGAAAAGCACTTTTTAGTCAAAGCTGACCCTAATGATGACCATAAGATGACCGGCCGACAAAAGACAGTTATTTGGCTATTCGGGATTACTTTTGTTGTGATGATTCTAGGGTTAATTCCATGGTCAAACCTTAATAGCCATTGGACATTTTTTGATAAATTTACAAAGTGGTTGGTTAATATCCCATTCCTAGGTGATTTAGTAGGGCATGATATGGCACCGCTGGGAACATGGTACTTTAACGAAATTACCATGCTCTTCCTCTTTATGTCGGTCTTGATTATGGCTGTTTATCATATGAAGGAAAGCGAATTTATTGATGCCTTTATGTCAGGAATGGGAGATTTCTTGAGTGTTGCAATTATTGTGGCAGTTGCACGGGGAATTCAAGTAATAATGAATAATGGGATGATTACTGGGACAGTTCTTCACTGGGGCGAATTGGGCCTTCATGGACTATCCCAAACGATCTTTATTATTTTGACTTACATTTTCTATATTCCAATGTCATTCCTAATTCCATCAACATCCGGGTTAGCTGCCGCAACGATGGGAATTATTGGGCCAATGGGGCATTTCGCACATGTTTCAGGGAGTCTTGTTATTACCGCTTATCAAGCAGCTTCAGGATGGGTGAACCTTATTACCCCAACTTCAGGAGTTGTGATGGGAGCATTAGCAATTGCGCATATTAATGTCGGTATTTGGTGGAAGTGGATGCTGAAATTAATGATTTATCTCTTTGTTGCTACTTGCTTGTTCTTAGGAATTGCTGCCTTGCTCTAGGAGGGGATTTGAATGGATAAAATTATTACAGAAGATGAACAAAAAGCTGCGGTTAAAACTTTAGAACGACTAATTTCTGTTCCATCATATAATCAACCAGCAGAAGAAGGCGCACCATTTGGCAAAGAAATTCGTAACGCCCTCGATGAAATGATGAAAATTTGTGATGAGTTAGGATTTAAGACCTATGAAGATCCAGATGGGTATTATGGCTATGCGGAAGTTGGTAGTGGGGACAAAATTTTTGGTGTAATTTGTCATCTTGATACGGTTCCGGCCGGTGATTTAGGTAAATGGAAACATGATCCATTTAAAGGCACAGTAATCAATGATGCAGTTTATGGACGGGGATCACAAGATGATAAAGGTCCAGGGATTGCAGCTTTATATGCTGTTAAAGCATTAATGGATCAAGGATATCAATTTAATCAACGAATTCGTTTTATTTATGGAACAGATGAAGAAATCCTATGGCGTGGAATTGCTGAATACAATAAAAAGGAAGCGCCAATTGATAGTGGGATTTCTCCGGATGCTGAGTTTCCATTAATTTATGCTGAAAAGGGGTTGCAACAATCTTATCTCGTCGGTCCCGGAACAAATAAATTAAAGCTCAACTTGAAAAATGCGTTTAATGCTGTTCCCGATAGTGCAGTGTACGATGGCCCAAAGCAGGACGAAGTGAAGGCTGCTTTGGATAAGCATGGCTTTGAATATACAAGTGATGGCAATTCAATTACTGTTATTGGTAAGTCCGTTCATGCGATGATGGCACCCGAAGGAACGAATGCTGTTTTGCGGTTAGCGATTGCGCTTGATGATGTTTTTGATTTTAAGCCACTCGATTTTATTGGTCAGTTGTTTAAGGAAGATGCGACGGGAAGCAATGTTCTTGGTGATGTTCGCGATGAGTCTGGACAATTAACTTTCAATATTTCTAGTCTTGAGATTAATGAAAATGAAACGAGGATGCAAATTGATTTACGAATTCCCGTAACGATCGATCGCGATAATTTGCTAGCAAAACTAAGTGAGCAGGTAGCAGCTTACGATTTGAAGTATGTTCATTTTGATTATTTAGCACCACTGTATGTTCCAAAAGACAGTAAATTAGTTCAAACTTTGATGAAAGTTTATAAAGAACAAACTGGGGATGTTAATGCTGAACCGCAAATTTCCGGTGGAGCAACATTTGCCCGAACGATGAATAATTGTGTTGCCTTTGGGGGAATGTTACCAACAACTCCCGATTATATGCATCAAGCCAATGAACAGTGGCCATTACCAGACATGTATAAAGCAATGGAAATCTATGCTCAGGCAATTAAGAAACTTTGTGTGGATTAAGTAAATATTAAATTGAAGGGAGCGAGACAGAAGTCACTTGTGACTTCGTTTTTCGACGCGAAGCTAGCCTCTGGGAGCCCCCGCAAGCAACAATAGGCCTCCAACGTTCGGTTTTATCGGGCGGTGGAGGCCATTGTTGTACTGCGCCATTTGTCTTTTGTGAAAGTAACTTGGCTTATGTCACAGTCCTCTTTTTTAATAAAAAAATTATAAAAATATAATGTGTGGTTGTTCACAAGCCGTTCAAAAAAGAGCTAAAATAGCGTTCTCATCCGTTTTCATATATTTTCATTTAAAGCGCGTTATAATAACGATGTAATTGATTACAAATTTTTATAAAAATCTTTGTTAAGCGTTTGACATTTCAAAAAGATCATTGTATATTATTGAGGTACATTAATGATAAACGTTTATCAAAAACCTATAGAAAGAGTACCTACTAATTATGAATAACAAAAATTCTCTTGTTACCAAATTGGCATTCCTGTCAGTTTCATTCATGGTTACGAGTGCTTATGCCATTCAAGGTTCTTTACCGCAATTAAAGGCGGCACTCGGAATCTCGCAGACACAGTCAGAATATTTAGTTACAACTCCATCATTTGCTGTAATGATTTTTGTTGTCCTTTCACCATTACTTCAACAATGGTTCAACATTTCTGATAAAAAGATTATTATGGCTGGGGTTACAATTGTTGGTCTTGCCGGAATTGTTCCAATGTTTGCTAATGACTATACTGTGATTTTAATTTCGCGGTTAGTTTTAGGAGCCGGTTTTGGTTTATATAACTCTCAAGCAATTTCAATGATTTCAGTTTGGTATGAAGGCACGACCCGAGCTCAAATGCTTGGTTGGCGTGCTGCGGCTGAACAAATCGGTCAAGCTTGTACCCTAGCAATTGCTGGGTTGATTCTTAGCTATGCAGGTTGGCATGCATCATTTGCCGTCTACCTTCTTGCCTTTGTTGTTCTCTTCTTCTTTGCCGTTCGTGTTCCTGACGATAGCAAAGCACAGGATAATAACGTTGCCGAAGATGATCTTGCTGAAGAATTAACTGAAGCGGAAGAACCAATTAAAAAGATTAGTCCAGTAGTTTACTTACTTGTTCTCTTTGCCTTCCTATTGGTTGTAGACTATGTTGGAATGGAAAACCGGTTCCCTGGTTTAGCAGTTGCGATTAAGGGAAGCAACTATACTGGTTCATCAATGTTCCTTTCCTTGATGTTAATTGGGGCAACCCTTGGTGGTTTATTCTACGGATCGATTAATAAAGTGTTAGGTTTTAACACTGTTTACCTTGGTCTTGGGTTAATGGCCATTTCAAACTTCTTATTTGCCTTCGCAAACGGCAACTTTGTAATGTTAGTAATTGGTTTGCTTTTAATCGGTTTCCCACTACAATTAGTTTCTCCGTTGATTTTTAACTTGTTGCCGGATTTAGCTCCTGCTAAGCGTCAACCATTAGTAACTTCAATGGTACTGATTGGTTTTAACTTCGGAGCTTTCTTCTCACCAACAATTGCTGAATGGATGAACCGGTTAGTCGGTCGCCCAATGAGTGGCCTTGATCTTGCCGCACCATTCCCAATCTACGGGGTAATGCTAATAGTTATTGCCTTAATTATTTTCTTTGCAACTCGTCATTCTAAACAAGCTAACTAAAATTAAAATAATTGGAGGATATCATTATGCCAATCAAAAATGAAGCAATGTTAATTACTTACTCTGACTCAATGGGTAAAAATATTAAAGAAACTCATGAAGTATTAAAGAACTATATCGGTGATGCAATCGGCGGTGTTCACTTACTTCCATTCTTCCCATCAACTGGTGACCGTGGTTTCGCACCATACCGTTACGACGTTGTTGATTCTGCTTTTGGTAACTGGGATGATGTTGAAGCATTAGGTGAAGACTACTACTTAATGTTTGACTTCATGATTAACCATATTTCCAAGAAGTCTGAAATGTACCAAGACTTCAAGAAGAAGCACGATGACTCTAAGTACAACGACTTCTTTATTCGTTGGGAAAAGTTCTGGGAAAAAGCTGGTAAGAACCGTCCAACTCAAGAAGATGTTGATTTAATTTACAAGCGGAAAGATAAGGCTCCTAAGCAAGAAATTACCTTTGATGATGGTACTACTGAAAACTTATGGAACACTTTCGGTGAAGAACAAATTGATATTAATGTTAAGAGTAAGGTAGCTAACGAATTCTTCAAGGAAACATTAATTGACATGGTTAAGCACGGTGCAGATATGATTCGTCTTGATGCCTTTGCTTACGCTATTAAGAAGGTTGGTACTAATGATTTCTTCGTTGAACCTGAAATTTGGGATCTCTTAAATGAAGTTCAAGATATTTTGGCTCCATACAAGGCCATCATCCTTCCTGAAATTCACGAACACTACACCATTCCACAAAAGATTTCACAACATGACTTCTTCATCTATGACTTTACCCTACCAATGACTACTCTTTATACTCTTTACTCTGGTAAGACTAACCGCCTTGCTAAGTGGTTAAAGATGTCACCAATGAAGCAATTCACCACTCTTGATACTCATGATGGTATTGGGGTTGTTGATGCTAAGGATATCTTAACTGATGATGAAATCGAGTATGCATCCAACGAATTATACAAGGTTGGTGCGAACGTTAAGCGGAAATACTCAAGTGCTGAATACAACAACTTGGATATTTACCAAATTAACTCTACTTACTACTCTGCATTAGGTGACGATGACAAAGCTTACTTGCTTTCTCGGGCATTCCAAGTATTTGCACCTGGTATTCCAATGGTTTACTATGTTGGTTTACTTGCTGGTTCAAATGACCTTGAATTGCTTGAAAAGACTAAGGAAGGTCGTAACATTAACCGTCACTACTACACTAAAGAAGAAGTGGCTCAAGAAGTTCAACGTCCAGTAGTTAAGAACCTCTTAGATTTACTTGCATGGCGGAACAAGTTTGCAGCCTTTGATCTTGATGGTTCAATTGAAGTGGAAACACCAACTGAAACAACTATCAAGGTTACGCGGAAAGATAAGGATGGCAAGAATGTGGCTGTTCTTGATGCTGATGCTGCTAACAAGACTTTCACTATTACAGCTAATGGTGAAAAAGTGATGGAACAAAAATAGTCATCAAATTAATTAGTAATCTTTATCAAAACAAAATAGGTAGTATTCCTTTCCAAAACGCTTTATCTCTCTCAATAAACTACCTATAAAAATGGGGCTGGAAGAAAATTTGAAGTTTTCTTCCAGCCCCTATCTGTTTATCATTTCATTTTAGTCCAATATTGGCTTTGTTACACGGGCAAGTTGTTCAATTACTTGTTGTCCCGCTGCCATTGATTGATTTTTATCCGTATAAATCGCAATCGTGTAGTCTGTTCCGTTACTATTTTTTACATAACCAATGCTATTGACGATCCATTCATCTTTACCGTAATTTAGCCAACCGTTTTTTAATGCGAAATTATCGCTACTTGCTGAGATCCCCCAGGCTTGGTCATTTTCAACGTTACCCATTAAATCACGAATTTCGCTTCGCTCTTCGTCAGATAAAACCTTAGATTTATAGAAAATATTATTCAAGAGTTTCACTTGATCTTTCGGGGTAGTAACAGTTAATCCCCAACTGCTATTAGCCTGAGATTGGGTCATGCCAAATTTTTCAAAAGTTTGTTGGAGACCGTTTTTGCCGCCTAAATAATCTTCAAATAATTCGCTAGTTGAATCATTGTCACTCTGCTCAATCATTTTGGTGGCAAGTGATTTCTGATGACTTGTAAGGGGACTTTGTTGTTTAGCAAGAATTCCCGCTAGAATACTAACCTTTACTGTACTAGCAGTTCGAAACTTATGCTGGGGTGCATTACTAGAAGTATAAATTTGGTGGGTCTTTGGTGAGTATACCGCAATACTAACATTATTATTGGAAGTGAAAATGATTTTATTCCATGCGGATTTTAGGCGGGCGCTTGTCGAGCTGAAGTGCCGGACACCCATAATAATGAGCAGAATAGCGATGATAATTAAGATAAGTCTGCGCGGTTTACGACGATGACGTTGCGATCTTTGCATTTTTTAACCGACCCTTTCTGATTAAAATTAGCATACTTATTAATAATACAGATAATTTTTGAAAGTTAAAAGGTGCAACTTCTTAATTTAATGAAAAATAAGGATTTCATTTGAATTGTTACCAAATCGTTACACCTTTTTTAGACAGAATAGGATATGATAGTTAGATGTGTAAAGGAGAGAAATTGTTATAATGAAAAAAGTTAAATCTTTTTTTGCCAAATTATTATTAATGACGGCAATAATTAGTATCTGTTTAAATGGCTTGGGGATGTTCGCAAAAGTTCATGCTGATACTGCGGCTTTTCAGATGGATGCACGAGCAGCTTATGCGATTGATGCAGAAAGTGGCCAGGTTCTATACCAAAAAAATGCAACTAAACGCTATCCAATTGCATCTGTAATTAAAATCTTAACTTTAGGAGTAATTTTACAAGATATTCGAAACCATCATTTAAAATGGGATCAAAAGATTAAGATTACACCAGCAGTTGCCAAGATGGCGGATGATTGGCACTTTTCCAATGTCCCATTAATGAATGGGGAAGAATACACAGTCCGTCAGTTAGTTGATTCGATGATGCTCGTATCTGCTGATGGAAGTACAGAAGCATTGGCATTAGCTGACGCGGGCAGTACAGCAGCCTTTAATAAAAAGATGATGGCATTTGCAAAAAAAGCTGGAGTTACAGATATAAAAATCTACAATATGATCGGGTTGCCTAACGGGGACTTAGGAAAACACAAACTTAAGGGTGTAGATAAAGATGCCGAAAACTTACTATCTGCTAAAGATGTTGCTCTTATCTCAAAGTATCTTGTTGAAAACTATCCTGAAACTCTCGACATTACAAAACAAAAATTTGCTAACTTTGATGTAACTAAAGATCAACAATATTTAATGACAAATGTGAATGCTCTTTTGCCGCAAAACGGTTTTGCTCCTAAGGATGGGGAAATTGACGGCTTAAAGACTGGAAATACTGATCGTGCGGGTAAATGTATTGTGTCAACAGGAACCTTTGCAGGACGCCGGATTATTTTGGTTGCCTTACATACAAAAGGGGAATGGAATGATCAGTCAAAGATGCAGCAAGACTTTTATAATAAATTAGTCGATGAGTATCAGCCAGTTGAAATCAAAAAAGTAAGTGATCTTTCAGCTAAACTCACCAGTGTAAAAGTAAAGAATGGTAAAAATAAGAATAAGGCTAATATTAAGCTAACAAAGAAGACTATCGTTTGGCTTCCAAAGAATATGAAATTACAAGCAACTAAACCAACATTACGAGTACAGGGAGACTACCAAAAACAACTAACTGCACCGCTAAAGAAGAATCAACAAGTTGGTTCAATTGAGTTGCATATTCCTGGATTGCCTGATTTTAATATTCCGGTAAGTGCAAGTCGAAGTGTTGCTGAAAAGTCAATGTTTTAAAAAATAGTGAGTGGAAATTAACCTTCTCGACAAGGCGGTGGGCTAAGGATAGAATGGTAATTAGCACGGCACGGGCTGATTATCGTTCGGACTTAGCCTCGAGCCTTGTGGTTAATTTTCACGATATCTTAATAATATTTGTATAAGAGACTGTTGAAAAAACAAAAGTTTATTCTCAGTCTCATCTATTTTTTTAGCGATGTAAGTATTGCAAAATAAAATTAACTATAATTTTAAGACGTATTATTTGTATAATTTAAATTATACAAATATAATAAAAGTGAATTAGGAATTATAGCTATTATATTAGGAGGTAATTATTTATGGCTGATTACGCAAAACGTCAACTTAAGGCTTTGGACCGTATTGCAAAGAAGATTGCAGATGCTGAAGGACACTTAACAAAGATTGAAGATAGTGTTGACAATGAGAAGCACCGTACTGCTCAACACGAAACAATTAAGGATATTAAGTCAATCCTTAAGCATGCTTGGAAAGTAGACAAAGATGCAGTAAAGCTTGAAGAGCGTGCTGGCGAAGGTCGTAAAGATCCAGCAGAAAATCACTATGTTTACATGGAAGATGAAGAAGGCGTTATCAAGGACCTTAACAAGGAATTTAAGGAACTTGATGAAAAGCTAGCAGCTCTTACCGATGATGAAGGTGGCAAGATCAAGGCATTCCGTGCAGAACACCACTACCTTGAAAAGGCAAAGGAAATCCTTCAAAAGGCTGGGAAGTATAACCCAGATGACAAAGACTAATTTATAATTCCTAATACATAAAAAGAGATCGGCAAATTGTCGATCTCTTTTTTAGGTGCGCCCGGCATGGGTATTAGCTAGGCGGTGAGAGTCCGCTATGGACCGTAGTAGTCGGAACCATGAGCTGAGGACAAGGGTGTCCACTGTGAGGTGGAATCTGAAGGAAGTCTAAGGCAAAGTACTGCACCGATGAACAAGAAGTAGCTATAAGGCTGGAACTAACTGGATAAGACTGCATGACAAGTTGAAGTCCAATACTACTCGAAGTTACTTTCAGTAAAGCTACCGGTGACATGGTACGAAAGTTAATATCCTTACCCGGGGAGATCTGGCCTACACGTTTCCGACAAGAGGAATAAGTTTAATTCCACAGAAACAAGCGGTGCAGTGATGTAGCGTTGAGTAAGCCAGAAGTCAGCTGAGGTCATAGTAGTCTGAGTAATCAGATGAAGGACTGAACGACAATAACTTGTAACTTATATCGGAGGTGTAATCAGGTGCGACAATCGCAGAAAACAGAACAACAAGCTGACCGCTTGTCGAGGATAGGTTTGGAAAACCGAAAGTACACAAGGGCGCGTAGTACCGATTATGGTGAAGGTAAAGGTATGAGTGTCACTATCCAAGACTTAGTCTTGGACCGCAATAACCTTAATCAGGCTTATTTGCGAGTTAAGAGAAATAAAGGGGCAGCAGGCATTGACGATATGACAGTCAATGACCTTCTGCCATATCTCAGAGAAAATAAGACGGAATTGATCGCTAGTTTGCGTGAGGGCAAGTATAAACCAGCACCAGTCAAACGGGTAGAAATTCCGAAGCCTAATGGTGGAGTAAGAAAACTCGGAATACCAACAGTGGTGGACCGAATGGTTCAACAAGCTGTGGCCCAAATTCTTACACCTATCTTTGAGCGTGTTTTCTCTGATAATAGTTTT
>Ga0183011_10430_pt1 | contig 24151 bp, 29 predicted proteins | sample NAcewD2O_March_FD_122322 | JGI IMG/M metagenome (GOLD analysis project Ga0183011, IMG submission 122322) | Mouse cecal microbial communities from Vienna, Austria - N-Acetylneuraminic amended D2O_March | ecosystem: Host-associated > Mammals > Digestive system > Large intestine > Cecum | place... | reverse complement strand
AAAAAAGAAGCATCACCAACGAGGTAATGCTTCTTTTTTTTGTGTTGATCCAACTAATAACCGCCGATCGCGAAAGTCGTATCAAGAGTAACTGCGAGGCGCACGAGGCCGTCAAACGTGGGATTATCTCGACCTCCCTCGATGCGGCTCAATCTCGAATATGGAATCCCGGTCAACGCGTCGAGATCTTTAAGTGTCAAACCTTTTGCAAGCCTGGCGGCTTTAATGTTCTCGCCAAGCTTTTTGCGTGCGACAATCTTAAGCTGCACGGGGGCGTCGTTAAGCAGACGAGGTAGTCCGTTGACGATAAACCCCGGAGTATCGGTATCATTAACGCGCCACTCGGTAGCTTGGATGTATGCGCCGAGATCTTTGTATAGCGCCAAAACATCAAACGACTGCCAGTCGCGCGGGGTGAACATCCACTCCTCATTGTCAGGGATGACAAATGGCACAATTGTCAATTGTGGCCCCGGATCAGAATAAAGCCAAGCAACAACCGTTGTAACCCCCGGTTCGGGGTGCTCCTCAAGCGCAATATGAGCCGAAAAGAAGCTTTCGTCGAAGGACGTCACTCGATTAAGTAATTCTTCATCAGTCATTATTTATCGAATAATTAGTTTTGTTTAACTATATCGGGACTTTGCGTCGCTTTCGGCGCGACCATCCTCGTAATCCATCCATCTGTAATACTCAATCGCGGGGTGTATTGCCTCGCAATCTCTTCGCCGCGATTGAGTTTTTTTTGAAAAAAATCATGGCTGTTAAGGCGCCCTCGCAGAGGCGCAGCGCATCACACTGCATTATAGAGCATTATGTCGGAGTAGCGGGCGCTGTAATTAACGGTGGCCGCAACATCGCTCCGGATGGCCTCGGCAAAAATATTGCCTACCCCTGCATTGCGTCCGAGCCACTCGCAGAGCTCCACTATTGACGACTTGGAGCTCGTAAAATAGATGTAGCGCTGACCGGCGAGCGACGCGATCACGTCGAGATAGTCACTCAACCCCCACGACATGTTATATGTACTTACATCCGTGGAGAGATATGGCGGATCGGCCAAAAACACGACGTCCGGACGGTTGCGATATCGCGCCACAAGCTCGCGATAGTCGCAGCTCGCAATGGTCAAGCCGTCGAGGTATCCGGACGCATTGTATGGCGACGAGACTACATTATTATATAAGGTCTGCCTTGACAACTCCTCGTGCGATGTTGCCCGTTTGCCGGGGAAACATAGATTTGCCGCTAATGTGATATAATCGACATAGCCGGCCGCATCCTCCGCGGCAATCCTCTCCAGGATGCGATCCCGCTGCGGGGAGGCGATCCGTTGTGACTTGGATTTACCCCCCCCCTATTATGCTGCGTAAGTCGCTGATTAGCGCATTAGTGCGCGGTGTATTATCGAGGCGTGTGCGATAGCCGTCGAAGTCGTTATAGATCACTAGGGCGTCGGGACGCTCCCGCTTGGCGATATGTGAGAGCAATCCGGATCCGCCAAAGAGGTCGACAAAGATCCGGGCATCGCGGATCTGGCCCAACACGCGGCAAAACTCGCCGACATAACGGCGCTTTTGACCTTGAAAAGGGAGCGGCGCCGACTTGTATATCTTAGTCATTATAATAGTATTTGAGCACTGTTTGAGTGGTGGTTAAACATTGAGTGTGTACTTGACACCCTCCTCGCCATCGAGCATCCTGCGCGTGGCCTCGATATTGGTGTCGTAGATGTGTACATTGCCGAGGTTGAGCGTGATCGAGCGCAGGGGCAGCTCTATCTGTCGCGACATGAGATAGAGGTGGTAGAGATCGGATGGTAATCCGAGACTTGCGTCGGAGCTGCGTTGATACGCCGAGATAACAAGCTCTCCCTCCTCGATCTGATGCTGGATCAGACTCAGACAGGGCGCCTGATTTGTCGGCGCCTCAGTCGCGCCCAAAAACAACACGTAATTTTTTGAGTTGCGCTGCTCCCGGTTGATGCGATCGATCAATACGGGCAGCTTGGCCATATAGGTCGGATAACTGTTGATCAACGTCTGTCCGCAATAATCCCACCAGTCGATCCCGGCGGCCCTATAGCGCTCGATGTCGCACTCTCCGGCCATATATAATGACAACTCCGCCTTGAGTTTTTTGCGGGCGATGCCGTGTGTCTCAAAAATCTCGAGCAGATCGCCCGGCGTGAGCGACAGCTGCTCATTGATGAGGTATGTAATGCCTCCCTTTTTGTTTTGCTGATGGCGGCTCTGGTTAAGTATCCTGATCAGCAGTTGGTAATATTTGTTAATCCTCGTCATTTTGTTGCAGGTTTGGGTTATTTTATGTACTTTTGTGTATCTGACCACATACATATGCGACACACCGCAGTCAAAGGCATATAGCCCTCGGCCGTGCGGCGTGTCGCATATATGTTAGTATGTGGTCAGATGCTACTAACAGGCCGGGGGTTTATTTTTTTGCCCCCCCCCGGGAGGGCTATTGTGGATTACTCCCCGGTAATGCCGAGCAGATCCTGCAGGTAGACTATGTGTCCGGCTGTCCAGTCGGGAGCACAGTCAGGCAGCGCCAGGAACTCGTCCATAGTCATCGGCTTGGCGACGGTCAGCGTCACCTCTGCGTCGAGATTGGGCTGGATGGCGGTACGCACAGCCTCGTTATACTCATCGACGAGCAGCTTATACTGCGCCTCCTCGTCGGGGGTGCGCGATCCCTTGCCGGCAAGATCGTCAAAACCCTCCGGTTTGAGCTTGTCGCGTGCCTCCTTTAGCGCCTCGTCAAACGGTTTGCGAGTCTGCGAGATGGCGCAGATTGTACGGGTGAGCGCGGCGCGCTGGGCGATCGTCAGTTTGCCGAGGGGTAGGCTGTTGAGCTGATCGCTAACATTCAGCAGTTCATACATTTTCATGCTTCCACCCCTCCTTCCTCGCAGTCTGCGATAAATCCGTTGATGGCGTCGAGCGTCGCAGCCTGATCCGGGCATGTCGCGTCAAACTCTACCGTCAGACCGCCGCCGTAGTTGCGGCGGAATGTTGCGACACTGCGGCCGTCAAGAGCCGATATTACACCGCTCTCGATCATCTCCGTCTGCCCTGTGGCCGACTGGCGGACGCTTGCCGAGATCCGATACTCGCGATCCTCCACGTGGTCATTGTTGACCTGATAGGTGGCTGCCACCACCTGCACTTTGTTTTTGTTCATAATTTATTGTTTTGAGGTTAGTTATTGTATTGTTATTGTTTTTTGCCCCTCCCACCAGAGGGTGGTTGCCGATGTGCCGGACATCGAGTGTATCTGCATACGTATGTTGTAGGTCGACCCGGCCGCGGGTGCAGGCGGACCCATGCGCAGCTCATCCCACGTAAAATCCAAATTAGTAGACGAGTACTGTGGCATCGTGAATGTTTTTGAGTTGCTGCCGCAGCCGGCGACATCGACAAAGAGCCGATAAGTCGTGCTTGATGTGTTGCGGTTGGAGTTGATCACAAACCTGATACCCGTGCTAATCTGCGTCAACGACGCCACATACACGCGCCATGTGCTCTCGTTGCCTCCGCTTGGCGAGTCGTCAAACACCGTGTAGGTGGCCGACTTGCCACATGCGTCATACAGACCGATAGCCTGTGGCAGCACCCACGCCGGATTGCCGTCGTTGGTCAGACACCAGTTATGCAAGTCAAAATGATCTCCGGCCAAGACTCCCGCCAAAAACACAGACACGGTCAGCGGCCATGATCCGTTGGTCGTTGGCAGCAACTGGGCGGCATCGCCAAGCGTGCCACGCTCCATGCCTATGTAATAGCGCTCGTGCCACGCTCCGTTGTGATACAGCGGCGCAACGTCTCGCGTGTCCCAACATTTAAGTGCCCTCACCGCATGTGTCGTGCCGCCTTTGCGAGTCAGCATAAGACAGGGGTAAGCGTTGGCCAACGAAAATGTATCCATTCCCGACTGTCGCATAAAAGTCAGGATCTCGTCCAGATTGATGCCGCCGTTATTGTTGGTATTGTGCACAATCCGACATGCAAATGCCTGCTCCGCCTGATACTGTATCTCTGTGCTCAACTCCGACGCAATCGGCGTAATCCTTGCGGCTTGATTATACCCGCGGAAATCTCCTATGCGCCACGGCTCCTCCGCGCCACCTTGCGGCTTGAGATACTCGAACGTCGCGTTATGTATGTCAGCCAAACGACCGTATACAGTACCCATGCGGACGCCAAAATAAATACCGTTGTTGGTTTGCTTGGGGTGGCCGATGCGCTCTGCATCGGTCAAGTCAAAATTTTTTGGGTATATGGTGGGTTTGTTGCGTGCTTGCCAGTTGATTTTATCGCTGCGACAGAGCACACTCGCTGATGTTGAGCTTTCGCCGAGCGTCGCCCTGACCACCTCTGCAAGTTTTACGCCTGTATTACCTATTGCACTCATATCCTGTCCTCTAATCTCTTGATACGCTCCTCGTGGTCGATTATCTGCGCCTCCAGCACGGCCACGAGGTTGCCGTAGTTGAGGGCGAGCCAATGATCGGCGCCTCCGGTGTCTGTCACAAGCTCCGGGTATCGCTGCCGTACCTCCTGCGCCAAAAAACCGATACACCGCTTACCATCCTTGATATAGGTGCGCGGCGTGATATACCCGCGGTTGCGCAGCGTCTGCACGTCTGATTTTAGGCGCGCGTCGGAGTAGGCCGTCACGTCGCCGGAGGCCACGAGGTGTCCCGGCAGATAAGTGTTGCCGCTGCCATCGAGCAGTGTCAGCGTGCGCGTGATCGAGACAAACTCGCCGGTGTACTGACGCACATATATCGGCTCTGTGCCGTCATCGGCAGTCGCTATCTCCACCCATCCGGCATTTGATGCCGACCCACCGCAGCGGATGCGGAAGAAGTCATTATCGGCCATTTTTTGATACAGCAGATTGCGCGCGTTCGTGCCGGTCAGCAGGTCAAACGTCAATCCGCCGCCACATCCCGCAGTGCCGTCGAAGTTGTTGCCCCAAAGACGGCGCGCCGTCTGTAGCTTGGTGGCCGATGGAGCGTTACCAAAGCGGCTTGTGACAATTGATCCAAAATTATCCCAGTTGTTTGTACGGTCGAGAGCGCACAATATCTGAGGCATGGAGTTAGATCCTCCCGGCCTGTAAAACGCGAGTCCGCTGTTAGATCCGCTGCACTGGAAAACAACCGCTCCACCATGCCATCCTGAGGTTGCGATGTTATACATGCCTGCGGTAGCAGGTAGAGCAGCAATACTGCTGATAGTACCTCGATAGCCCACATAGTCGCCGCCGTGCAGCCCGTCCAACAGATCCGCATCCAGTCCGCTGCCGCTGCCGTGATTGCCCGCATGCCAGACGGTGTTCCATCCGCCAGCGTCGGATCCGACAGTCAGTACGCCGCCGTATGTGTATCTGAGATAGCGGCCGCCATAGAATCCCATGCCAATAAAGTTGTTGACGCTGCCCGCTTTAATGTATTTATAGGCTAACTCTCCGCAATTTGCAGCAGAAGGAGCAAAGCCGAAATTGATATAATACGTGTTATGTGCATAGTTACCGCCATACGCTTTGATTACTCTTTGAGCGGAGTCGCCTCCGTCAGACCCTATGATGAAACCATTGCGTGGCACCGTCAGCGGTCCAGTCATCGTGTCGCCGGTGACGTTTACAAATCTCGCATCCGCATCGGTTTTTTTATAAAAATTGGCACTAGTCCATTTATTGAGTCCCAAAGGCGTAATCATACCTGAGTCAGTAGTTGCGGTTGTCACGTCTGCCGCCCTCCAGAGCGTTTGCACCGACCCGTCGGCCATAAGTACCTGCGAGGCTGTGCCGTCCGGCTTGGCAAATTTGGACGCTATGAGGCCTTGATGTGCGCCATCAAATGTACCCGCGCTCCCCTCCAAGAGATGGATATTGCCCCATGTATCCATGACCGCCTTGGTCCATTGGCGATTGCTGACATGCCACATGACTTGCGGATGGTGGTGGATATCGCTCTCAAAGCTGCCGTTGATCGTGATGCGATGGCTAAAAGCGGTGTCGTTATGGGTAAATCTTTTGTGCCCGCGGATCTCTTGCTCGGTGTCAAGCGTCACGTAGTTGGCCAGCACCGACTCGTCGATGCCGCCCGCCGGAGCAGGACCGTTGACCCAGTGCTGACCGTCCCACTTGATCACATCGCCCGCCGCAAGCGAGCCAAGCTGCACATCGCCGATACCTCCGAGTGTACTACCCGGACCGCCGGTCCCGTAAGCTGTGACGTCGCCGACACTGGCAAGGTGCGACTTGGCCAATATGTACCACCCGCCGCCATCCGTATCGATGCGCTCAAACATCGCCTCAAACTCCGCGCGAGTCAGCAGGTGTGATATATCCTGGTGCTCCGTCAGGTAACGCTGTGCTATCACCCATGCCTCTGTGGCATAGCCCTTATCCTCGACCCACGACTGCGTGGCATAATCGGCCAGTGAGGGGATGTCGCTCAACTTGGCATAACGGTTGGTCTGCAGGTAGGCCGCCAGCGCCGCCTCGTCGAGCCCTGCATCTGTTGTCCCATTGACCCAATGCTGACCATCATACTTGAGGATATGCCCGGCCTTGGGATTGGTCAATATCACATCATCGAGGCAGCGCAGCTCCGTAACGCCGCCGCCCGTCGATCCGCCTCCGCCGGGGCCGCCATTGCCATACGCTGTAACATCGCCCACGCTCACGAGGTGCGACTTGGCCAATATGTACCACCCGCCACCGTCCATCTCGACGCGCTCAAACATCTCGTCAAACTCCGAGCGCGGAAGATAAGCGGACAGGTCTACCTCAGGACCTGACAGATCAAGATCTCCGAGCGCTTTTTTTACCGCGGCCGCCACCTGGTCATCAACGCCGACAAGTGACGAGTCTATGGCATTGATCAGGTCGACTATCATAGCTCCGACTCTCTCGGCGGTGTTATGATAATCGGCCCGCTCGTTGCGGATCACCGATGCGTCATATAATAATGATGGTTTGTTGATCAGTCCCATGACTCAAAATTACGCAGTCTCCATAGTGGTAAAAAAGACAGTCAGCGGCGCACGACGTTGCGTGTGTCGTGCAGAGCGTTGCAGATGATCATAGCCGCTTGCTCGCCGGTGATGCGCGCAAGATCCTCGCGCAGTGCGATCACTGACATGAAGAGTTTGCGGCTAAACCAGTCACGGCGTTTGCGGGGTTTGCCGCTCGTCATGTAGCCTCCCCATGCCGGGCCGACCTTGCGCTGCATGTTGAGGCGATGCCTCTCACGATATGCCGGGTCAAGAAATTTGAGGTCGCCATTATTGCCTTTTTCCGCAGAGTCATAGCCATAGCCTGTGCCGAGAGCCTGATATATGCCGTAGCGGAGAAATTTGAGCTTAAGGGTATCGCCTGATTGAGTCCGGCTGACCTGATCGCTGAAGGACTCATGAAGTGCTCCGGTGCGGATTACCCGCAGCCGTTCGATCTTCTCTTTCCAGATCTGGATCATCGTGTCAACCCACGCATCCTCATATTTTTGTATGTCGTCGGTCAGCTCTGCCATTCTTCAGATGCATAAACAAGATCAACCGGCTCCGATATGTCGATCATAAAATAGAGGCCGGTACAGCCATTCAGAAAATATTGTCCCAGCTCGCGACACATGACGTTAGCCGTATCGAGATAGACAAGTTCGTTTTCGAGATCCTCCGCGTCGACAATAAGCTTTGACAGCAGTTGATTCATCAGCCGCCGGCAAACCGACAAGGCGTGCAATCGCGACGGCTCGTCGTTAAAAGTATATCGTCGCATCAAAAACACCGTTATAGTGCGATGCTTGTAAAAACCGCCTCCCTGACCGCGAGTTATTGAGCCGTCGTTGATATCGTCGACGCAGAAGAAAGCCTTGTCGCGGGCGAACCGCTGCAACGGCTCCTGTAGCGACTCGATGCCGCTGCAGGTGCAGAACCGGAAGCTCTCTGCCCGGGCAAGCCTGTTGGCATCGCACAGTTTCCGGAAATATGCCTCTACGTCAAAATAATGCTTCGCATCCATGCTACTTGTTTTTATACTTGGCCATCTCCTTGTTGAAGTCCTCGGCCTCCTTGGCCTTATAGTCAAGCTCCGTCAGCGCGCGCCAGCAATCGGTCGACAACACCATATCCTCCTTTGATATGTCGCCGCCGGTCAGCGCGCGGATCTCATTGTTCATTACCTCGGCCATCGACATGGCGGATGGGGCATCGCTCTCATCATCCGCCTGTCGAAACAGGTGAGGGAACTGAACTGTAAACATAGCCTTGATCTGAGCTGCCCAGTTGATCATATTGATCTCCTCCCAGGGCTGCAACTCCCAGTCCCGGCCGAATCCGGGATAAAGCACTGCAGCCATGGCGCACAACGATTGCGGCTTACGCGACTGCAGAAAGCCCTGATATAGATTTTCAAACTTCAGGAAGGCGCCGAATTTAAGGCCGTGAAGATCCGCGCGAACACCATTGACGCCGCCTACACTGTCGAGCCGCACAGGGATCTTGCCCGGATCGGAGAGCCATGCAAGCGGCTCGTAACATGATGCAAGTTGCATGGCCGTCACCTCTGCAAACAGCCTGACCTTGCAATCATTCTCCAATGCCTGCACCCGGACGAAATATTTGTCGCCGTTGATCCTGACAAGCTCCATCCCGGTTAACTCGCGGAACACCTCAAACGGCAGTTCTTTGGCACTAAACAGAGCCATTAGTCGATAGACGGCAAGCAGCTCCGGTTGCGACAGCTCGTGCCAGCCCTTCGGAAGCTCGACGGACAGCTGCCCGTCAGAAAAAGTAACAAGTGTCATCTTTCTTGTTTTGATAACGTGGATAATGATTTGCCTCGTAGTTGCTTGACATGGCATAGAGTGGAAATGAATCGAGGTTTTCCTCGATGGCGGAGAGCAGCCGCTTGCGCTCGTTTTCCACTCCTGTTTGATTAGCCACAGCCACAACAAAGAGACGGCAGCGGAGAAGCACAGCGTCCTGAATCGCAGTCAGTGAGTTATGCTTTATCCCATTGATCAGACTGCAGAACTGCGCCTGTCCTATTAATTTGATCAGTTCCGACTCTGCGCCCATTATCTCCGGCCGCATCGCTATGTAATCACGTCGCGTCGCATCCGGACGACCGAAATAGCGGAGATCCTCGGATCGCCAGAAGAGCGACTGAAAGTATTGCATGGACTGTGTGCTCTCCGTCCACTCCTCGAAATCGCGGAGAGCGTCGAGCAGATCTTCAAGGGCCTTGTCGGCGTCATTCTGCACCGATTCGCGGAGCACCCTCACTCTGTCGGCAGACGCCGGAGCGAGATTTTGATTGCTGACAACGCCAAAGCCTGTGGGTGTAAGTACCAGATCGAGCGACGGAATCGCGAGAGAGTAGGCCTTCAGGCAGATATAGCGCTTAAGCAGTGGGACGAGCACCGCGTATGACTCCTTTTCCGCGGCCACGACGTCGGAAAAGAAAGTGTAGCCGAGCAATTTCCTTGCATGATGGCGCGCCTGCATGATCCAGCTCTCCATCTGCTCGATCACGCTCTCATCGGGCTGTCGGGCTGTCGGGCAGTAGAGTACCAGGTCGTCGTAAGTGATATCCATGTGTCAGTCGTTTACGTCGCTCTCCGAGCCGTCGCGCTGTATCTTCTTTGCGTCGGTCTTCTTGTCGAGCGTGGTTAATATTATCAGCGGCATCGAGGGTTTGACCTTGTCATGCCATCCGTTATATCTGATTATAAGCTCATGCACCTTAAGGAGTTGATCGTGAAAGGCGGTTTCGAGCGACTGTTTCAGGGTGAAAAGCTCGCGCTTGTCCGATCCGCTGTTGTTGGTCTGCGACTTGCCCGGTGTAGCACCAACCAGATTTGGGTGGATATTGGTGCCGTAACACATCATGTTGGAGGCCTCCTGTGTGTCTTCGGCCCAGTCGCCACCCTCCTTCTTTGTGTCGACTACATGGATGCGCACCATACGCTGCTCATTGCCGTTGGGGTCCACATAATAGCCGGTGATCCATGCCTTGCCGGAGTTCTCGACGCCTGTCACAAAATCGCGGATATTCTCTTTTTCCCGGACGATCCGCTTACGGATCTCGAGCTCATCGGTCAGCCCCTCCTCCGCAATAATACTCTCCCAGTAGTCACGGTGCACCTCCACCTGATAACGCACAGCTGCATGATTGCGGATCTTGGATTTTTTACCCTTGCCGATCAGACGTTTGATGTCGTACCAGTCGCCCCGGAATATCGAGGTGTAGTAAGGGATAGGGTAGTAGCGTTGACCCGGCGTCGGGAAACGCATCAGGACGGCGAACTTACGCACTGTGGTACGCGGTTTTGTAAGACCGTCAGCCCCCGGCTGCTTCCCCATCAGCACGCGCAGATGTCCCAATGGGTCGCGCTGATCAAGCAGCTGCAGACACTCCACCGACTTCTTAGACAACGTACCGGGTTTGCGCCAGTTGGCAAAAAACACATGGTTGATGCGGCCTTTGGAGTCCGACTTTTCAAAGCGGCAGTAACAGGCGTCCTTGTGTCTGACCTGTACGATCTGATTGCCGTCGCGCGAGAGGATGACCACTGCCACCGAAAAAAAGAAATGCTTCATATCAGTGGCCTGCTCCAGAAAAAACTCCTTGAGCGAGTTGCCGAAGACGAACCCGTCGATCTCTTTATCAGCCGTCGGCTGCCCTGTATCGCGATCCACGTAGGCGAGTCCGGCGCCGTAGGCTGTCAGGACATTAAAAAACAGATTTTGCGACAATACCTCATCTCCCGATATAGTGCGTAGCAGACGATAGGGGAGTGCGTTGTTTATGCCCCAGGGCACATACCGCATCGAGTTGTAGCCCGGGACTGGTCGGTCCTTGATCAGCCCGGCGTCCTCGTCGAAAATGTCGGCTGAGTCCGGAACATCCTCCATCCCGGCTGCGGCGGTCTTGATCTGAAAAACGTTTGGGCCGGCCACCATGGCCAGATTAGCGTATGACTTCGTATCCATTGATCTCAAATAGTGTTATGTCGCGAAACTCTCTTACAAGGTTGCTCCCGGAGCAACGGATCATGTGTGTGCCACCGCGCCAGTGGCGGCCGATGCACACTGCGTCATGATAGGTCAGGATGTCGCCTGTCGACAGCTTCCAGACCTTCAGCGTGCACGGCTGCCCCGACTCGAGCAGCGCCAGCGCATCGCGCCAGTGGAGCATCCGGGTGGGACGCTGATGTTTATTCGTAGCTTGTGTCATAAGTGTTGTCAAAGATTTTGGCGCGCGCACCCAGATATGACTTGGCCGTGATCCTGTCGGCAAGGCGATAGGTGACCGACAGCACATTAAGAGCGTTGATGTCGTTAGTGGCCTTTGCGTCGACCTCTGTAACCGTCACCAGATCGCGAGCCGCCCCGGTAGAGTCGAGGAGGTGCACAGTGCGTGAGCGGGCAAGATCCTCGATGACCTCTTCGGCACCAAGCGGCAGGGGAGCGGTCATGGCGGTGTAGCTCTTGACCTCCTCGATGTCATAGTTGACATACTGGCCGTTGATCCACGCCGCTTCTCGCGTGTAGCTCGGCGCACTGGATCGCGTGCCCTCAAAGTGCACCGTCTCCCATACAAAAAAACGGTTGCGGAAGATCATCGACGGCTCTGCCTCGATGGCCGGATAGTCCACCCTGTATCTTACACTCCGGGCGCCACAATCGATGCGGTAGCCGGCAAGAGTGCGGCCGGATCTGACAAAGCGGCCGGGGCTGACGTCGACCATGACGACCGTCCCTGCAGCATAATCGGCAGCTCTGACTGTGACCGTCTCGCGGATCAGGCCGCCGGAGGCGTCCATCCAGCTGACAGTTGCTGTCACCGCAACGACCGATGACGCATAAAACGACAGACACTCGTAGCGGCCTACCGATGTACGGCGCACCCCCTCCCACGCCGTCAGAAAATGACCGTTGCAAAATGTCTCCGCGCTCACGTCATATGCCACATTGCAGCGCAGTACTTTGATCGTGGCCATCAGATTGCCATCGACCGTAAGGGTAAATGATGCGTATGGAGCGTCGCCGATATAGGCGCTGACCTCCGTATCGAGATCCCATAGAGTGATATTGCAGTAGCGGTCGGGATTGTACGACTCCGACAGCAATACATCACCTGACGCCGATTTGAGCAACACCGACATCTCGGCCTGATCGGTCGAAAAGTCGAGGCGTTTGAACTCATAGCTAAACATGAGTGATCGTAGTGGAGTGATTGCTGTAGAGGCCATATCTGACGGTTTGAGGCAAAGTTACCTTCCCCCTCCGGGAGTAAAAAAGACAGCCCGCGCATCACTGCGCAGACTGCCTCTACCTTATTGTATATGTGTCAAAAAAAATGTGTCATTCTATTTTGCTCCGATCCTACTCCGGATCGATCGGCGGAGGTGGTATGACCCCCTCGCTCCTGACCATATCCATAGGCCATACAAGCCCGAGGGAGTCGTAATATACCGGGCGATATCCCAGAGCAAGCATGATCTTTGATACTGCGTCGATGTCGATCTCGGCCATGTCCTCAATGGCCTTGCAGATCTCCCGGCTTGTCATGCAGACATCGGCCGGACCGTCGTAGCCAAATTCCGGCGGCCGGAACTCGCGGAGATATGCCAGCAGCATCAGCCCCGATGGACTCTGAACATCCCCGTTCTCGAGCATCGAGTCGATTGCCTTGAGGTATGCGTCATTGTTGATCATATCTCACCTCCTTTCGCAATAACTTTGGCCTGATCGACAGACATTTCCCGCGCGATCCGGTTAAAATAGATCCGGAAGTAGACGCGTTCGTGGATCGAGCATTGCTCGGACACAGGCAATGCCGTGATCACGCCATTACCGTTGGGATCTTCGGTCAGCTCGATGTAGGTGCGTGAGCCTCTGGGATGTTCCTCATCAAGCCTTGCCGCGAGGTCGCGCATTGCCACTACAATAGCAGTAGTAGCGTTTTCGCCCTCTACAGCCATGCAATCGAACTGTTGAGCCATTTCTTGCAGACGCTTGCCTTTCTCTGACTTGCCGGTGGTAGAGAACGTCTGAACCGGATGAAAGAAGGTAGTCATGCCTCACCTCCTTTCGCGCTGCGCCATGAACGGATGATGGCGGCCATGCCCCAGGGCAGAGCCAGCATGCAGTCGAGAGCTACGGCCTCTCCTGCCGCCACCGCATCGGCGATGGTAAGGTTATGCCACCAGATGGCGGCTACTGCTGCGACAGCCACCGCGGCGGAAGCTTCGGCAGAAAATACGTTGAGCGCGATACGCTTTACTGTGGCCGCAAACCCTGCGGTCTTTGCGCCCTTTACGGGCACTGTGAGAGTCGTGTTCATTTTGTGTAGTGCGTTGAAATGAAACGGAATGTGTTGATGATCGCTTTGAGGACGGACACAAAGAAAGTTCCGCTCCCCGTTGCACTACACCTTGAACAAGGCAGTGGGCGCATTAACGCTCCACACGGGACGGAACTTATAGGATTACTGCCACGGCTATAAAAATAGCCGACGGCTGAAACTGTCGGCGACGCTGTCGCCTTGTTCAAATGTAGTGCACTGCAAAGGTAAGCAGATTTCTCGGATCTCCAAGCGTTTCTGCCGAATTTTCCGGCAGAAAAGATGCCGGGTACTGTGAGAGTCGTGTTCATTTTGGAAGTCAATTAAATGAAACGGAATGTGTTGATGATCGCTTTGAGGACGGACACAAAGAAAGTTCCGCTCCCCGTTGACTTCCACCTTGAACAAGGCAGTGGGCGCATTAACGCTCCACACGGGACGGAACTTATAGGATTACTGCCACGGCTATAAAAATAGCCGACGGCTGAAACTGTCGGCGACGCTGTCGCCTTGTTCAAATGGAAGTCACTGCAAAGGTAAGCAGATTTCTCGGATCTCCAAGCGTTTCTGCCGAAATTTCCGGCAAAAAAGGCACTGGAACCGACCATTGCAGATTTTTTCACGAGGGACAAGTCCCGAAGAATCACGACTTGGTTGCGGCGTCGTGAAGCCGATAGAGTTGCTTGTTGCATACGACTATAAGGTTAGCAGAAAAAAATATACGGCTGTCACCGCTGCTAACCTCATAGTCGTTCACTCCAAAGAGCGCTTAAATGAGACGGTGACAGCCGTATGGCTGTTATGACCGGGCATAAAAAAAAGCCCGCTTGATTCGTCGAGCATTGACCGCGCCCGGACGGGGTGAACGAATCACCATGAGGTTAGCATTGCAAAATTAATAATAATTTCTTGTTTCGCAATGCTTCCGAGGAGTTTTTTTTCAATAGAGAGGATCGTCGTAGGCCTTCCCTTTCTTTTTCTGTCTCTCTTTTTCTGCCTGTCTTTCTTTTTTGACATCACGTAGCTGCCGGATGCCATCACGAGCAGACTCACCCTGTCGGATCTGTTTGCTCATTAGCCAATGGATCACATTCTGACCTGCAACAGTGACAACATAAGAGGCCTCAAATTTCCAGCCTCTTTCGCCCATATAATTCATGGCATCTACCATCGAATTAAACTTGATCTGCTTCCCGTTCTCGTCAACAAGGAGGTCTCGGCCGTCGTTCCCTCTCCAACCCCATGACTCTTCGCCAAAGTCAACTTCAACTTTTGCTTTTTTACCGATTCCAAGCACGTTTGTATTCCAGCCGAGCAGTTCGGCGTATACAGCATGCGTTTCGCCATCCTCACTGATAGTTGTAGAGTCAGTGTCTTGCGCATAGACAAAAAACGGACACATAGCGATAATAAATAATAGATACTTCATATTAAAAACAATGATTATTATAAAAATTAGAATCTTTGGCAAAGATATAACAAATCACAGAATTAAAAAAACCGTGTTCCTGGAATAAGGAACACGGTCGCACATTTATATTAGAAGTAACCCTCACGGGCGATTTTTCAGTCAGAAGTTGGCTACTGCCAATTCCTGAGCTATTTCACAAATAGCTACTTGTAATTTTTGATATTGCCCTTCTCCGGCTTTAGTGACACCGGAAGTGTATTTGCGCATGAGCGAAGGATTGATACCCGCACGTTCGGCGACTTTTGAAACGTTGAAAAAATTGAAGTAGTCAAAGAACGACTTCATGTCGTAGTGATACACAAATTCAAGCTCTGTAGCCTTCTTGCCTTCCTCTGCGAGCAATTCCTTGATCTCCTCGTAAGCCTTAAGCATATCAGCCTTGGCCTCACGCGGATTATTACCATAGCCATATAGAGCAAAATCCGGCACATCCTCTACCATGTAGCATGCACAACCGCCATCCTTTGCCGTCTCAAAAACCATGTTTGCAACCATATATATTTATCATAAACCATTAATTGACATCTTGTAAAAAGGGAGTGGGTTAGACTCCCTTTCATTGAATAACAACCAACACGATTAAAAAGATGAAGATAAGCGAGCGGGAGTTTCCTCCCGACTCACTCTTTTCTGATAAACAGTCGACATCATTTGATACCTGACTGCTTGTAGATGCTACGGACGAGCGACGGAGGGACTTCCTTGGATCCGTGATGACCGAGCGGGAAAAGCTTCCCGGTTATCGGCGAAAACCAAATAAGGTGATTTCCACCCTTTCGCTTAACGTAGCATCCTGCTGCCCTCAACCGGGCTTCCAATTCAGAATACTTCATAATGTAAATGTGCTAAAGTTGATAATTCAACACTGCAAAGGTAGCATATTTGCTCCACTTCACCAAATAAATTCATGTGAAATTTTACTCGATCGCAAAAAAAAGCTGAACATCTCACGATGGCCAGCTGACAGAAATCTGAAAACGCCATTATTGAAATGACAGAAAGAGGCGTCTCGCGACGCCTCCACCCAATAGATTGGTACTGGAATGAATATTATGTTTAACAATAAATCTCATGCAAAGATAACAAATTGTCGGTAATGCGACAATAAGTAATCGAATATTACCGCTCTCCGTGAGCGTTTCGGGTACATTTTTAGCATTTATTTGATAATCAATGCGAAAGGCGAAACGCGAACGGGCTTAATCTACGAGCGCCAAGAGGCTCCATACCAGCGCATTGCGATGGTAAGGACGGGGTGCGAGTAGGGCAAATCTATGATTTGTCCGGTCATAAAAAAGCCAATCGGCTAAAAAATAGCCGATTGACACCCCTAATTCGCCGCCGAAGGCGGCTGTGTGGCGAAGCTCTGCCCCCCGTGCCCTACGCCAATGTACCCTAATCGGGTACAAAAATCGCGGAATATGCGGTCATATTTTTAACACATATTAACATTTGCGAGCGGGTGCACGGTAACGAGCGACCGCGCCTGCGACCGCTCTCCCCGCGGGCATTACCGCTTACGCTTGCGGTAATCTCGCGTATGCGTATGCCACGCACCAACGTTGTTTGTCCGACAGCTTACCATAAGCCAACGCCCTCGCCGCGACGTCGGTAACAAAACCCTCGGCACGCTCGCGCACAGCTTGTAGGATTTTTGTCGCTGCCTCGCCGAATGACGCGTTATCGTCAGAGAGAGTCAACGCCTTAAAGGCACGGAAAGCGGGATTGTTGCGCTGTGGCGTTTCCCTTTTTGGCTCTTCCTCCCTCGTCGGCTCGGCGTGATGGGCGAGCCTCAATACGTCGGCCAAGACATCTTTACCGCCTGTCCGCAGACTCCACGCAACTTCATAGCGAACCGTCGCGCCTCCTGCGTTGAATTTGATATCGACCTCGATAGGACCGGCCGTCAGGCGCATACCGTCAATAAGCTGACGCGCCTCTACGCCCGAATCGGTAATCAGCTGCTCGATGGCTGCCCGCTCGTCGGCCACGGCCGCAACAACGCGCCGCGCCTCGGCCTCCTGCGTCTGACGGTAGGCCGTCCACGCATCGAGCGCACGCGCCGACAGTTTGTTAAAGTAATTAGGGTGTTTGTCATCGACATAACGTGCATGCGGGTTGTCAGTCGCGCCCAATAAGCTTAACAGATGCTTGTTAGGTTTGACACTGTGCACTCGATAATAATAACCCTCATGCACCAGAGCGGCCTCGACTCTCTCCACTCGGATAGCAATAGCCCCCTCATCGTCACGCCGCACGCTCAACGTTACTGCCTGGCTGTGCGCTGTCAAGTTCTTTTCGTCGACATCCCAAGCCGACATATCCACCCGCCCGACAGCTGGCACAGCCGCGTCGAAATCGAAGTCGAAAGATTTTACGAAAGATTCTTGATTCTCACGGTAATAGTTCGATATTACCGCCATCGGCGCACCGACGAAACGTCCTGTACCCTTTTCGATTGATTCTACACACGCGTTCAGTTCCTCGATTGTCTTTACAAATTCCATGATGATAAATATTAATTGTTTGGTGATTTATTGCAGTCCTGATTGATTACTGGTTGGTTTCGCTCATCCATATTTCGCGCATAGTGTCTTCACCGAGCGTTTCAAGCTCGTAGTCACCGTAACCGCTTTCAGCCATCCAATCCTCAAAAGAGTTGTAGGCAAATGTGCTCAAAATATTCATTTCCATATCTGTAAGTTTTTATTGGACCTGGAGGCGAGGGAGTTGAGTTTTCATCCGTTGTTGCCTCCGTGTGGCCGCTTTGATTTTGATTTTGTAATGTTCGCTTTTTTATTGTCCCTATCGGGTCGGTCGTTTTCGTTTTCGTGGGCGGGACAGTGTAGAGGAGCGTCGCTGCAAGGCTTTCAGTCAACAAAATACCTCGCGAAGCAGGGATGATTTTTTGACGAAACACAGCGTGCCCGGCCTTGCCGCGACATTGCGGATCGTAACTAACTTAGCCCTAAGACAAACAGAACGGCTGACCGCATAGCCGGACAATAGCGGACATGTCATACAATAAAAACCAGCGGCCACCGGAGATCAGCGACAACGGCCACCGCACAGGCGGTAGCAGTGCGGCGGGCAATCATTTACCTATTTTATGATTAATAAAAGGGCGGTGGGCGGGCTTGGCAGTAATTCGCGCGGCGCCAGCGGCGGGAGATCTCAGCGAAGGATGAGCCGTGATCTCCCGCCGGAGTGATGCGCGCTACCGCTTTAAGGCCGGGAATTGCCGGGACGGTGGGCGCCCATGGGCGGCATCCGTCACCGGGCAATGGAGGCCCAGGGGTGAGCCTCCGGATTAAAAGGAGGAGGCTATCCCCGCAATAGAAACAGAAGCGGCGGGGAACCGTTCGCAACCGATGGCCAACGTGTCGAAGGCGTCGGATCCATCGGTCCGCGCCTCGAGCCGGCCTTCGGGAGTGTCGGTTTCCGGCAGCTTCTCGCCACGCTTATCTTTTTTGCCGTTATAGACGCCGGCAGTCTGTATCGATATAAGCAGATCCTCGTTGTTCTCCCGGTTGATGCGGATCTTCAGTTTTGCCTCTCCGGCAAACATACGGTTGATCATGAGCTGTTTCTCGATGTGAGCCATAGGGCGGCCGATGTATTTTTCCACGACCTGCCATCCACGGCGCCTAAACGCCTTGACGATGACAAAACGGAAATCCTCATCGTTGACCGCGTAGTTAGATCCGATAGCCGTGCTGTCATAATAAAAAACCACTTTCTTTGCCTTATGGTGCCGGTAATATTTGCAAAAGTCATCGACAAGCTCATTGAGCTTGCGGTCATACTTAACAAAAAACGATTTGACCACCTTAAGCTCATGCCCCTGTGGCTGACCGGCCACAAGCCAGTTGATATTGGCATTAAAGTCAAACGCAATGCAGATCTGTCGTGTAGGATCTACATCGGCATCCATCAGGCATGACGGCTCTTTGATCTTGTCAAACTTGTACTCCAGAGAGTCAAGATAGCTGAAATTTGTGGCCGAATACTTGGTGCTCTCGGTCATCTTGTTGTAAAATCCATCACGTGCTATGCCGATGCGTTTGCACAGCACGGAGGTCTGAAAGGTCAAAGGCGGCAGATCTCGTTTGAGCTGACGGATGAACGCCTTTCCCACGACCTCCAGATTGTCGATGGTCGACACCTCCCGGTAGTCGACGGCCACTGCCCGCAGGCGGCAAAGATCGGTGTGCAGCCGCCTCATCTCGTCTTTGAGATAAGGTGGAGGCTCAACGCCTTTCGACCGCATATCGCGCACCCGGCTGCTTATGTAGGCGAGTTCGCAGGCAGCCCCGCGGATCACCTCTATAAGCTCCGGATCGCACTTCTTATCCCAGTCCAAAAACCATGATCCTTTTTTTGTGACCGGCATGTCTGATGTGATCAGCATCGAGTGGTGAAAGAAATGTTGGCCGTAATACTGGCGATTGCCACGGTTGGCCGGCATTGTCTCGTCCTTGAACTGCTCGTAATCTATAAATTTAGCCTCGTCGACATCGACAGCATCGAAAGAGTGTGAATTGGATGTGCCTGTGCGATCCTGCGAGATGATAAACCCGATAGAGCCGTTGTAAAAGGATATGACATTTTCGTAGTTAGCGACCTTGAAGCGAGGCGTGTCCCATCCCCAGGCCTGAGGCGGCTTGATGCCTATGCACCAATGTAAATTGCGCAAAAATCCCCAGTTTTCCCAGTGGACGAACATCGAAGGCAGAGTGTTGGTCAGCGCACGTTTGATATTGGCGGAGACAAAGCCGGTGCATGAGCGCGGCATCCGCTGAAAGTTGCGGAGATTCCATAGCGCGTGCACAACACCTTTGCCAAAAGCACGGCCCGCCACGAGTACAGTGTCTTTGGCCTGCACCACAGTCATGACATCTCGCTGCACATGATTTAGGTAGACCTGTGGCATTTCCGGGGTTGCAGCTCTATGTTCCATTGCCATTAATCGGTTTCGGGTGAAATATAGAGTCTATATCATAATCGACCTCCTCAGCTTCGACATCGACGATCTCCTCGTTCCAGTATTTTTGCTTCATTGCCTTGATCCGGTCACGAGCGTTGGGTAGACGCTTAAGGCCGATCACCTCCGGATTGTCGGTCACCGCAAAGATCTGTACCGGGATCTTGTCGTACCCCTTATCGACCTCGTCGGCCTCGGCCAGACCCATATACTTGCCGAGTTTGTCCGCTGCCGCTACCATCGACCGGGCGTCACCGCTATTCTCGGCCACCTCGTAAGCCCGTTCGACCATCTGTAAAAAACGGTAGCGCGCATAATCCTTTGACACCTTGTTGAGATCTCCAAGCAGCTGCTTGATCAGACGCAGATCCTCGTAAGCGGCCGATCGTTGGATATTGCCACGCCGCATAAGCTCGCCGACAATTTCGCGATCTTTTTTCTGCGGGAACTGCAGCCAGTAAGAATATACGTCGCGTATGCGTATTATATGATTTATAGTCGCTTCCGGGACGCCGGAGCGAATCATCTTGTCGCGATCTGTAAAAAGGTATTGCTGAGCGGCATCAGCGATCGATGGCAATGGCATGGTCAGTAATCTATATCGTTATCCATCTGTCTGAGATAGCTGCCGGTCATCTGCACTGCCAGAGGAGATCCGAGCTTCGCCAGCTGTATCTCCTGATTGCGGAGCATTAGCGCAGTTTCGGCGCGGGCTTTCATGTATGCTTTTCGGATGTCGCTTCCTTTGTCGGCCAAAGCCATGCGAAGATCGTCCTCGTCAATATCGAGGATCGCCGCAATGTCCGATACTGGCGTCAGCTGTGCGGCCAGTTCGGCCACTCTGTCAATCAGAGATGAGTCGTTCAATTGGCAAAGATTTTTCTGCGAGGGCGTCAAAACCCTCACGGAGTTTGACTATAGTATGATGATCCGTCGTTATGATGCCGCACTCGTAGCGATCGCCGCGTGTCTGGTTTTGCGATGTCACGACTGCAACGCAATGGCTGCTGTTGGTGATCAGTAGCGCCTTGGAGTGGTTTTCGCACAGCGCCACCGCGTCGAATACGTTGCGGATGAAGGTGTAAAGGCCTGCAGTTTTACGGGCTGCCCGCAGATCGCAAAACATAGAGCAGGAGAGTACCCGGCCACGCGCTTTCATCCGCCACAACCGGCGGACGAACTCCTCGGATGTCGAGAAGGTGGAGATCATGATGTCGGCCGGCCCGGTCTGATCGAGGATCCAGTCAACGATATCCATAAGCTGAACGACGTTGGAGAAGTACGGTTGTGTACCGCACTCCTCCAATGCTATCAGTTCAAGCTTATGCTTCGACATCTACCCCTAACTCCTTGAGCTCAGTGGCGGTTTTATCAGAGATGCCGCCACCGGCGGCAAACAGTACTTTCAGCGCCCGCTCGATCTTTGCGACGGTCGCCGGGCGATCTGCAGCATCCGGCTCCAGTTCCGCAAGACGTTTGCGGAATTTGGAGATGGTTTTTCGCGCGGCATTGATTTTTGCCACGTTGTTTGTCGTGTCAACATCACCGGTCTGCGGCTGATCTGACAGAGCGTCCGCAGACTCCTCATGAGGCTTTTCCGGGGTGGGTGCGGGAGGGGTGGCCGAAGCGTCGAAGCCGTCGTATTTAGCGAGGGCTTCGCGGTAGGCCTTTTCGGTTTTATCAAGCACCTGAAGCTTTGCGAACCTGTCGCAAGGCTCCAGGTCGCTCATCGCCTTAAGCTCGTTGAAAAGGATCGATATCGCATGGTATCGACGCCCGTTGTCATCCCAAAGAGCCTGTATCTCCGGCGGCAGTGTGGCATGATCAGCACGCTTGCCCTTTGCCACAGTGCCCTCCGGTTTCTCTTCGTCGGTAGAGATGACAGGCTCATCGATTGATTCCGAAGCATTGATCAGAGCCTCGACACGTGGCATCACGTCCTGCTCCAACTCCACGACCTCGGCCATAGACATATCGTGCAGCCGGATCTTCAGGAACTTCTTCAGCTCATATTCGACCTTCGCCGCAAACTTTTCAGGGCGCTGCATGGCGGAGTTATACAGCGCCCGGTTATGGTTAAGCTGCAACATCATGGTCGCGCCCTCTTTGAGATCGCGTTCGGCCGGAGGCGTATCAAGCCACTGCTGCAGCCGATTGGTCAATGATTTATCAAGTTTTGTCATAATGTTATTTTTATAAAGAGGCGCTTGCCCGATCGGGGACACAAGCGCCTCATTGCACAAGATGGGTTTTCAGTTTCAGCCGCCCGCGCCTTCGTCCACCACGAGCTTGCCGGTAGCACAATCGATTGTGCCTTTCTCGGTGAGCAGCCTGCCGGTGTAGTATGGCGCCGGGCACACATCTGTCGTTGATACTTCGAGCTGCGTGCCTGACGCGTCGGTGACAGCCATTCCGCTGTCCTGCGAGGGATTGACGTTCGTTTCAAAGGCCTCAGAGCCAAGTACTCTGAATTTGCCATTGCGTTGACGAACGACAAATACAAGATCATCCGAATTTGCCATGCGGCAGAAGCCTGTTACGGCCTCATCGACATCGGCATATTTCAGGGTGGCCGAGTTCAGGAACGTTTTCGACGGCTTTTCGCCTTGGGAGGCGGAAGTGATGTTGGATGCGGCTGTAAGCACATCGAGCTGCAGCCACTTCTTATCCGCAGCGAGCACGAAATCACCATCGTATGTGGCGATTTTCTTCATGTCGGCTCCGGCGGAGGCAATACCAGGGAGTGTCGGCCATCCGAGGATGTTAGATTTCTTCTGGAAAAACACTTCCATTCGGATGCCGGGGAGGACGGTCTGTCCTTGGCAAAAATTCAGCGACTCGTAGAGGTCGACCGATGCGCAGTCGTTATTTTTATCCATGATCAGATAATTGTAGGTTAATGATTTGTAGGATTAACCTCGGCGAGTTTACCCACCAGCAGCCGCGTCTTGTCGAGCGTTTCGAACTGAGTGCCGAAGAACATTGTGGCGACGAAGTCGAGGACGAAAGGCGCATGCTTTTCAATGACAATATCCTCCTCATCGCCCTCCTGATCGACACCGACGAGCAGATTGCTTTTGGTCGTCAACTGGATGTACGGAGCGTTCTTTTTCTGATACATCGGTACCAGCTCGACGTTGTCGAAGCCCTCGACCGATGTCTTCAGGAACTTATCATTGTAGACGATCGCGCCGGTCGTAGCCTTGTAGTCGTCGACATAGGCATTGTAGATATCACGCGAGATGAGGAGTTTGGCGCCTTCGGTCTCCTGCAGAAAATCATCGGCCGAACGACAGAACGTTACGACCTGATCGACAGCGTTAAGTTTTGTGATCGGCTCGGAAAACTCGTAAAGGTTACCTAAGTCGGTCGAAATGCTGCCAGATGTGATCTCCTGGCCGGTGATTGTGTCGAAGCCGTCGAAGAGATCTACGGTCTTATTGCCATCGGCTTTGCGCACAGCGTTAAACAGATGGCGGTCGATACCTGCTCCGATTTTAGCGGAGAGATAGGAGAGCACCAGACGCACGATCTCCACATTGGTGAGAGATTCGCCTTTGGTGATCGACGATCCGTAGACAGTCTGTGCAACAGAGTTAGGCGAAAACTTTTTGACGACACTGCCGAGGTATGTCTTAAGCTCTCGCGTTGAGATGCTGACGTCCTTATCGTCAACTCGTGTTTCGGAGTACGGACCCATTTCGATGTCACCTGTCAATTCGCCAACTTTTTCAGAATGGCGGACGCCGGTGCGCAGAGTCATGTGCTGCAGGCTCTTGGCGAGAGCATGCACGGGAACCATTAGCAGATCCTTGCGGTAGGTTCTTGCAGATGTGGCAAGATCCTGATCGGTTATTTTTACTTTACCCATTGTCAGATCAGATCTTTTACGGAGTCATAAAGAGATTTGCTGTTCACCTTTTCGTCGGCAGCGCCGTCATCCTTGATGTCGGTAGTGTCATCGGCCGGCTGTTTTTTGAGGTTCTCGACCTGCTCTGTAAGCTCGGCGATCTTTGCATCGCGCTCGGCGATAGTGGCGGCATTTTGTGTCACTGTAGTCTGCAGCTCATCGAGCTTTCCGGAGAGCTTCTCGAAATCCTCCGCGGTAACAGACACATAGCCGTCATTGTCCGGGGTGATATCCGCCTGATTGAGGAGAGCACCCGCGGCCTCGAAATCAAAAGTCTTTTTGTTCATTGGCTTATTATTGTTGGTTGGTTCGTCTACCGGTTGCTGACTCAGCTTAAGCCCATCGAGCGGCAAGCCGATGGCGGCGAACTTTGCCAAGGTGTCAGCACTGCAATTGAGTT
>Ga0183011_10413_pt1 | contig 25137 bp, 19 predicted proteins | sample NAcewD2O_March_FD_122322 | JGI IMG/M metagenome (GOLD analysis project Ga0183011, IMG submission 122322) | Mouse cecal microbial communities from Vienna, Austria - N-Acetylneuraminic amended D2O_March | ecosystem: Host-associated > Mammals > Digestive system > Large intestine > Cecum | place... | reverse complement strand
GCGCCAGGATTTGTCGGGATTGGTGGTGATTGGCGGGGATTGGCTCACAGATTTCACAGATTACACAGAAGCCATCCGGATGCATCGCTGCCCCTGTCCGTGAAATCTGTGGAATCCGTGGAATCCGTGTAATCTGCGAGCCTCCCCGGGAGCGGAGCGACCCATATTATCTGCGAGCAATCCGCGTATCTGCGGTATCTGCGTGCGACAATCGGCACAGCAGGGGTTGTGAGGCATTGGAGAGCCAACGAGTGAGGGAAAACTCAAGCAGATACCGCAGATACGCGGATTTCCGCGGATGATTGGGATGAAATGAGATTTCGCCCAGCCCGTTTGACCACCGCAGGCGTGGTTTCTATACCGAGAAGTCAGCCGCGACATTGTTTTGTCCCTTGGTCAGGGCCAGCTTCTTTTTCGCAAGTTGCTTGCCAGCCGAACTGATGGTGACGTAGGCGCCGTAAGCATCTGCGTCGCTCAAAATCTAAATGTTTGTTGTAAGCAGCGCGCGCTTTTCATTTACATCCTTCTGGATGTAATGCACATCGGTCAAGCGTTGGCCGATCTATTCTAATTGCACGATTTTTAGATAGTTTCTTGTTTGAGAAGATGGCTTTTGCCAGAAGGATACTGCCGTATGCTCCGGCAAGTCCCCAAATGATGCAGAATACCCGCTCTAGTATTAATATCGTGTTGGTGTGTGAGTCTATCCCAAGGTGTGAGACAAAACGCCTGTAACTGATGACAAGTGTCGTAAATATTATCCAGTAGCCGCCCACTGTTAACCAGGGATGATTCTTCGGAGGGTTACATTTTCCTATTAAGGAAAATGTAATCGGGGAAGCTCCTATCGAAAAGAATATGAAATAATGAAACAATAGTCTTGTCGCTAATATTTCAGGCATTCTACCAGAGAGGAAAAACATAAATGCTCCGATTAATATTATTATGGATTGACTGGCGGATGCATTTATTGCAATGGATTTAAGTATACGATCAATGCTATGATTATGTTATGAATATCACAAATAATGTGACAAGGAACCATAAATGTGAATTGTCCATTAGTAATATGTGTCCGCATACGATGTCACGTATAAGGTCTGTGCTTTCGTCGAAGTAACCGCAGAGATATTTTACAGGGACGGAAAGAAATAATGTGGTGAATATAAATGGGATTATCAGACGTCTGAACTTATTACGTGTCAGTTCCGCAATGGTTCGTTTTTTTCGAGAGAGTGAGTATACTATTCCGCTTAGCATAAACAGTAAAGGTAAGCGGAATGTGGATAGGATTTCATAGAAGATTTTATTGGCATAATGGAAATATGGGGATGTGCCGATTGTAGAAAACAGTATATGGGTTTGCTGGGAGGGAATTCCTCCGAAATCGGTGCTGATAGACAGATAATGCGTATGTGCGATGATAATCAAGATGATTGATATTGCTCTTGCGTAATCAATCCAATCTATTCTTTTGGAGGAGGAAGAATCTGTCATTCTTGTGAGGGAAAATAGTCGTAATAAGACAAAGAGACTGCCTCTCCAATAAGTAGGAGGCGGTCTCTTTGTTATGAATGTGAGTGAGGGGATTAGTCCTCGTTGAGGTTGACGCGCTTGAAGGAAGCAACGAGGAGGCCGTTCTGAGCCTGCTCGAGGTATTTGCCGATGGTCAGGGAGCCATCTTTGATGAACTCCTGCTCCATGAGGCAGCTTTCCTTGTAGAACTTGTTGACACGGCCTTCGGCGATGTTCTTGATCATCTGCTCGGGAAGGTTGGCTGCCTTTGCCTCAGCGGTCTCTTTGGCGATGATGCGGGCTTTGGCGGCTTCCTCTTCGGTGAGCCATCCCTTGGCGATGTTTGAGTTGATGTGGTCTTCGGAGTCAACGAGGTTGGGGTTGATGCCGTTTTTCTTGAGAGCGGCTTCAACAGCCTTCTTCACCTGCTCCTCCTTGGTCTTCTCCACAGCCACGTTGTACTCAGCCTCGACGGTTGCCTGGGGCACGCTCTGGCGGTCAACAGCCACGGGGTTCATAGAGGCTACCTGCATGGCCACGTCGCGGCCTACCTGGAAGTCAACGCCCTCGAGGTTGAAGCCCACGATGGTGGCGAGCTTGTTGCCGAGGTGGTTGTAAGAGGTGGTGGAGGGAGCTTCGATGAATTCGTAAGCACCGAGTTCGGTCTTCTCGCCGGTCTTGCCGCCTTCCTCTACGACGAGGTCGGCAACGGTGCGGCCGTCAACGGTGACAGCCTTGAGCTCGTCGAGGCTCTTGCACTTGTTTGCAACAGCGAGGTCGAGGAGCTTCTGGGTGAGTTCCACGAATCCGGCGTTCTTTGCCACGAAGTCGGTCTCGCACTGGAGGGCGACGATTGCGGCGAAGTTGCCTTCGCTCTTGGCGAGGACGCAGCCTTCAGCAGCCACGCGGTCTTCGCGCTTGGCGGCTACTGCCTGGCCTTTCTTGCGGAGGATCTCAACAGCGGCTTCGATGTCGCCGTCGGTCTCGGCGAGAGCTTTCTTGCAGTCCATCAGGCCGGCCGATGTGAGGTGGCGCAGCTTGGTGATTTCTGCCATTGTTACTGCCATATCTTGGAGTGTTTTTAGCTTGTTAATGAATAGTTTTTCAATGTAGAACTCAACGGAGGCGCAATGCCCCCGTTGAGTCTTACTGATGGGGGATTTTCTGCTTGTTATTCGGCAGCCTCTTCGGCGGGAGCCTCTGCGGTCTCAGCCTCAGCCACGGGAGCCTCGCCCTCGCCTTCGTTGCGACGAACGGCGCGGCGGCGCTCGCGACGGGGAGCCTCGCCCTCGCCGGCGGCCTGGGTGTCAACCTTCTCAGCCTTGCGCTCTTCGAGACCTTCGGCCATGGCGGCGCATACGGTGTCGAGGATCAGCTCGATTGACTTGGAAGCGTCGTCGTTGGCGGGAATCACGAAGTCAACGTCGTTGGGGTTTGAATTGGTGTCGACCATGGCGAACACGGGGATACCGAGACGGTTTGCCTCAGCCACGGCGATGCGCTCCTTGAGCACGTCAACAACGAAGAGGGCCGAGGGAAGACGGTTGAGGTCGGCGATGGAGCCGAGGGTCTTCTCCAGCTTGGCGCGCTGACGGGAAATCTGGAGCTTCTCGCGCTTTGAGAGGTTGTCGAATGTGCCATCCTTGGTCATCTTGTCGATGTTGGCCATTTTCTTGACGGCCTTGCGGATGGTGGGGAAGTTGGTGAGCATACCGCCGGGCCAGCGCTCGATCACATAGGGCATACCGATGCTCTGGGCTTTGTCAGCGGTTACTTGTTTGGCCTGTTTCTTGGTGGCAACGAAGAGTACCTTCTTGCCCTGTTTTGCTATCGATTTGAGAGCCGCGGCAGCCTCGTCGAGCTTGGCAGCGGTCTTGTAGAGGTCAAGAATGTGGATACCATTGCGCTCCATGAAGATGTAGGGAGCCATCGCGGGGTTCCATTTGCGTTTGAGGTGGCCGAAGTGGCAACCTGCTTCAAGGAGCTGGTCAAAAGTGGGTGTAGCCATTTTTTGTAAAGTAGTGTTTACGTTCTTTTGGATTACAACCCCGGGGTAGGGAACGTCGGGTCCATCCGCGGGATTTAGATGCTAAACTTGGAGGGGGAGGAGGAGAGAAAGATGAAGATGATATTAACGCTTGGAGAACTGGAAGCGCTTGCGGGCCTTGGGCTGACCGGGCTTCTTACGTTCAACGACGCGCGGGTCGCGGGTCATGAAGCCTTCGGCGCGGAGGGCGGGCTTGTCCTCGGGGTTGATTTTCACGAGAGCGCGGGCGATGGCGAGACGGAGGGCCTCGGCCTGTCCTTTGTAACCGCCGCCGTCGATGTTGACGGCGATGTCATACTTCTCGACGCAGTCGAGTGTCTTCAGGGGCTGAAGCACGATGTACTGGAGGATGGAGGAGGGGAAGTACTTGTCGAGGGGACGACGGTCGTGGTTGCAATTGATGGTGATTGCGCCGTTGCCTTCCTTGACAATAACGCGGGCGATGGCGGCTTTACGGCGGCCTACTGCATTAACTGATTCCATAGAGGTTTCGGGTTCTGTTTAGGTTGGCAAATGTTACTTGATAGTGTTGATGTCAATCACCTTGGGGTTCTGGGCCTCGTGGGGATGGTTGGGACCGTTGTAGACGTGGAGGTTCTTGAGAAGCTGACGTCCGAGACGGTTTTTGGGGAGCATACCCTTGACAACGCGGAGGTAGAGGGGGTGCATGCCCGGCTTGAGGTGCTTGTTGAAGGATTTCTTCATCAGCACTTCAGGGGTCTCCATGCGCTGTCCGCCGGGGTAACCGGTGTAGTGGTAGTAAATCTTCTCTGTCATCTTGTTGCCGGTCAGAACGACTTTGTCGGCGTTGATGATGATCACATTGTCGCCGCAAGCCACGTTGGGGGAGTAGCTGGGCTTGTTTTTGCCGCGGAGGATCTTGGCCACCTTAGAGCAGAGTCGTCCGAGGACCTGGTCGGTAGCGTCGACGATGATCCATTCCTTCTGGATGCTCTCGGCATTGGGGGTAAGGGTCTTGTAACTTAAAGTATCCACTTCTTAAAGATTGATTAATAAATAATTAACGTGACCTTTCGCCGCAGTCTTCCCGGCCAAAGGAGGGCTGCAACTATGGCCAAAACGAGATTTGGATAGCAATCGGACTGCAAAGTTACGAATTATCAACGGAATATGCAAATTTTTGTCGGGCGCGGACAACAGCGGACAGTGTAATTGTACGGAAAACGGCTCGATTGTCCGTTTTCGGACAGGAAGTATAATAGATAAAATTCTGTAAATTAGTGGATTATATATTTTGGCACGGTCTTTGAGCATAATAGAGGCGACTGAAATACAAATAATTTGAAATACACTAAAGATTCATAAATGGACAGAGAGATTCCAAAACAGATGCTGAAGCAGCGCCGGCGCAGGCGATTCCTCCTTGGGGGAGTGATTGCCGCGCTGGCGGCCGGGAGCGTGATATTCATTGGCTCCCTCAGCGAGGAGAGTGTCAGGCTCGCCGACATACGACTCTCATCCGCAGACAGGGGAGACATTGACGCGGCTGTCAATGGCAACGGCACTATAGTGGCCGCCTTCGAGGAGGTGATTGTGTCGCCTGTCAACTCGCGCATCCTTGAGGTTTATCATCACAGCGGAGACATCGTCGAGGCCGGGACCCCCTTGCTGAAACTTGACCTTGGGGAAGCTTCCACACGCGAGGCCGCCGAGCGCGATGAACTCGCCATGATGCGGCTCGACCATCAACGGCTGCAGGCTTCGCACCGCACACGCCTTTCCGACCTCAGGATGCAAATAAAGGTGGCCGACATGAAACTGCGCCGCCAGGAGGTGGAGCTTTCCAACGAGCGTTATCTCGACAGCATAGGCAGTGGCACCACCGACCGCGTGCGTGAGGCGGAATTTGCCCTGCGCACCCAGCGTCTTGAACTTGAGCAGCTGCGTGCCCAGCTCGTCAACGAGGAGCGCATGCTGCGTGCCGAGGATGAGGCGAAGCTCCTGGAAATATCAATCAAGGAAAACAACCTCGCTCAGACGAGCCGTATACTGGCCGACGCGGAAATTCGTTCGCCGCGACGGGCCACAGTGACCTCCATCTCAGACCGCCTCGGTACCACCGTCAGCCAGGGCCAGCAGGTGGCGGTCATAGCCGACCTTGGGCATTACCGGATTGACGCGACAATCACCGAGAGCAGTGCCCAGGAGGTGAGGGCCGGCAGCCGGGCGCATGTCACATTCGGCCGCAACCATACCGAAGGGTTTGTAAGCTCAGTTGCCCCCACAGCCGTCAACGGCATGGTGGATGTAAAAGTGACCCTCGACAACGACAGCCTCAAAGAACTTCGCCCGGGAGTGAAGACCGACATAAAGATTTCCAACGGGATGAAAGAGGATGTGGTCAGGATTCCCAACCTGTCGTTTTACACCGGGCCCAACAACTACACATTATATGTAAGGCCCCGGGGAGCGTCTCATCTCGAACGCCGCACCGTCAGGCTTGGCAGTGCCGGATATGATTACATAGAGGTGGTCAGCGGCATACAGCCAGGCGACGAGGTGGTGGCCTCCTCGACCGCAGGTTTCGGCAACGCCAAGCGTGTCAACCTGCGCAAATGATAACCCAACGACAACCCAATCAATACAAACCAATCATACAAGATGTCAGTAACGACCTATTTCAGACAAGCGTGGCGGATGATGCTCGCCAATAAGCTGTTTTCCGCGATATACATAAGCGGGACGGCCCTGGCCATCGCCACGACCACACTTTTCGCGGTTATATATTACGTAAAGATAGCGCCGATATATCCCGAGACAAACCGGATGGAGACATATTATTTCCGCAGCGTGGAGAATTCCATCCCCGAGGAGGGGCGCATGATGCAGAGCCGCCTGGGTTACGACCTGGTCAGAGACCACCTCTACAAGCTGCATAACGCCTCACATGTCTCAGCCACTTTCGACGAGTGGGAGCAGCGCGAGTATGCCCAGCATCCCGAGACGCTTCAGGATATAAAGGTCTGCACCCGCAAGACCGACCCGGCCTTCTTTGACATTTACCCTTACCGCTTCATCGAGGGTAAAGCTTTCACCGAGGAGGACCTGCAGACCGGACGGCTTGTTGCCGTGGTCAACGACATCACGGCGCGCCGGCTGTTCGGCTCTGAGACCGGAGTCGTGGGCAAGACAATAAAAATCAACCACAAGGATTTTCTTGTGACCGGTGTGGTAGAGTCAGGCAGCTCGCTGATGTCTCACTCATATGCCGATGTCATAGTCCCGTACACAACTGATTACAGGTACTCCCTCGACCGCGACGTCTTTGTCGGCAATATGGTCGTGACGATGACCGCTACCGACGGCGACGCGTTGCGTGAGGAAATCGACGAGATTGCCCGGAAATTCAACAGTTCCCAGACCCGTTGTGTGGTCGATTTCTTCGACTTCCCGAAGTCTCATCTTTCCTGGGCAATAAGCCCCGAAAGGGATGATGACGGGGTAAGCTGGAAAGCCGTGGCGCGCCAGAACCTGCTGGTGTTGCTTGTCTTGCTGCTCGTCCCCGCGCTCAACCTCAGCGGACTGATATCGAGCCGTATGGACATGCGTTCGTCGGAGCTTGGAGTCAGACGCTCGTTCGGAGCCACCAGGCCGAAGCTCCTCGGACAGGTGCTGTGGGAGAACCTGATGCTTACCGTTGTCGGCGGCATTGTGGGCCTTTTGATAGTGTGGCTCAGCCTATGGGCGACATCCGGCTCCTTGCTGACGCTGCTCAATGAAGATGTCGACGCGACGGCTACATCCTCTGCGCTGACCTCCGGCATACTCTTCGCCCCGGCGGTGTTTGCCATGGCATTCATGCTCTGTGTCATCCTCAACCTCCTTTCGGCCCTTGTCCCGGCCTGGGTGTCAATCCGCAAGCAGATAACAGACTGTCTAAAATAATCAACCACAACCATTCCACAAGCAATGTCAAAAATAAAAAATCTCTGGAACAACAGACGTTCCATTGTCTGGATATTCGTCGAACTGGTCATAATCTCTGTCCTGACCTGGATAATCGCCGATCCGGTGGCTGTTGCCATCTCAGACGCCTCGCTGCCTACAGGATACGACAACGACAGGCTGGTAATAGCCGAGATTGCCCATCTCGACCCTGACGCGCCCGGATTCGACCCCGCGCGCGACTCGCTCGACGTCAACTCAGCCGATGTCGAGACCGTGTTGATGAAGCTCCGCAACTATCCCGGGGTGGAGTCGGTGACCATTGACAAGGGGTTCGGCCTGCCGGGCAACACGGCAAACACATTGGACTCCCCCAGATGTGGCAATGAGGCGGTGGATACGGTGGTCGGGATGGTCAGCGTGTTCTATTACCATCGTGGCACCGACTATTTCCAGACCCTCGGGATAAAGTCTTCAGAAGGCTCCCCGTCGGTCGAGGAACTTTCTGAAACCGACGCCTCAGCGCCTGACAAGGTGATCATCACCCGTGAGTTGGGCGAACTTTACTGGCCCGGCGAGAACGCTGTCGGTAAGAAATTCGTGCGTTCGTCGAGAGATGGCGAGGAGCGGTTCACGACAGTGGCAGGTGTTGTGGAGGGTATACGCCACCAGCTCCCTTACCGTTCATACTGCGCGATTTTCTATTGCGGCGACCACATTTTCGACGATGAACCCCAACGCACATTCAAGGCTGTCATCCGATTGGCTGATTCAGACCGGATTGAGGAGAAGTGTGAAGAGCTGTATGCCTGGGGGAGCAAAGAACTGGTTACCGGCAATTTCTACCTCCGCACGATAGAGACCTACGACGATTTCCTGGAAGACACCAGCAAGTCGCTTGGGATACCCAACCAGCTGATGCTCCGCTACATACTTGCCGGATTCTTCCTCGTCAACCTTGTACTCGGTGTGGTCGGGACATTCTGGCTCCAGACACGCAAGCGCATCGCCGAGATGGGGATACGCCGGGCGTTCGGTGCGGGTCGCGGCTCAATCGTCGGCATGATGCTCGGTGAAAACATCATCCTGGCGTCGATAGCCTGTGTGACCGGATTTCTGCTCTATTGGCAATACGCTATGCGCAATGGCCTTGAGGAGGGATATGTCAACAATGGGGCCTTCAACGTGGTAGACAACTGGATCATACATTTCGGCCAGCATTTCATCATCGTCTCCGCCATAGTCTACCTGTTGATAATACTCTGTGTGATTGTCGGGACATTGATTCCGGCGATGAGTGTCAGCCGCGTCGACATAGTCGACACCTTACGCAGCAAGGAGTGACAACCTGAACTTTTGACAACAACAATAAACGCAAAACAAAAACAACTCAGCATATGGAAACCGTCATCAAACTCTCAGACATCAGCAAAGTCTACACAACCAAGACCATCGAGACCCAGGCGCTCGAAGGAATCAACCTCGAAGTCAACAAGGGTGAATTCCTCTCGATAATGGGGCCATCGGGATGCGGCAAGTCAACCCTGCTCAACATCATCGGACTGCTCGACCGGGCTACCTCTGGTGATATACGTCTTTTTGGAAAAGAACTCTCAGGCCTGCGCGACCGCGAGATGGCCAGGTTCCGCAACGAGAACCTCGGCTTCGTCTTCCAGAGTTTCCACCTGATTCCGACACTCAACGTGATAGACAACGTGATGGTGCCGCTCACTTACCGCAAGGGTGCCGGCGACCGCCGCAAACTTGCCCGCGAGGCACTCGAGAAGGTCGGCCTTTCACACCGCACCACCCATTTTCCAGCTCAGCTTTCCGGCGGACAGGCACAGCGTGTGGCCATCGCCCGCGCCATCGTCGGCAACCCATCCATCATCCTTGCCGACGAACCTACCGGCAACCTCGACTCTAAGATGAGCGAGGAGGTGATGCAGCTTCTCCATGGCCTGAACAATGAAGGGAAAACCATAATCATGGTGACACACAACGAAGCCCAGGCCCGAGACACAGACCGTGTCATCCATCTCTTCGACGGGCATCTGGTATTGTGATTCCCATCCCTTCTCCCATCCGTCCAACAAAAAACTCCCTCGTCAGATATTATGAGACTATCCATCTATATCAAGCAGGCGTGGCGCATGATGTTGGCCAACAGGCTGTTTTCCGCGATATATATCTGTGGGACAGCCTTGGCCATCGCCACCACCACTTTGTTCGCGCTCATCTATTATGTCAAGGTCGCGCCGATATATCCCGAATTCAACCGCATGAAGACATATGGAGCAGCGCGTGGCTCGCTGGTGAGAATGCTGTTGGCGGAGAATCTGTTGCTGGCGACCACCGGTTGTCTCATCGGTTTTCTGCTCTACTGGCAATATGCGATTCACAACGGGTTGGCCTTTGGCGACAAGGTGAATCTTGAGCAGAATGTGGTTGACAACTGGATAGGGTGTTTTGGAGAGCATTATATGGTAGTGTCATTGATTGTCTACGGGCTGATAGCGGTGTGTGTCATTGTCGGGACGCTGATTCCGGCGGTGGCGGTGAGCGGTGTCCAGATTGTAGAGGCTATAAGAAGCAGGGAATAAGAGGTTATGACAAGAAAAAACAGATACGTGTTGTCGCGGATTGCCGTGCTGTTCATGGCCGTGTGGTCTGCTGTGGCGGGAGTACATTGCGAAAGGCCAGTCACCCTCGCCGAAACGATAGCTCTGGCCCGCGAGAGGAGCGTCGACGCCGAGGTGGCCGCCAACTCCCTGAGGTCGGCCTATTGGGAATACCGCACTTACCGGGCCAAGCTGCTGCCTGAGGTCACATTCTCGGGCACGATACCATCTTACAACAAACGGTACAATCCATGGCAGAATTCCGATGGTTCTTATACATTCCTGCGCGATGACAACCTGCAGCTCCAGGGCAGCCTTAATGTGGAGCAGAGGGTGTGGCTGACCGGCGGCACTTTGTCGCTGACCTCGTCGCTCGATTTCATCAGGCAGTTGTCGGGAGAGACAGGCAACCTCTACATGTCGGTGCCGGTGGCCTTGAAATTCAACCAGCCGCTGTTCGGGGTTAACGACGTGAAGTGGGATCGCAGGATAGAGCCTGTCAGATACCGTGAGGCGAAGGCCACATATGTAATGGCCACCGAGGAGGTCGCGATGACTGCGATAAGATATTTCTTCACATTGCTCACGGCGCGTGAGACACTTGCCAATGCCGCCCAGAATGTGGCCAACGCCGAGAAGATGTATGAGGCGGCAAAAGTGCAGCGCGAGATGGGGCGCATCAGCGGCAATGACCTCTTGCAGATAGAGCTTAACCTCATAAACTCGCGGTCGGAATACATGGAGGGTGAGAGCGCGGTCAAAAGCGCGATGTTCCAGCTCAGGTCGTTTCTTGACCTGCCTGAGACGGATGAGCTTGTGCCGGTGACGCCTGAATACGGAGAGGCCGGGAAAGTCGATTACGACAACGCCCTTGAGCTTGCCCTGGCCAACAACCCGCTTGCGCTTAACATACGTCGCCGCCAGCTTGAGGCGGATTACGAGGTGGCGAAAGCCAAGGGTGAGATGCGCCAGATCAACCTGTTCGCCCAGGTAGGTTTCACCGGCACCGACAGCAATCTCGGAGCGACATACCGCAACCTGCGCGACAATCAGATTGTTGAGGTGGGGGTGTCGATACCTCTTGTCGACTGGGGAAAACGCAAAGGCAAAGTGGAGACCGCCCGCAGCCAGCGGATGTTGACTGAAAGCACGTTGAGGAAGGAGAGGGCCGATTTCTGCCAGAATCTTTTCGTGCTGGTGGAACGGTTCAACAATCAGCAGTCGCAACTCGGGATGGCCAGGCGCGCCGATGAGATTGCCACCCGGCGTTATGACAGCTCGGTGGAGACCTTCATGATCGGACGTCTGTCGGCCCTCGACCTCAACAATTCCCAGGAAAAAAAAGACGCAGCCCGGCTGAAGTATCTCAACGAATTGTATATGTATTGGTATTTCTACTATCAGCTGCGCAGCCTTACCCTATGGGATTTCAAGGAAGGAATGCCGATAGAGGCGGATTTTGAAAATGTGATTTCAGTAAAATCGTGAAAATGTTGGCCGGTCGGCGGGAAACTGTTACTTTTGTGTTATGATTCTGATAGTTGACGATGATGCCGCAATCCGCTCCTCCCTCGCGTTGCTGACTCGCAGGGCCGGATATGCCACCAGGTTTGCCGCCTCCCCGGCCGAGGCGATGGAGCAGGTGAGGGCCAAAGCCCCCTCGCTGGTACTGCTTGACATGAATTTTTCCCGGTTCACCTCCGGGGAGGAGGGCCTGACGCTTCTCAGGCAGATAAAGGTGTTTCATCCGTCAGTGCCGGTGATACTTATGACCGCCTGGGGCTCTATCGAACTCGCCGTGGAGGGGATGAGGGCCGGGGCGTTTGATTTCATCACCAAACCGTGGGACAACCGCCGGTTGCTTGAGCGCATAGGTGTGGCCATTGACATGCAGCGCCCTGCCGATTCTGGCAGTGGCCTTGTGCGCGACTTCATCATTGGTCAGGATTCGAGGCTGGAGGCTGTGTTGCAGACAGTGGCAAAAGTGGCCCCCACCAACGCCCCGGTGCTGATTACCGGCGAGAGCGGTACCGGCAAGGAGCTTATCGCCGAAGCCCTGCACCGCAACAGCCGGCGTTACGGACATCCGTTTGTCAAAGTCAACCTCGGCGGCATGTCATCCTCCCTTTTCGAGAGCGAGATGTTCGGCCATAAGCGTGGGGCGTTCACTGACGCTATAGCCGACCGTGTCGGACGATTCGAGGCCGCTGACGGTGGCACGATTTTCCTGGATGAGATAGGCGAGCTTGATTCCGGTTCGCAGGTAAAGCTGCTGCGTGTCCTGCAGGAGCAGAAATTCGAGCCGCTGGGTTCGAGCGAGACAAAATCGGTGGATGTCAGGATAGTCTGCGCCACCAACGCCGACCTGCCGCGGATGGTGGCAGCCAAGGAGTTCCGCGAGGATTTGTTTTATCGCATAAGCCTGGTCAACATCGAGTTGCCGCCGTTGCGTCAGCGTGCCGGGGATATTCCCGCGCTTGCCCGCCATTTCTTGGTGAAAGGAGCGGAGACACACGGGATGGAGGTGCCGCGCCTGTCATCTGACGCTGAGGCGTGGCTTATGGGACGGCCATGGCCGGGCAACATACGCGAACTGAAAAACCAGGTGGAACGCACGATGCTCATCTCCGGCAAGGATTTCCTGACAGCAGACGATTTTGCCAACTGCGCCGCGATGGGAATGCCGACTCCGGGGAGCGAGGCTTCGACATCAATGTCGGGTGGCACACTCGAGGAGATAGAGCGGGCCAGGATTGTTGAGGCCGTCAACCGCCATGACGGCAATATCTCCAAGGCGGCCGCCGAGCTTGGCCTGACTCGCCAGAGCCTGTACCGCAAAATGGAAAAATTCGGTCTGCGATGAGGCTCAGGTATCTTTTTGTCATACTCGCGGTAATGCAGTTGCTCCCATGGGGACTGCTGTTTTATTTCACGAGTTCCCGTCTCGGGGAGACATGGTTCTACCTGTTTGAAATCCTCGCGATTGCCGGTTGCGTGCTTCTGTGGTTGTTTTACAGGAAAGTGCTGAGGCCCATAGACACCCTTTCGGGAGGCCTCGACATGTTGCGCGCTCAAGACTGGAACAGCTCGCTGCGCGAGGTAGGCCAGCCTGACGTCGACAAAATCGCGAATATCTTCAACGAGATGTTGCTAAGACTCAAGCAACAGAGGATTCGGTATGAAGAGCGCACTCATTTCCTCAACCTGCTTATTGAATCAGCTCCTATAGGTGTGGTGATACTTGATTTTGACGGACATGAAGTGGTCAGGAATCCCGCTGCCGTCGAGCTTGGACTGTCACCCTCAGACCTGCGTGACCTGCGGATAGGGGAGTCCCACGATTACCGCACTTCCTCCGGCATGGTCATACGTTGCTCATGCCGTAGTTTCATCGACCGAGGTGTGGAACACAGGTTTTATCTGGCCGAGGATATCTCAGGGTCGGTTGCGGCGGCTGAGCGTGGCGCCTACGAAAAGGTGATAAGGGTTATGGCCCATGAGGTGAACAACACGATGGCCGGATTCTCGTCGGCGCTGTCGACTGCGCTTCCTGAGATTGATGACAAGGAGATCCAGGAGGTGCTGAGGGCCTGCTGGCAGCGCAGCGGCGAGCTGTCTGCTTTCACCGCGAGGTTTGCCGAAGTGGTGAAGCTCCCGGCTCCGAAGCTGCGCCGGATAGATCTGGCCGCGCTTGTGGCCTCAGAACGTCGCTTCCTGGAGTCACTTGGGGTGCCGAAAGGGGTGGCGATGAAGTTTGAGGGGATTGACAAGGGCCCCTGCGAGGTGATGGGAGACCCCGAACTGCTTGTGCAGGTGTTGGTTAATGTTGTCAAGAACTCAGCCGAGAGCATATTGCTTGCTGGCAGTCCGGGTAAAATCACCATCGCTGTGGATGACAACCTGCTGACTGTCACAGACAACGGTGCGGGCATCCCGCCGGAAAAGGCATCGAGGATATTCACCCCGTTTTTCACCGACAAACCCCACGGCCAGGGGATAGGTCTGATGCTCATCCGCGAGGTGCTGACAGCCCATGGCGCCCGGTTTTCATTGTCCACATCTGCCGATGATGGCCTGACTCGTTTCGTCGTCAGATTTGCCAAGGCCTGAATGCCGCCTGATTGGAAAAAAATTAGTAGTTTTGCGGAATGAAAGATTGCCAGGACAACAAAGACAGGTGTGATTCACGGCCGGTGGCAGTTATTGCCGGCGGCGGTCCTGCGGGGCTCACTGCGGCATACGAGCTTGCGGTAGACGGTGGCCTGTCGCCGGTGGTTTTCGAGGAGTCCGACAAAATCGGTGGCATATCACGTACCGAAATCTACAAGGGCAACCGTATCGACATCGGAGGCCATCGCTTTTTCAGCAAGAGCGACAGGGTGATGGCCTGGTGGAACCGGGTCATGCCGCTTGAGGCCGACCCTGAAAAGACCGACAGGGCCATGATGCGCCGTAGGCGTGTCAGCCGCATCTATTATCTCAGGCGTTTCTTTGACTATCCGGTCAGAATGAGCCTGCAGACTATCCGCAATCTTGGCCTGTCTAAGACTTTCCGGGCCGGGCTAAGCTACCTGAAATCCACTTTGGTCAAACGACCCGAGGTATCGCTGGAGGATTTTTACATCAACCGGTTCGGCAAAAGGTTGTACTCGATGTTTTTCGAGGATTACACCGAAAAGGTCTGGGGAAAACATCCTTCGGCCCTGGGTGCCGAATGGGGCGCGCAGAGGGTCAAGGGGCTGTCTTTGTCGGGGGTGATAAAGGATATGATTTCCAGCAAACTCAACCGCAAGGATGGACGCAAGGTGGAGACCTCGCTGATAGAGGAATTCATCTATCCCAAATTTGGGCCAGGGCAGCTGTGGGAGTGCGTTGCGGAAGAAATCAAAGGGAAAGGGGGAGCAGTAAGGATGGAGAGCCGCGTCAGCAAAGTCCATGTGGAGGGCAACCGGGTCGTGGCTGTGACTGTGGAGTCTCCCGATGGCCGCCGAGACAGGGTCGAGTGTGATGTGTTTTTGTCATCAATGCCGCTTAAGGATCTTGTCGCCTCCATTGATGGGATTGATGTCCCGGATGAGGTGAGACGTGCGGCGGCTTCTCTGCCATATCGCGACTTCATCACCGTGGGGCTGCTTGTCGACAAGCTGAAACTGCGCAATGAGACCGCCATCCCGTCATACAAAGACCGGATTCCCGACACCTGGATATATGTGCAGGAGAGGGATGTCAGGCTGGGCCGCGTCCAGGTCTTCAACAACTGGTCGCCATATATGGTGGCTGATTACGAAGGGAAGATGTGGATTGGCCTGGAATATTTCTGTGCCGAAGGGGATGAGATGTGGGAGATGCCCGACAAGGATTTCATCAGGATGGCTGTCTCCGAACTTGAAAAAATAGGCATCATTGACCGGGAGGATGTGGAGGATGCTGTCCGCATACGTGTCAGGAAAGCGTATCCGGCATATTACGGCTCTTACTCGGAGTTGCCGGCAATCAGGGCGTTCCTTGACAGAATCGAGAACCTCTATTGCATTGGCCGCAACGGTCAGCACCGTTACAACAATATGGACCATTCGATGCTCACCGCTATGGCGGCGGTTGATGCCATCCTGTCGGGTAATCCGGCGGTCGACAAGTCACCCGTCTGGAATGTCAACACCGAGGATGACTACCACGAGGCGCGAAATTGAAAGCCGTGGGCAGGTCGGGGCCTCAGCGCGAGAACAGGGCGCGCAGGATGTCGGGGCGGTGCAGGCGGTTGAGCGACGCGGTGATTGATGCGCGGTAGGTGCGGTCATACCAGAAAAAATACTGGCGCTGGGCGAGTTTCTCCTCTTGTGTCACCGGAATGAACACCTTCTCAAGCGTGTAGGGATGATAGCCGGTGTAGTAGATTTCAGTGGCCACAGTCATTGGGGTGGGGGTGAAATCCTGCACCTGCTCCAAGTGGAAGTCGAGCCGCTTGGTCTTGACCGCCAGCTGGGCCATATCGATTTCATGGCATCCCGGATGGGAAGAAATGAAGTAGGGGATGAGTTGCTGACGCAGGTCGTGGCGCTTGTTGACGGTGTCAAACAGGCGTTTGAACTCCTCGAACTTGCTGAATGACGGCTTGCGCATGATGTCAAGCACCCCATCCTCGGTGTGTTCGGGAGCTACTTTCAGACGGCCGCTGACATGGTCGGTTATTAGCTCCTCGTTGTAGCGGCGTGAGGCCGCGTCGACATCGCTTCGTCCGGTCTTGTGCATCGACAGGTCATATCTGACACCGCTGCCGACAAATGACTTCTTGACTCCAGGCAGCGCGTCGACGGAGTGGTAGATGTCGAGCAACGGACGGTGGTCGTTGTCGAGGTTGGGACATGGCTTAGGATGGAGGCAGCTTGGCCTGAGGCATTTGGCGCATATGTTTTTGTCGCGCCCACCCATCGAATACATGTTTGCCGAGGGGCCTCCGAGATCTGAGATATAACCCTTGAAGCCCGGCATCTGGGTCACCTGTCTGGCCTCGCGCAGGATTGACTCTTTCGAGCGGGAGGCGATGAACTTCCCCTGATGGGCCGAGATGGTGCAGAACGCGCATCCTCCGAAGCATCCGCGGTGGAGATTGACCGAGAACCGTATCATATCGAATGCCGGAATCCTCTTGCCGAGATAGCGTGGATGGGGCAGACGGGTGTAGTTGAGGTCAAACGAACGGTCAATCTGCTGAGTTGTCATCGGCGGGTACATGGGATTGACCCTGACCACGCGCCTGTTGTCAATCTGTTGCCACAAGGTCGCCCCCGTGAAACGGTTGCTTTGCTGCTCGATGTGCTTGAAATTGGCCGCCTGGGCTTTCTTGTCGCGCAGGCAGTCGGGCCATGAGTTGAGGACTATGTGTTCCTGTCGCAGGCTCTCCTCCGCAGTAGCCTCCTCAATGATTTCCCGCATCCTCTCAGGGGACTCGAAGATGACGGTCTGCGGTATGTCGCGTATTTCGGAAATTTTCTCTCCGGCGTCAAGCCTCCGGGCAAGCTCAAGTATGGGCAGCTCCCCCATGCCGTAGATTATCATGTCGGCCGGGGCTTCGACAAGAATCGACGGCCGGAGGCGGTCTTCCCAGTAATCATAATGTGACAGGCGGCGGAGCGAGGCCTCTATGCCTCCGGCAATCACAGGCACATCGGGATATAGGTCGCGCAGAATCCTGGAGTAGACAATGGTCGGATAGTCGGGGCGCATCCCGTGACGGCCGTCAGGGGTGTACGCGTCATCGCTGCGGCGACGGCGCGCGGCGGTGTAGTGGTTGACCATAGAGTCCATCGCTCCGGCCGAAACTCCGAAAAAGAGCCTCGGCTTGCCGAACTTCCTGAAATCGCGGAGATCATCCTGCCAGTTGGGTTGCGGCACGATGGCCACTTTGTATCCCCCTGCCTCGACAAGCAGGCGTCCAAGCACCGCCGCGCCGAATGAGGGGTGGTCGACATAAGCGTCTCCGGAGAAAATGACGATGTCCACCTCCTCCCAGCCGTGGGCTTTCATCTCCTTGACTGAGGTTGGAAGCCAGTCGGTGACAGGACGGCGTGGATATTCGATTATCGAGCCTCCGCAGTGACGAGGCTGCTCTTTCTTGGGCTGCTCGCTGCGGGGGCGTCCCATCCGAGGCGTGGCGTGGTTGGCCGGGGCGTTGTTGCCACGGTGATTGTTGCTGTGTCCGGGAGCTGAGTGTCTGCCCGAAAAACCTTTTTCGGATGTATGTCGGATTTTTTTAGGCATATTTCACAGAGTGTTGGCCTTAGGCAGGGGGCTTGTCACGCCATCGAGGCGGCCAGTTTCTCCATTTTCAGGATTTCATCGCGCAGGCGGGCGGCTTCCATAAACTCCATGTTTTTGGCGGCCTGCATCATATCGGTACGCATGCGGGTGATGTAGCGCTGGATTTCCCCTTTGCTCATATATGGGATGACCGGGTCGGCGGCGATGTCTGTAGTCGAGGTGTATTCTTCCGCGTATGGGATGACTTTCGCTGCCTGAGCCGCGGCCGAACGACGGCGATCTCCGGCCCGCTGCGGGTTGGCCGCCGGGGCAAGATCCTCCGTGTCGAGGCCCACCAGTGCCGACCTGGCCTTGACGATGGCCTGCGGGGTGATGCCGTGAGCCTCGTTGTAGGCCATCTGCTTCTCGCGTCGGCGGCGTGTCTCCTCGATGGTGAGTTTCATCGAGTCGGTTATCTTGTCGGCATACATAATGACCATGCCGTTGAGGTTTCGGGCGGCTCGTCCGACGGTCTGGGTCAGCGAGCGGTGGGAGCGGAGGAAGCCCTCCTTGTCTGCGTCGATGATGGCGACCAACGACACCTCCGGCAGGTCGAGACCCTCTCTGAGGAGGTTCACGCCGATGAGCACATCATAGACTCCGGCCCGCAGGTCGTCGAGAATTTTTATGCGGTCGAGGGTGTCTACATCCGAGTGGATGTAGGCTGTCTTTATTTTAAGTTTCAGGAAATAGTCGTTCAGCTCCTCGGCCATGCGTTTGGTGAGGGTCGTGACCAGGACGCGCTCGCCACGTTCGCGACGCAGCTCGATCTGTTCGAGCAGATGGTCGATCTGGTGCAGCGTGGGTTCCACCTCTATCAGCGGGTCAAGCAGACCGGTCGGGCGGATAACCTGCTCGACCACCACACCCTCGCTCTTCTCCAGCTCGTAGTCGGCCGGGGTGGCGCTGACATATATGATTTGTCCGGTCAGACGCTCGAATTCCTCAAACCGCAACGGGCGGTTGTCGAGGGCCGACTGCAGGCGGAAGCCGTAGTCGACAAGATTCTGCTTGCGAGAAAGGTCGCCGCCATACATCGCCCTTATCTGCGGCACCGTCACATGGCTCTCGTCAATTATCGTCAGGTAGTCTTTCGGGAAATAGTCGAGGAGGCAGAATGGCCGCATGCCGGGTTCGCGGCCGTCGAAGTAGCGGCTGTAATTCTCGATGCTGGGGCAATGTCCCACCTCGCGTATCATCTCTATGTCATAGGTGGTGCGCTCGTAAAGACGTTTTGCCTCAAGCGGTTTAGCTTCCTTGTCGAAAAACTCCACCTGCTCGCCCAGGTCAAGCTCCATCTGCGCCAACGCCGAAGCCTGCCTCTCCTTGGAGGTGACGAAAAGGTTGGCCGGATAAATCTGGAAACGGTCATGACGGCCCAAGGGGGTGTTGTCGAGGGGATGGAGGGTGGCGATGGACTCGATTTCATCCCCGAAGAAAATCACGCGCAGGATTATCTCCTCATAGGCCAGGCGGATATCCACAGTGTCTCCCTTGACGCGGAAATTACCTCGGTTAAGCTCTATTTCGTTGCGGCTGTAAAGCGACTCGGCGAGCCTGCGTAGGAACGCGTTGCGGGATATGCGCTGTCCTTCCTTTATTTCGATGACGTTGGCGTCGAAGTCCTCGGGGTTCCCCATGCCGAAAAGGCATGAGACCGAGCTGATCACTACGACATCGCGGCGCCCAGACAGGAGTGCCGACACTGTGGCCAGACGCAGTTTCTCGATTTCATCGTTGATTGACAGGTCTTTCTCGATGTATTTGTCGACCGAGGGGATGTATGCCTCCGGCTGGTAATAATCGTAATACGAGACGAAATACTGCACGGAGTTCTCGGGGAAAAACTGCTTGAACTCGCTGTAAAGCTGGGCGGCCAGGGTCTTGTTATGGCTGAGTATGAGGGTCGGACGCTTCACCTGCTGTATGACATTTGCCATAGTGAATGTCTTTCCCGAGCCGGTCACGCCAAGCAACACCTGGGCGGGGAGGCCGTCGTTGACCCCCCTGACAAGTTCGGCGATGGCTTCCGGCTGGTCGCCTGTCGGTTTGTATTGGGATGTGAGTTTGAAGTCCATCGGTGGTATAACAATCCTGCGCCTGTTAATGTTACAGGCGTGGCGACCGGTCTCAGCGGAGACGGTCGGCGGCTTTGAGGAGTTTCTCGTCGTGGCTGATTCCTCTGTATGCCAGCAACGCGAAAACTACGGCTCCGGCGAGAAGCAAGATGCTGCCCATCCATTCGGCCTTCGCGCCTTCGCCCTGGAAACCGTAGACCATCAGGCAGGCACATACTGCAAGCACGGCTATGAGTATGACTGCCACGATTGTCATCATCTTCTGCCGACGGGTGTCCTTGAACGAGAATATGTTGATAATCAGCAGCGCTGTGACGAGCAGGCCGACAATGAGCATCACCCAGTTGTCTGAGGGATACATGAAGGTGACAGAGTCGGGATTCATGATCTCAGGGCCTTCCATGCTGACATAGGCCATCGGGAGGAAACAGAACAGGGCAACCAGGATTGCCGCCACAAGCAACCACACGGATTGCCAACGTTGAATTACCATACAGTTTTAGTTTGGATTAGGCTGCAAATTTACGTTTTTTTTCCGACATCATTGCTGTTGACTGCCGGAAAAGCTTATGACAGGGAGTATAGGAGGGCATCGGTGATGAGCGGAATCAACGATGGGACGACTCCGAGGTGTGACAGCGCGGGGGCGTCAGCTTTCATGTCGGCGATGAAACTGTCGATCGATGCGCGTGGCACGTCGCCCGACGCGTTGGCCCCGCTGACTGCTGCTTTGGCGGTGTCTATGACGGGGTTGCCTGAACTGCCTGCCGGACGTGGGCGCGACAGTATGCTAAGCCGGTAGAAATTCTGCGCTTCTGCGAAGCGGCCTGTGGCCAGTGAGAGATGGCCCATGTTGAGGAAATCCTCAGGTTTGGGGTCGAAGTCGGTCAGTACGCGTTCGTAGTATTTCCGGCTCTGGTCAAACTGCTTGTCCATCAGCAGGCTCCATGCGAGAGGCCGCAGCGCTTTGCCCGACTCCTCGTCAAGGTAGAAGGCTTTGTAGAAGGAGTTGACCGCCTCGGTGTGATGTCCCAGGGCCAGATGGGCGCGGCCCATAGCCATGGAGTTGGATGGCTGGTCGGGGCGCAGTTCTTCAAGGCGCTCACATGCCGCCAAGGCCGACGAGTGGTTGCCGAGCATCGCGTGGCATTTTGCCAGGCGCCCCAGGGTCCATGCGCTGCGGTTGTCGAGCATGTCGGCTTTCTCGAAGCACGAGAGTGCCGCCGAAGTGCGGCCGAGCTTCATCAGGCAGTGGCCCATCTTCTGGTACACGGCCGCGGACGGGGCGGCGATTGAGTCGATGATCTCAAACACATCCTGGGCCTCCTGCCAGTATTGGTGGGAGAAATAGAATTCAGCGATCAGGGTGAGCAGTTCGGGTTCCTTGACATCCTCCACCAGAGCCGGGACAGCCACGAGGTTCACCCCCTCGCCAAACGGGTTGTAGAATTCACCCTTGCGGCGGAAAAGCCTGAAGAAACGGTAGAAATTCTGAACCTGTCGCCGAATGAGGTCGCGGCGGCTGTCTGCCGGCAAGTCGAGCGACGCGGCCCTCAGTTCGTTGAACTGGTCGGCCTGAGCGTTGAGCTGTCCCATCACGATGTCGCGCTGGGCTGCGGGCACATGGGCCAGCGACATCAGCAGGGAGTATTTGTCGCTGTCGCAAAGGAAATGGAGCGGCTCAAACATTCCGGCTATCTTGCTGAGGCCGCCGTTGCCGGGGATGTCGGCAAACTCGCTGCGGTCGCAATGGAACGGCACAAACCAGTTGGCGATCTCGTTGAAGAACGGAAACTGCTTCAGATGGGAGAAGGTGCCCATCATTATGTCGCCACCCTCCTCCTGGATTTCGCTCATCTCCTTCAGGCGGTCGGCGAGCCCTGACTTGTCAAGCATCTCCTGCCATTCGGGGTTCTCCTCCATATCTTCGGGGGTAACCGTTTCGGAAGGGGAGAGCTTGCGCTCGAACTCAGGCCGCAGTTTCATCATCTCCGGTACTATCTCGTCGCGAATCTTGGCCGATATGCGGTCTGTGTCGCGGGTGCGGGTAAGCTCCATATATGCGGCCCTCAGGTCTGGCAGCCATATCGGCAGCTCCCTGACGGAGGCGAAACGGTCGCGCAGGCGGCGGGGCATCAGTCGGTCGCGCCACCTGTGCATGACTGTCAGCAACCCAATCAGGGCAACTACCGACACCTGCTGGCTTCCGCCGGTATAGAGGTCGCAGAGCAGCTCAAGGCGGCGCGCGTCGTAAAATTCAAGTCCGCCAAGCGCCAGAGCCCAGGTGAACAACACCACGGCGTGGTCGGGCAGCACCTTGGACCCGAGTGTGGAGCCTATAGCCTCTGCATCACCTCTTGAGAGGGGAAATGTGATCCATAATAAGTTGAATATCTTGCGTTCAAGCAGTTCCCTCTCGGATGTCGCCGCGTGGAACCCGGTGGAATGTGTGCCCGAAGCCACCAGGTCGAGCAGCGATTTTTCGGAGCAGTCTTTCAGGTATTTGTCGAGCAGGGAGGGTATGTTCTCTGCCGGATTGGCACGCAGGTAACGCAGATTGTTGTAATACAAGGTAGGCTCCTCCTTGGCGGTGTTGTTGCGTTCGAGCCTGTCTGTGATTGTCAGGATGGTCTCGCCGATTTCGGCTGTCATCTCATCCCTGGCGGGGTCTTCCGCGCCTGACACGGCGTAAGAGAGCAATCTGCGGTATGATTGCTCGGCCTCGTCGAGGGTGTCTGAAATCTCCCATGCCATGTTGCCTTCTGACAGGGTCCTGGCGAGGCTGAACGCTTCGCGCAGACGCGATTGCGACACACATTTTTTCACGTTGTCTTTAATATCGGCAAAGAGGTCTTTTTTCATTCAGGGGGTAAAGTTTTTGCAAATATAACAAACAATAGTGCAAACATCTTGCCAAAATAATGGAAAAACGTTGCGGGATGGCAAAACGGTATCTGAAAAAAGGCAAAAAATAATTCAAATTTTTCTTGCTATATTCAATTTTTAAGTGCTATATTTGCGGTGGTGTTAGTCGATAACGGCCAATCACCTTAAAGTCTGCTTTAAAAAGATGCTTTATAGCATAAAATGTTATATTGACGGAATAAACTGAAAGTTCAACCAATTCATACATACGTTATGGATATAAACAATATCATGAACGCCCTGGAGGCAAAGCATCCGGGTGAGAAAGAGTACCTGCAGGCTGTCCGCGAGGTTCTTATGTCAGTAGTTGACGTTTACAACCAGCATCCTGAGTTTGAACGCAACAAAATCATAGAGCGTATGGTCGAGCCTGACAAGATTGTCACATTCCGTGTTACCTGGCTTGACGACAATGGTGACGTGCAGAACAACATCGGTTACCGCGTGCAGTTCAACAACGCCATCGGCCCGTACAAGGGTGGTATCCGCTTCCACGCGTCTGTCAACCTTTCGATTCTGAAATTCCTCGGTTTCGAGCAGACTTTCAAGAACGCTCTGACCACACTCCCGATGGGTGGTGCGAAAGGCGGTTCTGATTTCTCTCCCCGTGGCAAGAGCGACCGTGAAATCATGCGCTTCTGCCAGGCGTTTATCCTCGGCCTTTGGAAGAACCTCGGTCCCGACCGTGACGTTCCCGCCGGTGACATCGGCGTTGGTGGCCGCGAGGTAGGCTATATGTATGGAATGTACAAAAAGCTCGTCAACGAGCACACCGGCACATTCACCGGCAAGGGCTTCGACTTCGGCGGTTCGCGCCTGCGTCCCGAGGCCACCGGTTTCGGTGCCCTCTACTTCGTGCAGAACATGCTGGCTCTTAAGAATGAAGACCTCAAGGGCAAGACTGTCGCAATCTCCGGCTTCGGCAACGTCGCATGGGGTGCGGCCATCAAGGCCACCGAGCTTGGCGGCAAGGTTGTCACCATCTCCGGTCCCGACGGTTATGTTTATGATCCCGACGGCATCAGCGGTGAAAAGATCGAGTACATGCTCGAGCTCCGTGCTTCAGGCAACGACATCGTCGCTCCCTACGCCGAGAAATATCCCAGCGCCACATTCTTCCCCGGCAAGAAGCCTTGGGAGCAGAAGGTCGATATCGCCCTTCCCTGCGCTACCCAGAACGAGGTCAACGGCGAGGACGCCAAGCAGATGGTTGCCAACGGCGTGAAGCTGGTGGCAGAGGTCTCCAACATGGGTTGCACCCCCGAAGCTATCGACTGCTTCATCGAGAACCGCGTGAACTACGCTCCCGGCAAGGCTGTCAACGCAGGCGGTGTCGCCTGCTCAGGCCTTGAGATGACCCAGGACGCAGAGCATCTCCAGTGGACTGCCGAAGAGGTTGACGCCAAGCTCCATCAGATCATGGCCGCCATCCACGAGCAGTGCCTCATGTATGGAATGCAGGAGGACGGCTACCTCAACTACATGAAGGGTGCCAACATCGCCGGTTTTATGAAGGTCGCAAACGCAATGATGGAACAGGGCGTTATCTGATAACCGCCGTCTGATTCACCGACATAACACCCGCGCCACGGCTTTTTCATTTAAGATAAAATAAAGCGTATACCTGCCCTTACCCGCTTCAGCCCGAAGCGGGTAATCTGTTGTGTCTGTATTTCAGCTGTTTATTTCTTCGTTGAAATCTTATTTGTTTTCATTTTTGGCTTAAAAATCGCATTAGTCGGGTAAAGCTCATCGAGATATGCCTGATCAGTTCGGCCATGCCTTTATTCTTATCCGATTGTTTTTTGCGAAGTCCTTTCCATATTGAGAACACCGAGTAAACGATTCTCTGTATGGTGTCGAGGTTTCGGGCGGCTCTTGCCGACTTGCGTTTTATATTGTCCTGCTGAAGATTGTGGTCCAGCCCCCAGTGCATGCATTCTATCGACCAGTGGTTGCGCACGATGGAGCCGGGCTGCGGAGTATCCGTGGGCATACTGCTGACGTACAAGCGTTTTTCTGAAGTGTGCACCCCCGTAGACTTTTTGACTGTGGATGACTCATATTCTATGATTGTCATGTTTCCGCCCCATTTCTTCTTGTCTGCGATAATGTCCAGTCCGTCATATACGCGGTAGGTTCTCGTCTCTATCCTGCCGTGGGCCAGTTCGGGACCTTCGGTGTAAGAATATACCGGTGTGTGTTCCACTAGCCTGTCCTCAATGCCGTATCGCAATGACGGCTGGTT
>Ga0183011_10409_pt1 | contig 25362 bp, 17 predicted proteins | sample NAcewD2O_March_FD_122322 | JGI IMG/M metagenome (GOLD analysis project Ga0183011, IMG submission 122322) | Mouse cecal microbial communities from Vienna, Austria - N-Acetylneuraminic amended D2O_March | ecosystem: Host-associated > Mammals > Digestive system > Large intestine > Cecum | place... | reverse complement strand
ACTTTTATCGAAGCCATTTGTTTTTGGTGTTTTGATTTGTCTATAAGATACGGCAGAGGGATACACTCCGAAAAGTGCATCCCTCCGGCTGCAAGTTATAAATTAGCCGCCGATGCGATGCGAGCGGAGGAAGGCGTCGATGTCGGCGCGGTTGACGTAGATTTTGCGGCCTATCTGGGAGAAGGGGATAAGGCGTTGGTCTCGGTAGTTCTGCCATGTCTTGGGGGAGATGCCGAGGAGCTTGCGGGCAGCTTCGGATTCTATCCATTCGCTGCTGGAGTCGTCGGCATTGCGTTGGGTAATGAGGTTGATGATTTGCTCCAGCGTGGCATGGAGGTTGCGCCACTCTTCTTCCGGCACTACGAACAATAGAGTTGATGGGTTGATATTTTGCGGGGTGCTTTGCATTAGAGCGTGAGAGTTTTGATTCCATCTACAAAGAAGATAGAATCCGGTTGATAATTCAGTTGTCTAATCGCTTGACTGCTCACTCAACTGAATACGCAACTGCCTGACCACTCAATCAACTGGTCACACAGGCGATTGACTGATTGGTTGAAGTGCTGACTAATCAGGTCTTCAACCAATCAACCGGTTAATCGCGCAACTGCGCAGTCAGATGATTGGGTGGGCGATTGATTGGGTATGGCTTCAGTCAATCAAGCGAGCGGTATTCTGCCCGATTAGTCAATCAGTCAGTTGCAGTTCTGCCACTTTGGACATTAGCGATACTGACGTTCTGACTAACCAATCAGTTACTCAATCGCTTGTTTGGCGAGGCAGGCAATCAACTGAATGGTTGATGCTTTACCCGGTCAATCAAACAGGTGTATAATCAGTTGGGTGAAGTGTCGATTGAATTGCCGTGGGACCACATGGGCGGCCGCAATCGACGGTCATAGGGGCGGTAACATTTACCATCCACGCATAGGTGAGAACCTATCGCGCTGAAAATCAATAGTGACTTGACGGAGATTCAGTTGTGCGATTGATTGGCCAATCAGTCAATCACCGTCGGGTGTCATAGTATTATTAAGAGACATCTCGTATCATCGACCCGATTTGAGAGCCTCCCGTCGGAGGCGTTTCGTGTCGTTGACGTTGCAAAGTAAGGGATAATTTTTCATTCCCACCAAACATTTTTGGCCAGATATAGCATAAGGTTGTACATGTATATAGCTATATACAATAGATATAGCACCAACCGGCGGCAAACCGCCGTAACTTTGCATCGAGCAACGGAAGCTGTGTCCTCAGCATCCGCACAGCCTCTGAGCATGGACCACATCAGAGGCAATCCATTCAGGTTTTCTTATAGGAGAGAGTGTTCATTGGAACACAGCAAGGTGTCCAAACAGTAACCGTTTGGATTTCGGGTAACTCTGCCGTTACCACGAAATAACCTTGCCGTGCCGGGGCTTGGGACCGCTCCGAAGTCGCAATCCCCATGGAAAACCTGCGGTGCATTGGAGAGGACAGCACGTTGTGCCACCATTTTATTCCCTTGAAACAATGAAAACATCAGATAAGGCCGGGCGACCCAAGTCGTCCAACCCCTGCACGCATTGCGTCATGGTGAGGTTCGATGACCTCGAATATGACGCATTGCAGCGCATGATGGAGAGAGCCGGCGAGACCGTAAAGGCTACTTTCATCAAGCAGGTCATAGCAGACAAGCCATTCAAAGTGCTTGTCACAGACAAAACCCTCGCACTCTATACTGCGAAACTGGGCGAATTTTTCTCCCAGTTCCGCACGTTAGGTGTGAATTATAACATAGTGGTAAGAGAACTTCGAGCAGGATTCACAGAGAAGAAAGCTATGAGCCTTCTTTATAATCTGGAAAAAACTACCCGTGACATGATAGCAATCATGGGCGAAGTCAAGGAACTTACCGAAAAATTCGATGAGCAATGGTCGCAAAAATCAGTATAGGATCATCTCTCTACGGAGCACTTGCCTATAACGGCGAAAAAATAAACGAGGCAAGAGGACGTATCCTTGGCTCAAACAAGGTTGTAATCCCTCCTGACGGTCATGCACGAATAGCCCAAATGGTTGAGGACTTCAAAAGTTTCATGCCTAAGATGGGCAGAACCAAGAAGCCGGTTCTTCACATATCGTTGAACCCGCATCCCGATGACAGGCTCACCGACCAGGATTTCGAGATTCTGGCCCGTGAGTACCTTGACAAACTGGGATTCGGCGACCAGCCCTTCGTAATCTATAAGCATGAGGACATCGACCGCCACCATATTCATATAGTGACTGTCAATGTCAACGAGCAAGGTAAGCGTCTTAATCAGGCTTTCCTGTTCCGTCGCAGCAAGGCAATCACCAATGAGCTGGAACAGAAGTATAATCTTCACAAAGCCCAGCGTGAGAAAGTATCTCCAGATACTCCCATAAGGAAACTTGACCCGTCGGGCGACATCAAGCGACAAGTACAGAATACTGTCAAACTTGTCGGGATGCGCTATAAGTTCCAGACTCTTGGCGAATACAATGCTATTCTCTCCTTATATAATATAAGGTGTGAACCCACCGACGGAAGAATCAATGGTCGGGAGTATCATGGTCTCGTTTACTTTGCAATGAATGATAACGGCGATACTGTCTCGACTCCGTTCAAGGCTTCTCGGCTCGGGAAATTTGCCAGCAGAGCCGCAGTGGAAGGTCATTTTGAGAGGTCAAAAGAGAATGTTGAGATTCGACCGACGAAAAGAATCGTGGCATCAGTCATGGCTCAGTCATCAGGTCAGGACGATTTCATTGCCAGTCTCAATAGCAAAGGTATCGACCTTGTTCTTCGATACAATGAAGATGGTAGAATCTATGGGGCGACTTTTGTTGACCACAACACCCATACCGTTCTCAATGGCTCCAGACTTGGAAAAGAGTTCTCGGCAAATGCTTTTGAACGCTGGTTCAATGGCGATGGCGAAAAGCCAATTCTCTCAGCTTCGGGTACCCCGAATCCGGATACAGCTCAGACTACTGGTGATACTTCAACTCCGCCTCAGTCTAATCCGTCAACCGGGCAAAGTCAGGCTAATTCACATGACTATAAGAATGACTATGAGCAACCGACACTCCCCGGGCTCGACCTATTCCAAGTCGGACCCGGATTCAATCCCGAGGAAGAAGCATTTTACCGGGCTATGCAGCGTAGAAAGAAAAGACGTCGCGGTCCGCAGTTATAAACCTTTAACCCAAGAAAACAATGTCACAACAAGAAGACGACCTCAGAGCGTTGGCGAAGATTATGGATCTTCTCCGCGCCGTCAGCATAGCAATCGTTGTAGGCAACATCTATTGGTTCTGTCGTGAACTTGTGGATGGATGGGGATTCCATGCCGAGACAATGAAGGTGTTGACCAATTTCAATGAAGCCTGCGGAATGTTTCGCAACCCGTGGAACGCCAAATGGTGGGCTTTACTCTTTCTCGGACTGTCGTGCTTCGGCTCACGAGGTGTAAAAAACGAGAAAATACAGTGGATCCATATCTGGATTCTACTCAGTGTCGGAGCTGTGCTGTTCTTCATGAACTGGTGGATGCCGGCTCTACATTGGAACTATACCTATATAATATGTACCGCCATAGGCTACATCTGTATGCTGATGGGCGGTGTGTATATGAGCCGACTCCTTAATAATAATATGATGGATGACCGCTTCAATGAGGAGAATGAATCCTTCATGCAGGAGACGCGTCTGCTGGAGAATGAGTATTCCGTAAATCTGCCTACACGGTTCTACTATAATAAGAAGTGGAACAAAGGGTGGATAAATATCGTGAACCCGTTTCGTGCCTCGATTGTGCTCGGAACTCCCGGCTCCGGTAAGTCGTATGCGGTAGTCAATAACTTCATTAAACAGCAGATAGAGAAAGGATTCGGACTCTATTTATATGACTACAAGTATCCGGACCTCACTACCATTGCATATAACCACATGCTCAACCATCAGGAGGGGTATGGCAAAAATCCGCCATCATTTTATGTGATCAATTTCGATGACCCGGAAAGGAGCCACAGGTGTAATCCTATCCATCCGGCCTTCATGTCGGATATTGCTGATGCCTATGAAAGTGCATACACTATCATGCTCAACTTGAACCGCTCGTGGGTGCAGAAACAGGGTGATTTCTTTGTAGAGTCTCCCATTGTACTCTTTGCGGCCATCATCTGGTATCTTCGCATCTTTGAGAACGGAAAATATTGCACGTTCCCTCATGCGATTGAGTTTCTCTGTCGCAGATACGAGGATATTTTCCCAATCCTCACCAGCTATCCGGAACTTGAAAATTATCTTTCTCCGTTTATGGATGCTTGGTTAGGTGGAGCCGCAGAGCAGTTGGCGGGTCAGATTGCCTCGGCAAAGATACCGTTGTCCCGAATGATTTCACCTCAGTTGTACTGGGTGATGACAGGCGATGATTTCACTCTTGACATCAACAATCCTAATGAGCCAAAGATTCTGTGTGTAGGAAACAATCCCGACCGCCAGAATATTTATGGTGCAGCACTGGGTCTTTACAATAGTCGAATTGTAAAACTCATAAACAAGAAGGGTATGCTGAAGTCAGGAGTAATTATAGACGAACTACCTACCATATACTTCAAGGGTCTCGATAATCTCATTGCCACGGCACGAAGCAACAAGGTAGCCGTCTGCCTCGGCTTTCAGGACTTCTCGCAGTTGAAACGTGACTACGGCGACAAAGAAGCCGCCGTGGTGATGAACACCGTCGGCAATATCTTCTCCGGGCAGGTTGTCGGAGAGACTGCCAAGACACTTTCCGAGCGTTTCGGTAAGGTGTTACAGAAACGTCAGTCTATCTCCATCAACCGTCAGGACGTAAGCCATTCGTTCAACACACAGATGGACAGTCTTATTCCGGCCAGCAAGATTTCCACCTTGACACAGGGTATGTTTGTCGGAGCGGTCAGCGACAACTTCGACGAGCGTATCGATCAAAAGATATTTCATGCCGAGATTGTGGTGGATAATGAGGCGGTAAAAAAAGAGACTGCCGCCTACGAGCCTATCCCTATTATCACTGACTTCAAGGATGACACTCCTGACAAGTCAAAGATGAAGGCTGAGATACAGCGTAATTATGATACCATCAAACAGGACGTCATAGACATTGTGAGGCGTGAGACAATGCGTATCGCAGCCGACCCCAAGCTGAGACACTTGCTGGATATGAAGCCGAGATGATAGATTTTAACATTTGGAGCTTTTGAATATCAAATAGTTATCCATATACTACATACTAAAGAGGTGCTATGAAGAAAAATGTAATTTTTTTCTCTCATGGCACCTCTTTTTATTCTTCTTGAATACTGTGAATTACGCACTTTACCGAAATGGGGTAAAATGTTAAAGCCATTGTGGGGTACATATATACCATACAATACAGGGGTCTGACAATCGCCAATTTTGCATCAGAAATTCAAACGAATAGAAAATGCAAAACGAAAAATTAACCCAGAAACTTGCCGATGTCGCAGGTGTCGTAAACAACGACAGCGACACAAAGGCACTGCTCTTGGAAATCTCTGAGAAGCTTGGTATTCTCATTGATTTGCAAAGAGCCCGGAATCCTCCCGCTCAGGAACCCGTAACTAAAACCGAAGATGACGGAGTGATAGACACAAGCTGGATAATCCCGCACAAACTGTATGACAACAGTCAGTTCTGCCGGATATTCAATGTCGCCAAAATCACCGCTCAGAAGTGGCGTTCCTCCAAGCTGATAGCCTATATACTGATTGGAAAGAGCGTCCGCTATCAGGGAAGCGACATTATCAGATTCATAGAAGTCTATGCCGCCCGTCGCAATTACAAAATCTTTCCGATACCGGATGAATAAGCGGATCGGGATAATCAAAACAACATTTACCCATACCCACAACAATGGAATCCACACCACAAGAAGAAGTGCTGATAGCCCGCAATAATGAAACCGGGCAGGTAGGCGCGGTGACCGGAGTCAATGATGACGGCACACCAAAATTGACTGACGTAAAATCGTCAAAAATCTCTGACCTTATCAAATTCTCAAAAGGCCAGAATCCCATCGAAGCATTCCTGTCGAATTTTTTGCGGCAGGTGAATAACCCCTCGACTTTCGGATTCTTCAAAGTCCCGGCAGACCGATATGAAAGTGTCGGACATGCAATGGCAGACTTCATTCAGGAACCGGAGAAGAATGCCGAGATTCTTAAAGACTTCAAGGTTGATGTGCCCCAGACACAGCAAACCGAAGTCAAGGAAGAATCTCCCGCTCAGGAGGTCGCACATGAAGAGCCGCCGAAAGAAACTGATGCTGTCAAATATCAGAAACCTGAACCCATCGACGGAAGCAAGGTAAACTGGGATGACCTCAAAGCCAAATGGGGACTCGACCGAAGTCTTCTTTCCGACAGCGATGTGAGCAATATGCTCAACAACAAGAAGTCCAAGCTCGTGACCCTCAATCCGACAATGTTCGGAGAGTCTTTCGAGTTGAAGGCAAGGCTTTCGTTCAGGGCTAATCCCGACGGCACAGTTTCACTTCGCCCTCATTTCATCACCACTGAGCCTAACCTCTCCGAGGAGTTCAAAGGTGTCAAGTTCTCCAAGTATGACCGCGAGATGCTTGAAAAGACTGGCAACCTTGGTAGAGTGGTGGAACTGACTGATGCCAACGGCAACAAGGTCCCCTCATTTGTGAGCATCGACCGTGACACGAAGGAGCTGGTATCGGTACACGTCAACAGCATCTATGTCCCTCCCAAAATCGGGAACACGGAGTTTACTCCGAAAGACATCGGTATCCTTAAATCCGGGAAGCAACTGCTGAAGGATTACACTGACAAGAATGGCAATACCTATCCGGTTGTCCTGCAGTGTAGCGCCGCCAACCAGAATATCGAGTTTGTTCCTCGCGCCAACCGTCTATTCCTGACGGAGAAAAAGGAACAGGCCGAAGAAAAAGCCGCTCAAAAGGAACACCATTCTGAAAATCCATCGCAGGAACAGATTGAGAAGAAGGGAAACTGGCTTCTCCCCAATGGAGAAATCAAGCCCATCGGCAAGTGGAAAGACTATCACTTCACAGAAGAACAGAAATCCGACTATGCCGCCGGCAAATCCGTAAAAGCCGAAGTCACAGATGACAAGGGGCAGAAAGCAACCGTCTATGTGAAATTCAATCCGGAGAAAGGTCGTCCCATTCCATACAAGAGCGACCCCGATTTGGCTCAGACAGTTACTCCCGCTGATGAAAGCAAGACCCAGATGGCTGTCAACAATGACGGCAAGGCCAACGAGGCAACGAAAAATATAGCCGAGCCTCTTTCAAAGGGTCAGGTCGCGCCCAAGGACGAAGACCAGCAGAAGCAGCAACGAAAGCCCAAAGGTCCCAAAATCTAACAACAAATCTCCAAACGAGTGTCGGCAGTCAATGCCGGCTGCCGACACTCCTAAATATAAAAAATCACAACCCCAAAAATTATAAAACAATGATTACTATAATCGCACAATCCCTCCGTATCGCCCGTAACATCTCCTACATTCTTCAGGCCGACATCGAAATGGACGGCTACTACGCCAACGACAAATACTTTATCACATGGACCTACGGTCACATGGTGGAGATCAACACACCTCGTGGCAACACCGGCTACTGGTTCCACGACGCATCGTTCCCTGTACTTCCGAAGGAGTATGCACTCAACGCTGCACCTTCGTCTCACTCTGAGTCCAGAAATACCCCGGACCCTCAGTTGGCGGTCCTCAAAAATCTTCTTGCCAAGAGCAAGCAGGTCATCATCGCTACCGACCCCACCATGCAGGGGGGTCTCATGAGCAGCTACCTCCTTCGATACCTCAAATTCGAGGGTAAGGTCACGAGAGTAATTCTCAATGACCTGATGAGCGACACTATCAAGAGCCGGCTCTACTATCCGAGCCATGACGAGAGCTTTGACCAAGCCGTCAGGGTTGCCTTGTTCAAAGACCGACTCGACTGGCTTGCCAACGTCAACGTGTCACGAGCCTTCGCTTTCGCCACGGGAATGAATACATATCCCGTCACCAGAACTGCGATGCCGCTTCTTTCGATGGTGGCACGTCGTGAAAAGAATATAAAGGAGTTTACTCCGCAATCCTATCATGTGCCGACACTCACAATCAAGGACAATGACGGCAATCTGTTCGCTTTCAGGTGTGAGAATATGTGGAGCGTCCTTCCTGACGACCTTACGGACAAACTGAGAGTCGGAGCAGAGGCTGCCGTTTCCAAATACGAAGTGGAAACTATCGACGAGGCAAGTCCGAAGCTCCACAACATCATCTCTCTTCAGGAGGAGGCCGCAAGAGTTTTCGGCATGGATCCTGTCCAGACCTACAAACTCGCCAGAGGTCTCTACGAAAAGAAACGAATCTCGTTTCCCGGAAACTCTCAAGCCGGAATCAGCCGACGCGATTACGATGACTTCAAAAAGAATGTCTATCCCCGCATGGCAGAGGCTCCGTGTTTCAAGGCATTCATCGACAACGGTTATCGTCCGGTCTTTACCAAAAGTGGCAAAGACGAATACAGCGCTGACCACGGGATAGTCCTGACCGCTTATCCATTCGTAGGTCTTACGCAGGAAGAGACAAAGATTATCTTCCTGATCGGACGGAGGATGATGGCGACTTTCTCACGCAGCTTCCGCTACCGCAAAACTACGGTTGAGGTAGAGTGTGCAGGTCAGACGTTCTTCAACACCTACAAAGAGGTAATCCGTCTGGGTTATAAGTCTCTCCGTAAGCCGGAGGACTATGCCGGAACTGATGCTCCAAATCTGGAGGCAAGCCAGACCGTCCACGTGGAATCTGTAGGTTCGGTGACAAAAACTACATCACCCCCCAAGCCTTATAAGGACGCGGAACTGATACGCGACTGTCATAGAGTCCATCTTCCCGATTTTCGGGACGGAGTGGTCAAGGACATAATGTTTCTCCAGTCGAAAGGCTATCTCCACCGCAACAGAATGGGAGAATACTCTCTGACGGAGAGCGGTAAGGCTCTGAATTACATAATCAGGGACATGGCAATTTCTGATGCAAATGTTCTTAAAACTCTTGACAGACTGGTCAATGAAACAGTAAAAGGTTCCGTGACGGAAGAGAAGTTCAACGCCATCATCGAATCGTATGTGACTGGTGTAACATCGCAGGTATTATCCTGTGCCAAACTCTTCAAACCGACCGAGACGGACATCAAGTGTCCCAAATGCGGCAAAGGCATCTTCCGCATCTTCGGTAAGATAGCCAAATGTACCAACCCCGAGTGTGGTCACTCAATCTATCGACAGATTGATGGTGTGACCATCAACAGCCGCGAGATTCGTAACCTCATAGTGGACGGTCATACATCTCCCATTCGGGGATTCATTGACGAGGACGGAAAGTCTTATGTCGGTCGCGTAGTCCTTGATGACGATTTCAGCCCTCTTGTCATCAATGTGCAGAAACATTAACCCATTACTAACTCAAAGTATGGCAAGGGCTCCTCAAAGGAGCCTTTACCATACATGACTAAAGCTGACAATATATGAAAGCCACCAATATACCGGCGTATCCATCACTGGATAAATACGTCGCCACTGTTCTCAACTACATGGAGGCACACAAGTTTACCACTGTTCCGGATTACCAAGAAATCGAATTGCAGGCAGACAGAGCCTATGACGCATGGAGCGAGACAATCAGAAGTGGTCACACAGTAATTCAGGCTGCTGAAATATCCAATCAGGTTCTTTTTGAAAATATTGGAGAATCGGAGTATGAGGTAGTTGAAGGCATCTTGAAGACATACTTTGGAGATACCGTTGACCTCTCTGAAGAAGAAGCAGTCAATTACTGGGTCAATCGTATCCTTGCCGATGTTCCTGACCTCTTTGAGAACTGTGAATTTTTAACTTATGGCATTTCTGCCGCAGACATAGACATTAACCGCGATGCCATCATCGGCCGCATTACAGAATACTATCAATCCTATGGCTTATAACAGACTACAGACTATGCGAGACAATATCGAAGCTATCAGGCTTGTCCTGAATCTCGGTGTTGGCGGACGCACAGCGCAGACTCCCGAAGAGCGGGAGATACTGCGCAAGTATGCCGGTTTTGGCGGGCTGAAGTGTATTCTCAATGATGCCAACGAGCTGGTGGATGCTGCCAAGTGGAGCAAGTCGGATATAGAGCTGTTCGCACCTACGGTTGAACTGCGTCGCCTTATTCATGACTATTCGCATGACGACAAGGAGTTTAATCGTTATATGGAGTCGCTTAAAGCGTCAACGCTGACGGCTTTCTATACAGACAACCGTATTGTTGATGCTATCTCTGACGCTCTGAAATATCAGGGCATAGAGGTGAAAAAGTTTCTGGAGCCGTCGGCTGGTCAGGGTGTTTTCGTGGATTCATTTCTACGAACTTATCCCGGCTCGGAGTGCCTATCGTTTGAGAAAGATTTGTTGACAGGCAAAATCTTACAGGCTCTGCATCCGTCAACCACGATAAATATCGAGGGCTTTGAGCGTATTGCCCCCGATTTCAACGGATACTTCGATGTAGCGGCCTCAAATGTGCCTTTTGGCGATTTTGCTGTGGCAGACCCCAAGTATGCGACAAGCAAGGAGATAGGCTACCGTCAGGCAGCGAAGTCTTTGCACAACTATTTCTTTCTCAAAGGTCTCGACCAAGTGAGAGAAGGCGGACTTATCGCATTTATCACATCGCAGGGTGTGATGAACGCTGCTTCGCCCTTTATCCGCATGGAACTCGTGAAACAGGCTGACTTTGTGGCGGCGCTGCGACTTCCGAACAATACTTTCTCGGATAATGCCGGAACTGATGTTGGCTCTGACTTGATTATTTTCCAGAAGCATACTGGAAAGAAATCTTTGTCAGCTGATGAAGAGTTCTTCATTCAGTCTGTGGTTGACCGTAGTACGAAGGTGCCGGGAAACAAATTCTTTCAGGCTTTTCCGCAGAACGTGATATGCACTGATGCTAAGGTTGGCACTGACCAGTATGGAAAACCGGCTATCGTGTACCACCATGACGGAGGTATAGACGGCATTGCCGAAGATTTGCGCAAAGCACTCGACGAGTCGTTGCACCTGCGTCTGAATCTGGAATTGTATAATTCCAACGGTATCAAACCGCCTACACCTGACCCAGTTACTCCAACGTCCACGCCTACACCCAAGCAGGATGCAAAAGTTGAGACTCCAAGGGCAGAAAAGAAGTCGAGCCTCACCAATACACCGCTGATGCAACAGTATCAGGAGATGAAGAAGAAACATCCCGATGCCGTATTGCTTTTCAGAGTGGGTGATTTCTATGAAATATTCGGCAAGGATGCGGTTACTGCCTCGGAGATATTGGGTATAACCCTGACCCGTCGCCAGACCGGTGTTGACAGCCGCATAGAGTTGGCGGGATTTCCGCATCACACCCTTGACACCTATCTGCCAAAACTTGTGCGGGCCGGTAAACGTGTGGCAATTTGTGAGCAGTTGGAAGACCCGAAACTGAAAAAGACTCCCAAGCAAAAGGTGGTTGAGACAGTTACGCCCAACCAGCCGCCAAAAGTAGAGCCAAAGCCTGAGCCTGGACCTGAACCTGAACCGGCTCCAACACCTGCCCCCACTTCCGTAGAGCCACCGAAGGTTGAATCTGTCAAAGAGATTGAAACTGACGGCAGTCCCGATTACACCGATAATCCCGACCCTCGTCTGTATGCCTACAATCTCTTTGGAGAGTTGGAGCCGATAGGCAAGCCTCGCCGTCAGCCCAAACCGGCTGATGACGCTCCCAAGCCGAAGCCGAGTGTGGAGGTCAAGGATATTCCCGTCAAAAAATTCCGTCCACTCAGTGAGAAAGAATTGGAATTTTACGGCTCGCTCAACTGGGAGGACAATCCGCCTATCAACGGTTTTTACGAAACCATGATGTCGATTGCCCACCGTCAGTTGGAAGAAATGCGACTGGAGCGTGAGGCTGAAGAAGCCGCCAAACAAGCCGCCAATGGCGAGACTATTCAAGAAGGTGGTACCACAATCCAGCGCACCGAAGGCGATTTCATTCCCGGTCAACGCTCAACGGTCAAGCCGGAACCCGTCGAAAGGGATATGTCGCCCCGTCCTTTCTCTGAGGATATTCAGTTCTTCCACCACAACGGCAGTATGGTCGTTCAGGACGGCATGGTGGGCTTCCTCTCGGAAGTACGCAAGACCGGAGCGACATTCAATCCGTTGGAGTTGAAGCCGGAACAGGCGAAACGCGCCATGCTCTATGTCACCATGTCGGAGACTTATCAGCAGCTCTACAACTATGAAGCTGAAACACATGAGGCAAGTGCCGGACTGCGCGAACACCTCAATCAGTATTACGATGAGTTTGTGGAGAAGTATGGTAATCTCAACGAGAAACAGAATGTGAAATTCATATTGATGGACGCCAATGGGCGTGACGCACTGGCTCTGGAACGCGGAGAAAACGGCAGGTTTGTCAAGGCCGATATTTTCGACCACCCGGTTTCATTCGCCATCGACGAGGTTACTTCGGTAGATACTCCGATGGAGGCTCTTTCTGCATCGCTCAACAAATACGGAGAGGTCAATCTCGAATATATGTCAGGACTGGTGGATATGGACAAGGATTCTTTGGTGGATAACCTCGAAGGACACATTTTCTATAATCCATTAGTTGAGAACTATGAGATGAAAGACCGCTTCATAGCCGGAAATGTCGTGGCGAAAGCCAATGATGTGAGGGCGTGGATTGACCGTGAGGAAGAACGCATCAAGAATTTTCCCGGATATGACGGAATTGAGCTGTTCATCGCCTTGTCGAAAGACTCACTCAAAGCGTTGGAGGAAGCACGGCCCCGTCGTATCGAGTTTGACGAGCTTGATTTCAACTTCGGAGAGCGTTGGATTCCGACGGGCATCTACTCAGCCTATATGTCGTACCTGTTCCACACCGATGTGAAGATTGCCTATTCTTCCTCAATGGATGAGTATTCGGCAGAGGCGACTCGCAAGAACATGACCATCTGGGAAGAGTTCTGCGTCAGGGGATATTACCGCACTTACGACGGTATGAACCTGCTGAAACACGCACTCCATAACACTGTTCCCGACATCAAGAAATCGGCGGGCAAGGACGATAACGGCAACGACATCAAAGTGCCGGACAACGAGGCTATCCAACTTGCCAATACCAAGATTGACGAGATACGAAATGGCTTCTCTGAATGGCTGGAAGCACAAAGCCCGGAGTTCAAGGAAAAGCTCGTTGACCTCTACAACGACAAGTTCAACTGTTTCGTGCGCCCTCAGTATGATGGTTCACATCAGACATTCCCTGACCTCAATATGAAATTATTGGGTGACAGATATGGAATCCACTCTATCTATCAAAGTCAGATGGACTGTATATGGATGCTGAAACAGAACGGAGGTGGCGTATGTGATCATGAGGTGGGAACCGGTAAAACCCTGATAATGTGCATAGCAGCACATGAGATGAAGCGTCTTGGACTGGCTCACAAGCCTATGATTATCGGGCTTAAAGCCAATGTCGCCGAGATTGCCATGACCTATCAGACGGCATATCCCAATGCCCGGATACTGTTTGCCGATGAAAAGAGTTTCAAGGCGGACAACCGCGTGGCGTTCTTCAACAAAATCAAGAACAACGACTATGATTGCGTGATAATGTCGCACGACCAGTTCGGTAAGATACCGCAGTCACCTGAGATGCAGCAGCAAATCCTTCAGGCTGAACTTGACACTGTTGAAGAAAACCTCGAAGTGCTGAAACAGCAGGGTCACGACATAAGCCGCGGTATGCTCAAAGGTCTAATCAAGCGAAAGGAGAACCTTACCGCCAAGATTGCCACCATTCAGTACCAGATGGACCAGAATAGAGATGCCGTTGTTGACTTCAAGCAGATGGGTATCGACCACATCTTTGTTGATGAATCGCATCAGTTCAAGAACCTGATGTTCAACACCCGACATGACCGTGTGGCGGGTCTGGGCAACAGTGAGGGTAGCCAGAGGGCACTCAATCTGTTGTATGCAATCCGTACCATTCAAGAGAGAACCGGTAAGGATTTGGGCGCGACTTTTCTCAGTGGCACTACCATATCCAATTCTTTGACGGAGCTATACTTGCTGTTCAAGTATCTGCGTCCGAATGAGCTGGAGCGTCAGGACATCCGATGCTTTGACGCGTGGGCGGCAATCTTTGCCAAGAAGACAACCGACTTCGAGTTCAATGTCACCAATCACATTGTGGCGAAGGAGCGTTTCCGCTACTTCATCAAGGTGCCGGAATTGGCGGCATTCTATAATGAGATTACTGATTATAGAACCGCTGAAGATGTTGGAGTTGATAGACCGGAGAAGCGTGAGATTCTTCACAATATCCCTCCGACACCGGCGCAGGAGGCGTTCATCGAGAAACTGATGAAGTTTGCCGAGAGTGGCGATGCCACGATACTCGGACGCGCTCCGCTGTCGGAGACAGAGGAGAAGGCGAAGATGCTCATCGCCACGGACTATGCCCGCAAGATGGCTCTTGATATGCGCATGATTGACCCCAATGCCGAGGATGACCCGAACAACAAAGCGAGCCATTGCGCCCGGATGATTGCCGAATACTATCATAGGTATGATGCTCAGAAAGGCACACAATTTGTTTTCAGTGACCTCGGTACATACAAGCCCGGCGAGTGGAATGTCTATTCCGAAATCAAGCGCAAGCTGATAGAGGATTATGGGATTCCGGCGCATGAAATCAGGTTTATACAAGAGTGTAAAACCGAAAGGTCGAGAAAGGCAGTAATCGAGGCTATGAACAGTGGCGATGTGAGAGTTTTATTCGGCTCGACTTCAATGCTCGGAACAGGCGTAAATGCCCAACAGAGAGCGGTTTGTATCCATCATTTGGATACGCCGTGGCGTCCCTCTGACTTAACTCAGAGGGATGGCAGAGCCATGCGTGCCGGTAACGAGATTGCCAAGTTGTATGCTGATAATAAGGTAGATGTAATAATCTACGCTGTGGAAAAGTCATTGGACTCCTACAAGTTCAATCTCCTTCACTGCAAGGCGACATTCATCGACCAGCTCAAATCCGGCGCACTCGGAACACGTACAATCGACGAGGGTGCTATGGATGAGAAGAACGGTATGAACTTCTCTGAGTATATGGCAATCCTCAGTGGCAACACCGACCTTCTGGAAAAGGCGAAACTTGAAAAGCGAATTGCGGCACTGGAGTCAGAACGCAAAGCCCACAACAAGGGCATTTCAGATTCCAAGTTCAGGCTTCAGACCATCAGCCATGACATTGCCAACAATGAGGCGGCAATCGAGCGAATGAAAGCAGATGCCGCCCGGTATGCGTCAGTCGTCCAGCGAGACAAAGACGGCAACCCCGTCAACAATCTCACCATAGATACCTGCCACCTCTCCGATGAGAAGAATATGGGTATCCATCTGCAAGGTCTGGCGCAGCGTACCGACACACATGGTCAGTACCAGCGTGTCGGCGAGGTCTATGGTTTCCCCATCAGCATCATCTCGGAGCGTAATCTTGTTGACGGCAAGGAGACCGTTCAAAACCGCTTTGTGGTCGAAGGCAACTACAAATACAAGTTCAACAACGGCTTCATCGGCATGTCTGACACTCACGCCGCCTGTATGAACTTCGTCAACGCACTGGAGAAGATACCCGGCATCATCGAGCAGTATGAGGAACGCACCGCCAGACTCAAAACCGACGTTCCCCAGCTCGAAGCCATCGTTGCCAAGCAGTGGAGCAAAGAATCCGAGTTGAAAGACCTCAAAAGTGAGCTTGCCGCCCTCGACCGCAAGATCACCGCCGCCCTCGCTCCCAAGAAGGAGGAACAGGACGGAGAGGAAAACAAGCAGGTCAATACCGTAGAGGTTCCAAGCCAGACCAGCGATTCCAAGAAATCGATGGTGGCTGAGCCTGTAAATCCATACCAGCGAGAGCCGCTTAGGTCTCGTATTATAATCGGAGGATGCGGAGCCACTCCACCCGGAGGGTTTCGCGCCGCCGGTCCTAAACTCTAAATATTGAGACAGCCGACTGTGATTATAACAATCATGGTCGGCTGTCTATTTTATAGAGGTATTATGGTTTAATGAAAGCACCATAATGGCTATTTATAATCCAAGGGTATGCCTAAGTCTCTCATCCACGCATACAGCGTTTTGGGTGCTATGTTGAGTTCTTTAGAGGCTTTACGCTTGTTGCCGTTGCAATCACGCAGTGCCTGTTTTACTTTCCGTAGTTTATCAGTGTGTGTGTCAGTAGCATCTACTACCGGGTGCATTATTATAGCATCGGCGGCAATACGTTTATTAGGGCTGATTAGAACAGCATGTTTGATTACGTCGAATAATTCACGAAGATTTCGAGACCAGACATGTTCGCATATCACTTTCAAGGCGGCTTTCGTAAACACCTTCTCCGGTATGTTGAGCGAGACACAATAATTCTTCAGAACTTCGATTGCAAGAAGCTCTATATCCTCCTGATAATCCATGAGAGAGGGTACCTTTATCACATTGCGTTGGAGTATCTGTATGAGTTTGGGAGAACAGATATGCCCCGGAATTTTATCCTCTATGTTGATGCGGGTTGAACAGATTATAATACCATTGAATTGATTTTTATCAGTGTTTACCTTTAATTCCTTAGTCAGGAAGTCGGCAATCAGTTCCTGCGCTTCAATATCAAGATGATCTATCTCATGGAAATAAAGTGTTCCGCCTTGCGCCTGTTGCGCCATACTTCTTAAAATGCGATTGAAATGTGACTTCTCGTTCTCGCCCCATTTCATTACCTCACGATGTGCCATCGCTTTACAATTGGCAAATAGAAATCTATCGTTACGTCGGATGCTTCGGATATGAGAAATCTGGGAGAGGGTATATTTACCTGTACCGGTGGCCCCCGTCAATAATACTGTTTGGGTCTTTTCTCTTGCAACTTTCTCTCGCATGGCATGAAACTCACCTTGCATATGGCTGAACCATTTGATATGAGACGGCTCGGTAAACATAGAATACAGAGCCACAGTCATTGCATCCTGTTCTTCTCCGGTATATCGGAAATAGTAGCTGTCTTCCAAGTCCCACAAACTTGCCACGACATCATTGCGGGTAAGCCTTGACGAATAGAATGATTGAATATGTGTAGCTTTTGCATGGGCAGCGAGTACCAGATCTCTGTCTGCCGGATTCATGAGTGTTGACTCGCAGAATACGATTCCGTAATCGCCTTTTTTAATGGCGTCAATTGCCTTCTGGAGATTATCGAAGGCATCCCAATACCCATCTATGATAGGTAGAGACGATATGGTCTCGTCAAGTTGATCCTTGGAGGAGCAATAGATTAGGACTCGTTTATAGCCCTCTTTCTTGGTATTTTTATGGTCGTCAGTCATTTTTTTTGAAAAAACTGAAAAATTTCTTCTAATTTTGATATTTTGAGATAATAGGTAACACATAATTTATCTGATTAAAAGAGATTTATTTTGAAATATCAAATATAATATCATACAAGCGTTACCTAATATGCACTGCAAAGGTAATACTTTTTCGCCGAAATGTAACACTTTTATACTTGTTTTTAGTTGAAAGGCAGAGTGTAAAAGCAAACAAAATTAGCCTAATAAACGTATAGAATCATGCCGAGCGAAAAACGCGACGGCTTCAAAAATCCAAATAGAATATGACAGAATTTACACCGCCAAAAGTCCTTTGCCCAGTAGTCAGTCCGGGCAGACGATGCAACTTCTTCATTGTGGAAGAAGCCATCCAGTGCCTAACTCTCAACACGTTGAATGTGTATGACTGAAACTCTACGCAAATGCACTCTTGTCAGCAATATCATGACTGGCAAGCACGAAGGACTTCACGTTTACTTTGAAGACTTCGCCGACCTCGTCAAAGATGAATGCCTTGATGCTGAATCATGGCAGGAGAAGAATGCCGAACTCATGGCTCTTGAAACCACCTTCGAGATTTACATGGAGACCCATCACAATGCTTCGCCTGAGGTCAAAATGCTCGTCACCAAAGTGATTGACTTTATTAGACGTATGAGAAATCATTTCAATGATTACTATTCGTCGCTCAACCATAAGACCCACCGCTACTTCCCTGAATTCCACCCTTGCAATACATCTGCTCCTGTGGAAGCAGTATCCGAGAGAAGCTGTCAAAAAGCTGAAATTGCAGTAGTGGATGCGGTTGAGTTCACATACTGGTGTCATGAAAACATCTTCCCCTTCTTACAGATAAATGAAGTGAGAGAACGGGTAAATGAGTTCCTTATCTCAGAGATCACCAAACGTCAGTTGTATGCTAACTATGCCAATATCAAAACCAGACAAGGGATAAGACGCTCAGATTCAGATAAAGAGAGAACGATGGCATCTTTCATGCAACGTTCAACCAACAGACTTCACGACCGCATAAGCAGAGAGGCAACCGCGGAGGATAACCGTTCAAAATAACCACTATAATTTCATCAATTATGAAAAAGCAACTGTCAGAGAATTGGCAGCTGTGGATTCTGATGGGTTCAGTCTTTCTCGCTCTCTCTGCGGGAGCGAGAAAGATGGCCCTCGACCTCGAATGGTCAGAATTCAATGCCAATATCGCCTTCATTGTGTCTTTCGTCTCAATGTCTGTTATATATCTTGTATTTCACGATTTGTCGGTCAAAATATTCCAGCCGATGTTTGAACGTCTTTTCAAACGGATGGGATTCAAGCCACGGACAGATATAGACAAACACGATGACATGATTGTCATAGATTACGGGACAACACGGGAGCAGAAAAAGCGTAAACAGGAAGAACGTGTAATCGCTCTTGAAAGCAAGGTTGTCAAATATATAGGAGAAATAATGTCTCCATATACTACCGAAAAACAATTATCGAAGCTGATAGAGTTATCATGTGAGTTCATTCACACGAAGCTGGCACCGGATTTTCAAGAGTCGGATGCTGTCACAGTCTCTGATGAGCTATCAACTATGGATCTGATGCACTATGGCTGGAACATAGCAAAGCCATTCGGCAAACCATGTGGACATACTGCACTATTCCTGAAACAGATATTCCCGGTAGCGTTTCGCAATACCGAGGTATATACAATCGAGAAGAAACTTCGTCTCAATCCCATGCAAGGAAAAATCAGGATTAACAAAGATATTGCTGTCAATAGGTCGGAGGTTCTCTCGCCTGAACATACAGCCTGCAAAAAGCCGTCTCCAATGAAGAAGAAGGTAAAGATCGGAAGCAAGTCTGCACAGGAAGCCGCGATTGCAGATATGCTTGAAGATGGCTTCTCCGGCACCACTGACCTTGAGGATTTATTGCTGGAAGACTAAACTTCTCACAATCACGATATGGTGGGGCAGTGGTGGCGGATTCCACCATTGTCCCACCATGTAATTTTGCACCTGACAATCGGTAGAGACCGATGTAATTTATAATGTCCGACAATTCTTTATCTTTCGACGAACTGCCGGGCGCAGTGTTGTCGCTGACGAGTCTTGTTAAAGATTTGGCCAAGGAAGTTCTTGAATTGCGCCAGCAAATCAGAATACTGTCCGGAGAGCCAATCAAGTCAATAGAATTTGTAGGGATAGACGAGGCAATCCGTATTCTCGGTAAAGCCAAATCTACAATTTATGGTCTTGCTCGTGAGGGCAGGTTGCCGGCATACAAGGTTCCGGGTGAGAAGGAATGGAGATTCATCCCATCCGAACTTGTCGAATTTGTCAAAGGAAACAAGCGGGAGTCATGCCTCCCGTCCTTTGAAGATATGGAAGCGATGTTGAGCCGGGGAACACGCTGCCGACATAAGGATAAATAGCGAGAGCCGACAAGTTGCATTACTGCAATCTGTCGGCTCTCTTCTTTGGGATAGGCTACTATTTCAACGATATTACGTTGGCGGCCTCACGCTTGTTTTGGTCCATGACCTCGGCGTAAATCTGAGTATTTTTCACGTTGCGATGCGTAAGCATCTTGGCAATCGTATAGATTGGTACACCTGCCGAGGTGAGCAGGGTGGCGTAGGTGTGGCGGAAGCAGTGGAATGTGATTCGTCGGTTGATTCCGGCTTCCTTTATCCACGCCCGGAGAGGGTAGTTTATCATTGAGCGTTTGAGCGTCTTGAACACAAGCCCCTCTTCTCGCTCACCACAAAATGCGAGAGCTTCCTCGCTGATTGGGAGTGTGGCTTCCTCATCGGTCTTTTCCGTGCGGATTCGCATAACATACCCGTCTTCGGTCTTGACGATATGCTCCCAACGAAGTTGCTGAATGTCGCTGATGCGGAGTCCGGTCATGCAGGAGAACAGCGATGCCCGACGCAGCACCTCATGTTTGCATGGAGTAGCCGCAAGTTTCTTAACCTCGTCGAGCGACAGAAATTCGATTTTTGTATCCTTCCATTCAATCTTTTCGAGGAAGTCATTGATGTTCTCTCTAAGGAGTTTCTCCTGATATGCCTCTTTTAGCAGAGTGCGGAATGTTGACCAGTAGCCGGCGATTGAGTTGTGGGCGAGCTTGCTCTTGCGACCGTCACGACGGCCACCTTTTAGAAGGTATGCCTGAAACTTCTTGCAGAAGTCCTCATTGATTTCTCCGACGGTACATTTACCCTCGCAAAAATCGTAGAAGTGCTGATAGACAATCTTCCACTTCTGATATTTCTTGAAACACTTCTTACGGAAGTATTCTAGAAAGTCGATGCGCAGCTTCTCTTTGTCGAGGAAGCCGAACTGCTCGTTGAGCAACTGCTCGAAGCGACGGCAGCGGATAGCCTCCGCCTTTTCCATCATGGAGGCGTTGAACTCTCGTTCACGGGCATTTGCCGGATGTCCGTAGAGATAGATTCCCAGACCCTCACGACGGCTGAGCCTATTGGTATGAGGGTTACGGATTGGGGGATAGAAGTCTAGGTAGAGCGATATGCGATCGCCCGATATTTCCTTTTTGCGAAGGAAAACTTTAGTGCAGGTATTCATTGTATCTTGAAAGAGTTAAAAGTTTGACGCAAAGTTCGGTAGTGTTTGCATGGTGGAAACAGCCACCATAGCGCCACCATAGCGCCACCATAGCCGGTTTCGGCTAAATCGTAGGCGGCGCAAGCAAATCATCCAGTTCTTTGCGGGAGAGATAGGTAAACTTGCCTCTCTTGGTGCGGGTTATCTTGTATGTCTTGACATAGTGATAGAGCTGGTCTCTTGTCATACCAAACTTAGCCATAGCCTCGGCTATCGTGTATTCAGCCGGAGGTTCAGGCTCCGCGATACCTTTTGCCACATCAAAATGATTCTTTGAGTAGCGTACTTCTTTACCGACTTTAGTTTTCGGAATACCTTCTTTAGAGGCAAGGTTATAAATGGCAGATAGGGTCATGCCGAATTTCTCTTGAATTTCAGCAACCGTGTACCACTCTGTAATTCCTTCTGGAGATGGTTTCTTTGCAAATGCCCGGTCAACATGTGCTTTGCTCCACATATTTTTCCCACGATACACAGTCTTTGGAATATTCTTTTCTTTACAGACTTTCCAAAACCAGCCGTTGGATACTTGATACTTGTCAAGAACCTCCTGAGTTGTATAAAACTCAGAGATTGGCGTCACCTCTCGTGCAACAGTTACCCTTTCTTTCGCAGCGAATAGAGTGTCAATATCACTACGTTTGACAAGCGTCTTACGGTTGAGTTTCCATGCTTTGATTACACCGTTATTGATGTAGATGTAAAAGGTCTTATAGCACAGACCAAGATACTGAGCTGCCTGACGGGGAGTGAGAAATGCTTTCTCGTCAATTTCTTTCAACCCGGTCTGAACTCGACGCACCTCTTCCTTGCACCGTTCCATTTTCTCTTTGCGCTTTCGATCCTTATAGGCATGTTCAGCACATCGTTTGGAACAGTACGCTGTCTGTGTAGTCCGGGCAATGAAGTTTTTCCCGCACCACTGACAGACTTTTTCAATTTGAATGTTACTGCTCATACTGGCTTTATATTAGTGGTTATTTCGCCAATTATTTTGCCAAAAGCGTGTATGGGCGTGTATCGACGTGTACTGACGTGTAAATCCTCCATCACTTATCTCGCGCTATAGGTCCCGGGTGACTGGCGAAATACAACCGGGATACAAAAATGGGCGAAAAAGGGGGCAGAATCCGTTAGAATCCATCAGTAAGGGTATGAAAAAAGCGTGCTGTAAAGCACGCTGTACTAATGGATTGTGATGGATTGTGACGGTTTGTGACAATTACATCATTTGCCGATGCAGTGCGTAGAACACGTTGCCGCTCAGCGGATTGCAAATCTTCGGATACAAAAGCCCCAGAGTGCTCTGTTTTTACCTTCTGAAAATCGCATTTTCAGACCCTCCCGGGCCTATGTTTTTGTATTCGCAAAGTTAGCTGTTTTTACCAATATTTGCAAGTGGCCATCGTATACTCGCTTGGAAAAATGTCGTTGGCTGTTATTTATTCGTTAAGAAAAATGCTGTCGGCTCTTGTTTATTCGTTTGAAAAAGTGTAATAAAGGCTTGTCTATTCGTTCTAAAAAGTGTAATTTTGCAGACGATAAATAGAATGTCATGCTTAAAAGAAAGATAGAGACATATTTATCTGATTGGAAACGGTCAGACAACAAGAAGCCTTTGGTAATAAAAGGCGTGCGGCAGTGTGGAAAGACATATATCGTCAAGAAGTTCGCAAAGGACAATTACGAGAATGTTGTCTATATGAATTTTATCCTCGAACCTGACAAGAAGTCTGCTTTTGCCGGTAATTTGGATGTCGAGACCATCATTCTCAACCTCTCGGCATTGATACCAGACAGTCGTTTCGTTAGTGGTAAAACATGCATTATTCTTGATGAGATCCAAGAATGTAAAGAGGCAAGAACGGCCTTGAAGTCATTTAAGATGGACGGACGTTTTGATGTTATCGCCACCGGTTCTCTCTTGGGGGTAAAAGGATATGGTAAACGCAAAGACAAAAGTGAAGGAGAAGATTCTGTTCCGGTAGGATATGAAACATTAGTGGAGATGTATCCGTTGGACTTTGAGGAATTTTTGTGGGCAAACGGAATTGGAACGAATGTGATTGATACAATACGCTCTTGTTTTGAAAAAGAGACAGCCGTCCCGGAAGGTGTTCATAAAGCAATGATGGAACTGCTTTATAGATATATTATTGTCGGAGGCCTGCCCGAAGTTGTGAATTGTTTCCTTGAGACGAAGAATGTTGAACTGATATATGAGAAGCAGCGTACTCTCATTACTGAGTATGAAGAAGATATGGTCAAATACGCAGATGATTCAGATAAACCTCACATCCGGGAATGTTTCGAGTCGATACCAAGACAGTTGGCCAAAGAAAATAAGAAATTCCAATACTCGGTAGTCAAGAAAGGCGGAAGAGGCTCACAGTATTTAGGTAGTCTTCAATGGTTGGAAGATGCAGGTATTGCGGAACGGTGCTACAATACCACTATCACAGAACTCCCTTTGTCCGGTAATTCAATCCCGGATTGTTTCAAGGTCTATACTACAGATATCGGTATTCTGATGGGAATGCTTGATTATGGTACACAGGCCGATATATTGAGAGGCAATCTTCTTGGATATAAGGGAGCAATTTTTGAGAGCCTTATGGCAGATTTCCTTTGTAAGTCAGAACAAAAGCTTTACTATTTTCATAAGGACAGTGGCCTTGAAATAGACTTCTTGGTAAGATTTAAGGGGGAATGTGTTCTTATAGAAGTCAAAGCGAAGACAGGTAAAGCTAAAAGCATGTCTACCGTTCTGAAGAACAAGAATATATATCACGTTAATAATGGCATCAAGTTAGGTCAATATAATGTGGGTAGAGAGGGCGATGTGCTGACTATACCGTTATATATGGGCTTCTTGATAAAGGATAAACTTACTACATCAATCATTCCTGACGTGGATTTAAGTCAATTGACAACCTAAGCTGTAACTCTCAAATAACTCAGTGACGATAATGACAGCGAGAGAACTTATAATTAAACTACAGCAATTTGAGCCGGACACAGAGGTTTGGCTCCCTGCGACGACGAGAAAAGGGATACCGACTTACGCCGCGATTGACCACATCGTTCCGTGCGACTACGGCAACCTTGCAACCGATTTGACAGACACGCCTGATAATATAGACACGCGTTTGTTGGGAGGAAGAAAAGATAATGATACGGTAATAGTCCTGTCATCCATGTTCGACTTTAGAAAGTAAGGTCTCGAAACTTTTATAAGAGAACACAGCCCATGAAGATTCAATATTGTTCCGATCTGCACATGGAGTTTCATGAGAATATGCGCTTCATGAAGTCGCTGCCGCTTGAACCGGTCGGCGATGTGCTCGTCATAGCCGGTGATGTAGGGTATCTTGTGGATTCAACCGTTCCGCATCTGAGGTTCTGGAAATGGGCATCCGAAAACTATCGTCAAGTACTGATGATAGCCGGGAATCATGAGTTTTATAACAATGGCGATATAGCAGCACAGGGCGAAAGCTGGCAGAAGATGTTTCTGCCGAATGTTGGTTACTATCACAATAGGGTGGTACGCATCGACAATGTCGATTTCATTCTTTCAACGCTGTGGTCAAGAATACCCATTGTCGATGAGTTCGTAATCAAGAATGGTATGAACGACTATTCGCAGATTCTTTATAACAAGCGTCGCTTGATTCCCCAAAACATAAACGATGAATTTGATAAGAACTTTGCATTCATCCAGAAGGCAGTCAAAGATAGCGATGCGGAGAAGATTGTCGTTGTAACTCACCATCTCCCCACCATCTCTGCTTTAGAGCAAAGACACTTTGGCGATGTCCTGAACGCAGCTTATGCAACAGAACTCGGCAACTATATAGCCGACAGCCGAATCTCCGCATGGATTTACGGTCATTCCCATCATTCCACCGACTTGATGATTGACAACACTCACCTCGTCAGCAATCCCCTCGGCTATGTTTTCTGCGGCGAAAACACCAACTTCAACGACTCTGCTGTGATAGAAGTCTGATATATTGGACTATTCTTGTGTTTTCCCATTCATCATTCATGTTCTGAAAGTGTTGGTATGATATATTGAAGATTCCAAATCGAAGTGCAAAACTTTGAGATGGGCATTAGTCATTCTCCTCTCTCCTTCTGGCGAGGGGATGCCCAAGCGGCGGGGGCGGCCTAAA
>Ga0183011_10398_pt1 | contig 25884 bp, 23 predicted proteins | sample NAcewD2O_March_FD_122322 | JGI IMG/M metagenome (GOLD analysis project Ga0183011, IMG submission 122322) | Mouse cecal microbial communities from Vienna, Austria - N-Acetylneuraminic amended D2O_March | ecosystem: Host-associated > Mammals > Digestive system > Large intestine > Cecum | place... | reverse complement strand
TTTCCATAAGGGCGACTATGAGGCACAGCTTAAGAAAACTCTGGAAGTGCTGCGGGCGGCAGATTTTTACATTAACAGCGTGGATATGGAGAGCTACGAAACAGAAACGGGGTACTGGCTAGTGCCTATCACAATCGAAATTTTAAAGGAGTGACAAGACAATGACAATAGGATTAAGAGATTTGTACTATGCGATTTGCACAGAGGCAGACGGCGTGGAAACCTACGGAACGCCTAAGAGAATGGCAGAGGCTATGACTGCCGATTTATCGGTAAAAACAGCAGACGGCAGTTTGTATGCTGATGATACATTGAGCGAGAGCGTGACGGAGTTTGCAAGCGGCACGCTTAAGCTGGGGATTAAAGAGCTTGCGCCAGAAGTGACGGCAGAGGTACTGGGGCAGGAAGTAGACCAGAATAAGGTAGTATGGGCGGGCAAGGACGACGAGCCGCCGTATGTGGCAGTAGGATTTAGGGCAAAGAAAAAGAACGGGGAGTTTCGCTATGTCTGGCTGCTTAAGGCAAAGTTTAAAATCCCGTCTGAAAAGTACGAAACAAAAGGCGAGAGCATCAAGTTTAACACGCCAGACATTGAGGCAGATTTTACAGCAAGGAAGAAAGACGGGCGCTGGAAAGCTGACTTTGTAGGTACAGAGGAAAGCGACGCAGCCAAAACGTGGTTTACAGCAGTGCCAGAACCAGCAGCAACAATACCAGCGGCGTAAAAACAGAATAAAGGGAAAGGAGAAAAGGCGCAGCGCATGGCTGCGCCTTAATTTGTTGATATGAGCGCAATTAAAGACGGTGGCTATACGGTAGAACTGAAAGGGAAAGAGTACAGACTTCTTTTTACCCTTAACGCACTGGACGAGATACAGACAAAATTCGGCGGCTATGACAAGCTGGACGAGGTTTTCAACCAGAATAACCCAGACTGGGTAAAGGATACAAAGTGGCTGCTTACAATGCTTATCAACGAGGGGCTTTTGGAAGAGGACGAGAGCGCCCAGCTTTTCACAGAGCAGCAGATAGGCAGGCTGATACACGTAGGAAATCTGGCAGAGGTACAGCGGGCTATTTATGCGTCGTTTGCAGCGGGGACGGCAGGCGACGGAGAGGGCAGCGGGGATACCGAAACAGAGGGCAGCAAAGAGGCGGGGGAAATGAAAGCCGTGCAGGAAAGCTAGACACTGCACGGCTTTTGTATATCGCTATGGTGCTGCTGGGGTATAGGGAGCGTGAGGCATGGAGAAAAACGCCGTACCAGATTGTAACCCTATTCGGATACCACAAGGAATATAACCCGCACATTTTCAAGCAGGAACGGGCAGCAGTACCGCAGGCGGCAGAGGAACTGGACGACATTGACATAGCACTAGGGGGCTTTTAATTCATGGCAGACAAGACGGAGAACATCAAAACACGCCTGTCTTTTGACGGCGAGGCAGAGTACAAGGCAGCCTGCAAGGAAATTAACAGCACCCTAAAAGTGCTTAATTCCGAAATGAAACTTGTAACCGCTGAATATAGGGACAACGCCAACAGCGCAGAGGCGCTGAAAGCAAAGCAGAGCGTATTACAGCGGACATATGACGAGCAGGCAAAGAAAGTAAAGGAAACCGAGCAGGCATTAGAGAAATGCAGGCAGGCGACGGGGGAGAACAGCGAAGAGAGTAAAAAGCTGGAAGCACAGCTTAATTACCAGAGGACGGCGCTTGTAAGGACAGAGCAGGAGCTAAACAAGACCGCAGACGAGCTGGAAAAGGCAGAGAACGCCGCAGACGAGCTGGGGGAAGAGATAGAGGAAAGCGGGCAGCAGGCAGAGGCGGCAGGCGGCAAGTTTTCTGGGCTGGGCGGTATTCTGGGCGGGCTGGGCGGCGCTATGGCAAAGGGTGTGGCGCTTATCGGCACGGCTGCGGCTGCAATCGGCACGGCGGTAGTGGCAGGGCTGGGCTATGCCGTAAGCCAAGCGGACGAGGCAAAGGGCGCTTTAAATGATTTCTGCGCAGCCACGGGGACGGCTACGGACGACGCAGGGCAGTACAAGCAAGTCATGGAGAATATCTACAACGCAAATTTTGGCGAGGGCTTTGAGGACATAGCGGCGGCTATGGCAGAGGTACGGCAGCAGGCGGGCGACTTAGGGGCAGACGAGCTGGAAAAAATGACGACCAACGCATTAGCGCTGCGGGATACGTTTGATTTTGACGTAGCGGAAAGCACCAGAGCCGCCACACAGCTTATGCAGAAATTCGGCTTATCCTCTGACGAGGCGTATAACCTTATTGCGCAGGGCGCACAGAACGGGCTTAACAAGAACGGGGATTTGCTGGACGTTATCAACGAATACAGTAACCAGTATTCGCAGGCGGGGCTAAGCGCAGAGGATATGTTTAACTCTATCGCAAACGGCGCTGCTACTGGCGTTTGGAGCATAGACAAAATGGGCGACGCTTTTAAAGAGTTTAGTATCCGCATGAATGACGGCACGGCAAACGAATACCTTGAAAGTCTGGGGCTTAATGCGGACGAGGTAGTAGGGAAATTCCAAAAGGGCGGCGACAGTGCAAAAGAGGCTATGAGCCAAGTAAGCGAGGCGCTTAAGAACTGCGACGACAAGACGCTACAGTATACGGCGGGCGTGGGCTTAATGGGTACTATGTGGGAAGATATGGGCGCTGATGCCTGCACGTCGCTTATGGACGTTGAGGGGCAGATAAGCAAGACCACGGACGCTATGGGGAAGATTAACGCCGTAAAATACGACACATTTTCAGAGGCTATGCAGGGCGCAGGCAGGATACTACAGACCAGCTTTATCATGCCGATAGGCGAGCAGGCGCTACCGATTTTCAGCCAGTTTGCAAACGAGCTGGCGCAGGGAGCGGCAGAGGCGGGCGGCGACATGGGGAAACTGGCGCAGAGCTTTGGCGACGCATTAGGCAACATGGTAAACGGGCTGGCAGAAATGCTGCCGCAGATTACCAGCTTTGCCGTAGAGCTTGTAAGCGGGCTTGTGGACGGCATTGTAGAGAGTGCGCCAGCAATCGTGCAGGCGGGCGTAGGCATGATTACGGGGCTTGTGGACGGCATTGTAGAGGCGATACCGACACTGGCAGAGAGCGCAACGGAGATAATAACAACGCTGATTAACGGCATTGTGGAGCTGATACCGTCGCTGGCAGAGGGCGCAGTACAGATTGTTGCGGGGCTGGCAAAAGGGCTGGGGGAGGCGCTGCCAGAGCTGATACCAAGCGTAATAGACGCAGTGCTTACCATAGTGGATACGCTGATAAACAACGTGCCTATGCTGATAGATGCAGCCTTGCAGCTTGTCACGGGGCTTGCAGACGGGATTATAGCGGCGCTGCCAGTCATCATAGAGAAACTGCCGCAGATTATAACCAGCATAATAAATGCGCTGGTAGAGGGCATACCGCTTATTTTGGAGAGCGCAGGCGACATTATAGTAGCGCTTGTGGACGGCATTATAGATGCAATACCGCTGCTTATTGCAGCAGTGCCGCAGATTATAGTAGCCATTGTAGAGGGACTGGTAACGGGGCTGCCTAAAATCGTGGCGGCAGCAGGGCAGCTTGTGACGACGATTTTAGGCAAGCTAAAGGAACTGCCAGCACGGATACCGCAGGCGATAGCGGCAGGCGTGGAAAAAATAGCCGAGTGGGGCGCAAGCATGAAAGAAAAGGGCGGCACTGTCATTACAGAGTTTGTAACAAAGGTTATAGACGTTGTAAAGGAGCTGCCGCAGAAAATCTGGAACTGCATCATAGGTGCGGTTACAAAGGTAGCCACATGGGGCTTGAATATGCAGACCAAAGCGAAAGAGGTAATGAACACAATGCTTACAAATATCGTAACCATTGTGAAAGAAACACCCGCTAAAATCTGGAACTGCATCATAGGTGCGGTTACAAAGGTAGCCACATGGGGCGCAAATATGCTGGCGAAAGCCAAAGAAGTAATGAACACAATGCTTACGGCAATCGTAACTATCGTGAAAGAAACACCCGCTAAAATCTGGAACTGCATCATAGGCGCAGTTACCAAAGTGGCTACATGGGGCGCAAATATGCTGAACAAAGCCAAAGAGGTAATGAGCAGCATGGTTACTGGCATTGTGAATATTGTAAAAGAAGTGCCGCAGAAGATTTACAACAGCATTTCTGCCGCCATATCCAAAGTAGCCCAGTGGGGTACAGAGGTAAAGAATAAAGCGGTAGAGGGTATGAAAAATTGCGTAAGCGGTATTGTGAACGCTTTTTCTAATATCGGCAGCTCTTTTGCGGACATAGGAAGTAACATTGTGCATGGTATCTGGAACGGCATAAGCAACGGCTGGAACTGGCTAAAAGACAAAGTTTCAAGCCTTGCAAGCAGCCTGCTAGATGTGGCAAAGAGCGTTTTAGGGATTGCCAGCCCGTCAAGGAAATTCAGGGACGAAGTAGGCGTATTCATGGCGCAGGGTATAGGTGTGGGCTTTTCTGATGAAATGGGAAAAGTAAACAAGCAGATAGAGGACAACATACCGCAGGAGTTTGATATAGGCGCAAAAGTCAATGTAAGCAAAGATTTTACCTATGACACGGACGACGACGGGAAACCAAAGCCAAAGCCGAAAGGCGGCGGGGCAGCAGGCGGCTTTACCGTGATACAGAATATCTATGCAGATACCACGGACTATGCAAAGCAGCAGAAAGAGGCTGCAAGGCAATTCAGAATGATAGCAAGGACGGTGTAGGGCATGGAAAATGAAAAGCTGACATTTACAAATTCACGGGGCGAGAGCCTGGAACTGGGGACGGAAAGTATATTTTTCTGCAACATAAGCAAGGACGTAGGCGGCATAGCGGGCGTTACGAATGTGATTTACAGCACAAACAGCATGGGGCAGCACGGCGACACATACGTAGGGCAGCGCATAGAGGCACGGGACATGGATATTTTAGGGCATATCAATACACGGGACAAGGCGCAGGCATTACAGCTGCGCCGCCAGATGCTTAAGATACTTAACCCAGAGCTGGGCGGCACTCTGACCTATGAATACGGCGGCTTTAAGCGTGTGATAAATTGCAGGACGTTTGGAGAGCCGAAGATAGAGAGAAAAAGCGTGCTGTATGAGTTTTCTTTCCAGCTGGAGTGCCTTAACCCGTTCTGGCGTGAAGAGGACGAAACAAAAGAGGATATAGCAAGCTGGGTGGCTGCGTGGCATTTCCCCTGCGTGATTGACAAGGACGACAGTAAAAGCATGATATTTGGCTACAGAGCCGAGAGCGTGATAGTGGACTGCTACAACGAGGGCGACGTGTCAACGGGTATGCGCATACGCTTTACGGCGCTGGGGACGGTAAGCAATCCCATTCTGCTAAACGTGGATACCGAGGAATTTATACAGGTAAACGCAGTGATGCAGACGGGCGACGTAATAGAGATTAACACGAAATACGGCAGCAAGGGCGCTAAACTGATACGGGACGGGAAAGAAACGGATTATTTCCGCTATATCGACGTAGACAGTACATTCATGCAGCTTGCCATAGGCGACAATAATTTTAGGTATGATGCAGCAGGCGGCGTAAATTCGCTGGAAGTGGCGATTTTCTACAATAAGGAATTTTTAGGAGTGTGACGGCATGGAGATTAGGGTATTTGACAAGACGGTAGAGCCGCTGGGGACGATAGACGAAATGGCAAGCCTGCTATGGCACACGAAATACTTTGACGTGGGTACATTCAGCCTGCTTGCGCCGATTACGGACAATAACAGCCGTTTGCTGGTAGAGGGCAACATACTTACCAAGCACGACGGCAAAAAGGAAGTACAGACCGCAGACGGCGGGATATGGCGCAGGGCTGCGCAGATTACCTACGTACATATAACCAAAGACGAGAACGGGCTAGAGCAGCTAGAGGCGCAGGGCTATATGTTGAGCCGCTGGCTTAACAAGCGCTGCATCTGCCCGCAGATTGTGGCGACAGCCACGAACCAGAGCCTTATAAACACAATGGTAACAAAGAACTGCGGCAGCGGGGCGGGCGCAAAGCGGCGTTTCCCGCAGTTTGTCACGCTGCCGCAGGATACCATAGCAGGCAACAGCGTTGAGTACGCAAACGAGGTATACGCAAAGCTGGGGCAGGAAGTAAAGGCGAGGGCGCAGGCTGGCAAGCTGGGCTATGACATTCTGGTAAACGAAAGAGAGAAGAAATACGGCTTTTATCTGTATAAGGGCAAAGACCTTACGGCGGCAAACAACGACGGTAACACGCCCTGCATATTTTCCTGTGACTTTGACAACGTGAACGAGCAGGAGTACACAGCCAGTATAGAGAACTGCGGGAACTTTATCTATGTGCAGGGGGCGGCAGACGACAACGGCAGCAAGCCCGTAGTTACCGTGGACGGAGAGGGCGCAGCGGGCTTAGAGCTGGAAGAGGTTTTTTGTGATGCCACGGACATAGCAAGGAAGTACCAGAGCGGGGAAACAGAGGTAACAATACCGCTTAATACCTATCTGGCTATGCTTAAGACAAGGGGCGGCGCAGAACTGGAAAGCTACGGGAAAACGATAAATTTTGTGAGTACCATAAACACAAATTCTAACTTGAAATTCAAGAGCGACTTTGATTTAGGCGACCGTATCACTTGCAAAGAGGAAAAGTGGGGGATACAGATAGACGCACGCATAACAGAAGTGACAGAAACGTACCAGAAAGGCGAGGAAACCATAGAGGCGACATTTGGGGACAGCCTGCCTACGCTGGTAGACCAGATAAGGAAAGTGAGGTAGAGGGAATGGCAGACAGCTTACCATTTAACGCCATAAAGGTAGACGGCGAATTTGACAGGGTATTTAAAGCCGAGGACTGGGCGTGGTATTTTGCCACGTTCTTAGCAAGCGGCGTATTCCCAAAGCCGAGCGACGGGCTGCAAGTAGTGGCACATAGCGGCATGGAAATAAGGGTAAATATGGGATACGCCTTTATAAACGGGTACGCCTTTAGAAACCCAACAAGCAAGGGCGTAATGCTGGATAGGGCAGAGGGGGCGCAAAATAGGGTAGACAGAGTGGTAGTGCGCTGGGACTTAGTGCTGCGGGACATTTACATAGACGTGCTTAAGGGCGTGCCGTCTGCAAAGCCAGTGGCAGCAGCCTTAACACGTAATACGGAAGTATGGGAGCTGGCGCTTGCAGACATTTATGTAGGCAAGGGCGTAACAAAGATACTGACGCAGAACATCACAGACCAGCGCTTTAATAGTGCCGTCTGCGGCATTGTAGTAGGGACGGTAAAGGAAATAGACGCAAGTGTACTTACAAAGCAGTTTACGGACTTTTTCAATACCTACAGCGCAGCCGTGCTGGACGAGTTTAGCGTATATAAGCAGAACATGGAAAAGTACCTTACAGAGCTGGCGGGTATATATGAAAGCTACGTAACCCAGACAGAAAGCCTTTTTACGCAGTACGAAAGCCAGTTTAACGAGCGCTACACAACGTTTGAGAACACATTGAACAACTGGGACGAAGAGCTTTTGAAAGCCTATACTGCTTTTATGGCAAATATGCAGCTTTTCCAGACAGAGGCGCAGAACGATTTTAACGCATGGTTTGAGGCTATCAAGGGGCAGCTGGGGGAAGATGCGGCAGGGCAGCTACAGCTTGAAATAGACGGGCTTACGGCAGCAGTGCAGGAGCTTACGCAGGCGGCAGCGGCAGGAACGGCAGAAACGAAAGAGGCGCTTAAGGGGCTGGAAGAGCGGGTGAAAAGGATAGAAAGCGGCTGGGGCATTGATTATAAGCACGACGCAGTATTAGGGCTTTGCTACATGGGCGCAGCCTACATGAGCCAGCATTACGAAAGAGAGGTAGACACGGCAGTATTAGGGCTTGCTTATGCGGGCAATTCCTATCTTGCAAATACATTCTAGGAAAGGTGGCAGACCATGAAAGGATTTCCAAAGACATTAAAGACCAAAGAGGACTATTACAACTGCCTTGCTATGGTGGCGGCTGGGGAGCTGGCGGCGGCTGATTTGCTGGCAAAGATTGAGAGCGCAGAGGCGCAGCGCTACATACAGTGTGCAGTAGTGGCGGCGCAGCCAGAAAAGAAAGCCGTAACGCTTATTTACTGCGACGAGGCGGCGGCAGGCATGAAGTTTACGGCGGGCGGCGTATCTGGCACGGTGCAGGCAGTGACGCACGTACAGAGCGACGAGGCGCAGGAGGCAGGAGAGGCAGCAAATGACCGCACGGCGCTTACGCTGTCTAAAGCGGTGGCGGCTGACTGCGCCGTGATTGCGCTGGAAACGGCAGAAACCGTGGCAGGCATGACAACTGACGACATTACAGCATTGAAAGGAGTGTTAAAACAGTATGAGTAGGTTAATGGTTGACGACGTGACAAAGACCGACGCAAGGGCGCTTTTGAACGTAAACAAAATGGCTATGATTAGCGACATTGTAGCGCCCAGCAACGAGTATATGTACGCCAGCGGCGCAAACGAGCTGACGGTAGTAGAGGGCTGCGTTATCGCAGTGGGCGGCGCTGGCATCTTTAAGACGGGAAACACAGTGCTTACGGCTGCTAATCTGGACGTAGGCAGCGCTTTTGCCGTGGGTAATGATTACTACGTATATATCTGCGACAGCAGGATTGATGCGGCAGACGAGCGGTATATCATTTCCCTTAATTCCACGTACCCTAATGGCTGGAACGCAAGCAACAGCCGAAAAATAGGCGGCTTTCATTACGGGCGCTGCCGTAAGGTAGACGGCAATTTGCAGCCCGTGAACAGCAGCGGCGTTATCTTTGGCACTGGCTGGGAAAGCGCAGTAAGCAGCGGCATTGTGCCACGTTCTGTATGGACGCTGGGACACCGCCCGAAATGCAGCCCAGAGGGTATGGTATATCTGGGCGGCGGCACATGGGTAGACATTTACCTTAACAGTGACGACGGCGCAAAGGGCTTAAAGTCCTCTTACAACTGCGCACCCGCCACGGGTACAGAGGGGCTGAATTGGTACAATTTTGTAGAACGTCTGGCAAAGAGCGGTAAGCGCCTGCCAGATTACAGCGAGTTTTGCGCTTATGCTTTTGGCAGCCCGCAGGGATTGGATAACGCAAATACAAACGCATGGACGGCGACCACGAACACGGGCAGGGGCGTTACGGGCAGCGTGGTTAATGCTGTTTCTGCCGTAGGCTGCGTAGATGCCGTGGGGCGTGTCTGGGAATGGCTTAACGACCTTATCACAAGGGCAGAACACGCCACAAATGCAGATTACCACCCTACAGCAGCGTGGGGCTGGGATAAGAAAACGCCGCTTAAGACGGGCGAGAAAAATTACGACGTTGGCAATATCTATCAGTATTACGCATATTCTTTGGCGGCGTTGATAGCGGGCGGCAGCTGGGACAGTGGCGCTAATGCGGGCGCACGTGCCGTGAATTGCGGCAGTTGCCCGTGGGGCGTCCTCAGCAGCATTGGCGGGCGTGGGGCGTGTGACTCCATGTAGACGGCGGGCGAAAGCCCAGCCGACTACTACGGGGGTGCAAAATGACGGCGCAGGCAAAAACAGACCAACTACACCAGAAAATATATGATTTCCTGCTATACATATATCCGCTGCTAAGCAAGTACCCGAAATTTGAAAAATTCAGCCTGCAAACAGCAACCAGAAACGCAATACTGGAAATGCTGCAAGAGGTAATCAAGTGGGACAAGACGGCGACGAAAAGCCACCTATACGCAGCGGATACGGCGCTACAGCAGAGTAAGGAGCTGCTGCGGCTGGCGAACGATTTGAAGTATAGCGCAATGAACGCCCAGCACTACGGCACAAGCAGCCGAAAGCTGAAAGAGATAGGCGTTATGCTGGGGGAACTCATAGAAGAGGTAAAAGCAAAGAAGTAATAAAAATATGGGGCAGCTGCTTACTACAGCCCTTTGGCGGCGCTGATAGCGGGCGGCAACTGGAACAATGGCGCTAATGCGGGCGCACGTGCCGTGAATTGCAACAATTACCCGTGGAACGTCAACAGCAACATTGGCGGGCGTGGGGCGTGTGACTTAGTGAGAGCATTATAGGCTTAGCGTATCTACGGAACACTAGCAAGGGAATTTAAGCAGATGCTTAACATTCTATAGTCAGAGCGGCTGTCCCGCCGTGAGGCAAAGAGAAAAAGCAGGGCTGCTGGTTAGTAGCTGCGGCGAAAGGCAGGAGCTTTATTTTGAAACGAGCAGGGTATACGACGAACCAGAGCGGCGAGCGTGTGACGCTTGCAGAGGCTATGGCTGATTATGCAAACGTGCAGAAAGCCTACAACAAAGCCAGAAAGTGCAAGCGATACCGCAAGGACGTTTTGCTATTTACCAAAGACAAAGAGGGCAATTTAGAAAAGGTGCGGGACGACATTCTAAACCTTTCCTATGAGCCAAGCGAGTACCATTATTTTAAGGTATTCGAGCCGAAAGAGCGGCAGATAATGGCGCTGCCATTCTATGACAGAGTGGTACAGCACGCCATAAACAACGTGCTAGAGCCTATATTTGACAAGCGCTTTATATCCCAGTCCTACGCCTGCCGAAAAGGTAAGGGTATGCACGCTGCATCTGATACGCTGCAAGGCTGGCTTTATGATTGGCAGAAATTCCACCCAGACGAGCCGCTTTACGCTATCAAGGCAGACATACACCACTATTTCCAGAGCATAGACCACGGCATACTTAAGGCTGAAATACGAAAGGTAATCAAGGACGCTGGGGTACTGGCGCTGCTGGATAAAATCATAGACCATAACGGCAATATGCCAGAGGGCATAGGGATACCCGTAGGAAACCTTACAAGCCAGCTATTCGCTAATATTTATCTGGATAAGCTGGATAAGTACGTTAAGCACACGCTGGGCGCAAAGCAGTACATACGGTACATGGACGACTTTATAATCTTAAGCCCAGACAAAGACGAGCTGCGGCGCTGGCTGGCAGAGATTGAGGTATTCTTAAGGGACGAGCTGCGGCTTGCGCTTAACCCTAAGACAGCGATACTGGCGGCAAAGAACGGGGTAGACTTTGTAGGCTACAAGCACAGGGCGACGCACAGAAAAGTAAGACCAGACAGCATTAAGCGTGTCAAGAGGACAATTAAGAAGTGCGAGAGCGGGAAAATCACGAAAGAGCAGCTACAAAAGAGTATACAGAGCTGGACGGGACACGCAGGACACGCCGACAGCTACCACTTACGGAAGAAAATAAAAACGCTGGCAGATGCAGCCATACAAAAGGCGGCATAGACCAGCAGGCGCAGGAGTGAGTACATGGGTAACAATTTGCTACAAGTGCTGCAAGAGCAGCAGAACATCATTGAACAGCAAAGCAGGCTTATTGTGGATTTGACAGCCACGCTGGAAAACTGGGAAAGCGTAGCAGGGTACGACGGCGCAGAACTGAAAGAGCGGGCATTAAGTTTGCAAAAGCAGAAAGGCAGGATTTATGGAAATGAAACTAATGGAATTTATCAACATGGCGGCAAACAACAAGGTAATTGAGCTGGTGGTACTTGCGATTGTATTTGATACAATCTTTGGAGTGCTGCGGGCAGTGCGTGAAAAGAAGTTTAACAGCTGCGCAGGGATTGACGGGGCTATCCGTAAAGTGGGTATGCTGATTTCCCTTGTATTCATGCTGGCTATTGATATGCTGATAAAAGTTAATCTTATCGGCTTTATCCCAGAGGCGGCACGTAACCAGCTGGGGCTTACGAGCGTGGGCGTGGCTGAATTTTTCGCACTTCTCTATATTGCCTATGAGGTAGTGAGCATCTTTAAGAACATGGCGCTTTGCGGGCTGCCCGTTAAGAAAGTCTGGGCGACGGTGCGGGCGTTTCTGGGGAAGTACACGGACGAACTGCCAGACACGGACGAGCTGGACGGAAACAGCACCACGGGCAGCGTAGAGGGACACAGACAGCAGGAAAAATAATAAAACATAGACAGTATGCAGCAGGGCGCTTACGGGAAACCGTAGGCGCTTGTTTCATGCAGAAAGGACGGTAAAGACCATGAGGGAAATTAACAAGCTGATAAGCGGCTATAATCACAATGCGGGCGACGTTTCCAGAATTAAGTATATTGTAATTCATTATACGGGCGCACTGGGGGACGCAAAGGCAAACTGCAATTACTTTGCAGGCGGCAACCGCAACGCCTCTGCGCATTACTTTGTAGGGTATGACGGGGCAATCTGGCAGAGCGTAGAGGATAAAAATATAGCGTGGCACTGCGGCGCTAAGTCCTATAAGCACGCAGAGTGCAGAAATGCAAACAGTATCGGTATTGAAATGTGCGTAAGGAAGAAAAGCACGGCGAGCATGGGCGCTACCGATAAAGATTGGTATTTTGAGGATGCAACGGTAGAGGCTGCGGCAGAGCTTACACGGTACTTAATGGATAAGTATAATGTGCCTGCGTCGCACGTCATAAGGCATTATGACGTTACGGGGAAGATTTGCCCTAACCCGTATGCATACAACACCACGGCGCACACATGGGAAGAGTTTAAGCAGCTGATAAGCGGCGCTGCATCTGCTGGCAGCAGCCAGACAGATAAATTATACCGTGTGCGTAAGAGCTGGGAAGATGCAAAGAGCCAGATAGGGGCTTATTCTTCTCTGGATAACGCAAAGAAAGCCTGCACGGACGGATACACCGTATACGACTGGGACGGCAGGGCGGTATACAGCAAGGCGGTAGCGGGCGGCATGGTGCAGAACGGGAACACGGAAAAGGCAATCTGGGAATATCTGGCGGGCAAAGGCTTAAACGCATACGCCGTGGCGGGCTTAATGGGTAATCTGTATGCAGAAAGCGGGCTTAATTCCTGCAATCTGCAAAACAGTTATAACAAGAGCCTTAATATGACAGATGCACAGTATACGGCTGCCGTGGATAATGGTAGCTACGGCAATTTTGTAAAGGACAAGGCGGGCTACGGGCTGGCGCAGTGGACATACCACACCAGAAAGCAGGCGCTTTTTGACTATGCGAAAAAGGCGGGTGCATCTATCGGCAGTCTGGATATGCAGCTTGCCTTTTTGTGGGACGAGCTGCAAGGCTATAAATCCGTTATCAGCACATTAAAGGGCGCAAAGAGTGTGCGGGCTGCCTCTGATGCCGTGCTGCTGGGATTTGAAAAGCCAGCAGACCAGAGCGAGGGCGTACAGAAAAAGCGTGCAGAATACGGCGAGGCATATTACAAGAAATACGCAGGCGGGCAGCAGGCAGCAGTACCGCAGGAAAAGCCGCAGGCGGCGGCAGGCGTGCCGTTTAAGGTTAAAGTGGATATATTAGACCTTAATATCAGAACGGGCGCAGGGACAAACTACGCAAAGACGGGAGAGCATACGGGCAAGGGTGTATTTACCATTGTGGAAGTGAAAGCGGGCAAAGGGAGTACGGCAGGCTGGGGCAGGCTGAAAAGCGGCGCAGGCTGGATAAGTCTTGACTATGCCACACGCTTAGCGTAAGAAGAATGAGGGCAGGCGGCTTAAGGGCTGCTTACCCTCTTATTTTTTTGGTAAATTTTATGAAAAACGCATTGACAATATACCGAAAAAGGTATATAATTTAAGACATAGAAAGGAGAACAGTAAGAAACTATAAAGCGCAAGGCGCAGAAAGGAGAAACGGCAGATTGGGTAAAAAGAAACAAAAGAAAAAGCCTATCAAATGGCAAGAGCTGGCGGCAAATGCACTGATAGACTTAATCGTAGGGGCGGCACTAATCATAATAGACAAGCTATTAGGTTAGAGCCAAAGGCGGGCGAAAGCCCGCCGCCTACTAAGAATATAACACAAACCCAAAGCCGAGTAAAGGGTATGCTTTTGAAAATAGGTATTTTTTTGGTAGCCGCAGGGCTGGTAAAGATGCTGGTAGCTCTGGTAATGAGAGCGAAAGAAAAGAGAGGTAAAGCATGAATTTAGGCGCAAATATCAAAAAAGTAAGAAAGAGCGCAGGCGTGACGCAGAAAGAACTTGCAGAACGCCTGCAAGTCTACCAGAAAGACATAAGCCGCTGGGAGAACAACGAGCTTACGCCAAGCGCATTAACACTGGCAAAGATATGTAATGAGCTGGGCGCATCTGCTGACGAGATTTTAGAGTTAAAATAATTACGAAAGTGAGGTTTATTTATCATGGGTAAAAAGAAAATGGTACTTTATGGGGCGGCTGCGCTATTTGCAGTAAGCGGAGTGGTGGCGCTGCCGTCTGGGAATATTACGGGCGGTATCGGCTGCATAGTGATTGCTGCCGTATGTTTTCTGCTGGCACGCAAACCAGCAAAAGAGGCGGCAGGGCAGCAGGCAGCGCCGAGGACAGCGGGAACGCCTGCCGCTGGCAGCAGGATTGCGGAAACCATACGCACAAAAGTAGTGGGCGTGACTTTCCAGAACGACGACGGCGAAAGCAGGCAGGATATATTAAGCCGTATGACGGGCGACGAGGAAATAGAGATAGAGAAAACCACATACAACGGAGAGCCTGCCGCATATGTGAAATGGGGAAATAAAATACTGGGGTATTTATCGGCAGAACTGGCAAAGGATTTGGCGGCAAAGTATCCTAATGCCCGCTACACCGCAGAAATACTGGAAATTTCTGGGGGGGGGGTACAGACGTTTGGGTGCAATATAGAGCTTGACGTTATTGTAGAAGAGCAGCAGCGCAGCCAGCGCACGGCGGGCGAAACGATAGTATATATAGACCGCAGCAGTAAAAAGTACCACAGTAAGCCTAATTGCTCTGGAATGAAAAACCCAAAGGGCATACCGCTAAGCCAAGCAAAGAAAAAATATACAGCTTGTAAGAAATGCTGTAAATGAGCTATGAAATAAGAGCCGCAGACTTGTAAAAGAGTTTGCGGCTTTTCGTCGTATATAGACCACAACGAAAGAGAGGTAGGGATAATGGCAAATAAAAAGGGTAGCCACCAGCTGACAAGGGCGGATAGGATAAAAATAGAGGCGCTGCTTAAAGAGGGCTTAAGCAAGGCGAAAATAGCAAAGCATCTGGGAGTACACCGCAGCACTATATATAATGAGCTGAAAAGGGGAGAATACGAACACCGTAATAGTGACTGGACGACGGAAATAAGATACAGCCCAGACATAGCACAGGAAAAGGCAGAGGAAAATTTAAAGGTAAGAGGCACACAGCTTAAAATAGGCAACGATATTGCATATGCAAATTACATAGAGGACAAGATAGTAAATGAGGATTACAGCCCAGCAGCAGTGCTGGGGGAGCTTAAGGCGCAGGGTAGAGAGGGGGAATTTAATACTACTGTCTGCGTGGCTACCCTTTACAGCTACATAGATAAGGGCGTTTTCCTTAAATTGACTAATAAAGATTTGCCAGTAAAGAAGAATAAAAAGCGGGGATATAAGAAAGTACGCAAACAGCAGGCACGGGCGGCAGCAGGCGACAGCATAGAAAAGCGCCCAGAAGAGATAGACCAGCGGGAAGAGTTCGGACATTGGGAAATGGATAGCGTGATAGGAAAGCGGGGAGTGTCTAAAAACGTGCTGCTGGTACTGACGGAAAGAAAGACACGGGACGAGATTATATTTAAGCTGCCAGACCATACAGACGAGGCGGTAGTAGCGGCGCTGGATAGATTAGAGCGCAGATACGGTGCGGATATGTTTAGACAGATATTTAAGACAATCACGGTAGACAATGGCAGCGAGTTTGCCGACGTGAACGGCTTAGAGCGTTCCATACTGGAAGAGGGGGAAAAGAGGACACATTTATATTACTGCCACCCGTATAGCAGCTGGGAGCGTGGCACGAATGAGGTAACTAATAAAATGGTACGGCGCAAAGTGCCAAAGGGGACAAACTTTGACGACAAGACCGACGAGGAAATAGAGAAAATAGAGGGCTGGATAAACGGATACCCACGCAGGATACATGGCTACCGTTCTGCTGGGGAGCTTTTCACAGAAGAGCTGGAAAAGCTGGCTTAATATCCAATATGGCGACTTTGAGAGGCTGGCAGCAGTGGCAGCCTTAAAATTGCGCCCATTCCAGTAAAAGAGAGTTTACAAGGCGGGCGCACTCTGGTATAGTGAGGGTAGCACATCTGCTGTATTTCATTCTGTATAGTTAAATTCTACAAAATACCCACTACCAAATTAGTAAATATGCCGAAAGTGAAAAATTGTTCAAAAAAAGGTTGAAATTTTTAAACAGAAAACAGAAGTAAAAATCCAGTTGACAAAGCGCAGACAATGAAGTAATATATATTTGTTGCGTAAGCAAATGTGCGTTTAGCTCAGCTGGATAGAGCGTTTGGCTACGGACCAAAAGGTCGGGGGTTCGAATCCTCTAACGCACGTCTAAGACGTCACATCCGAACACATCGGGTGTGACGTCTTTGACTATGCTTTCAAAAGAAATAGCAAAAAAGCTGTCCTTCCCGTAAAACGGGGGGGACAGCTTTTTTTGCCCAGAATCTGTTATGAAAAATCGAACGTATTTAACAAGTCTCCGGTCACGGCGTCATATACTTCCACTTCGTTGTTGCCCTCGTAAAGCTCTACATAGAGCAGTCCGTCTGTCAGTTCAAAATAGATGAAGCTTCTGTCGCAGATCACGGTATCGGGAATCGTATCCATATCCTCAGTCAGCAGATATTCTGCGATGTCAAGTCTGTGGATCTCTGTTCCGTTTGCAGCCGAGTAGTAAAGAGAGCCGTCTGCACAGTAAATGTCCTGATTTAAGTCGAAATCCTGAAGCCCGCTTGCGATCAGCTCATAATTGGCGCCATCCTCCGTTGTGATATACATTTCACCGTCCGGGGTCAGGAAGGTAAAGAAGATGTATCCGCTTACATCAAATGCCGTCATGCTGCTTAAGTATTCTAAATTATAATCAGCAAGTGCAAAGAGCGTCTGCTTATCGCTGCCGTCGAGCTTCATTTTGCAGAATGTTTTATCATCCATGCGCTCATAGTAAATATAGTCGTTCAGGATATAATAGCGTCCGAGCGAGTCGGTATCGATCCGCTCATTGCTGCCGTCTGCCGGATTATAGCAGTACAGCTCATAATAATCGTCATAATTATCATAGTAGATCAGACCGTCGTAATAGGAAAAAGAGCAAACCTGCGTTCCGTCCAGCAAAAGCTCGGGCTCGGCACCATTCTGCATGGCAATTTTCCAGAAAGAATAAGTCTCAGAATCGGCGTCACTCGAAGTATAATATACTTCGTCTCCGACTACGGCGAAATATCTGACGTCTTCATCGACAAGCGCATAGGCCTCGGTCGTATCCGAGTACACGAGATTATAGCCTTCCCACTGGTTATTCTTGATTAGGATGAAGTCACCGCCGTAATAACCGGTAAACGATGCACGGTAATCTACATCGGCGCTGGCAGAACCCATATCATCAAGATCAGTACCGGACAGGTTATTGTCATCATCTCCGGGATCTTCCTCGGGTGTTTCGGTCGGTTCCTCGGTTGGTTCTTCTGTCGGCTCGGGAGTCGGCTCCTCGGCAGGCTCCTCGGTAGGCTCGGCGGCCGGCGTTTCGAATGTGATTGCCGGTTCTGTGGGAGTTTCATCCTTTTTTCCACATGCAGGCAGAACCAAAACAAATGAACATAACAATAGTGCTGCTAATTTTCTTTTCATTTTTTGATAGCCTCCTCATAAATTTGAAAGATAATGTTATTATAATAGAAGCAAAAGAGAAGTGCAATTGCCATACTAGAGTAACTTTCTAATAAAATTCAAAGGTTTTTGTGAATCATGAACAAAGCGGCTGTTGAATAGCAGCCGCTTTGTCTGGAAAATAAAGGAGAGAATCTATTCAGAAACCTGTGTAGAAACCTATACCGAAACGATATAAGATCCTTAAAGGTCGTTACGTCAGTAGATTCACTTTCCCATTGTTACAATAACCCGATACTCTGCCTTGCCTTTTTCATACGGAATGATACATCCGCCTGCCGTGTTGACATCACCGGCTGCAGCCGCTGTGTCAACAGGTTTTCCGTCCACTGTGAGGCTGACGACTCCCTTTTCCACGTTTTCGGGATTCCTGACCTCAATATGGTAAGTACCCTCACGGAACTTTCTTGTGATCGTGAAATCACCGAAATCTTTCGGCACGCACGGATTTACGGAAAGACCGGCATGCGTCGGATAGACGCCCAGAATGTACTGGGAAATATTGACAAAGGTCCATGCCGCCGTACCGGTCAGCCAGCTGTTTTTGCCCTCGCCGTGATATTTCGCATCGCGGCCCGCAACCATCTGGCAGTAGATGTAAGGTTCGGTTCTGTGGATCTCGCTGATCTCCTCGGTATAAGCCGGGCAGGTTTTCTTGTAGATCTCAAAGGCGCGGTCTCCGCGTCCAATGACTGTCTCGGCAATGGATACCCACGGGTTATTGTGGCAGAAGATTCCTGCATTTTCTTTGTACCCGGGCGGGTAGGAAGATACTTCGCCGAGTTCCTCATGGTATTTTGTGTAAGCGGGCTGCAGGATCATGATACCGTAATCGGTATCCAGTTTTTCTTTGACGGAGTTGAGCGCGCGCTCAGCCTCGCCGGTCTCCACACCGACTCCCGCGAGAACACAGAAGCCCTGAGGCTCAATATAGATCTGACCTTCCTCACAGTCCTTACTGCCGACTTTTCCGCCGTAGGAGTCATAGGCGCGGATAAACCACTCGCCGTCCCAGCCTGCTTCCGAAAGAAGAACCTGATTCATTTTGTCAACTTCGGCGAGCGCGCGGTCTGCCTCGTCATTCTTACCCTGCAGGCGGCAAAGATCTGCGTATTCCCTGCCGTACTTGACAAACATGCCGCCGATAAAGACGGATTCTGCGACGGGCCCCTCCGACGGTCCGAATGTTTGGAACGATTCGCCGGGCTGTAAGGAGTGGCAGTTTAGGTTCAGACAGTCATTCCAGTCCGCACGGCCGATCAGGGGAAGATTATGGGGACCCCTGTGGTTCACGATATAGTCGAACGAACGCTTTAAGTGTTCCATGAGCGGCTTTGCCTTGCTCTCATCGTTATCGAACGGAACCATCTGGTCTAAGATCGTCATATCTCCGGTCTCACGGATATAGGCATTTGTTCCGGCAATCAGCCAGAGTGGATCGTCATTAAAGCCGGAACCGATATCGGAGTTTCCTTTTTTGGTCAGCGGCTGGTATTGATGGTAAGCGCTGCCGTCCTCGAACTGCGTCGAAGCGATGTCAATGATACGCTGGCGCGCACGGTCGGGGATCAGGTGGACGAAGCCTAAGAGATCCTGACAGGAATCACGGAAGCCCATGCCGCGTCCGATACCCGATTCATAATAGGAAGCGGAACGGCTCATGTTAAACGTTACCATGCACTGATACTGGTTCCAGATGTTGACCATGCGGTTGACCTTGTCATTGCCGGAGGAAACAGTATATTTGGAGAGCAGTTCTTCCCAATAGGAAGTAAGCTCTGCGAATGCCTTTTCCACATCGGCGTCGGTCTGAAATTTCGCGAGCAGTTCTTTTGCGGGCTGTTTCTTGATAACGCCCGGAGCATCCCATTTATCGTCGTCAGGATTCTCACAGTAACCAAGAACGAAGACAAGAGATTTGCTTTCGCCCGGTGCAAGCGTGATATTGATCTGATGAGAAGCAATCGGGGACCAGCCGCTTGCCACACTGTTCTTTGCCTGTCCGTTTTCGACGACTTCAGGGTCGGCGCCGCTCTTGTATGCGCCGATGAATTCGCTGCGGATCGTGTCAAAGCCGTCGATCGGGCTGTTGACCGAGAAAAGAGCATAATGATTACGCCGCTCGCGGTACTCGGTCTTGTGGTAGATCGTGGATCCCTCGATCTCAACCTCTCCCGTGCTCAGGTTGCGCTGGAAGTTTCTTGAATCATCATCAGCATTCCACAGACACCACTCAACATAGGAGAACAGCTTCAACTCTTTGTTCTTGTCAGTTTTGTTTGTCAGTGTCACCTGATTGATCTCGCAGTTGTCATGTAAAGGAACAAAAGCAAGTACGGATGCTTCCACACCGTCTTTCGAGGACGTAAACCGGCTGTAGCCGATTCCGTGGCGGCATTCGTAAGAGTCTAAGTCTGCTTTGACCGGCTGCCATCCGGGATTCCAGAAAGAATCACCGTCTTTTATGTAATAGTATTTGCCGTTGCAGTCATAGGGTACATCGTTATAGCGGTATCTGGTGATTCGTAAAAGCTTCGCATCCTTATAAAAAGTATAACCTCCGCAGGTGTTGGAAATGAGGGAAAAGAATTCATTACACCCAAGATAGTTGATCCAGGGAAGCGGAGTCTTTGGTGTGGTGATGACATATTCCCGGTTGGTGTCATCAAAATAACCGAATTTCATAGCCGTGTTCTCCTTTTCTATTAGTTTTAAGAAAACGTTTAAGTGGCGTAAATTAAAGCGTTGTCCACTGATTTTGATTATACATAAGAAGTATGAAAAAAGCAAGAAAGGGAAAAACGACAAATCAAAATTGTGAAAATATACAAAATGTGGAAAAAAATATGGCAAAGATATACAAAAATATAAAATTAGCATAAAAATCCACAATAGAAGATTGAAAAAGTAGCAATAGTGTTGTATACTCAACATAACGAAAACGATTAAGCGCTCAGCGCATTGCTACAGAAGTACATGGAGAACCCTGTTTCATCGGATCTCTATTGCTGTCGCTGTCGGCATGGAGAAAGGACGTTCCGGTATGGCATCCATGAAAGATATATCCATTGCCTGCGGTGTTTCGGTGGCAACGGTTTCTAAAGCGCTGAACGATCACGCTGACATTGGTGAAGAGACAAAACTTCATATCAGGCAGGTTGCAAAGGAGATGGGATATTTCCCAAATCTTTCGGCGAGGGCATTAAAGACAAAACGGACGTACAATTTGGGCGTTTTGTTCGCGGATGAGTCGAGGAGCGGGCTGACCCATGACTATTTTGCAAATGTGCTGGACAGTTTCCGGCTGTACGCGGAGAGTCAGGGCTACGACATCACTTTTTTGAACTGTTCGAAGACGCGCAAGAACCGGCTTTCTTATTTAGAGCACAGCCGCTACAGAGGACTTGACGGGATTGTGATCGCTTGTATTGACTTTAAGGATATGGAAGTCATTGAGCTTTTGCAGAGCGCGCTTCCGGTAGTTGTGATCGATCATTTGTTTTCGGAACGGATTACGGTGGCGTCGGATAATATCAGGGGCATGCATGAACTTGTTCATTATATTTATGCGATGGGTCACCGCAGAGTCGCCTATATTTACGGGGATGATACTTCGGTCACGAGAGACCGTTTATCGAGTTTTCACCGGGCGGCGGAAGAACTCGGTTTACAGGTTCCGGACAGCTATACGATTCCGGCAGCGTACCGCGATATGCGGAAAGCTGCGCAGCAGACGGAGCGCCTCTTAAAACTGAAGGAGCGCCCGACCTGCATTATTTATCCCGATGATTTTGCGGCAGTCGGCGGTATCAATTACCTGAAAAGCAGAGGGCTGCGTATACCGGAGGATATTTCGGTTGCGGGATATGACGGATTGAACATTGCCTCACAATTTGATCCGATCTTAACAACGATCAGACAGGATACGCAGACGATTGGAAGAACTGCGGCAAAGAAGCTGATCGAGCTGATCGAGAGGCCGAAGACGACGCTGATCGAACTGATCACCGTATCTGGTGAGCTGGAACGCGGCGGAACAGTCGGCAGGTTATTTACGAAATAAAACGAAAGTTTACATCTTGGGTTGGCAAACGAATCGGACTGTGATATAGTAGTGGCGTTGTTTTCAAAAAACCAGTGGTTTTTTATGATATTTCAGTAAATATTCATTTACTGAAATATCTGGTGACAGGAGAACCGGAATCCTTTCGTAATGCTCTTACAGGCGGTTTTCATGTTGCCTTTCCAAATACCTTAACGGTATTTATATCACACGCAAGTGATATTGATATAAATGCAGTAACTGTTCATCACACTTTATAAGAGGAGGATAAGAAAAAGTGAAAAAGAAATTATTAAGTGTGTTACTGGCATCTGCAATGGTGATTTCCCTTGCAGCGTGCGGCGGCGGAGATGACAAGGGAAATGATACTCCGGCGAACAACGACAATCAGCAGGTGGAGAACAATACTCCGGACGATACCAATACGCCGGATGACACCAGCACTCCGGATGATACCAATACGCCGGATGATGGTAATGGTGAGAGTGAAGGACTTGCTTATACGGGCGAGATCACATTCATGCACTACTCCACATCTGAGGAGTCCGAGGGTAACGGCGGTTCTGATGCATTCCGTAGGGCAATTGCAAACTGGGAAGCAGCAAATCCGGGTGTTACGCTCAATCAGGAAGTTCTTGCAAACGCAGACTTCAAGACACAGATCGCGACTTATGCAAACGCGGATTCCCTTCCTGACGTATTCATGCTTCAGGGTATGAACGCAGCAAGCTGGGCATCCCAGGGTCTGATCCTTGACTTAACAGATGCGATCAACAATTCCCCGTATGCATCCAATTACAACTATGACAGAATGACACCGTTCACGGTTGACGGCAAGTATTATGCGTTCCCGGCTCTGACAGGTCTTACCTGTACCGTAGTTGTTTACGATGCGCAGATGTGGGCAGATGCAGGTTTTGACAGCTTCCCGAAGACTTGGGCAGAAGTTGAGTCCGCAGTTGAGTATTTCGAGGGACAGGGCGTCGACACGATCGCATTTGGTAACGGCGGACAGTGGCAGATGAACTCTGATTTCATCTCCTGCTTAGGCTATCAGTACACCGGAACAGAGTGGTTTGATCACATCATGGCAGGTGACGGACAGGCAGCGTTCACGGATGAAGCATTCGTAGCAGCACTGACCGAGACACAGAGACTGTTCCATGATACGCAGATTTTCAACTCTGATTTCAACGCAGTAACAAACGAGGATGCACGTGAGTACTTCATCGCAGGCGAAGCAGCAGCATTCATCGGCGGTAACTGGGACTTCTCCTATATCAAGGCATCCGTAGATGCTGACAAGTATGCAAACTTAAAGGTTGCGGTACTTCCTCAGGTAGCTGACGGCGCACATGTAGCAAACTACCAGAACATCGGTATGGGTTACGGTGTTGCGATCAACGCTAAGGTAGCAGAGGATCCGGATAAGCTTGCAGCATGTCTTGATCTTGCCCGTGAGATCACCGGACCGGACTTTGCGGTTTATGTTGGTGAGAACTACGCAGAGCAGGGCTTCTACAAGGCTGACTTTGATATGAGCGCATTTGATCAGGTAACGGTTGATTTCTACAACTTCAACTACAATGACAACATCGCAACAGAGATCTATGACTCCTATGTTGACGGTTCTGTATGGGGCACGCTGAATGCTGATATGCAGGCTATGTGTAACGGAGAGATGGATCCTGCTACGGTAGCAGCAAATGCACAGGCATCTTATGAGGCATTCCTCGGCAACTAACAGATGCTGGCAGTAAAAAGATAGGAATAGGATTTGGCTCCGCCGGAGTAGACTCCGGCGGAGCATATCTAAAATCATGACGGAGCTTGGACCAGCGGTTGTTTGCAAAGGCAGCTTCGTCTTTTTTAACATAAAAAGGTGATATAAGCGGTTTCCAAGACCGCAGGAGAAATGTTTCAAGGCAGAATGTATTGCGGCATATTGATTTAGGAAGACTTAAGGAACTGTTTTTAAGATATTAAGATTTTATAGTGATTTTGGGGTGTGAAAATTTGGACAGCGATGAAATAGGCTGTCCGTTAGAAAGGGTGGGAGGCGAAAACATGCTGAATTCAATTAGACCGAAAAACAGGGTTATTTTCGCATATTTGCTGATTCCGGTTTTGCTTTTTGCATTTACGGTATTTGTACCGCTTTTGGCAGCGCTTTTTTACAGCTTCTTTGAATGGAAAGGCGGGCCCTTCAGAAATGCGACTTATAATGGTATTGAAAACTATAAGGAATTAGTTCAGGATAAAGTATTTTGGAAGGCATTCGGCAATAATATGTATCTGGTTGTTGCGTGTATCATCGGACAGATCGGTATTGCGTTTGTTTTGGTCATGATCATCAATTCAAAGCTGGTCAAATTAAAAGGCGTTCACAGAACATTCGGTTTCTTTCCGAGTACGATCTCTGCGGTTGCGCTGGGCTTTATCTGGACCATTATTTATCACCAAAAGTATGGTCTGATCAACTGGTTTTTGGATAAGATCGGAGTGATAGACGGCACGAGAAACGGCAGGGTGTGGCTGAATGATACGGCGCATATCATGCTGATTGTTTCGATTCCGTTGATATGGCAGTTTATTGGTTATTATATGGTCATTATCCTGTCGGCGGTATCCGCGATTGATTCAGAGATTTTGGAATCTGCCGAAATCGACGGCGCAACGGCGATCCAGCGTGCACGCTATATTGTTTTACCATTAGTGAAGAGTACGCTGCTTGTCTGCATTACCCTTTGCGTTGCGGGTAATATGAAGGCTTTTGATAATATTATGATCATGACGAAGGGTGGTCCCGGTAATGCGTCGATGGTTATGGCACTCTATGGTTACACGACTTCGTTCCAGTATAACAGGCTTGGTTACGGAAGCTGTATTTCCGTAGGAATCTTTGTCTGCTCACTTGTCGTGATAGGCGGTTCCCAGCTTTTGATGAACTGGCTGATGACGGATAAGTATGACAGGATTGAGAAAAAGCTCCAGAAAAAGACAGATAAGGAAATGAAAAAGAAAATGAAAGAGACCGCAAGGCTTCAGAAGGGAGGAGCTCTCAATGGCTAAGAAGATGGAGATGACGAAAGTTGAGGACAAATCCTTAAAGCACAGGGTAGGAAATGGCGTGCTCTCGGTTTTCTTAAACGTGATCCTTTGGATTTTTTCACTGACCTGTATTTTCCCGCTGATTTGGATGTTCTATTCTTCCTTGAAGGAAAAGAGAGAGTTTAATGCCAATATCATCGGAATGCCGGAAAATCCGAACTTTCAGAATTATATCGATGTTATGACAAATAAGGACACGAATTTGATCCGTGCAATGCTCAACAGTGTCCGCACAACGGTGCTTGCCGTGGCATTGATCGTGATTTTTGCTTTTATCTGCGGGTATATTTTGGCAAGAATCAATTTTAAGCTGAACAAACCGCTTTATGTGATATTTCTGATGGGTATGCTGATTCCGACGCATTCCCTGCTTGTACCGACGTTCGTTATCTTTTCACAGCTCAATATGGATAACAAGTGGTTTACCCTGCTGTTCCCATATGTTACGTTCGGATTACCGGTCTCGCTGTTTCTGGTGCAGGGGTATATCAAAGGGATTCCATCCGCATTGGAAGAGGCTGCGGCGATTGACGGATCGAGTTTTACCAGGACACTGTTCTCCATTATTCTGCCGATTTGTAAACCGATTCTGGTTACAGTTGCCATCATTCAGGTGTTCGGTAACTGGAACGAGTTTACGTTTGCGCTGGTGTTGTTAAAGAGCAACGGCGGCTGGGCGACGCTCCCGCTTGCCATGAGACAGTTCTCGGGGCAGTTTAGTACGAACTATCCGCAGTTGATGGCGGCAATGCTTATTACGATGGCGCCTGTCGTGATTTTCTACTTTGCATTCAGCAAGCAGATCATCAAGGGTATGGTAGCCGGTGCGGTGAAGGGATAAAAAAGAGTTCCGCTTTCGCGTAACTCTTTATGGAATTTCCGAAGGAAATTCTTTCGAAGAATCCGCAGAGCGGATTCTTCTGAAAAAGAGGAGTTCCGCTGACGCAAAAA
>Ga0183011_10397_pt1 | contig 25944 bp, 22 predicted proteins | sample NAcewD2O_March_FD_122322 | JGI IMG/M metagenome (GOLD analysis project Ga0183011, IMG submission 122322) | Mouse cecal microbial communities from Vienna, Austria - N-Acetylneuraminic amended D2O_March | ecosystem: Host-associated > Mammals > Digestive system > Large intestine > Cecum | place... | reverse complement strand
TGACTCACTTGCGCTCAATGATGCACTTGCTGATTCGCTGGCACTTACTGAGGCGCTTGTTGATTCACTTGCACTCACTGACGCTGACGTTGATTCACTCGCACTTGCTGATGCGCTCGTTGATTCACTTGTACTTACTGACGTGCTTGCTGATTCACTTGCGCTCACTGACGCACTTGTCGATTCACTTGCGCTCACTGACGCACTTGTCGATTCACTTGCACTCAATGACGCTGACGTTGATTCACTCGTACTTGCTGATGCGCTCGTGCTCAAGGAGGAGCTTGTCGATTCAGAATCAGATTCTCTTACAGATTCACTGAATTCTTCTGACTCAGATTCACTTACTGATATTGATTCTTGAGTTGATTCGCTCGCGCTCATTGACACTGATGCTGATTCACTCGCACTTACTGAGGCGCTCGTTGATTCACTTGCGCTTACTGACGTGCTTGCTGATTCACTTGCGCTCACTGACGCACTTGTCGATTCACTTGCACTCAATGACGCACTTACTGATGCACTTGTTGATGCGCTGGCACTTACTGACGTGCTTGTTGATTCGCTGGCGCTCAATGACGCACTCATTGATTCACTCGCACTCACTGATGCGCTTGTTGATCCACCTGCACTTACTGAGGCAGACGCTGATTCACTTGCACTTACCGATGCACTTGTTGATTCACTTACGCTCACTGATGCGCTCGTTGATTCACTTGCACTCACTGACGCACTCGTTGATTCACTTGCACTTACTGATTCGCTCGTGCTCAAGGAGGCGCTTGTCGATTCAGAATCAGATTCTCTTACAGATTCACTGAATTCTTCTGACTCAGATTCACTTACTGATATTGATTCTTGAGTTGATTCGCTGGCACTCACTGATGCACTTGTTGATTCACTCGCACTTACTGACGCGCTCGTTGATTCGCTCGCGCTCACTGACGCTGACGTTGATTCACTTGCGCTTACTGACGCGCTCGTTGATTCGCTCGCGCTCACTGACGCTGACGTTGATTCACTTGCGCTTACTGATGCACTCGTTGATTCACTTGCACTTACCGATGCACTCGTTGATTCGCTCGCGCTTACTGACTCACTTGCTGATTCGCTCGCACTCACTGATGTGCTTGTTGATTCGCTCGCGCTCACTGACGCTGACGTTGATTCACTCGCACTTACTGACGCTGATGCTGATTCACTTGCGCTTACTGACGCACTTGTTGATTCACTGGTGCTTACTGACGCACTCGTTGATTCACTTGCACTTAATGACGCACTCGTTGATTCACTTGCACTCAATGACGCTGACGTTGATTCACTCGCACTTACTGACGCTGATGCTGATTCACTTGCGCTCAATGATGCGCTTGTTGATTCACTGGTGCTTACTGACGCACTCGTTGATTCATTTGCACTTAATGACGCACTCGTTGATTCACTTGCACTTACTGATGCGCTCGTTGATTCACTCACACTCACTGATGCGCTTGTTGATTCACTTACACTTACTGATGCGCTTGTTGATTCACTTACACTTACTGATGCGCTTGTTGATTCACTTACACTTACTGAAGTGCTAGTTGATTCACTTGCGCTCAATGAGGTAGACGTTGATTCGCTCGCACTTACTAACTCACTCGTTGACTCACTTGTGCTTACCGATGCACTCGTGGACTCACTTGCGCTCAATGATGCGCTTGCTGATTCGCTTGCACTTACTGATTCGCTCGTTGATTCACTTGCACTCAATGACGCACTCGTTGATTCACTTGCACTTACTGACGCTGACGTTGATTCGCTCGCACTCACTGACGCTGATGCTGATTCACTTGCGCTCAATGAGACGCTTGTACTTTCAGACAAGCTTTCTGATTCAGAATCAGAATCTTTTGCCGATTCACTGAATTCCTCTGACTCGGATTCACTTACAGAAATTGATTCTTGTGTGGAAACACTCATGGATGTGCTTGTCGATTCACTTGCGCTCAATGATGCACTTGTTGATTCACTCGCACTCACTGATGCGCTCGTTGATTCGCTCGCACTCACTGACGCAGACGTTGACTCACTTGCACTCACTGATGCACTTGTTGATTCGCTGGCACTCACTGACGCAGACGTTGATCCACTTGCACTTACTGACGCAGACGTTGATCCACTTGCACTTACTGACGCAGACGTTGATCCACTTGCACTTACTGACGCACTTGCTGATTCGCTGGCACTTACCGATGCACTCGTTGATTCGCTCGCGCTCACTGACGCGCTTGCTGATTCACTCGCACTTACTGACGTACTTGCTGATTCGCTCGCACTCACTGATTCGCTCGTGCTCAAGGAGGCGCTTGTCGATTCACTCGCACTTACTGAAGTGCTTGTTGATTCACTTGCGCTTACTGACGTGCTTGCTGATTCACTTGCGCTCACTGACGCACTTGTCGATTCACTTGCACTCAATGACGCACTTACTGAGGCACTTGTTGATGCGCTGGCGCTCAATGACGCAGATGCTGATTCACTTGCACTCACTGATGCACTTGTTGATTCACTTGCGCTCACTGACGCACTTGTCGATTCACTTGCACTCAATGACGCACTTACTGAGGCACTTGTTGATGCGCTGGCACTTACTGACGTGCTTGTTGATTCGCTGGCGCTCAATGACGCACTCATTGATTCACTCGCACTCACTGATGCGCTTGTTGATCCACTTGCACTCAATGACGCACTTACTGAGGCAGACGCTGATTCACTTGCACTTACCGATGCGCTTGTTGATTCACTTGCGCTCACTGATGCGCTCGTTGATTCGCTTGCACTTACTGACGCAGACGCTGACTCACTTGCGCTCAATGACGCTGACGTTGATTCGCTCGCACTTACTGATGCGCTCGTTGATTCGCTCGCACTCACTGACGCACTTGTTGATTCACTTGCACTCACTGACGCTGACGTTGATTCGCTCGCACTTACTGATGCGCTTGTTGATTCACTTGCGCTCAATGACGCTGACGTTGATTCACTCGTACTTACTGAGGCAGAGGTTGATTCGCTGGCGCTTACTGACTCACTTGCTGATTCGCTCGCGCTTACTGATGCGCTTGCTGATTCACTCGCACTCACTGATGCACTCGTTGATTCACTTGCGCTTACTGATGCACTCGTTGATTCACTTGCGCTTACTGATGCACTCGTTGATTCACTTGCGCTTACTGAGGCAGACACTGATTCGCTCGCACTCACTGATGCGCTTGTTGATTCACTTGCACTTACTGACGCTGACGTTGATTCGCTCGCACTTACTGACGCACTTGCTGATTCACTTGCGCTCACTGACGCACTTGTTGATTTGCTTGCACTCAATGAGGCAGACGTTGACTCACTTACACTCAATGACGCACTTGCTGATTCGCTGGCACTCACTGACGCTGACGTTGATTCACTCGCACTTGCTGATGCAGACGCTGATTCACTTGCACTTACCGATGCGCTTGTTGATTCGCTCGCACTCACTGACGCACTCGTTGATTCACTTGCGCTTACTGATGCACTCGTTGATTCACTTGCACTTACCGATGCACTTGTTGATTCGCTGGCGCTCACTGACGCAGAGGCTGATTCACTTGCACTCACTGATGCGCTTGTTGATTCGCTCGCGCTCACTGATACGCTCGTTGATTCGCTTGTTGATTCGCTGGCACTCACTGATGCACTCGTTGATCCACTTGCGCTTACTGATGCACTTGCTGATTCACTTGCACTTACTGACGCACTTGTTGATCCACTTGCGCTCACTGACGCACTTGTTGATTCACTTGCACTTACCGATGCACTTGTTGATTCGCTGGCGCTCACTGACGCACTTATTGATTCACTTGTGCTTACTGATACGCTTGTTGATTCGCTCGCGCTTACTGATGCGCTCGTTGATTCACTTGCACTTACTGACGCTGACGTTGATTCACTTGCGCTCACTGACGCACTTGTTGATTCGCTCGCACTTACTGAGGCACTCGTTGATTCGCTTGCACTTAATGACGCACTTGCTGATTCACTTGCACTCACTGATGCGCTTGTTGATTCGCTCGCGCTCACTGACGCTGACGTTGATTCACTTGCACTTACTGAGGTGCTTGTTGATTCGCTCGCACTTACTGACGCTGACGTTGATTCACTTGCGCTCACTGACGCACTTGTTGATTCGCTCGCACTTACTGAAGCAGACGTTGATTCACTTGCGCTCACTGACGCACTTGTTGATTCGCTCGCACTTACTGACGCACTTGTCGATTCACTTGCACTTACTGAGGCAGATGCTGATTCACTTGCACTTACTGACGCACTTGTTGATCCACTTGCGCTCACTGACGCACTTGTTGATTCACTTGCACTTACCGATGCACTTGTTGATTCGCTGGCGCTCACTGACGCACTTGTTGATTCACTTGCACTCACTGATGCGCTTGCTGATTCGCTCGCACTTACTGAGGCAGACGTTGATTCGCTCGCGCTCACTGATGCGCTTGTTGATCCACTTGCGCTCACTGACGCACTTGTTGATTCACTCGCACTCACTGATGCGCTTGTTGATTCACTTGCACTTACTGACGCACTTGTCGATTCGCTGGCGCTTACTGATGCGCTTGTTGATTCGCTCGCGCTCACTGACGTACTTGTCGATTCACTTGCACTCACTGACGCACTTGTTGATTCACTGGCGCTTACTGACGCACTCGTTGATTCATTTGCACTTAATGACGCGCTTGTTGATTCAGAATCAGATTCTCTTACAGATTCACTGAATTCTTCTGACTCGGATTCACTTACTGATAGCGATTCTTGAGTTGATTCACTCGCACTTAACGAAGCAGATGTTGATTCGCTTGCACTTACTGACGCAGACACTGACTCACTTGCGCTCAATGACGCTGACGTTGATTCGCTCGCACTTACTGATGCGCTCGTTGATTCGCTCGAACTCACTGACGCACTTGTTGATTCACTTGCACTCACTGACGCGGAGGCTGACCCACTTGCGCTTACTGATTCACTTGCTGATTCGCTGGCACTTACTGACGCTGATGCTGATTCACTTGCGCTCACTGACGCACTTGTCGATTCACTTGCACTCACAGACGCACTTGTTGATTCACTTGCGCTTACTGACGCACTTGTTGATTCACTTGCGCTTACTGATGCGCTCGTTGATTCACTTGCACTCACTGAGGCGCTCGTTGATTCACTTGCACTCACTGAGGTACTTGTTGATTCGCTGGCGCTTACTGAGGTAGACACTGATTCGCTCGTGCTCAAGGAGGCGCTTGTTGATTCGCTCGCACTTACTGAGGCAGATGCTGATTCGCTCGCGCTCAATGATGCGCTTGCTGATTCACTCGCACTCACTGATGCACTCGTTGATTCACTTGCGCTTACTGAGGCAGACACTGATTCGCTCGCACTCACTGATGCGCTTGTTGATTCACTTGCACTTACTGACGCACTTGTTGATTCGCTCGCGCTTACTGAGGCAGATTCTGATTCACTGACGCTTACTGACGCACTTGTTGATTCACTGGCGCTTACTGAGGTAGACACTGATTCGCTCGTGCTCAAGGAGGCGCTTGTCGATTCAGAATCAGATTCTCGTACAGATTCACTGAATTCTTCTGACTCAGATTCACTTACTGATATTGATTCTTGAGTTGATTCGCTCGCACTCACTGATGCGCTCGTTGATTCACTTGCACTTACTGAAGTGCTTGTTGATTCGCTGGCGCTCACTGACGCACTCGTTGATTCGCTTGCACTTACTGAGGCAGACGTTGATTCGCTTGCACTTACTGATGCGCTTGTCGATTCACTTGCGCTTACTGATGCACTCGTTGACTCACTTACGCTCAATGATGCGCTTGCTGATTCACTCGTTGATTCACTTGCACTCAATGAGGTAGACACTGATTCGCTCGTGCTCAAGGAGGCGCTTGTCGATTCAGAATCAGATTCTCTTACAGATTCACTGAATTCTTCTGACTCAGATTCACTTACTGATATTGATTCTTGAGTTGATTCGCTCGCGCTCACTGATGCACTCGTTGATTCACTTGCACTTACCGATGCGCTTGTTGATTCGCTCGCGCTCAATGACGCAGAGGCTGATTCACTTGCACTCACTGATGCGCTTGTTGATTCGCTCGCGCTCAATGACGCAGAGGCTGATTCACTTGCACTCACTGATGCGCTTGTTGATTCGCTCGCGCTCACTGATACGCTCGTTGATTCGCTTGTTGATTCGCTGGCACTCACTGATGCACTCGTTGATCCACTTGCGCTTACTGATGCACTTGCTGATTCACTTGCACTTACTGACGCACTTGTTGATCCACTTGCGCTCACTGACGCACTTGTCGATTCACTTGCACTTACTGAGGCAGATGCTGATTCACTCGCACTCACTGATGCGCTCGTTGATTCGCTTGCACTTTGCGATTGACTTGTGCTCAAGGATCGGCTTACACTTTGCGATCGGCTTGTACTCAACGAGTTACTTACACTTTGCGATTGACTTGCACTCAAGGATCGGCTTGCACTTTGTGATCGGCTTGTACTCAACGAGTTACTTACACTTTGCGATTGACTTGTGCTCAAGGATCGGCTTGCACTTTGCGATTGGCTTGTACTCAACGAGTTACTTACACTTTGCGATTGACTTGCACTCAAGGATCGGCTTGCACTTTGTGATCGGCTTGTACTCAACGAGTTACTTGCACTTTGCGATCGGCTTGTACTCAACGAGTTACTTACACTTTGCGATTGGCTTGTGCTCAAAGACCCACTTATACTTTGCGATCGACTGATACTTGTACTTTCAGAAGCCGAGTTATATAGACCAACATCAATATTAGTCAAGTTACTGTCACTAACAGTAACATTAGCATTTCCTGAAGTATTAAAATATGAATTACCTACGACAGTATATCCTACTGGTGGTATAACGGTGATCGTATAATTACCACTTCCTCGTTCAGTAAATACATATCCACCATTTGCATCGGTCGTTGTTCGTGCTATCTCATTGCCATTACTATTCTTTAAAACAACTGTAACACCTGATTTTGCTTGTTCTTGTGCATTTCTGATCCCATTTTTATCAGTATCTTCATAAACTGTACCACTTATCGAATAAGTAACTTTTGGTACAGAAGCATCCTTGATACCACCGATGTATATACCACTAACTGCTGTCGTCGTTTCTGCCCCTGAGATATAGACCGTTTTTAAAGTATCCCCCTCTTTAGTATAACGACCACTCATGGTAGAACTACCTGAATCATACATATATCGCGCACTTGAAGAACTGGCTGGATTACCTGTAGCTGATGCACCGAACAAGCCGATCTTTAAATTCGCCAGATCAGCTACTGAACCAGTGAATGCTGTTTTAAATGTAAACGTGTGACTTCTTATTGGTTTACTAGGATTAAGTGAAACATACTCTGCTCCGCTAGAACTTGCACGGCCTTTATTAGTTCCACCATGGGCTAAGGATTCACTTCTAGTAACTTTACGGGTATTTTGCCCATCAATTTTTACATCAGTTGGTGCTCCTAAGTTAGGATCAGCATCTGTATTGATCCAAAGACCGGTATATGCTCCGTATTTTTGCCAATCTTTTGTAGTTAAGACTGAACTTGCATCATAAACTACAGTCCAAGATATCGTTTTAGTAGTTGCATCATAGACAGCAGTGACACTTTGCATAGTATCCGCAAACTGTTTGTTTCCCCCAGACCAACCTAATTTGGTTCCTAAAAAATCACTTAATGTAAATGTCGTTTTAGTTCCATTTGTTACTGAGCGAAAACTTGAACCTGTGATCCCAAGCTCAGCAAAACCCATTCCGTCCCATTCAGGACGTGGCAAGATCGAAGTCATGCGATAGTTTTTAGTTCCATCAGTAGCTGTCGTTACTTCATATAGCCAACCATCTGACCCCACTTCGTATGTTTTTTCAGCTGTATTCGAAATCTCGGTACTATTCAGTGATAGGCTATTATTTTCAATTAAACTTTCAGATTCACTGGTGGAAGTTGATTTGTTTTCATTTGAAATACTTTGCGCATTACTTTCGCTTACATTAGAAGCTGAGGTACTTTCAGATCCAGAACTCAAGATTTCTTTTGTCTCACTGCTTGATGTTGTACTTTCAGAAGTTTCACTATTCATATTTTCTGAAAGTGACATTGAAGAGCTTAGACTAGTAGAAGTAGAAGCTGACATTGAAAGTGACTCTGAAGTCGAAACTTCTTCTGAGACCGAAGCTGAGTTTGAAACACTAGTCGTATCAGAAGAACTTGTACTTTCAAGTGTCACTGTTTCAGCATTAGCGAGTATATCGGCTTGATCTGTTTGCAACTCAAGTGCTTTTTCGACTTGATCAGCTGATACTACGCCTTGAGTAACAAAAACGCCACCAGCCAGTGTCCCAACTGTAACAGCTCCCTTGATCAACTTTTCGGTTTTAGAATCTAATAGACTGTCATCTTCAACATCATTTTTTTGGAAGAGCTCTTGGTCAACAACCACATTTTTATCTGCGATCCCTTTAAATATCTTTGTTAAACCGATATTTGATATGAGGGAACTGACCCATTGCTTCCCTGACTTGTACATTTTGACCCGTGTTTTACGGTCAGTTTCAATATAATTATTCTTATATTTCCTTTCTTTCATATACATTCTCCCAATTTTTAGCAAAAACTTATTTCTATCATTGCATTCTCAGTTTCATTCTATAAAAATTTAGGTTTAATTTTATTGTACAAATCAATAAATATTTGAATAAAAAGTTAAATGTTTATTATTTTAAGTTGTATAATTGAGTATTTTTTGAACAAATATACGTATTGCAATTAAAAAACAAGAATTAGATAAAGTGCATTTATTTTTATTAATATATAATAATTTAAATATATAAATTTTCGCTAACTCACGCTTCTACATTTCACCGCTACTTTCCTATAAAAGACTTGCTCTTCTTAACAAATATCCTTATCTTTATATATAGGTAATTATGAACAGTCTGGTCACAGAAAGTTAAAATGTAAGAGACCATTATGACAATCATTTCATCACGAAAGGAAAAGCTATATTTCTCTCTCAAACACGCGCTGTTTGCTTACATTCTATATAGCAGGCTTAATATGAAATTTATCGCTATCGTTGGAACTAATGCTACAAAATCTTATAACCGTAAATTACTACAATTCATGAGCTCACACTTTGCTAACCAAGCACAGATCGAAGTAACAGAGATCAAAGATATCCCGCTTTTTTGTGAAGACTATGAACAAACGCCCCAAAATGTTTTAGACCTTGCCCAAAAGATCGAAGGCGCAGATGGGGTGATCTTTGGGACCCCTGAATATGATCATGATATCCCGGCTGCTTTAAAATCAGTGATCGAATGGCTCTCATGGAAAGTCCATCCGCTGACTAAGCGCCCCGTTATGATCGTTGGCGCATCTTTAGGTAATCTTGGTACTGTCCAAGCGCAAGAAAGTTTACGCCGGATCTTGGATTCCCCTGGCTTAGGTTCATTTGTTTTGCCAGGTTTTCAGTTTCTACTTGGGCGAGCAGAATCTGCTTTTGATGAAAAAGGGAATTTACTTGATCCAGGTACGGTATCCTGGTTAGAACAATGCTTTAACGGTTTTATCCACTACGCAAGCGCACTTGAAAAATTACAAAGTGCTCAAAAAGCACAGATCAAAACGTCTAGCATCTCACATTCACTCGATCCGCAACTAAAAAAGCAAGAAGCCAAAAGTGCCTTCCAAGCACTTGATGAGATCGATACTACTACCGGCGCTTCTGAAACTGCCGATATGAGTTTTGAAGAAGCTAATGGGATCAATTTTGTCCTAGATGACGATATTGAATTCAAGCTCCCAGATGATCCTATCAACACTTTGGAGACTACTACTTCACCTAAAGTCGCACCCGAACCGCCTGTTTTAGTCTATACTGAAGATGCTTTGACCAGCGCTTCCCAAACCGAACCACCAAAAAAATCCGCTCCTATTCCAGCAGTCGATACCACTACAGGAGCTTCTGAAAGCTAATGAAACAACAAGCACAACGTTTTATCCACAAAACTTATCGTGGTTTGGGGACAAATATCTACTTTACGGCTTTTGGCAGTGCCAACTCAAAAGATCTTGATGATAGTTATGCTTTGTTAAAAGCATATGAATCAGCATTGACTGTCAATCAAGACCACTCAGAACTGATGGCTGTTAATCAGGCTGCTGGGATCAGACCCATTTCCGTCAGTGATGCGACTTACCAACTGACAAAACTTGCAATCCAGACTAGCCAAGAAAATTTTGGTTTTAACGCCTTGATCGGACCATTAGTCAAGTTATGGAAGATCGGTTTTGAGGGGGCTTTGCTTCCACCTAAAGAGGAGATCACTTCACGCTTGGCTTTGATCAATCCTACACAAGTTGAGTTGGATGATAACGAGTTTTCGATCTTTTTAAAGCAAGCCGGGATGCAACTTGATCTCGGAGCGATCGCTAAAGGATATATCGCCGATCGGATTCAAGATCTCTGGGAAGCTAAGGGGATCAGTAGTGGGATGATCAATTTAGGTGGTAATCTCTTATTGAAAGGACAAGCGCCGCATCATCCTGATGGTTTATGGCGTATCGGGATCCAAGACCCCTTTACTAAACGTGGAAACGCGATCTTATCAGTTAAATTTGGCCCTTGCTCTGCTGTTACTAGTGGGATCTATGAGCGCCTGTTGAAAACTAAGGGGAAAACTTATCATCACATTTTAGATCCTAAAACAGGTTATCCACATGAGAATAACTTAGCTAGTGTCACAGTCTTAACTAAAAGATCAGTTCAAGCTGAGATCGAAACGACACGCCTCTTCTTTTCTGATGGTCCTAAAAAAGACTGGCCGGTAACAGATGATATTTATGGTGCTATTTTTGTCACCAAAGATAAGAAGATCCAAGTTTGTGGCCTTTCACCAAACCAGGTATCCTTACTTGATGATACTTTTGAATTAGAATTTAAATAAAGAATATACTAGAAAACAGGCTGGATCTCAGCCTGTTTTTTAGTGTTGATAGCCAAAAAACCGAGCCACTCGCACTTGCGAGCAGCTCGGTTATGATAATACTATTTCTTTTTGCTCTTTAGAGCTTTGCGTTTAGCTTTTTCAAGTTTACGCTGGCGAGCTTTTTCAGCTCGTTTCTTTTCTTCACGTTCACGTTGGATCTTAAACGGATTGTTGATCACAAGTGTTTGAACAACTGAAAAGGCGTTTGTGATCACCCAGTACAATGAAAGGGCTGCGGGCACATTTAACGCGGTAAAGAAGATGATCAGTGGCATCCCATAAGTCATCATCGTTGTCATCATGTTTTGTTCTGGTTGAGATTTGACACTTAACCAAGAGGTTGCAAACGTAAATAACGCTGCTAAAACTGGCAAGATGAAGTATGGGTCACGCCCACCTAATTGCATCCACAAGAAATGCCCTGTCTTCAAAGTTTCTGACCGGTAGATCGCTTGATATAAGGCGATCAAGATCGGCATTTGAACTAAGATCGGTAAACATCCAGCTACTGGATTGACCCCAGCTTCGGCATAGAGCTTTTGTTGTTCTTCCCGCATCTTTTGCATGGATTCAACATCTCTATCTGGATATTTAGCTTGCAATTCCTTTAATTTTGGTTGCAATTCACTTGTTTTACGCATGCTGCGCATTTGATAGATCATCAACGGTAAGATCACGATCCGTATGATAATGGTAAAGATCACGATCCCCCAGCCATAATTATGACCAAAAATGTTGCTCAAGGCTTCGATCGCCCGAATAAAGTTCCATACGATGTAATGATCCCAGATCCCAGTACTTTGGGCATTGACCGGATCAGTACTACAGCCGCTCAAAAAGAGCATTAAACCTAAAACGCTAATAACAGCGGCTAGTCTTTTCCCTTGCTTCATTTGCATTTACCTCACTTCGCAAATTGATCATCCGACAATACTCTTGCCAAGTGCAAAACATGGATCAAATTCTTCTTTGCATCAGCTGTTGAGATCCCAGCAGCACTTGGGCGCGCGATCACGATAAAATCGCAATCTTGTTTTAGCTGCGGCTTTAATTCAGTCAAGCTCTGCCGAATCCGACGCTTGACCCAGTTACGCGCGACAGCATTCCCGATCTTTTTACCGACGGAAATTCCGACGCGAAAATGCTTTTGCTCGGGCTTTTCGATCATGTAGACCACAAACATGCGGTTCGCACATGACTTACCCTGGGTAAAGACTTCTTGGAACTCCGCTTCTTTCTTGACGCGGTATGATTTTTTCATGACCCATCTCCAAATGATTTGAAAAGTCCGCATACACTAAAAAAGACCACTGACGGTCCAGTGGCCTATGCAGACAATACTTTTCTACCTTTACGGCGTCTACGTGCTAACACATTACGACCGTTGCTTGTACTCATGCGTTTACGGAAACCGTGTACGCGTTGGCGATGGCGTTTCTTAGGTTGGTAAGTTCTTTTCACAACAAAACACCTCCTTTTATACAATGTTACTTAATATCCTACAAAAATCGTAGCTTGATGTCAAGTTCAGACTTACTTTGTAATACTACCATATCTTAGCTAAAATTCAAAGTTTTTTTTCAGTTTTCATGACAAAAAAGTACTACTTTGGCTGTGCTTTTTATGCACATTTTATCCACTTTTACATTTTTTAGCTGTTGATAAAATTTTTACATCCACAGCATAATCCCCAAAACCATCCACAAATCACAGCCTGTCAATATCGACCTGTCAATTTGTAAATAACCCTATGTGTATAACTCTCGTATCTTTTGAATATCAAGGGTTACAGCTTTTGAACTTTTCTGTGAATAACTTTTTAAAATAATTTACATATCCACACTTTTTCACAACTTGTGGATAAGTTAATTAACACCCTGTGATTTATTTTTTACTTTTTTTACCCAACCTGTGGAAAACATTTTTTTTTAATGCTACAATAGGAGCATGCAAAGTTTATCAAAAAGGAGGGATCTTAGTGCTTGATCTTGAAACTTTATGGCAGTATATCCGCGATAAATTCGAAGCTGAATTTTCGCCGATCGCATTTACCACTTGGATCGCATCGGCACGACCACTACAGCTCACCGATAATACTTTAGTCGTTGAAGTGGCCTCTAAATTGCACCAAGACTACTGGAAACAAAATATTATTCCTCAGATCACTTCACTGCTTGCAGATAATCTTTCAACTAAGATCACGATCCTAGTTAAAACGGTCGACGAGCCCAATCCTTTGGCCGAAGCTCAGACCGAACCTAAAGTCAGGTCACTTGAGCCTAAGCTAGCTGTACCTAAAAAAAGCACCCCACTAAATGACAAATACACGTTTGAATCATTTGTGGTCGGTAAAGGCAATCAGTTGGCACATGCAGCTGCACTTGCAGTCGCTGAAGAGCCTGGTGTCTTCTATAATCCGTTGTTCTTTTATGGTGGAGTAGGTCTAGGTAAGACCCACTTGATGCATGCGATCGGGCATCAGATGTTAGAAAATAATCCTAACGCCCGTGTCAAATACGTCACTAGCGAATCGTTTGCCAATGATTTCATCAATTCGATCAAATCTAAGCATCAAGAAGAGTTTCGCCAAGAATACCGCAATGTTGATCTCTTATTAGTTGATGATATCCAATTTTTCTCAGATAAAGTTGGAACGCAAGAGGAATTTTTCCACACATTCAATGCTCTCTACGACGATAAAAAGCAGATCGTTCTTTCTTCAGATCGCCTACCAAACGAGATCCCTAAGCTTCAACAACGCTTAGTCTCGCGTTTCAAATGGGGATTATCTGTTGATATCACCCCACCCGACTTGGAAACGCGGATCGCTATTTTGCGTAACAAAGCTGAAACCGAACACCTTAAAGTCCCTGATGATACTTTAAGCTATATTGCTGGTCAGATCGATTCCAATATCCGTGAATTAGAAGGAGCATTGATGCGGGTCCAAGCTTATGCTAAGCTAAATGGTCAGCCCGTTTCAACGAGCTTAGCGGCAGAAGCTTTACAAAGCTTAAATGGTGCTCCACAAGCCAAAGAGCTGTCGATCGCGATGATCCAAGAGAAAGTTGCTAAGTTTTTCCACGTTACTGTAGCTGAACTCAAAGGAAAAAAACGTGTCAAAACGATCGTCATCCCACGCCAGATCGCAATGTATCTCGCGCGTGAATTGACCGAAGCTTCTTTACCTAAGATCGGACAAGAATTTGGTGGCAAAGATCATACCACGGTCATTCATGCACATGAAAAGATCAGTGAGGCACTCAAAAGCGATGAAGAGCTCAAAAAAGAGGTCGCTAAATTGCGGGCTGAATTACACAGTTAACAACTGCCTGTGAATTAGTGTGGATAAACCCTAATAGTTATCCACAAGTTATCAACAGGTGATTTCATAGATCATCAAAGGTTTTAGGGCTTTTTCCACAGTATAAACAGCCCCTACTATTACTACTAACTTTATTAATAATATATATTTAACAAACAGGAGGAATTTTGCCTTATGAAATTTACGGTACATAGAACAGCTTTCATCCAATACCTAAATGATGTTCAACGTGCTATCTCATCTAAAGCTGCTTTAGAGATCTTGTCTGGGATCAAACTCGATCTTTCTGAAGATGGTTTAACGATGACAGGAAGTAACTCTGATATCTCGATCGAGACCGTGATCTCGATCGCTGATGAAAATGCAGCTTTAAACATTGAAAAAACTGGGAGCGTAGTTTTACCAGCTCGTTTCTTCAATGAGATCGTTAAAAAGTTACCTGAAGACAGTTTGAGTGTTGAAGTAAATGATCGTTTCCAAGCAACGATCAGATCTGGCTCAGCAGAATTTATCATCAATGGTCTCGATCCAGATGATTATCCACATTTACCAGAGATCGATTCACGTGAACAATTGACGTTACCAGGTGATGTATTAAAACAAGTGATCAATCAAACTGTGATCGCAGCTTCTAAGCAAGAAACACGCCCGATCTTGACGGGGATCCATTTAGCGATCAAAGATGGCCAACTTTTAGCTGTAGCAACCGACTCACACCGTTTGAGCCAACGAAAACTTACTTTAAATGGTGATAGTGCTCCTGATTACGACATCATTGTTCCAGGGCAATCAATGAATGAGTTAGCTAAGATGTTAGGTGATCTAAGCGAAGACATCGAGATCCAGATCTCAGAAAATCAGATCCTCTTCATCTTAGGCAATACGTCCTTTTACTCACGTTTACTTGAAGGAAACTACCCTGACACAGAACGTTTGATCCCTCAAAACTCAACCACAACGTTAGAGATCAATGCACCTGCTTTCTTACGTGCGATCGAACGTGCTTCGTTACTTTCACACGAAGGACGCAATAACGTGGTCAAATTATCGATGCAAGCTAGTGCGGCCAAAGCAACACTTTACAGCAATTCCCCTGAAGTCGGGAATGTTGAAGAAGAATTGACCTTCAACAAACTTGAAGGAAATGATCTAGACATCTCCTTTAACCCTGACTATATGAAAGATGCTTTGCGTTCCTTTGGACAAAGTGAAGTGACCTTGAACTTTACGATGCCACTGCGTCCCTTTACCTTGGTCCCAAGTGAAGCTCAAGGCGAATTCATCCAATTGATCACCCCAGTTCGAACCGTCTAAAATATTTGTGCTTTAGAGGCCAAAAGCGAGTGGTATTTGACCGCTCGCTTTTTATTTTTCTCTAAAAGGTATAAATGGAATTTAGAACGCATATATTCAATTTCTAGGCCAGTTTTATCGTCTAGGGTGTCATAACACTCAGATAGGTCAAATTAGCTCAGAACGCGTTTAATTGGTTTCCATGATTGTGTTTAGTTTTTAAAAAAGGTATAATTTAATGAGTACTAAAAGGAAAGCGAGGCATTTTTTTGAAAGAAGAAATTCACTTAAAAACACCGCATATCACCTTAGGCCAGTTGCTTAAAATTGCGGACTTAGTTTCTTCTGGCGGGCAGGCAAAGTGGTTCTTACAAGAATACGCTAATGACATTTTAGTCAATGGTGAGCCAGAAAACCGTCGTGGACGCAAGCTTTATCCTGGAGATAGTGTTGAGATCAAAGATCAAGGCAGCTATCTATTGAAAGAAAGCTAGCTAAGGCAATGTATTTAGAAGAGCTGGACCTTCGCAATTTCCGTAACTATCAAACGGTAGCGGTCAAATTTTCACCGCAGATAAATGTCTTGATCGGAAAAAACGCTCAGGGCAAGACCAACCTGTTAGAGGCGATCTATGTTTTAGCGATGGCGCGTAGTCATCGGACCAATAATGAGCGTGAGTTGATCAGCTTTAAACAAAAAGAGGCATATTTAAGTGGGCGCGTGATGCGTAAGTTAGGTAGCTTGCCGTTAGAGATCAGTTTGAGCCGTAAAGGTAAGAAGGCCAAAGTCAATCATCTCGAGCAAGCACGCTTATCTCAGTATATCGGTAATTTGAATGTGATCTTGTTTGCGCCAGAAGATCTCAGCTTAGTCAAGGGGTCACCCGCGATCAGACGCCGCTTTATCGATATGGAATTTGGTCAGATCGACCCACGCTACCTCTACAATTTGACGCGGTATCGCACGATCTTAAAGCAACGAAATAATTATCTAAAACAACTCCAGCAAAAAAAGGCGACGGATACGCTCTATTTAGAGGTCTTGTCGGAACAACTAGCGCAATTTGCTGGGGCGATCATTGTGAAACGACTAGAATTTTTAGCGGAACTTGAGCGCTATGCAAAAGAGATCCATAGTCAGATAACACAGGACAAAGAGCAGTTAGCTTTTAGTTATGAAAGTAGTTTGAAAGAACTAAGTCAGGCTACTGAAAATGAAATTACCGAAGCATTAAAAAAAGGCTTTGCAAATTTACAACAAAAAGAAATTTTTCAAGGGACGACTCTTTTAGGCCCACATCGCGATGATGTTGTATTTAAGATCAACGAACAAAATGTTCAGATCTATGGTTCGCAGGGGCAACAGCGAACGACAGCGTTATCGGTCAAATTGGCAGAGATCGAATTGATGAAAAATAAGACAGGCGAATACCCGATCTTATTGCTTGATGATGTGTTGTCTGAGCTTGATGGAAATCGGCAAACACATTTGTTGAAGACGATCCAAGGGCGCGTCCAAACCTTTTTAACGACACCTGGATTAAATGATATCACCCAACAGTTGATCAAAGAACCAAAGATTTTTCATATTGATGATGGCCAGATCTCTGAAAACTCAGAAATGGCTGAAAATCACATCGACTGGATTTCAGAAGATGAAAATAAAGTTGTTACATTTTATCCAAAGAATGAAAAATCCAAGAAAGGACAGTCTACATAGAGATGTAGCGGGTACTAAACGTGACAGAAAAAGAAACGCTTGAAGAAGTAAAGGAAGAAAAAGCAAAAGAATATGATGCCAGTCAGATCCAAGTCCTTGAAGGCTTAGAAGCCGTGCGCAAGCGTCCTGGGATGTACATTGGCTCGACTAGCTCACAAGGCCTACACCACTTAGTATGGGAGATCATCGATAACGGGATCGATGAAGCTTTAGCGGGCTTTGCTGATGAGATCAATGTGATCGTGGAAAAAGACAATAGTATCACGGTCAAAGATAATGGACGTGGGATCCCGGTCGATATCCAAGAAAAAACAGGCCGTCCAGCGTTAGAAACCGTCTTTACTGTGCTTCATGCCGGTGGGAAATTTGGCGGTGGTGGTTATAAAGTCTCCGGTGGTCTCCACGGGGTCGGGGCTTCGGTCGTTAATGCCCTTTCAACGAACTTAGATGTTCAAGTTAGACGTGAAGGAGATACAAATGTCTATGGGATGGACTTTAAACTCGGTAAAGTCGACCATGTGATGGAAGTCGTGGGGCAAAGTCGACCGCATGAACACGGGACGACAGTGCATTTCTTGCCTGATCCCGATATCTTTACGGAAACAACTGTCTATGACATCAAAGTTTTGACGACGCGGATCCGTGAGTTGGCCTTTTTGAACAAGGGCTTAAAGATCACGATCGATGATATGCGCCCAGAAGAACCGACCCATGAAGAATTCCACTATGCTGGTGGGATCAAACACTATGTGGAATTCTTAAACAAGGGCAAAGAAGTTCTTTTTGATGAACCGATCTATGTGGAAGGCCAACAAAAAGGCATTACAGTTGAAGTGGCATTACAATACACCGATGATTTCCACTCTAACTTATTGACTTTTACTAACAATATCCACACTTATGAAGGTGGGACTCATGAATCAGGATTCAAGACTGCTTTGACACGTGTTATCAACGATTATGCACGTAAATCGGGCCAGTTAAAGGAAAATGAACCTAACTTGTCTGGTGAAGACGTCCGTGAAGGCTTGACTGCAGTTGTTTCAGTCAAGCACCCTGATCCTCAGTTTGAAGGGCAAACTAAGACTAAATTGGGTAACTCCGATGCTAGAGCGGCGACAGATAAGACATTTTCCGAAACATTCAGCAAGTTCATGCTGGAAAATCCAAATGTGGCACGCCGGATCGTGGAAAAAGGGATGTTGGCTGCTAAGGCTCGTGTCGCAGCTAAACGAGCACGTGAAGTTACGCGTAAGAAAAATGGCCTTGAGATCTCTAATTTGCCAGGTAAATTAGCTGATAACACCAGCAAAGACCCTGAGATCTCAGAATTATTCATCGTCGAAGGGGACTCCGCGGGTGGTTCAGCTAAGCAAGGGCGTTCACGTTTGACCCAAGCTATCTTACCGATCCGTGGCAAGATCTTGAATGTGGAAAAAGCTACATTAGATCGGATCTTGGCCAATGAAGAGATCCGTTCATTATTCACAGCTTTAGGCACAGGCTTTGGAGATGACTTTAACGTGGATAAAGTAAATTACCACAAATTGATCATCATGACCGATGCCGATGTCGACGGAGCCCATATCAGAACCTTATTGTTGACGTTGTTTTACCGCTTTATGCGTCCAATGATCGACCGAGGCTATGTTTATATCGCACAGCCACCATTGTATCAAGTGCGCCAAGGCAAGATGATCCGTTACATCGACACAGATGAAGAATTAGAAGAAGTATTAGGTCAATTACCACCAAGTCCAAAACCAGTTATTCAACGTTACAAAGGTTTAGGTGAAATGGATGCTGAACAATTGTGGGAAACTACGATGGATCCAGAAAATCGGCGCTTATTACGGGTCGAATTATCGGATGCGATGGAAGCAAATGAAGTCTTTGAAATGTTGATGGGCGATCAAGTTGGCCCAAGACGTCAATTTATCGAAGAAAATGCAACTTTCGTGGACAATTTGGACGTTTAATGAAAGCAGGAGAATAAGTTCTGCACATAATGCACAGAATAGTGTGAATAAACTGTGTATAAGTTAAAAAGTAAGAAAAGAAGTGGAGGCACAGGACGTGGTAGAAGTACCTAACAGAATTAGCAATGTTGATTTATCCAAAGTCATGCGGACCTCATTTTTAGATTATGCGATGAGTGTTATCGTTGCGCGCGCTTTGCCTGATGTGCGTGATGGCTTGAAGCCTGTTCACCGCCGGATCTTATACGGTATGAATGAATTAGGTGTGACTCCGGATAAACCATATAAGAAATCAGCCCGGATCGTTGGGGATGTTATGGGTAAGTACCACCCGCATGGGGACTCGGCGATCTATGAATCGATGGTTCGAATGGCGCAAGATTTTAGCTACCGTTATCTCTTAGTTGATGGTCACGGTAACTTTGGTTCGGTCGATGGTGACGGGGCCGCTGCGATGCGTTATACCGAAGCTAGGATGTCTAAGATCACGTTGGAGATGTTGCGTGATATCAACAAAGACACGATCGATTTTCAGCCAAACTATGATGGGACCGAACGTGAACCTGAAGTTTTACCCGCTCGTTTCCCTAACCTATTAGTCAACGGGGCGACCGGGATCGCAGTTGGGATGACAACAAATATTCCACCCCATAACTTGGCTGAAGTTATTTCAGCTTTGCATGTGTTGATGGAAAATCCCGATGCAACGACTGCCGACTTGATGGAAGCTTTACCAGGGCCTGATTTCCCGACTGGTGGGATCGTGATGGGCAAATCTGGGATCAGAAAAGCTTATGAGACTGGGAAAGGCTCAGTTACTTTACGGGCTAAAGTTGAGATCGAAGAATTAAAAAATGGCCGTGAACAGATCATTGTGCATGAGTTACCATACATGGTCAATAAGGCTAAATTGATCGAGCGGATCGCTGAATTAGCTCGCGATAAAAAGATCGAAGGGATCACCGATATCAAGGACGAATCTGACCGTGAAGGGATGCGCATCACGATCGATGTGCGCCGAGATGTCAGTGCTTCGGTCGTATTGAACAATCTATACAAATTGACCTTGATGCAAACGGCATTCAACTTCAACATGTTGGCGATCGTTAATGGGACGCCACGGGTCTTGAGTCTAAAGCAGATCTTGACCTATTACTTGAAACATCAAGAAGAAGTCATTCGGCGGCGAACACAATTTGACTTGAAAAAAGCGCAAGCACGAGCCCATATCTTAGAAGGTCTCCGGATCGCCTTAGACCATATCGATGCGATCATCAACATCATCCGTAATTCAAAGAGCGGTGATATCGCTAAAGATCGCTTGATGAATGAATATCATTTGAGTGATAAACAAGCCCAAGCGATCTTGGATATGCGTTTAGTTCGTTTGACTGGTCTGGAACGTGAAAAAGTTGAAGCTGAATATCAAAAGACGATGGAAGCGATCGCCGATTACAAAGATATTTTAGCGCACGAAGAACGGATCTATCAGATCATTTATCAAGAATTATTGGAGATCCAAGAGCGCTTTGGCGATGAGCGCCGGACTGAACTTATGGTCGGCGAAGTCTTGAGCATTGAAGATGAAGACTTGATCGAAGAAGAAAATGTCGTGATCACTTTGACGCATAACGGCTATATCAAGCGTTTGCCAACAAGTGATTTTAAAGCACAACGGCGCGGTGGTCGTGGCGTTCAAGGTATGGGCGTGCATGATGATGATTTCATTGAGCACTTGATCACGACTTCGACCCACGATGAATTGTTGTTCTTCACAAATGTGGGTAAAGTTTATCGCATGAAGGGCTATGAAGTCCCAGAATATGGTCGTGCTGCTAAGGGGATCCCTGTGATCAACTTGCTTGACCTTGATAAAGAAGAAAAGATCCAAACAGTGATCAACGTTGAAGCTGCGAAGCGTGATGATTCGCACTTCTTATTCTTCACTACGGTCAAAGGTACGGTCAAACGGACTTCCGTGACTGAATTTGGCAATATCAGAAAGAATGGGTTAAAGGCGATCTCGTTACACGATGGCGATGAATTGATCCACGTTTCGATCACAGATGGTGAGCAAAATATCATCATTGCAACGCATGGTGGTTACGCAGTCAGCTTTGCTGAAACAGCTGTCCGCCCAATGGGACGCTCGGCAGCTGGGGTCCGCGGTATCCGCTTGCGTGATGAAGATCATGTCATCGGAGCTTCGATCTTGCGTCCGGACAGTAAAGTCTTTGTCATCTCTGAAAAAGGCTTTGGTAAGCAGACACCAGCTAGCGAATATCCGATCAAAGGCCGTGGTGGTAAAGGTATCAAGACCACAAATATCACTGCTAAAAACGGTAATCTCGCTGGTATGACAACAGTCAATGGGGATGAAGACATCATGGTCATCACTGATAAGGGTGTCATGATCCGCTTTAACCTCGCTAATGTTTCCCAAACTGGTCGGGCTACACTTGGGGTCAAGTTGATCAACTTAGATGATGATGCTACGGTTTCAACAATGGCTAAAGTCGAAGCTGAACCCGTCGAAGAAGAAGAAACGACTGAAGAATAAAACTGTGGATAATTAAAATTTATTCTAAAAATAATTTATCCACAAAAAAATCCACGGTACTCTTAAGAGTGCTGTGGATTTTTTGTCTATAGCTAATTATTTACGGACAACACTGATCCGTTCTTGGATATGGTCACCATTTTGGATCTCATCTGCCATGGCAAGCGCATAATCAGCATAACTGATGATGCTTTCACCACGATCGTTAAGGGTCAATTCTTCACCAGCGAGGATGTATTCACCCGTACGTTTTCCGTCAACTTGGAGATCAACCGCTGGACTGATGAAAGTCCAAGCCACATCATCATGTTTGCGTAATTCGGTTAAGGCATCAGTTTGAGCTTTGGCTAAAGCGTAAAAGTCAGCTGGAAAATCTGCAGTATCGACTAACTGAGTCTTGTGTTCTGGATCAACATAGAGGCTACCGGCACCACCAACGATGACAAAACGCTTATCTGTCTTGCCCAAAAGCGAGGTTAGGTGTTTGATAACATCAACGTAAAGATGAAATGTCTCTGGTCTCCAAGTTCCAAACGCAGAAACAACGATCTCAAATTCAGCAAGATCGGCTTTAGTGAGATCAAACAGATCTTTTTTAATGTATGTTTGTGCCCCCGTTGTATTTTCATCTCTGCGCCCAAAACCAGTAACATCATAGCCACGAGCAACTAATTCCTTGATAACGTGGCCAGCGATCCGACCATCAGCACTAATTACAGCAACTTTTGTCATAATAAATTCCTCCATCAAGTTGTAACTTTTGTTATTACATCGGTTTGATGATCTTAGTCTATCCTCTTTTTAATGTAATGTCAATAGTTACAATTAGAAAATATTTTATTTTTTTGTGTTTACCTATAATTAGCGGAAATAAATTTTTTGGGAAAAAAGAAAAAAATTTCACCAGCAATTGCGTATTTATAAAGTGTAGCCGTAGTTAAAAAACCCTTGCAAAATAGTTTTAATAATGTTATAATTCTATTTCGTGAGTATCTAAACAAAATTAGCTTTAGATTCTCCTTGTTCTTACTTTAGATAAAGAACCAATAGTCCATAAGGAGGTGCAAACAGTCATGACAAATTATGAAATTACTTACATCATCAACCCATCACTTGACGAAGCAGCTAAGAATGAATTAGTTGAACGTTTCGACAACATCTTGAAAAATGATGGTGCTGAGATCGTAGAATCAAAAGACTGGTCTAAGCGTCGTTTTGCTTACGAAATTGGTGGTTTCACAGAAGGTGTCTACCACATCGTAAACATCAAAGCTGAAAACGCAGACGCTATCAACGAATTTGACCGTCTTTCCAAGATCAATGATGGTATCTTACGCCACATGATCGTTAAACGTGAAGACTAAGATAGACTATAAATAAAGTAAAGGAGGAAATGAACTTTGATCAATTCAGTTGTTCTAGTAGGTCGCTTGACCCGAGATCCTGAACTGCGCTACACGCCTTCAGGGGCAGCCGTGGCAAGCTTTACTGTCGCGATCGACCGTCGTTTCACTAACCAACAAGGTCAACGTGAAGCTGATTTCATCAATTGTGTAATGTGGCGTAAAGCAGCTGAAAACTTTGCTAATTTTACCCACAAAGGTTCCTTAGTAGGGATCGAAGGCCGGATCCAAACCCGTTCTTATGAAAATCAGCAAGGTCAACGTGTTTATGTTACTGAAGTTTTAGCTGAGAATTTCTCACTTTTGGAATCCAAGGCTGAATCAGAAAGGTATCGTGCCCAACACGGCAGCAGTAACGCTAATGTGCAAGGTTCAGCTCCTTCAAATGATATGCAGTCATCTAATCCATTTGGGACTCCAGCAAATAATCAGACAAATGATGCTTTTGGTGGTAGTGGTTTTGATACCACTTCAAACAATAGTAACAATGCGGCTGATCCATTTGCCGGTGGGCAACAGATCGATATCTCAGATGATGACTTACCATTCTAAAATTGACAGGAGGGAAATCTAATGCCACAACAAAGAAGAGGCGGACGTCGCCGTCGTAAAGTTGACTTCATCGCTGCTAACCACATCGAATACATCGACTACAAGGATACAGATCTTCTTAAGCGTTTCATCTCAGAACGCGGTAAGATCTTGCCACGTCGTGTAACAGGTACTAGCGCAAAGAACCAACGTAAACTTACAGTTGCGATCAAACGTGCACGTATCATGGGCTTATTGCCATTCGTTGCCGAAGATTAATCAAAAAACGTCTCATTGCGAGGCGTTTTTTTGTTGGGGAAGATTTTTTTGAAAAAAGTTTTTAAAAATTTCGTTTTTTAAAGGCGAACTATTATATTCTTTGGTTGGCTATTATACGATTTAGTGGTTGAAGAGTGAAAGAATATAGTGTTAAAGCCTAGATTTGTAAAGATGTAACGCTGTATGTGGATAAAGTTGTGGAAAACTTTAATGTAATAACCGAACTTTATCTATTATGAAAAAAATATAATTTAAATTCTTAAGAAAAAATCAATAAAAAAGTTAGCCATTTTGGGTCATTTAGGTGTATTATAGATATGTAGATTGATGATGAATCAATCTTCTCCCCTTTTTATGTAGTAAGTGATAACTATCTTAGATTTACTTTAGGATAGTATTTCCCCAATAACATAACCTTTTTCTCCGTGATTTTCCCCGATCACGGAGTTTTTTTATATTCATAAAAACATAGAACTATACGCCAAGGTGTTTGCAAACAATGAACGCGGGAGCCACCACGATGTAACAACATCATGGCCGCTCCCGCGTTGCGGTTATACTCAGCGATGACTAGTGAAACTAGTTTATCTCGAAAGTCTTAGCAAACTCAGTACCATTTGAAAGTACCGTAAAGTTTCTAAAGTCGATCGTGGTCGATGCATCGAGTTTAGAAGCTAGACGCATTGGATCGTCAATTTGGATATTTTGGGTGGTAAGCCAAGATATCACTTGAGGGATCGCTTGTGTTTCGCTATTTAGTAACTGGATCTGGCGGTCGTCAGTTAACTCGAGTATTAGAGAAAAGATGAAGCGTTCAGTCAGTTTGGGTAACGGTCGGAGCGTGATCTTAGCCAGATACATTCCCAGGCAAGCCCGAATGGTCTGGTCGGGTGACAGGGTGAGCATTAAATTGTCGTGGTCATCGAAGAGCTTGAGATGTGTTGTTTCAAACTGTGTTTTCGCAAAAGCAAGTGAATTTTTGCGAAATAAAATTGCAAGTGGCAGTTGGCGATTGGTTCCGTAAAAGGGCTGGCCATTAAATTCAAGTGTAGTGAAAATTGGTGCGGTATACAAATTAGTAGCTAAATCGGTAAAAACGATTTTTTTCATATTTGCCCCATTTCTATGGATCAACTAACATAATTTATAAACGTCATCTTCTACCCACTAGCTCCATTCTAATGATAAGTGATATTGCCTAAGTGAGACAAGCGCTCTTTATAGAAGAAATGTGGTATTATGGAATAAAATAGCAATGAGGGTGAAAAAATGGTCAAAGGTTTGGTTTTAAGTGCAATAATTTTTGTTATAGGGGCGTTTGAACTTTATGCAACATATCGCTATTATCACAAATTAGTCGTGGCAGATCGCAAAAATATGCTTTCTAGTAGTCGTTTGTGGTTAGGTATCATCAGTGGGGGCTTGTTATGCGCACTCGGGATCTTTTCAGCTTTAGGTGTATTACAAGGTGCATAGCTTGAGAAAATAGAGACTGTTATATAGGTAAAAAGACATCTTCGAATGGCACTGGGGTCCGTCAAGTATACAGTTTAAATAGACGCAGTTTGTAAAATTAAGTTAGAAAAATAAAAAGCCATTTGTGAAGTGAACCCCCTAAGTTGGACAAAGGAATCTAACTTAGGGGGTTTTACTATGACTAAATTTTCTTTTGAGGATAAGTTGCGGGCTGTAAATATGTATCTAAGAGGCTATGGAA
>Ga0183011_10394_pt1 | contig 26179 bp, 28 predicted proteins | sample NAcewD2O_March_FD_122322 | JGI IMG/M metagenome (GOLD analysis project Ga0183011, IMG submission 122322) | Mouse cecal microbial communities from Vienna, Austria - N-Acetylneuraminic amended D2O_March | ecosystem: Host-associated > Mammals > Digestive system > Large intestine > Cecum | place... | reverse complement strand
AATACCAGCAGAAACAGGGTTTCAATAGTGGGTGCGGAAAAAGTTTTAAAATAAATATAAAAATAACGGTACAGTCTACCAATTAGATTATTTTCGTTGTATAATAAGTCTGACGTACAAGATCACTCTCTTTCGTATAGTTTGATGTGCAAACTTATTATACATGAGAAAGTGTCTTGTGCGTTATTTTATTTTTCAAAAAGTTGTAAAGTGGTGTATTGTATAAGGAGCATATTTTATGGGAAGAAGAAAAAAGCGGGATGAATGGGATGCAGCAGACAAATTAAAAGCAGTCAAAGAATATCTGGCGGGCCACGATTCCTTTGTGAAACTCGGTCGAAAATATCAGCTCAACGAATCCTCGATCCGTAAATGGGTGGCCAAATATAAAACATTTGGCGAAAACGCATTTATGATCCGTTCGGCAAACTTAAACTATTCTGCTGCGTTTAGAGAAGAGGTTGTTAAGGCCTATTTACATGGCGAAGGATCTTATAAGGATATTGCCATCAAATATAAAATTCAAGCGGCTGCTACTGTTTTACAATGGGTTAAGAGGTATAATAACCATGAGGAACTAAAGGATTCCAGACCGGAAGGAGTGTATCACATGGTTAAAAACAACCCGGCAAGAAAAACAGCGCTGGAAGAAAGACTTTCCATCATAGAGTATTGTATCGAACATGATGACAATTATTCCCTCACTGCAGGGCAATACAGCTGTTCCTATGCCCAGGTGCGTTCCCGGGTTCTGAAGTACCGTGCCGAAGGCATTGAGGGGCTCTATGACAGACGGGGAAGGAAGAAAGCAGAAGGAGAACTGACGGAACTGGAAAGACTGCAGGCAGAGAACAGGATGCTGAAAGCCAAAGCCGGAAAGCAGCAAATGGAGATTGATTTATTAAAAAAACTCGGGGAAATAGAGGTGAGGTGACGCTGAGAGCCACACGGAATCAAGCCGTATACACAGCCATTCAGGATCTCCTGCAGGAACACCCGGATTATCCAATCCGCATTCTCTGTGAATTAGGGGGCATAAGCAGAAGTGCCTATTATAAATGGTGCAGCCACGTCCATACGGAAAAGGAAGACTTTAATGAAATGCCTGCGAAGAAAATCGAACAGCTGCATGGAGAACATCCTGATATGGGATACCGCCGGATTCGGGATACCCCTGCCCATGATCAGGGAATTCAGGCAAATGACAAGAGAATTCTGCGTATTTGCCGCAAAAAGAAGATACAGTCCATCATCAAGCACAGGTATAACTGCTGTACCAGGCCGGCGGTGGATCCTGCATACACAGCGGAAAATATATTAAACCGGGATTTCACCGCAGAGCACTTAAATGAGAAGTGGGCAACCGATGTGACAGAGTTTAAATATGGAACAGGTACAGAGGAGAGAGCCGGGAAAGTGTATTTAAGTGTGATACTGGATTTGTGCGACCATAAGCCGGTGTCCTATGCGCTGAGCGAGCGCAATGACAACCCGCTTGTATATGATACTTTTGATGCAGCTCTGGCTGCGAATCCGGGAGCACAGCCGATTTTTCACAGTGACAGGGGGTATCAATATACGTCAAAAGTATTTCGTCAAAAGATATTGGAGGCCGGAATGACCCAGAGTATGTCCGCGGGCTGCCCACTGTACTGATAACGGGCCGATGGAAGGTTTCTGGGGAATCATGAAAAGAGAGATGTATTATGGAAAGAAATACAAAACAAAAGATGATCTGTTGAAAGCCATTGAAGAATACATAGATTACTATACAAACAGACGTGTCCAGAGAAAACTGGATTTACTTACGCCGATGGAATACCACGAACGATTAAAGTCAGCAGCATAAAAACTGCCTGGCAGAAACACCAGGCAGAAAAAATTAAAATATTTTCATTGTCTACTTGACGGGTAGCACACCATTTTCTTACGTTTTCGCGTATTTCACTTTTTAAATTTAAAATGTGTAACACTAATACTGACAGACCAGTTATCATTCCACATCATTCCCATTCCCCATTCTGTATTCCAGACCTTCCAATCATCCCATCAAAACAAAAAATGCCTGGCGGCACGGGCGTATAAGTGATTATAAAAACAAAAATAAGCTGTCTGCATGTATTTTTTATATTAATTAATACATCAGGGAAAGGAAAAAATATATGAATAAAGTTCTTTTGATTGGAAGATTAACCAGAGATCCAGAAATACGCTACACCCAGCAAAACAACACAGCCATAGCACGTTACACCCTTGCTGTAGACCGCATGGTTAAAAACTCCGAACAGTCAGCCGACTTCATTCGTTGCGTATGCTTTGGGAAAACCGCTGAATTTGCCGAGAAATACTTTCGCAACGGCATAAAGATTGCCATCACAGGACGTATCCAGACTGGCAGCTACACGGATCGCGAGGGACAGACAGTATATACGACCGACATTGTAGTGGAAAATCAGGAGTTTTGCGAAAGCAGATCTGCATCATCCGCCGCACCATCCGCACAGCCGTATCCTTCTCATGCTGACCAGTTCGTGAACATCCCGGACGGCATTGACGAAGAACTTCCATTTAATTAAAACTAATAATAAAAAAGAGTCCACTGTCTGTAGGATAGCGGGCTCTTTTTTTATAATTACACATATACGAAAAGGAGACACTTTTTATGGACGAAATCAATAAACAGACCCCGGAAACGCTGTACAGCGAACTAAAAAAGACTGTCATCGGCCAGGACCAGTATCTGAAAGACATCTGTACCGCAGCATGGATGCATAATCTGCGTTACCAGCATTTTATCTACACAGGCGAAACAATAGACAGACCAAAACAAAACATACTATGCCTCGGCCCGTCTGGAACCGGAAAGACCCTTGCTGTACAGACAATCGGAAAGCTGCTTGACCTGCCTGTGTTAATTGAAGACGCATCCGCACTGACAGGGGCCGGCTGGAAAGGCTGCTCGGTATCCGAGATTATCGCACATGCCATAGCTGCATCAAAAGACGATGCAGAAGCAGCATTCTCAATTATCTGTCTGGATGAAATAGATAAAGTCTTTAAATCCCAGGTAACAGAGTCAAGTTTCATGCCGATTAACAATCTCCTGACATTCCTGTGCGGCGGGATAATAACACATACTGACCACAGACAAAGTGTATCCCTTGACACATCTTACATGTTGGTCATATGCTTAGGCGCGTTTGAAGGGCTTGATAACATTGTACACAAACGTCTTTATGGAGCAAAAAGTATCGGATTTTCTGCTGCAGGCCATGAGCAGCCATCAGAAAAAGACCTGCTTGACTGCGTAACAGAAGCAGACCTGCATGAGTACGGCATCCCGACAGAATTTCTTGGCCGCATATCCTTAATCACCCGTACAAAGCCGTTTACAGGAGCTGATTACCGTAAAATCCTGAGAGAATCCAAAGCATCCCCGGTCAGCCAGTATAACAGTTTATTAAACCCTATAGGCGTGCATGTTGGCATATCAGACGCAGCCATTGACTATGCAGTACAGCAGGTGCAGCAGTCAGGCACAGGAGCCAGGCAGCTTGCCGCAGCAGTTACAGCCGCACTCCATCCGGCTGTTTATAAACTCGGCAGCGATGAAAGCATAGACAGCATAACGCTTGATGCGGAAAACAGCAGCTTAACCGTTAAATATACATATAACGGTCGTCCAGAAAGACAGTGGCGCGGCCAGGGAGACGTTTACCGGCTGGGCGATATAGAACGCGATATCCTGTATTCCGTCCCGTTTGAATGTAACAGCAGCCGCGGTAACATCCTGATGTATTCAGAGCAGATTACAAAACCGGCCCGCAGTAAATTAACCGGCCTGCCGGAAAATAAAGAAGCTGTTGCGTGTGTCATTGCAGCAGCCATCTGCTCACAGCTTCTCGATCCGGATAATGACACCCACACCATGCTGACATTATATAAAAAAATAGATGTGCTGTCACAGTATGCCATTCCGGACAAACATTATCCTCTGGCACAAATGTACAACGAATATCTGCACAAAGCAGTCGGATACTCTGCCGACTTTGGAGATTCCAAAAGGCTTGCAAAGTATATGCTGCTTGGTTACTGCAAGGCTTATCTTGCATATTTTGAAAAACAGGACGAATAGAAAAACCGCCCTGGCGGGCGCGGGTGACTTCATGAACCCGGCCCGATCCGGAGCGGGCGAACATACAGCGGTACATACCCATCTGCTGGTGGACGTGTACCGCCCGCTTTTGTTATACTTGACACCAGAAAGGAGATCACTATGGCAGATAAAAGATATATAACTTTTAACGATATTAAGCTGCAACAGCCGCTGTCCTCAGTAAAGAATACACATAAACAAAACGATACCCTGATTATCCCTGAAAACTTCTTAACCACACTGGAGCGTTTCTTCGATGCAGAAGGAATCGAATACACTACAATCGAAAACCCGGCATTATATCCAAAAGACAAGATCCATGCAGGATTAGACCGTTTCACGCAGCTTGACCACGTATTTGCACTGGAAGAACCTGTCCTGTTTATCAGCCCGTTTGATGCCGACGCACTGTTTGACTGGGCAAAGCAGCTCTATGGTAAAAGCATGGACCCAAGCTACCGGCAGTATCTGGATGACCAGAGAGCCGAGTCAGAAGAATACTATTACAAATACGAAGCCGAATAAAAAATGATGTGCCGGATTATCAGCTTTCCGGTACATCTTCTTTTTTCATAATCCTTGAAAACGCCTTACGGCAACGGGTGCATATCTGATTATATGACAAAACACAAAAAGGAGGATCAGATATGCCAACTATTAATACAATTAGTGATTTTGCTGCCGCCGTACAGACTGCACTTACTGCAGCATTCCCGGAATGCCGGATCGAATCTGTCAATGTAACAAAAAACAACAATGTCCACCTTACAGGTCTTGCTATTCATCCGCATAATAAGAAAGTCGCACCTGCGATCTACATGGAGCCGTATTTCTCTGCGCTCCAGTCCGGACAGCCGCTTGAAACAGTTGTCAGCCAGATCATCAGCACATGTACGGCTGCGTTATCCTGCTCTGAAATCGGCATCGACGCAGAAGCAGTTACCGATTTTACACAGGTCAGGGACAAGATCTGTTACAAGCTGATAAGCAAAAATAAAAACAGCGAACTTCTGTCTGCAGCACCTCACCGGGATTACAATGACCTGGCTGTAGCCTATTATATCCGCCTTGCCCTAACGGATAACGGGCTTGCAACGCTGAATGTCACGGAAACACTGGCTAAGATCTGGGGTGTGGACGAAGAAACACTGTACCGCCTGGCACACAAAAATACGCCTGTTCTCAGCCGCGGCTGTATAGTGCCTGCAGCAGACATTTTAGGCAGTCCATTCAGTGCATCATGTAATGATACACATGAATCAAACACATACGACGGCTTCGATTTTACAAGTGCAGCAGAAGACGGATTGCCGATGTATGTGGCAACAAACACTAATAAGACATACGGTGCAGGAATCCTTTTATACGACGGTCTTCTGGATTCTGTAGCGGCAAACCTCGGCAGCTTTTACGTACTTCCGTCTTCTGTCCATGAACTTATTATCGTTCCGGAAAAATTCGGGGATCTGTCTGAACTGAAACAGATGGTTAAAGAAATTAATGCTGCAGAAGTTCCAGAGGAAGAAATCTTATCTGACAACTGTTACTGCTATGATGCGGGCACTCACGAACTTAAAATTGCCGTGTAATTACAATATCAAACCATGAATGTACCGAGGAAAATCCGGCACATCCATGGTTACTATTCACGGCCTGGGGAGGGGCCGCTCATAGCAACAATTCGGGGCGATATTGAAAGTTTGCTTCGCAAAATCGCCCCTCACACCTGAATCATATTCTTACGGAATGCGCAGTTTATGCGCATTCCTGACCCGTGAATAGTAACGGGAATTGGGTCTCCCGGAAGTCCGCCCCGGTTCTAGGAGACCTAATTCCCGGCTGGCTTTTGCAGGCCTTCCATGATCAAACAAATCTGCCTGAACTTTTTAGCAGCTGAAAACATTGTGTTTTGCCAGCATATGCGAACATGATTCAGTTGTGAGGGGCGATTTTGCGCAGTCAGGCAGTGCGGTAAAAGAATGTTCCGCAAGCTGCCATGATTTAGACGGAGAATGGCGTCAGTATCTTTTGAATATTTCGCAGATAAGCGGAGAGCCGCCATTATTTTTAACGGCGGATATATCGATCAAACCGGCAGTCTGGACTCAAAATATGTATTTAGCGATATTACGCTGTATGGACCCGGACGGTATGCGAAAGCTTTCGTGTTCCATTCGACTGGAATCAGAGTATCGTAAAACCTCCAAACTGAGCAGGTTTGGAGGTTTTACAAAAATTTTTGGATATTCCCGCACCTGAATATAAGGAATAACATGAAAAATGGTTGATTAGCAGCGGAGATAATGTATTACTTTGGATTATTATTTAATACGTTTCTGGCAGATTTATGTAGTTCTTTTATAAATAAGTAGAGATAATCGATGGATAAATCTCTTTTGCCCCGATACATTTTATAATACCAGGGATTCATAATAGTAGACCTGAGGACAAAAAGGCCTTCGTGTTCGTAACTGCCCGGCCTGACATGAATCGTTTCCAAAGCAGATTTAATAGATTCATAGCTGTATTGGGAGGGCTTTAATGTTGTTCTTGATACAAAAAATTGCTGCAGGTATGGCGGCACTTTTTGCTTATTTGGAGTATTTTTTATTGTAAAATCTTCATATATAGCTTGATTTATTCTGTTCAGTTCGTCAAGTCCGCATGGATCGTCGTGCATGTTTGGAGCCTGGTTATAGCGGGAAACAGTTTTATCCTTTTTACTGCCTATATACATAGCTTCGTCATCCCATTTCATTGGAACGACTAAAAAACACACCACATTGGTATCGATATTATTATACAGAAGTACAAATTTAAAGGGATGGTCAGGCAGATATTCATGCCCTAAATCTTTTTCTGCTTTTATAAAAGTATTTTTAGCATGAGTGTTTAAATAATATGCAAACCTCTGTGCATTTAATAAAGTAGTCTTAATGATTTTTCCATGATTGTGCAGATTGAGCGGAATAGTTTTTGCAGAAAGCCAACAGGACATGGCTGCAGCTCCTGGTTTTGATCCTTCTAAAATATATGATCCAATTGCATCAATCTGGGGAATTTCTGCCTCGAATTTGCCGCTGACATCTGAAATATACTGGGCTTCCTGTGCTACAAGCTGGGTCACTTTTTTATTTTTAAAAGCGATAACACCTGCCGGATATGGAACATAGCCAAGTTTATGAGGGTCAACAGTAATGGAATCGGCGTCGGGTATGGCTAAAAACGCTTTAATTACATCTGGATTGCTCCAGGAAAGCTTTTTACCTTTTTTTGTAGTAAAGTTGTACTCGACAGCGTCCATAATTTTCATATAACTATTCGTAAGCTGATCTAAATTACTCTTGTTTAAATCTGAGTTAATATTGATATTTTTATATTTATCATCTATAAATAATGTCCGTATATATCCGCCCCAGGCAGAATCAACATGCAGCCAGAAGGATTTATTTTTTTGCTGTTCTAAATTGTCCCGAAGAAACTTTACTTCATGTACTGGATCTACAGCGCCTTCTTCTGTAGTGCCGACAACACAGACAACGGCAGCTACATATTCATCATCGTCTAAATCAAAAATCATCTGTTTCAATTTTTCTGCATCTATTCTAAAATTGCTGTTGACCGGGATCTTACGAATGCATTTTTCGCCGTAGCCGAGGACACTGGCAGCTTTTTTAAAGCAATAGTGGGCTGATTCAGGTATAAAAATGACCGGTTTCAGGTTTATTTCTTTGAGGACACTGGATAATCCCTGATGTTTAATGCTGTATTTACTTTTCGGAATAAATTTGTTTATGAGTTCCAATGCTGTTGTTGTATCACATTGATTTTCCGTTTTCATAAAATGAAGCAATTTTTTGATGATGCCTAATGATTCACTTGGACGCAGCTGAAGTAATGTTTTTATATCGATATTGCTGATAGCTTCCTGTGTCTTATTTGGAATTGTTATAAAAAATTTATCAGCAATATTTCTTTTTTCACAAAATTCCTTAATTACCAGCGGCATAAACTGTGATTCTCTTGCAACCCACAGCGCTTCCAGATTTGCAAGAGTGCCGCCGGAGCAGATGTGCGCCCAGCTCGTTTCTTTGTTATAACCGAGCATTTCACACATCATTCTGCCGAATTCAATCTCAATGTCTACAGTTACAGGAGCGGCTTCATCGGTTACATTATTTGGATTATAAAGCATTCCTGCAAAATACCCGATGATAGATGGAAGTGTCTGTTCGCTTAGCATATGAGCCATGTATCGGGGCGAATGGAACGGATAATGTGCTTTTAAGCTGTTAAGCGTATTTCTCAGCCTGGTATCTAAATCGTCATACCAGTCAGAATTATAGCGAATTTCATCCTGGCCGAAGACGATAGGATCTGAAGGAAAATAATTGCGGCGCCAATATATGTAGTCTAACAGTACCTCCTGGATAAATTTATTCAGTATTTCAAAATTTTCAGCATGAGGTCCCAGGAAAAAAGCTGAAAGATGCACTCCATCATTTTCTTTTATTTTGTCAGCGCTTTCTGATGTGTTTATGTTTATATCAGATTTATTATTATCGGATTGGTCTTTATTCATAGTAGAGTTCCTCTCATCAAGAAAAAAATATAACAAGGTGTAAACTGTGTCCTGGCGTGTTTCAAAATAGCTTAAAATAGTTGACAAAGCTACTATCCGAGTGCTTTCAGAAATGCAGGATACTCATCTTCTGTTAATTGTGACAGTATCATTTCTAATTTATTTAACATGGATAGAGATTGAGTGCTCTTTTTATATTTTGTCAACTCAGTTTGACACACGCAGAATTTTTTCAGCCTCCTTTCATAAATATTTATTAAGTGTAGTGTAGTAAAAATATAGCTTGACTAATAAGTTAATCTAACTATATCATAATTTTTATTATAATGAAATACTAATTTAGAAAAAAATTGTTTTTATAGTTGTTAGTGGGTTACTATTCACGGGTCAGGAATGCGCATAAACTGCGCATTCTGTGCGAACATGATTCAGGTGTGAAGGGCGATTTTGCGCAGCAAACTTCCAATATCGCCCCGAATGGTTGCTATGAGCGGCCCCCCCCCCAGGCCGTGAATAGTAACCATCCATGTTTTTTAATCCATATCCAGAAGAAAACATATTGAATTTAAAATGCCGGGATGATATGATAAAACATAAGCAAATCCGGTATAATATTTTTCGTGTGGATGCCTGTTGATGCCAGATAACAGCCACGCACATAAAGGAGGAATGAATTTATGCCACAGGCACTGCAGAACTTAATGGACCAGTATATAGCAGAGGTCAGAAAGATATACGGGTTATGCCTGCAGAAGATTATTTTATTCGGCTCCTACGCAAGAGGGGATTACAATGCGGATTCGGACGTAGACATTATGATACTGCTGGACATTTCAGACCTGGAATTAAAGGCATACAGCCGGCAGCTATCTTATATGACGTATGATTTTAACCTGGACAATGGCATCGACATAAAGCCGATCGCTAAGAGCCAGGCACATTTTAATAAATGGAGCGAAAACTATCCGTTCTACAGCAGCATCCAGAAAGAGGGGGTTGTATTATATGGGAAATCCTAAAGAGGACACCGGCACCAGAAAAGACCTGTGCCTGTACCGTCTCCAGACGGCAGGGGAAAACCTGAACGCAGCCCGGATACTGCTTGCAGCAGGGGAGTACAAAAGCTCTAACAACCGGTCCTATTATGCCATTTTCCATGCAATCAACGCCGTCCATGCATTAAACGGGAAATCTTTCAAGCGCCATAAAGACGCAATAGGGAATTTTAACAAAGACTATGTAAAGAACGGGATATTCCCCAGGGAGATCGGTCGTAAAATCGGGCAGGCAGAAGAAATACGGCACGCAAGCGATTATGATGATTTCTATATTGCAAGCCGTGAAGAAGCGGAACAGCAGGCTGCGACAGCAGATGAATTTATCCGTATGGCAGAAGAATACTGCATGAAGAAAATGGAGAATACACCGTATTAAAAGTACCGATAAATATATCTGTTAGTCACCAGCAGAAATATAAGCACCATCCTATTAACGGGTGGTGCTGTTCTTATTACATGCATAATTAAACTTTATCTGACAGCAATTATTTTTACATATCTATAATGCAAAAAAATTAAAATACCGCTTCATCCTGCTGTGTGTCAAAAGTATATTCTGGAACAGTACGCTTCACATCTTTACACATCTGCTCTGCCCGTTCCTTCTGTGATTCCTGTAAATGCTCTAAGTACCGTCTTGCGACAAAATTTACCGGATCAGATCCGGGCGATACCTTCAGCGTAACAAAAGCAACATCAAGCACTTTTTCCACACATTCACTCATCGCCGGCATCTCCGAAACAGCCCGGATCGCTTCATCAAGCCGGCTTTCTTTCTGTCTGACTGCTTCCCGCTCCTGTAATACTGCTTTTTTCTGCTGCTCCAGATCCTGGACAGCCGTTTCACGCTTCTGCAGCTCCGCCTGCCATTCTGACAGCGTATTCTGCACGTTATAGAGCCTTTCACCTTTCTCACGCTGTTCATTATCCCTCGCATCTAAAACAGCTTTATAGGCATCCACAGCAGCCTGGCGGGCATTTAATTCCTCCTGAGCCTGCTCAATCTGGCATAACAGTTCTGCATTTTCACTCTCCTGTTTCAGTTCCTCGACTTTTTTCAATGACTTTTTCTTTGTCCCGCTCATAAATGAGCATCCAAATTCATCTCTGGTCATTGTATCAATCTCACGATTAAGTGCTTTCATATTTTTTCGCAGTGTCATCTGCTTGCAGTTCAGCTTTCCATCAATCTCCGGCACAAACATAAAATGCCCATGCACACGCGATACTGCCAGTTTTTTAGTCTCCGGCTCTCTGTATTCGTGTTCTTCGTCGTAGTGAATATCCGCATCCAGAAAATTTTCTTCTCCGTATTTTGCACGCAGCATCTCCGCAATCCGTAAAAACCATTCTCTGTAACGGTCCCGCGGAAGAGCTGCCGGAACCGGGATCTCGATGCACTGTGCCGTTACCCGGTCTTTGCGCCTGTTGGTATTTCCATGATAATCAAGATATGCAATCCGGTCATCGTATTTTTTACAGCGTTCCTCGTAACTCAGCCCTAATATATTAAAATTGTACCTGCATTTATCGAGATCAATATGTTTATTTTTCTTCTTGGCAATAACCCGCCGTTCAGGCGAAATATCATTATGTCTGAAATGTGCTTTTACCTCGGATGCGCCTTTGTATTTTCCTCCTTCAAATTTGCAGCTTGCCATATCCAACCACCCCTATTCTGCAGCCAGCTTCAAAATTTTTTATAGACATGTCCCAAAAGTCTTGCAGAAGTCTTAGCAAAGTCTTGCCAAAGTCTTACATCAAAACTATATCTACAATTATATGCTATCATGGCGGAACAGACTTGTCAAGGTCTTGCATTTAAGACTTTGGCTGGCAAAGTCTCCGTTCCTATCGTCACTTAAATGGCATGGGGCGGGCCCCCTACAACCCCCAATAAGCACCTTCGGTGCCGGGAGTATTAAAATGTATTATTTCCCAATGTCAGATCCTATTATACTATTTTCATTTTTATCTCATTTTACATTCTGGAGATATAGAAGATTTTAAAGTTTATATTGCATACAAATTGCATTGAATTTACTTATATTTTTGTGCAGTATGATGAAATTTGAAAACTAAAATAAAAAATCGGTTCATTTATGAGCAGATCAGACTATGAAACTCTTTTTATTTAAAAATAGTATATTGCCAACTGAATAAAATGATTTATACTAAAATTGTACAAGAAATTTTAGCAAATAATTTATTAAAAGGGTGTGATTATTTATGGGAAATAAATTTGCTGATAAAGTTTTAATGCATATTTTTGATATGATGCGCCATATTAAAACAAGTGCATTAAAAGTCGAATTTATCAAAAGGTATCCCGGCTTTACATATTCTCCAGACCACTGCAGGACAGAGTATGAGTTTTTAAAAAATTACTGTACCGATGACACTGCCGCAAAATTAGATAATATAGATGGCATTTCAGATAAACTGGTCAGTTCCTTATATGATGACTATATGAGCATGTCTGCTGAAAACGTTCAGGACCTCAGTCCTGAAGCTGAGTGTGCAGAGAAAGTTTTTATCTCTTTTGTCAAGATGTTCAATGTATCGGCTAAATACATGAATGAGCTGGAATGCTGGCCATCTGAAAGAATCGCGCAGTCCGTTTTAGAGTATATGCGTGATTACTATTCAGGCCACTGGAAATATGGAATCAGCACCGTGGAATATTATCTGGAATGCCTTCTGACATCGGTTGGAATGGAGAACAGCCATTTGAATATTTACTAGGAGATGGATTTAGAACAGAAAACGCAGTAATTAAAAAAACAACTTTCAAAAATTATCCGGCAGTTTGCAGGCTGGCATATATAAGCCTGCAAACTGCCGGATACTATGTAATCTGCTCAAACAATTCTTTCTTGTACTTGTAATATGTATTTCTGCTCAAAGTACCAACCCGCGCACGGATCTGCGTCATCGTATCAATGTCATTCAATGTCCCGTCAAAATCCCTGTTATATTCCTGCATCAACTTTTTCGCTTCTACACTTTTCTTTGTTATAACCATTGTTCCCGCAGCCCGTCCTACCTGTTTTCCTTTGCGCTTGGCTTCTCTGATACCTTCTCTGGTACGCTCATGCAGATCCTGCACTTCCTTTTCTGACTGTTCAAACGCTTTCCGGATCTGCTGCTCCGCCAGCAGCTTAATCACCTTATTCGTAGCTTCAATGTAAATGTCAGCTATTTCATTTCCCGTAGCATCTATCGTCTGCTGGATGGATTCTTTGTAGACTTCTGTATTGATGTACTGCTCTTTGAGAAACACCAGATTAATCCCCTTATCATATAAATCCATGTACAGCTTAATTCCATCATCCGCATTCCTGCTCATGCGGGATACGCTGTCAAAGATAATAGTGTCTCCAGGCTTTACAACAGACAGCATTTTACGAAATTCTTTCCGTCCTTCTGTCCTGGTTCCAGTGTAGGCTTCCTGATAAATCCGAGCGTTCGGATAAGCCTTTGTAAGATTTTCAATCTGTCTCTCTATTTTCTGCGTCTTACGCGATATACGCGCATAGGCATATTCTTTCCCCATCTCATATTCCCCCATTCAAAAAATTTATATAAGTACCACTTTATACGTTCGTCAAAAGTGGTATATAAATAGTGTACGACCAGATAAAAGAATTGTCAACAGACTGGTACGATTTTATATACTTTTATTCTGGTACTAAATATCTTTAAAATATTACATTCATAATTATGATATTTAATCCGTTTATGCCTGAAAGTTTAAATGTTTGATTGAATGCTGTAATATAAATAAATGATATGTATAAATAGATGCGCCCTTTCATATCATTTATTTTACAGATATTAAAAAGATATTATTACAGACCTTAAAACAGTAATTGCTAAACGGAAACCTGGAAAAGCCGCCTGGAATAAAGGATTCTATTTATAATTACAATCTACGTTTAAACAATGGTGGATGAAAATCACAGGTTGTAAATGAATTTTTAAAACTATGGATGGTTTTCTATTAATATGGACTGATTTCTAGTTAAATGGAATATTTTCTGTTCTAAAGGATGAAAATCTGACAATGTGGATAACTTAAATAGTCAGATAATTATATACTTTTTTGATATTTATCAGATAAAAGATAAAAAAACAGATAATTTAAAATGGGCAGTAAAGACTATAATTTTAATCAATTAAAAAAGGGCATAATACCCCCTGAGACATGCGGAATATTCAAAAAGAAAACATGTGTTCTTGCCATCCCCATGTAAGAAAGCATCAGCACCCGGCGCTGAAAGTATTTATTGTCTGTTATGCTGCAGCCCTGTCAGCCGACAGCATGGCGCGTATGGTGATGCGCACGATGCCGCCGAAATTCCGGATTTCCGTCCCGTGCAGGATGTAGCCGTTATATACGACTGAGACAGCTTTCCGGACATTATCGCGGCTGTACTGTATGCACATGGATGCGAGGTCTTTGTAATCCTTCTCCGACAGTGCAAGCAGCGTATAGCTGCCTGCGGCTGCAATGCGGAAGACTGCCAGGCGGGCGTCCGTCAGCGGGTCTGCGCCCTTAATATAGCTTTTTCCCGCCATGAAGAGTGTCTGGTTGAGTTTGGTTATGTAGGATTTCATTTCGGCTTCTTCATTCTCCAGCATGGCGCCGCGCACATTCTTCTGTGCAAACTCCCTGTTTATGCTGAATGTCACGGCCTTGTCGCTGCAGCTGAAGCTGAAAATGGAGCTGTCCTGTTCCAGCGCGCGGACGATGACGTTCCTCTTGCAGTAATCCGGGAGGAAGCCGCGCAGCTTTTTGAATGTTGCCGTGGCGGATGCCAGCTCCGGGTCTTCCGTGCTGCGGGAGGAGCTGCTGTCAACTTCCAGTATGCCCTTTAAATTCAGCCTTAATGTGTTCACGCCGTGCATGTTAAGGAGCCTGCGCACCATGCCCTCAGACATGGTGATGTACCCCTTGCCGCCCTCTGCAGCGGTTTTATGGTAGTCTCTGTATTCCGGAAGGAGGATGCTGATGCAGCCGTCATAAGCCCCGGACTCGCATACACAGCAGTAGCCGTATTCTGAAAGCGCCCTGTTGCTGGCGCGGACGGTGGCCGCAGTGCATCCGACTGTCTCTGCCAGCCCTTTAATGCTTATGTCTGTAATCAGGCCGCAGGCGTTCGGATTCAGGAAATGGTAAACCATCAGCAGCTTGAGGGCGTTGGATTTTAAAGTCTCCTGGTAGCCGAACCGGTTCTTTTCGTTGATGTATTTTTTCTTTTCGGTGTATGTTTCCGTAAAAACAGCCTGCGGGCATTCCCTGCATCTGGATTCCAGTGTTTTCACGGCTTCGTCCACGCCGAGGTCGCGCATCTGGCACTTTGCGCTGCAGACCGGGCAACCGGCGCACCCGGATTTTTCCTCGTCCAGCTTCGATTCGGCTGCTTCAAAGACATCTATGTAGTTTTCCTGCAGGCCGATCGCCTTTGTGATCACGCCTTTCCCGATGCGGGCAAAATTACTTAATTCCATGGCAATATACCTCTTTTCTGTGGTTACTGCCGTTTTTACATCCGTGGTGTTAAAAAGGGAAATAAAAAGGCAGTGTATGATTTTTACCATACGCTGCTCATTTCTGTAAGAAATATGTATAAAACTCCCACTTGCAAATCTAATATATCTTTGTTATAATAAACGCTGAAATAATTAGATTTGTTAGGGCGTGTTTATGACACTCTGAGCGATATGGTTGGGCATATCATTCGGAACTTTCGGAACGGCAATTCCTGAAAGAGTCCTACATGATAAAAGCCTTTCCTTTCGTGGGATTGGCTTTTTTTCTGTTTTTTTGCTGTATCGTATATACTTCATTAATTTGTATCAATGTCTATTGTACAAGTTATTAAAAAAAATGCAATACTTTTTTTGCTTAAAATTAAAAAAATCAAAAATTGGTATTACTTTTTATATAACTATTAATACCGATTTTTAAATAAAATCATCTTCATCTAATAAGGATTTGTTTTCTCTTACGTACTTTGTGATTATCATATTAAGCGCAGAATTATTTGATAATCCTTGCATTCTGTTAATTTTCGTAAATGCATTGAACATTTTCATATTTACTTTGGCAGATATTTGTTTATTTTTTAAACCCTCTCTGGATATGATGTTCTCGATTGGTTTTTTGTTTTCACTTTTTTCTCTATCTTTCTTTTCGGCAGCCTGTTGTGCTTCTTTTGCTTCCATTTCTTGCACGGTGTCTAATAATTTTCTTGGCATTTTAAGATCTCCTTATAGTAATAATTAGTAATACTTTTTATATTTATATGGTTAATATATAATAATAGTTAATACTTATTATATAATATGTATTAACTAAGTTTGAAAGCAATTTCCATATAAGCTTTTGCAGCTTTTGCTTTCTGATTTGCTAAAACGACAGGTTTTCCGTCAGCTATCGCCCTGTTAACATCTGCTGAATCTCTTACAATTCCTAATATCGTCGATTTGCTTTCCAAAAGAGTTAAAACATCTTTATTATCATTTAATTTCATTTTATACATGGTAGCAATAATCCCATCTAAAACAAGATCTGGATTCAGGGAGCGATCACCATCACCACTCTGCACATCAGTTATTGTATTCATTAAAGCTTTTAATCCTCTGTAGGCAAGGTATTCTGTTTTTACAGGAATAATTACTTCATCAGCAGCTACAAGCGCATTTATAAGCAGAGTGCCAAGCTGCGGAGGACAGTCAATAAAGATATAATCGAAATATGGTTTTAAAGCTAAAACAGCTTTCCTTAATTGTACATCGCTATTACGTCCTACAACAAGTTTTGTTTCTGTGACAGCAAGATCAATATTGGAAGGAATAATAAATAGATTATCTAATCCGGTACTTTCTACATTAAATGCACATTCAGCAGGATTTGTTTTGCCTGTGAATAATTTGCATACATTGTAATCTTCAAATTCCTCTGCATCGGGATTCATTCCACAACTGATTGTTAGGCTAGCTTGTGGATCTAGGTCAATCATTAATACTTTCTTATTTATGATAGCTTTTGCGGCAGCTAGGTTGTATGTTGTTGTTGTTTTCGCTACTCCGCCTTTTTGATTTGCTATGGCAATAACTTTCATATTTGATTCTCCTTTTATATAATAAGTAATACTTATAATATAGTATTTAATAATTGATAATATTTATTATTATAATAAGTAATACTTTTACGTCAATAGCAAATTTCAATTTCTGCAAGCAGAAAACGGGTGTATGTATGAAAATCAATCACATACATGGAGGAAATACTATGATTACAATTACAAACATCAGTAATATCAATTATACAGATTACGACGAAGTATGGGCAATCGTGCGGTCTTTAAAGAATCCGGGAAAGATGAAACAGGCAGCAGAGTTGTCACCATCATGGAATCTGTTTAAAACGTACCTGGGCCTGCGTGATGCCGGAAAATGGAATGCAGAATCATTCCGCGATGTTTATATGACTGTTTTCTTACGGGAAATGCGGTCTTCGGCTGTACGCGATAAGCTCACAGAGCTTATCAGGCTTGACAGACAGGGAAAGCGTATATGCTTGGCATGTTTTTGTCCTGACGAAACACTGTGCCATCGGAGCATAGTCGCTGGCATCCTGCAGTATGCAGGCATTCCGGTAAATGGTGTAAAAGATGATTATTCCCAGCATGGCAGGATGTGGTGTGCCATGTCATGATTTTTGACTGGCATTGCGGCTATACAATCAAGACAAATTCAGATATAATGAGTAACAATAGGAATACTGGAGAGGATCTCTCCTCTCCAGCGAAATATAGAAAGGATTTTCATATGGAACAATTCTTAATGAAGCCCAAAGTGGATTTTGCATTTAAAGAGATTATGACGGATGAAAAGGCACGCACCGGATTTCTGGCTGCTGTACTCAAAATTAATCCGGAAGACATAAAAGAGACACAGATACTCAATACAAACCTGCGCAGAGAGCATGAGGATGACAAGCAGGGGATTCTTGATGTCCGGCTCCTGATGAATAACGATGCGGAGATTGATATAGAAATACATCTGTCTCAGTTAAAAGTATGGGCAGAACGGTCGTTATTCTATTTATCAAAGATGTATACCGGGCAGATCTCTCCGGGCCAGAGCTATAACGTATTTAAAAAGTGCATCAATATAAGCATTCTTGACTTTGAGCTTTTCCCGGATGAAACGGAGTTCTACTCGTGTTTCCATATCCGCGAAGATACACGCAATTTCATTTATACAGACAAAATGGAGTTTCATCTCATAGAACTGCCAAAGCTGCCGGCGGAGCTCAGGGAAGACAGCAGTGACGTAGAGCTTTGGGCAAAGTTCATCAATTCAGAGCGGAAGGAGGATTTCGATATGCTTGCACAGAAAAACCAGTATATAGAAAGCGCGTACGAACGGTTGCAGTTGATCAGCCAGGACAGGGAGAAGCGTCTGGAGTACGAAGCCCGTGAGAAAGCCATCCTGGATCATAACCAGATGATGTTAGAAGCTGAGGAACGTGGCCGAGAACAGGGTTGGGAACAGGGTGAAAAGAATATGAAAGAAAGAATTAATAAGCTGAATATGTTTCTGATAAAGGAACAGCGGTTTGATGATCTTGAGCGTGCTGCCAGCGATGATTATTTTCAGCAGCAGCTTATGGAGCAGTTCGGCATCTGAAGAATGGGATTCGTCAGCCGGTATATGAAAAACAGATATAAGTTATTTACGGGGTATTGTCTTCGGATATGTATGGTATTTGGATGATGTTGCAATGCAGAGAATTGTAATACATATGCATTACACTGTAGTGTATTGCATTATGTAGATGTTGACTGGCAAAATCAATGTTTATATGAGCTTAGAAGCGCTTATTAAGCAGGTTAAACAATAGTATTTTACTATTATTTAACCTGCTTTTTTTGTAGAAAAACGGGAGCATCTATTGAAATGTATTAATGGCGGGAGCTGAATGCTTCTGCTTTTCTTATATTAAAGGAGATAAGATGAGAACAGGAACGAAGGCATTAAAAACCGACATTTTAAAAGCAATGCAGATAACCGTAGGCCATTATGCAGAACTTTGTCAGTCTGATTTTGATCATGACATTATGGTGCTTAAAGAAGCTGCAGTAAAGCGGCACCACACAGTATGGATCTTTGTATGGCTCTGCAGACCGGGCGGAACGTGTCTGCTTTATGAAAAAGATGTGTTTATAAAAGGGACCCGCGAATATAATATGTTCTGCTCATATATAGAACAGGCTGAAGAAGACATACAGTGCCGTGTTATTGAAGCTCTTTCACTTTACAAAGACAGGGTCGTCGGAAATGTGTATGTATTCGATTATCTGGAATACCGCCGTCACGTCAAAGCTACAGCAGTACAAGCCGGGAGCATCGTCGCTGATTACGAAAAAGGCGGTCGTATTCTGCAGCCAGAAGCCCATTTCAAGGCAGGCCCGGACCATGAATTAGACAGTCTTGTTTCTTACATGTTCACGCCGGAATCCTCAGACCAGCTTGAAAAAGTTCTCATAAATGAAAAACTAATTCGGAACAAGTTTCCGGAAGATTATGAGATTCTATATTACGAACTATACGAATTTCCGGTATCGCCAACATCTGAGGGCAGATATTTCTGCAGAACTCCGGTGCTGGAACAGGCTGAAACGGTTGTCAGGAAAGCAAAAGAGAGCGGAATGCAGCTTTATGTTATGGCAGTATGCAGCGACGGTAAGGAGCGGTATCTGTAGACGGCGCAGGATTCCCAGCCCGTGTCCAGACAGATGGCAGTGCATAACAGCCAGGACAGCCTGCGGCTGGCGGGTGCCTTAATAGAAAGGAGTGTGATATTTTGAAAGACAGAAACACACTTGTCAAGGCATATGCAGAAGAATACGGCATTGACATTCGGACCGTCAGCCGCAGCAGAAAATCACCGCATAGGTTTTATATCCTGCGAGATGCACTGGCAGATCTGGAGCATAAGAAAAGAATTATTGTCCGTGACATCCGTTCGTTTGCAGTCTTGTTTTTAAACAGTTATGACAGCACACTGGAGATTGAATTTAACTGGCTGAATGGTAAAGGGTATAACCTTATGGGATGGGAAGAAAAGGTCACTCTGCCGTATGAGGAATTTGCTGCATTTGTACATAACAGTATGGTTGAAAGCGGGCCGAAGGAATGGAAAACACTGTCTATAGGTAATTCCGTAAGACAGCCAAAACTTATATTTAAAAGCCGCCGTAATTTTTGTGCAGCAATTCAGAACAGCATTATTCGGCATAAGCTGGTACATTTCCTGCGTGACGGGTTCCGGTGGTTGGATACGGAGCAGATAGAGCTGTGTGATGATTTTATGTCGTACAGCTTTCTGTTTCGCGAAATTAAAAACGGAAAGACAGCATTATCCGGCGGGCTGATCCTGCACTGTCAGGATGATATTAAAAAATCATATTACGGCATACATACGTAAGGAGGAACGCCTATGGATACAGAAACACGCTCTAATCAGGGCTATGAAATTATAGAGGGCTGCTCGATCGAAAGTAAAGAGATTGTCATCGGGTATCACAGGACAGCTCCGAACCCTTACGTATGCTGGTACTGCAAGGGCAGTGACAATTATTACCAGGGCTGGTACTGCAGCACTCTTGCAGCAGCGAGGGGAAAGCTGATCGAACGCTACCGGTCAGAGTGTGAGATGCCGTATAAGAGCATAACAAAGAGCAGGCATACAGAGGATAATTACGGAAAGGGGAAATTACATTATGGATAAAAACTCAGTTGAAAAATTCCTGGGAGAAGGGCATCCGGTATGGTTTTTAGGCTCATGGTCTGATATGCCGGTAAAGGCAAAGGTTATCAAGATCTGCAAGGATGAAAGAGCCGGAGAATATGCAGAAGTGGACTGTATACATGACGATGAATGTTATGCATTCGGCTCACACAGCGTTCATTTTGACGATTTGTATCCATCGAAAGGGGATCTGTTAAAAGCAATGTTTGACGAAGCAATGAAAAAGACGGCGGAAATCAAAGCATCCATACAGAGCAAAGACGACTGCATACGGTACATGTTCAATCACACCATATCATGCGCAGAGGAGTACACGGACTGGACAGCCCGCAGGGCCATACAGCAGATTGCTAAAGAACGCTGGGGGCTGGATCTTGAATAATCTTATATCTGCAGGCAGCAGGTGATAATGTATCCTGCTGCTGCCTGATTTCATACAGAATTGGAGGCGGGGCTTATGAAATACTTAATCTTAGTATCTTCTGGCGATGAAGAAATCGTTTATGATCTTGACAAAATAGTTAATATCAGCTTTGGGCTTGCTCAAAATCTGATGAATGATTCTGCTATGCGGAAAAATGGATTTAAACCATTAGAGTCTGTTATGATAATATATTTTAAAGATAACAGCAGCGTAGCATACAGCGTCGCAGGCTTGTCCATGAGTTTTGACCGATAACTAAAGGAGAGTGATGCTTTATGAAAAATTTGGATGAACAGGCAAAGTACAATATCGCACAGGTTGCGGCTACAATGGCCATCGAGGATATGGCACCGGACAGCCGGACACTGGAAAACCTTGAAAAGATTGCCGCCGGTGAAAAAACGGCAGAACAGGTAATCAAAGAAATAATAGAAGGGTATAAAAATGGCTGATAAAATATACTGCTATCCTGATACCGGCATTCTGAAAAACAGGATGAATATACATGATGCAGGCAGATTTTCAGAGGCAGAGATAAGGTTTGTATCAATCCGTCTGTATCAGCTCTATGCCAATCCGATCAGTGGCAGCTTTGATTTTGCGCATTTATGCCGTATCCATCATCATATATTTCAGGATCTTTACGGCTGGGCGGGGAAAACAAGAACCGTAAATATAGCGAAAGGAAACAGCCTGTTTTGTCCGGCATGGAACATATCCGGCTATGCAGATGATGTATTCCGGTGTTATTACAAAGACTGTATGCGTGCAAAAGACAGCCGCAGTGAATTTATACATATAATAGCTGCTCATTACGCAGATCTGAACGCCCTGCATCCTTTCAGAGAGGGAAATGGACGTTCACAACGGGAATTTTGCCGCGAACTGTGCCTGCAATGCGGATATTTATTTGACATAACGCATACATGCCGTGATGAAATGCTGCAGGCAAGCATTGATTCGTTAGAAAAAGGCGAGAATGCGGGGCTGGAAGCTGTTTTTCAAAAGTGTGTCATTCCATTGAGTAATTGATACCATTTCCCTATAAAAGTCTTACTTCAAACAAAGCTTTCCATATGCGGGCAGCTTTGTTTTTTCTGCCCGTGGGCAGAAACGGGTGCAGATATAATAAATGTATGGCTATAAAACAGTATTTACACCCGGAAGGAGGACTATAAATCATGGCAACAAAATTGGAAAGTTATGTACAGATGGCAGGAGTTACAGCAGCAGATGTAACCAAGAGCATTGAGAACTGGACGGGATTCCTGGCTACGGCCGCACATCTTTACAGGTATTCATTCCCGGATCAGCTGCTCATCCATGCACAGCGTCCGCAAGCAGAGGCATGTGCGTCATTTGAGATATGGAATAAACGTATGCGCCGCTACGTCAGGCGCGGATCAAGAGGAATTGCACTGGTGAATATGCAGAACGGGCGACCTGGACTGCGTTATGTCTTTGACGTAAAAGACACGGGAAAGAGGAAAGACGCACGTGAGCTGTATTTATGGAAATACAAAGAGGAATACCAGGAATGCATATCATCTGCACTTGAGAAATTTTATGGTGCAGCCTGTAATGACGGGATAGCAGTACAGCTTTGTCATATTGCTGCCAGTCTCGCAAAGGACTTTTGGAAAAACTATCAGCAGGACATTATCGTGGAAACAGAGGGAAGCCGACTGGAAGATCTGGACAGACGCAGCCTGCGTGTGCAATTCTGCCGTATGGCTGCATTCAGCATTACCTATATTCTTTTGCTGCGCTGCGGTTTTGACCCGAACAGATATTTCTCGCCAGATGTATTTCAGGGTATCTCTGATTTTAATACGACACGCATCACAAAAATAATCGGTCATGCAGTAAGCCGGGCAAGCGGTGATGCGCTGCATCAGATCGCTATTGCTATTTTTGCATTTGAGCGTGAAAAAAAGGATGAAAAAACCGGGGAAAACTATAAGAAAACGCATGAAAGAACAGTGTCGGACGGCGAATTGAGAGAGACGCAAACTGCGAATTATTTTTCCAACCTTTATCCCATTGACTGTGCAGTGCCGTCTGTGGATGCATGATTTTGCCGTAGATGCGGCGCGCTGTTGTCAGCATGGATTTCCCCGTGAAAGATAAAAGGCCATGGATCCCATCATGAGACCCACAGCCATACGAAACATTTAGTTTTTCAGCCGCCCGGAAGCCATAGCAGGCAGATGGACCAGCCCGGTGGCGACAGTCACCGCATCCACCTTCCGCATTAGGGAACCGATCCTTTCTTCATTCCAGAAGATATCGGAGAAATCAGAGAGCTCGCATCCTACATCGTGGTTGGGGATGCACAGGTAATTCCCATATCTATGCCGTCCTGTGAGGATGTGGAAGTAAGTCCCCCGCCCATTGATCTCAGCTTCATACCATCCATCCCCCATGCCCAGCAGGATGAGTTCCCCTGTCCATGTCTCCCGATGGGAGCCATGCCTCAGAATACAGTCATATTTCATGTCCGGAACCTCCTATCCAAGGTTCTGACTGCTGACGGAAGCCAGGATGACATCCGTATCAATCACCTTCTTATCCATCTGTGCCCCAAGTGTCAGAGCATCGGTCATCAGGTTGTCCACCAGGCGGGGGCTCCCCTGGGAGTGGCTGTGGACGGCGGAAAGGGCTGCCTGGTCGATGATGGAGGCCGCGCCCCCGGCACAGGAGATCTTGTGGAGGATGTACTGTGCCACCTCCGAATCCGAGAGTCCGGAAAAGTTGTAGTGCACGGTAACGCGCTGGCGCAAGGCCTCATGGACGGGCTTTTTCAGGGTGCTGTTCAGGTGGGGCTCGCCGCAGAGGATGAGCGTGAAGCAGTTCAGGGAGTCATACCCATAGTTCATGAGCATCTTGATATCCTCCAGGATGCCGGTGGAGAGGTACTGTGCCTCATCGACTGCCAGGAGGAGGGGCTGCTTCTTGTCCTTGTAAAGGTAGAAGATCTGCTCCTGTACGGCGCGGAACATGCCGGGCTTGCCGCCCCTTGGCTCCACCCCCAGGACAGAGCAGAGCTGGCGGTAGAACTCCATGACGCTGACGGTGGAGAGGCAGATGTACTCCATGTGGTAGAGGTTGGGGTTAAGGCTCCTTGCAAAGCAGCGCAGGGCGAAGGACTTGCCCATGCCGGGGCGTGCGGTGAACAGCCCGATGCCCCTGGTGTCCTTCAGGTAATCCAGACGGGACGTCATCTCCGAGATGTCCCTTGAGAGGAACCGGTCCTTTTCCCTGGCATTCTGTTTGTCGAATGGATTGAAGGAAAGCCCATAGTAGGAACGGAACATCAGGCCTCACCCCCGATCCTTGAGTAATCAATAGACGGTGCGTTGTTGCGCTTTGTCCTGCAGTTCTCATTCTTATCGGTAGGCCGGATAGGGTAATGCTCCCCCTCGTAAAGGATGAAGGCACAGGACATGTCATCCGGCAGGAAGCGGATCTCCACTTTTGAGGAGATGAACTGCATGGGGACGTCATAGGACACCCTGTTGATGGACACGGTGGAGTCCTTGTTCACCTTTCTGGTAATACGGTTCAGGAAGCATTCCTCCAGCCACTGTCTGGACTTAGGACTCCGGATGGAGGGACGGGTCTGCTGGTAGCGCTCCAGGGGCGTGGTGCCGATACCGGAATGGACGGACGTATTGTAGGTGCGCATATAGTCCTTAAGCAGCCCGTTAAACTGCGCCAGCGAGGTGATGGAATCCAGGTCAAGTGTATAGAGCCAGGTTTCTTTCAGCGTCCTGAACTGGCGCTCGATCTTTGCCTTGGAAGCTCCGTCACGGATTTTCGTATGCAAAAGAACCGTCCCGATGGAGCCGCAGATGAGGGAGAGCTGCTCATTTGAATAGCTGCATCCGTTGTCGACATAAAGTTTTGCCGGGATTCCATGGGCTGCGACGGCGTCCTTGAACACCTTCTGGAAGTTATAGGCATTATCGTTATAGAAGAGGCCGCCGCCCACCAGGAAACGGGAATGGTCGTCAATAATCATGATGCAGTAGACCCTCCTGCGCTGGCCGTCCTCCGTGATATAAGGCAGGTAACAGGTATCGGCCTGCCACATCTTCCCAAAGGCGTCTTCTTCAAATGCCTTCCTGTCCCGCATGCCGGGGTTGCGTGCCGATTTCAGGTCATGTCTCTTGACGAAGCGCTGGACGGCGCAGACGCTGACTGTGGCGGGGATGAAGGCTTCTTTTACGAGGTGATGGTGGATCTGGGTAGCGTTCAGGCGCGGGAAGGCTTCCTTGATGCGGTAGATTTCTTCGATGGCCGTATCCGGGAGCGCCCGTGAGGAACCCTTGTCGGAGCGTTCCTGTGGCATGAGGGCATCGATGCCGCCGTTCTGGTAGAGGGACACCCATTTGCTGAGTGTCTTGGGACTGTACTGGAATACAGAGCCGTCAGGCAGGGTGAGCGGTTTTTCGGTGATGCGCTGGTAGTAAGCGTTCCTGGACGGGTCCGGATAAAGGCCATGGATGACCGGCGCGATGAGAGCGAGGCGGAACTGTGCCATGGCAGCTGCGTCCGAAAGGTTTTTGGGATTGTTATCCATAAAAATGTCCTCCTTAGGTGGTTTTCCACCATTATGCAGGAGAGAAGGGAGGGAAACCATACCCATGTCGTGTGGCCGACGTAAAAAAGATCAGGGGGTGAACACCTGCTGGCAGTAAGGCGCCGGGTTCTTATGAGACTGGAGGAAGGACTTTGTAAAACGGCGGACAAAGGCGGAGGCGAAAACCGAATAGGCCGTCTGGGTGAGAAGGGCCTTCAGGAAGGAAAGGCCGGAAGCCTCCATGGAGGAAAGCACACCAAGCCATTGCTCCTTGTGTGCCTGGAAGAGCCGCAGCCACCGGCGCAGCTGGGCAAGGGTGATGGAGAAGCGTTCGCAGAGCTTCTCCACAGTGGAAAGGCGCAGGAAATACTCCGCGAGGACGCGGAGGAGGAAGAACAGGCCATATCCGGAGTAAGGGATGATGAAGTCCGGGAGGATGGCATGGGTATGGCCGCAGGTGCAGATGAGGCGCATGATGCAGAGGCTGTGTCGGACAGCCCTTCCACCCATGAAGTCCACCAGGGAGCGGCCATAGTAAGCATGGAT
>Ga0183011_10391_pt1 | contig 26499 bp, 20 predicted proteins | sample NAcewD2O_March_FD_122322 | JGI IMG/M metagenome (GOLD analysis project Ga0183011, IMG submission 122322) | Mouse cecal microbial communities from Vienna, Austria - N-Acetylneuraminic amended D2O_March | ecosystem: Host-associated > Mammals > Digestive system > Large intestine > Cecum | place... | reverse complement strand
GTCGATGCTCCGGAAGACTGCTATGACTATTTCCCGGACGGGCTTGTTGTGATGCGAGACGGACGCATAGTCGATGTGGGTGAGTATGCCGATGTCGCGCCACGTCATGAGTCGCTTAGTGCTGACGCGATCGACAGATATGAGGATGCACTGATCATGCCGGGATTCATCGATTGCCACACACATTACGTGCAAAGCCCGATGATCGGGTCTTTCGGCGACACCCTGCTCGACTGGCTCAACCAATATACCTTCCCGAATGAGATACGTTTTGCCGACAAGGATTTTGCCGACAATGCAGCCCGTATGTTCTTCCGTCAGATCCTTTCGCAAGGCACGACCACAGCCAACGTCTTCGCCACGACCTACGCCTCAAGCGTAGACGCATTTTTTGAAGAGAGCGAACGCTACGGCACACGCATGATCTGCGGAAAGGTGCTTCAGGACCGTAATCTGCCGGATGCCCTACGCGATAAGGATGCCGATGAATCGATCGCCCTGTCGGAATCACTGTTGGAGAAATGGCACGGACGGGGACGACAGCTCTATGCCGTAATTCCGCGTTTCGCACCCACCTCTACCCCTCGGCAACTGCAACTTGCCGGAGAACTATACCGCAGGTATGCCGACAAGGGGGTATATATGCACACTCACCTTGATGAGGCGGAGAATGAGATTGAATGGGTAATGAGCCTATTCCCGGATGCCTCAAACTATACTGACGTATATGATCATTTCGGTCTGTTGGGCGAGCATTCCATCATGGCACACTGCTGCATAGTGCGTGAAGAGGAATGGCAACGCCTTCATGCCACAGGATGTGGTGTGGCACATTGTCCCTCCAGCAATATGTTTCTTGGCGACGGTGAATTTAAATATTGGGAAGCAAAAAAGTCAGACCGTCAGGTGAACGTCGGGATTGGCACCGACGTGGGCGGGGGTACCAATTTCTCCGTATTCCGTCAGCTTGGCGATGCCTACAAGGTGGCTATGCTTCGTGGAAAGAGTCTTGATGCCATACGTTCCTTCTATCTCGCCACGCGTGGCGGAGCGGAGACATTACGGTTTGCCGACCGCATCGGTAGCCTCTTGCCGGGCTATGAGGCAGATATGACGGTAATCAATCTCCGTCCATCAGAATTTATCGAATGGCGTCTGAATTTCTCCGATTCCATCTTCGACAAACTCTTCGTGCTCATGACCCTCTCCCCCGACAACCTCATACGCGCCACCTACGTATCCGGCAACAAAGTCTACGACAGCCTCCGCCCCCACAAATTCCTCTACGCCTCAGAAATCCGGCACTACAATCATCTCTGATAAAAAATATATTCACAAATTTGTGAATTTAAGAGCCATCAATACTGAACTTGCACTTCTCCTTGAAGCGGCTCTTGGTATCTCTGCAAACATCTGGTTGAAACTTCAAGCAGACTATAATATGCAGGTTGCAAAAGCTGATTCCTCTTTCATGAACCGACTTGCCAATATCCGCAAAATAGCGGCTATGCTTTAAAATCTCATGGATGATAAGGTGATTTTGCTGTATTATTATCACCAAATCTCATTATTTAATCAAATATTTACAAAAATACTTACAAATATTTGGTATAATTGCGGAAATGAGTTTATTTTGCGAAATAAACTCATTTAACCCAAAATCAGGGCATCCCCCTGGTCAGTTCCCATGAAACCTCATACGTTCTGCCCCATTATATTCATAGCTATAATTATATTGTCGGCTCATATACCGGCAATGGCGGAATTGAGTCCTGACAGGCTACCGGGAACCTCACGTCAACAAACGGATTCTATCGGGTCTCATCCCTCTGTCACATTAAAGACAAATGCGATATTGTGGGCTACCACTGTCATGAATGTGGAATGTGAGGTACGTTTTCATCCACACATATCCGCGTCATTGGGATTAGCCTGGTGCCCTTGGTTCTTTACCGAACGTTTTGCCCTACGCAATCTTTCTATAATGCCGGAAATAAGATGGTGGCTCAAACCGGTCCAGACAGGTCATTTCTTCGGATTACACCTTGCGACAGCATGGTATAACGTAAAATACGGTGACTTCAGATACCAGGACTCTAACCGGCCGTTACTGAATGCCGGAGTGACATACGGCTACCGGTTCCGTCTGACTCCACGATTGGGTATTGAGCTTTCAATCGGCGCCGGATTCGCGTCACTGCAATATGACAGATTCCACAACGTCAATAATGGTGCACTTGCCGACACCCGCCGCACAACATGGTTCGGAATAGACAGGGCTGCCATCAGCCTCACTTACAGTTTCACAAGAAAATAATGACTATGTCTCAACGCCACTACATATTGACAGATATACTGTTCACGGTAGTGATTGCCGTGTGTGCCATTCTCATGCCGGCATGCATACACACCTACCCGGACCCTGATGCGAAAGATCCAACGGAAGTGACGTTATCACTTTCTTTATCTTTCAATCTCAAATGGGCAGACCTACTCGCCTATTATCCACCGACAAAAGCTGAAGGCGGCACATGGCGCATAGTCATAGAAATATCCAAGACGGATAATGCTTCCCCTCCGATAAGGATTGAGGAAACATTTTCGGATGATACTTTCAGCAAAGGAGAACTTATAATTGACTGCAATGAAACGCTATCTCCCGATGTCTACAATATATCCGTATGGTGCGACATGCGGGAATCTGATGACTCTCCCTATCATTTCGACCTATCATCTCTGAAAACGATATCCCCATTGTTTACACAATCTGAATCGGGAATAGCCAAAAGATGCGGATTCCACACCTCCACCTTAGACCTAACTCCTTACCACAACAAGATCTCCGCCGATCTCACAATACCCATCGAGCTTTCACCGCCTACTGCTGACTTCAAGATTGTAGCCACAGACGTGGAACAGTTCCTGAAATATGCCGACCTACCTATAAGCCGAGGCGAGAAGTATTATGTAAGGCTATCTTTTGAAAACCTTATCGCATCTTTTTTCAATGTATCAACCGGGCAACCTTACGGATACTATGACTCTCCCTCTACTCAACTGCCACTACCACCTCTATTTGCAAAGCAGGCTCAAATCTCTTCCGGTTGGATTTTTACCGAGAGTGAGAGGGAGTATGTGTCCGTCAGTCTGACGGTCATCAATTCTGCCTTGACAATCGTATCAATGACAAGAAACATCACGTTCCCATTAGAACGGGGGAAGACCACCACCGTCAAAGGTGATTTCCTCACCAATTTCTATGCCAACAGTATAAATATCGACAACATCTGGGAAGATGAGATAATCATACCCATACCACCCAGAAGTAGCCCGATAGTCCAGCCCCCAGCAGAGCCCCCATTCCTAAAGGGGGAACTAAAAAGAGCATCTCCCCTAAAGAGAGAGGAGCTGAAAAATAGCAATGACATGTGTTCTCTGGAGTTCAGTGCCCGAGCCCATGGGCGAGGGGTGCCGTACCAATAACCATTAACCCCCTCTCCCTCAACTATAAACTATAAACTATAACCCTTAAAACAACAACCCTCATGAAGAAGACTTCGATTTCAATGTCAGCAGCCATCATATCACTGATGCTATCCGCCTGCACATCGACGGAAGTGATTGACAATCCATTTACACCTACAGAAGAGAGCCGAACTATCACCCTCACCCTCTCCAACCCCAACGAAGGCAACACACGAGCCGGAGAGAACCACGACGGTCACAAACTCCGCTACTCCGCGAAACTACTGAAAGGGATTCTGAAAAGCACAACTGCCGGAGTTGATCCAGAATTTGTTGAAAGAAAAGAGATATTGGCAACAGACAATGAGGGAACCATCACCTTCTCAGTACCAGAAGGAGAGTACACAATCATACTGTTTGCAGACTATATACCGGAAGACCAACAACCGGATGATAAAGGATTATATCAAGACTGCTACTATAACACCGCATATACAGAAAGTGGCAGACCATCACACCAAGTATTCACCGTCAACAAATTCGAAATCAACAACGATAACCTTGATTGTTTCGGCAGCTTTATCACCCTCACAAAAACATCTCAAAAAATTGAAAAAGATTTAACACTCAGCCGACTGGTAGGCAAAGTGCGTTTCGTCAGTACAACCGACCTTCGCGACGGCATGGTACTGGATAATATTGCAATCTCTACATTACCTTACTTCACCAAATATACCATCCACAATCCGGATGACAAAATCATTATAACGGCGACTGAAAAACCTACATCGCCATATCGCACCTCTCTGACACCACCAATCGGTACAAAACAAGAGGATGGAGATACTGAATTATTCTTCTATTACACTTTTGCAAACAAAGATAAACCTTACACCGCCATGGATGCAGCCTCATTCAAGATAAACTACACCGACGGTACATCAAGGGAAACGAGCATACAAACAGGTATAATACAGGCTGTCAGAAATAATATAACAACGATGAAAGGAGCTATCCTCATGCCTGAAACCACAGAAAAGGGTCCGATTATCCTTCATTTGTCATCACAAGACGACTGGGGAAGTGACAATAAGTCTATAAAATTCTGATATCCATAGCGAAGCAGGTCTGTCTACATACGGCAGACAGACCTGCTTCCATGATTTCAGCGGAACTTTGCCTTGACGTCGTAGCGAAAGTCATCGATCATCGCACGCAATGGCGAGACTATCGGTTTGAACTCTGCCTCTTTCTCCGGAGCGTAGACCGACAGAGACGACGGATCGCACGAGATTTCCAAATTCGTGCCAAGAGTCATCGGTTCGCCGTCGATGTGGACGGGTCCGCAACCGAGTCGCGTAATGGTGGCGGCACTCACACGGAACGTGTCAATTAGAGTGTTGCGGTCGATGTATCCGGTAAGAAGATCAACACCCACAAGCACTGTTGACAACGGCGAACCGGAATGTACCACCGTTATGTCGAGCATACCGTCGGAAAGCTTAGCATGAGGGGCGATATACGCATTGTTGCCATATTGCGGGGCATTACACACGGCTATCAGAAAAGCCTTCTCCGTAAGCACCGACCCACCTATCGATAGGGCATACGGCTCCGGCTGATAATTCAGAAATTCACGAAACACACTCTTGACATACGTGATGCGTCCGCGACGCTTCATCTTGGAGAACTTTTCGCTGACCGCGGCATCAAACCCCACGCCAAACGTGCAATAAAACGGCAGACCGTTGACCACACCTCTGTCACAACGCAAGGAATACCCTTCTGCAATGACCTTCAACGCCTCCTCCACGTCCTGCGGAATGCCAAGCGAGCGGGCAAAACCGTTGCCGGAACCGAGGGGCAGAATGCCAAGCTTCGTGGAGGTATGCGATAACACCCCTGCAATCTCATTCACTGTGCCATCGCCACCGGCTGATATCACCATGTCGTAATCATGGGCAACTGCCTGTTCGGCAAACCGAGAGGCATCGCCCGAACCTTCAGTGTAGAGAGTGCGTACTGTCACGCCCGACATGGCAAGACGCGACACTACCAACTCCTCCAGTCCACGCTTCGAACGCGTCCCTGACACCGGATTCACAATCATAAGAGCTTCTCTTTTTTCCATCTTTTTGTCGTTGGGCAATTGAAAAATGGGATGTAAAGTTACAAAAAATTTGCGAGATACTAATAAAAAGGCTAAATTTGCATTCACTTACCGGCTTTGCCTCTCAGTTGCCATTCTCTCCTTCACAGACACGCGGCAAGACAACAGCAAGCCATAACCTAAAAAATCTCAATAATAAAGTGAAGATACATCGAGAAGGCACCAACATCCTTATATTGCTTTTCCTTGTGCTCGGGGTTCTGAATATTCCCGTGTGGCTCTTCATGCCTCCATACATCATCCCGGCAATATTCTCTGCCATTTCCATAATCATGTATCTTTTCGTGTTCAACTTCTTCCGTTGTCCACTGCGACATTATGCCGGACCACGCAAAAATATGGTAATAAGCTCGGTTGACGGAAAAGTAGTGGCTATTGAGAAAGTGTATGAGCCGGAATATCTTAAATCGGAAGCCATCATGCTTTCCGTATTCATGTCGCCACTCAACGTACATGCCAACTGGTATCCGGCAGAAGGCACCGTGGAATACGTCCGCCATCACCGTGGACGCTTCCTTTCCGCATATCTTCCAAAGGCAAGTACGGAAAACGAGCGCAGCACGATAGGAATCGTCACTGAATCCGGCATGCGGATAATGGCACGACAGATTGCCGGTGCCATGGCACGAAGAATCGTGACGTATGCCCGAAGAGGCCACAACGCCTCTATCGACGGTCATCTCGGATTCATAAAATTCGGTTCGCGAGTTGACTTATACCTCCCTCTTGACACCGAAATCCTTGTGGGGATGAAACAAATCGTCAGAGGAGGCGTTACACCTGTAGCACGTCTTAAACCTCCAACAGAAAAATGAACCCAATAAAAGCCAATATCCCAAATTCAATCACCTGCATCAACCTTCTTGCAGGTTGCCTCGCAATCATCACAGCATTTCACGGCAACAACCTGTTGTGGGGGATGCCGGCATATCTATGGGCATATATATTCATAGCCATCGGTGCCATCGCCGATTTCCTTGATGGATTCGCGGCGCGTGCCCTGCACGCATATTCAAATCTTGGGAAAGAGCTTGACTCCCTGTCGGATCTCGTCACTTTCGGTGTCGCGCCGGGAATTATCGTGTTCAATCTCATGAGCGGCTGGACAGAGGCCCTGCAATGGCTCCCATGGACTGCATTGCTAATACCCGTGGCTGGCGCAATACGCCTTGCAAGATTCAATATTGACACCCGACAGACTACGTCGTTCATCGGAATGCCAATCCCGGCAAACGCTATATTCTGGATAGGATACACCGCCACATTCATGAACGGCGCTGATTCTCTCTTCTCGAGCTTTGTATTTCTTCCGGTGCTTCTGATTGAATGCTGGCTGATGAACTCTCCCCTAAGAATGTTCTCATTAAAATTCAAGAATCTTAAACTTAAGGATAACGCTCCACGTTTTATCCTTGTAGCCGCTGCCATCGCATTCTGCGCAACTCTCGGAGTGGGTGGGCTGATGTGGCTTATCATATTCTATATCGGGCTCTCAATCCTGTTTCGAGGATAAACTGAACCCGGTTGAATTACTTAACGTTTTTCTGACAATTTAATTTTTCAATCAGCAAATTGTGGGTATATTCTTAATCATACTAATACTTCTACTTCTTCTTTGGCCAGCCATACTCAAGATGATCAAGCGATATATGGCGAACAAGGCTGAAGATTTCCTCCGCAACGCCACCGGAATGCCTCCGCGTCCCGGATCCCGACAGGCACGCCGACAAGAGAGACAGCAGGCAAAGGAGGATGCCAATGACAGCTATGACTATTACAACTCACGCTCCCGCCGGCGCAGACAGTACCGGAATTATGGCGAACCCATCATCCCGAAGGAGTATGCCGAAGATGTGGAGTTTGTCGAGATAAAAGACTTTTCCGAATCCATGTCAGACTATTCCTACAGCAACAACCGCGAGGAATGGCATGAGTCGCAGATCAGTGATGCCGAATGGGAGGAGATAAAAGTGAAAAAACATTGATTCCGGTATGGCAAAGACCCTTTTCGTAACCGATCTTGACGGCACATTCCTCTCATCCGACGGGCGAGTATCTGCCGAATCCATACGCCTCATCAATGAGGCAATCGGCAATGGTGCACTCTTCTCAATCGCCACCGCCCGTACACCCTCAACTGTGGCTACCCTCATGAAAGATATCCACGCCACAGTCCCCTACATCGTCATGACCGGAGCAGCAATATGGGATCCGGTGACAGGAGATTTCTCCGACTCAATGACAATGAAGGCTGAGACGGCATCCGAAATACTCTCCATCTGCCGTAGGCATCATCTGCCGACATTCATATATTGCCTTGACAAGGATAAGATCAACATTTACCATACAGGCGCACTCTCCACGCATGAACAAGCATTCATATCCGAAAGAGACGGAAGCCGATACAAGGTGTTTCATATCCCGGCTGACGGTGAGTCGGAAATGCCCGACCCGCTGACGGGAGTCTCCCTGTTCTACTCCGTGCAGGCGGCATCAATAGTTGAACCGACATATCTCGACATCAAATCCTCAGTGAGCTGTAATCCCATATTCTATCAGGACATCTACGGCTCTGACACTGCCAACCTTGAGGTGTTCTCTCCCGACGTGTCAAAAGCCAACGCCATCCGTCGGCTGAAAGAGAGATGTGGTGCAGACCGAGTGGTGGTATTCGGCGACAATATCAACGACATACCGATGCTGAAGGCTGCCGACGTGGCAATAGCCGTGGAGAACGCCCTGCCGGAAGTGAAAAGGATAGCCGACATCATAATCGGTCCGAACACCGCCTCCTCTGTAGCACGATTCATATATGAAGCGAGTTGCTCCTAAAGTCGGCCCCCGACCCCCTAAAGGGGGAGATTAGAGTGCAAGAGGCTGGAGTTCCGTGCCCGAGCCCATGGGCGAGGGATCCCGTCAAACCATAATCATTAAACCATAAACCATCAACCTCCTTGGGAATCTACGAACGTCGGCGCACCGGCAAAATAATATTCCTCATCATCGCTGCCATAGCCATGATACTATTCCTGCTCGTCAGCAACAGCCTAGTCAAAGAGCTTGCACAACAGGAACGTGATAGAATGGACATTTGGGCGAGTGCTACGGAGAAACTTGCAAAAGCAGATACGGAATCCGACTTTGAATTCCTCCTCGCAATAATAAGCCAGAACAATTCAATACCTGTGCTCGTCACCGACTCCGCCTACAATATCCTCGACTTCCGCAACTTCCCACTACCGGATAAAACCGACATGGATTCGGAATCTTTTGAGGAACTGTCGCCACAAAACAAGGAGTTTCTTCGCAAGATAATAATAGAGGCGGGTGAAGGACGACCTCTCCCCGACCTTGCTAAGAATCATCCGCATTTCATCAAAGTGGAGATATACCACAACGTGTATCAATACATCTATTATGAAGACTCCATCCTGCTGAAGCGTCTAAGCATGTATCCCTACGTGCAATTGGTGGCGATGATAATAATGGCACTCATAATATATCTTGCCGTCGCATACACGAAACGTGCGGAACAGAACAAACTGTGGGCTGGTCTGTCGAAAGAGACTGCCCACCAGCTCGGCACCCCCATATCCTCGCTTATGGCGTGGAACGAATTTCTGGAGGCATCGGGCATAGACCGTGAAGTGACCGACGAGATACAGAAAGACGTCACGCGGCTATCGGTGATTGCCGACAGATTCTCAAAGATAGGCTCAAAACCGGAACTGAAGCTCGAATATCTGAACGAGACTGTGGAGCGGGCTCTCATATACATGAAAAGCCGCATATCAGGCAAGGTGCGCATCTTCATGGACTTCAGCGAGGATGACCATGGGGTGTGGCTGTCATCCTCTCTGATAGAATGGGTGATGGAGAACCTCACTAAGAATGCCGTAGATGCCATGGGTGGCGAGGGTGAGCTGCACATCTCCACCGGCTCTGAAAAAGGGAAAGTGTGGATAGAGGTCAAGGACTCCGGCAAGGGGATTCCGCGCAAGAATTTCAAGACAGTATTCTCTCCCGGCTACACCACCAAGAAACGCGGATGGGGACTCGGATTGACCCTCGTAAAACGAATAATTGAGGAATACCACGGGGGACGCATTTTCTTGAAAGAATCAGAAATCGGCAAGGGCACCACATTCCGTATCGAACTCCCGGCGGTATAGACTTGCATATTTCAGTGAGTTTTATTACTTTTGCACCCTTGGAAACCTCATGTTTCCTTTCGACTACGACAGCATCATATCATTATGAATATCTCTTATAAATGGCTTAAACGCTACATCGATTTTTCTCTCACTCCGGCTGAACTGACAGCCGCACTAACTTCGCTCGGTCTGGAATGTGACCACGTGGAGGAAGTGGAATCCATCAAAGGGGGACTCAAAGGCATTGTAATAGGCAAAGTGCTTACCTGTGAGCCACATCCCAATTCCGATCATCTACATATAACGACTGTGGATCTTGGCTCCGGCGAGCCTCAGACCATCGTATGCGGTGCGCCCAACGTGGCTGCCGGGCAGACTGTGGTGGTAGCCACAATCGGCACCACGCTCTACGACGGCGACAAGGAGTTTCAGATAAAGAAATCCAAAATACGTGGTGTGGAATCCAACGGCATGATATGCGCCGAAGATGAGATCGGCGTCGGTGAAAGCCACGACGGAATCATGGTGCTACCCGATTCTGTCGCTGCCGGAACTCCCGCTGCAAAATATTTTAACGTAGAGAGCGACTATTGTCTGGAAGTGGAACTTACTCCCAACCGCGTGGACGCTGCCAGCCATTACGGCGTGGCTCGCGACCTGAAGGCGCTCTTCACCCGTAATTCCTTTGAGAACGGATGCACAGACTCGTTACCGGAGGTGAATATCCCCTCCGTGGAGAGCTTCGCTCCCGACAGAAACGACGGTGCGGTGGAGATCTGCGTTGACGACACTCAGGGTGCACCCCGCTATTCCGGTGTCACTATCCGCAACGTGGAGGTGAAGGAATCTCCCGAATGGCTGCGCACCCTGCTACTTGCCATCGGACAACGCCCCATCAACAATATCGTCGACATCACCAACTTTATCCTCAACGGCATCGGGCAGCCTCTCCATTGCTTTGACCTCGCCAAGGTGAAAGGGGAAAAGATTGTGGTGCGCACATGCCCTGCCGGCACAAAGTTTGTCACTCTTGACGGTGTGGAAAGAACACTTCATGAGAAAGACCTCATGATCTGCAATTCCGAAGAGCCGATGTGTATCGCCGGAGTGTTCGGAGGTCTTGAATCAGGCGTAACTGCCGACACAAAGGACGTGTTTATCGAAAGTGCATACTTCAACCCCACCCGCGTGCGTCTGACAGCACGTCGCCACGGTCTGAACACCGACGCATCGTTCCGCTATGAACGTGGTGCCGACCCGAATATCACAGTATATGCTGCCAAACTCGCCGCTGTACTGATTAAGGAGCTTGCAGGCGGTGAGATCTGCGGCAATATCGAGGATATATATCCTGCTCCCGTAGCCGACGCCGAGATAGCTCTCTCTCTTGATTATTGCGAGTCGCTGATCGGCAAACGTATCCCTGACGAACTCGTGATAGCTATACTCCGTGCTCTTGAAATATCCGTGGAACGCGATCCGGAGAATGCCGACATTCTCAACCTGCGCGTGCCGACCTACCGTGTAGACGTTACCCGCCCGTGCGACGTAGTTGAGGAGATTCTCCGCGTCTATGGCTACAACAATGTGGAGTTCGGTACTGAGATGCACGCCAACCTCTCACCGCAGGGGGATACCGACCTCAGCTATGCCCTCCAGCAGCTCGTCAGCAACCGTCTGACAGGCGAAGGCTTCATGGAGATTCTCAACAACTCCCTCTCGGCAGCATCCTACTATGAGAAATCAGAGCAGCTGCCGATCGACGGATGCGTGAAAGTGATGAACCCGCTTAGTGGCGACCTCTCCGTCATGCGCCGCACGCTTCTCTTCGGCGGTCTGGAATCCATATCCCACAACATCAACAGAAAGGCGGAGAACCTGCGTTTCTATGAGTTCGGCAACGTTTACCACAAGGATACCGACAAGGAGAGCACCGTAGAGAAACCGCTTGCCCCGTTCCATGAGAGTATGGAGCTTGGCATCTGGATGACCGGTGACTACACCCTACCCTCCTGGAACCGCAAGGCTGTGGAATCATCCGCTTTCGACCTGAAGGGTATCGTATTCAACATATTCCGCGTGCTCGGTCTCCCTTCCGGAGCAATCGTCTGCACACAGGATTCAGATGAGTTCTTCTCCGCACGCCTCAACATAAAGACACGTGCCGGGAAACGTATCGGAGAACTCGGCATCCTTCGCGGCAACCTTCTGAAAAGATCCGACATCGGTCAGAGCGTAGTATATGCCGCACTCGACTGGGACAGCCTCTTCAAGCTGGTGGCTAAGCATCAGGTGACATACGCACCGCTCCCGAAGACCCAGCCCGTGAAACGCGACCTCGCGCTGCTCATTGATTCCGACGTATCATTCTCTCAGATTGAGGAGACAGTGCGCAAGGCTGAACGCAAGTTGCTGAAATCAGTCACTCTTTTCGACGTATATGAAGGGAAGAACCTCCCCGCAGGCAAGAAGAGCTACGCTATCTCAATCACCTTGCAGGATGATGAGAAGACCCTTAACGACAAACAAATCGATGCTGTGATGCAGAAAATCATCAAGGCATTGACCCAATCAGGAGCAGAACTCCGCTAATCAATTTGTAAATTATCAACAGTCCCCCTCCCATGTTAAGGAGGGGGGCTAATTCAAGACTCATAATATGGGAAGAGCATTTGAATATCGCAAAGCAAGAAAACTGAAACGCTGGGGCAACATGAGCCGCACGTTCACCAGAATCGGTAAAGAGATTACAATCGCCGTTAAAGCCGGCGGACCGGATCCCGACATGAACCCTCGTCTGCGCGTGCTCATGCAGAATGCAAAGGCTGCAAACATGCCTAAGGACACTGTGGAAAGAGCTATCAAGAAGGCTACTGATAAGGATGCCGGCGACTACAAGGAGATCGTTTACGAAGGATACGGACCTCACGGAATCGCTATCGTCGTGGAGACTGCCACCGACAACAACCAGCGCACCGTAGCCAACGTGCGTTCTTATTTCAACAAGCACGGCGGCTCTCTCGGCACACAAGGCTCACTCTCTTTTCTTTTCGACCACAAGAGCGTATTCCACGTGAAACCGAACGCCGACACTGCGCTTGAGGATTTCGAGCTTGAACTCATGGACTTCGAGGCTGAGCTTGAGGCTGAGGAGGAGGAATGGCTCATCTACGGTGCATTCGACCAGTTCTCCAATCTCCAGAAGTATCTTGAAGAGAAAGGTATGGAGATTGTCTCTGCTGAGTTCGAACGTATTCCCACCGACTACAAGGAGGTGACACCCGAACAGCGTGAGGCTATCGAGAAACTTCTTGAGAAATTCGAGGATGACGAAGACGTTCAGAACGTATTCCACAACATGAAGGAGGAAGACTGATCATAGCCTGACCCACCGCAAAAAGATAAACACCCAAATAATCCCGGCAGCATAGTGAGCCATCACAATGCTGCCGGTTATTTTTTACAAAAAAATATCACCGTAAATTTGGTATTATGTTTCAGAAACATTATGTTTGCAGAGCATAATAATCTGGAACACACCCCTCAACGCCAACGACAATTTCCTCCTACCGGAAGACATTATCCAACTTTCGAAATGAAGTTTAAATGACTTCAATAAGTTGAACGTATTTTTATTAACTTTGCATTTGGGAACTGATAAAACATTTTTAGAATATGACTGAACAGGAACTGGCAGGAACAATCTGGAACATCAAGGAGATAATCCGGGGTGTATATGACGATACGGAAGTGGAGAATGTGATTTTACCTTTCACTCTTCTGCGTCGCCTCGACTGCGTGCTTCAAGACGCATGGCGTGACCCGGCAAAAGATAAGGTAGGTTGTGAATTCCCCTTCACCCGCCTATTCTATCGCTATACCCCCTTGCGCACCACCGACGAAATCCTCGCCGAACTTATCACCCTGGAAAACGACACCACCTCAACACTCCAATCCCTAATCTCCGACGCCAAATGAAAAATCAAAATAGCCTTCAAGAGAAATCATTTCTCGAAGAAATTCGTCAAATCATTATCACTGCGCGCAGGAAAGTGTATACTGCCGTCAACTCAGAAATGGTGATAACCAATTGGCTCATAGGTAAGATGATAGTTAAAATTCAAGGAGGTTCAGAACGTGCAGTATATGGCGATAGAATCTTGAAGAATATATCAGAACACCTGACACATGAGTTCGGACAAGGATATGATTATTCCAATCTTCGGAAAATGAGACAATTCTATTTGTTATTTCCAAATTGCGACACACTGTGTCTCAAATTGAGTTGGTCTCATTATCGTGTCCTTATTCGTGTTCAGAATCCCCAGGCACGAGAATATTATGCAAGGGAAGCAGCAAAATATCCTTGGAGTGTACGTCAATTGGAGCGTCAGATTCATACTCAAAATTATGAACGAATTCTTTCTACATATAAAAATGAGTGTGAGCAGAAAAAGATGATTAAAGAATGCCTTCCGGTTAAACCCGAAAGATTTGATCCATGTTCCTTAGTACACGACCCTTATGTACTTGAATTCATTGGGGCAAAGCCGGATCCATCATGGAATGAGAAAAAACTTGAAGAAGCTTTGATTTCTCATCTTGAAGAATTTTTACTTGAATTAGGACGTGGTTTTGCATTTGTTGGACGTCAGAAAAGAATAACAATTGATGGGCAACATTTTTATCCTGATTTAGTATTCTACAACATAATAACCAAAAGTTATGTAATAATTGACCTGAAATCCGGACGTGCCGACTATTCCGATGTTGGTCAAATGCAATTGTATGTGAATTATTATAATAAAGAAGTTTGTCAACCATCTGACAATCCAACAATTGGCATTATTCTTTGTGCGGAGAAAAATGAGGCGGTAATTCGTTATACATTGGGAGACAGAACTGATATTGGAATCTTTCAAGCAAAATATGAACTAGTTTTGCCAACACCGGAAGAACTTCAATATGAAATTGAGCGTACACGAGAGCAGTTCATGCTTCTAAACAAAAAGGATGAAATATGAAACAGCGATACGACTCATACAACCCCTCTGGCATCAACTGGATCAGAGACATCCCAAACCACTGGAATGTTATGAAAACATCGCATGTGTTTGAAAGAATAGGAAGCGGAACAACCCCGACTTCTATACATCAAAAAATTATATTGATAATGCTTATCATTGGCTTCAAACATCACCCGTTTTCTTCTTGAGTTTGGACAAGGATTCGGGTTCAACGCCTCAAGAACGTGTTAACCAAATTAGTTAATCACCCTCAAATTTGTCAGCGCATTTCAGAGAAGGTCAGAAGGTCATTATCTTCTTATAGTTTTTCTTCCGTAAGAGAAATTTATGCCGGATTTTAAAAGTTTTTTCTTTTATAAAAGAAATTTACTATATTTGTAGAAAATAATTATTCTATGGAAGAAAAAATAATTCAACGTGAGCTATATTCTGAATTAGTCGAAAATAGCCTTGGTAAAGGTCAGATAGTGGTGCTTACAGGTCAACGACGTGTAGGGAAAAGTTATCTGCTCAAATCAATAAAGATCGATAAAGAATCTGATACGCGAAATAATGTAATCTATATTGACAAGGAAAAACGTGAGTTTGATTTCATATCCACGTATCGAGAACTCAACGATTACATAGCACGCCAACATAATCCATCAAAACATAATTTCATACTGATTGATGAAGTGCAGGATATTGAGAGCTTTGAGAAATCAGTCAGAAGCTGGCGAACAGAACCGAATACAGACGTAATAATCACCGGGAGCAATGCCCATATTCTAAGCGGGGATCTGACCACTCTTATAGGAGGACGCTACCGACGTATATATATCCTACCTCTAAGTTATCTGGATTTTCTGCAATTCCATAACCTGACAGATGGAGATGATGCACTTGCCACCTACCTTAATTTCGGAGGATTACCGGGTCTGATACGTTTCGGGCTTAACGACAGCGGTGTGCGCCAGTATCAGTTAGACGTCTATAACACAGCTTTATTGAAAGACGTAATCATGCGTAATGACATACGGAATGCTGTGTTTCTTGAGAATCTATCGAAATTCATTGCCGACAATATTGGCAAACCAATATCAGCAAACAGTATCAGCAAGTATATGAAATCCCAAGGAGAGAAAGTCACGCCTACAGCAGTCGGCAACTATCTTAAATACCTCTCGGATGCATACGTGATGCACTACGTCAACCGATTTGACATTCATGGGAAACTGTTGCTTGAGACAAATGGGAAATTCTATTTTGAAGACCATGGAATCCGCAATGCACTCGTAGGAGGAAGTCGCCAAGGCGACATTGAGAAACTGATCGAGAATGTCATATATCTGCATCTATTGAGATTGGGATACACTGTAAACGTAGGTCATCTGATGGCTGGTGAGGTGGATTTTGTATGCACCCACCCGGAAAATGACAACCGTATCTACATCCAGGCATCCTATCTGATAGCAAGCGAAGAGACCTACAAACGTGAATTCGGCACACTACACCGTATAAACGACAACTATCCGAAATACGTAATCTCAATGACCCCATTAGTAACCAAGAATGACGACAACGGGATAACTCACCTCAGCCTCCGCCATTTCCTCACAAAAGGTTTGTAGCACTGTCATCTCTCGCAAAAGAACAGACCAAGGGTTGCATTTCTCAAATACAACACGACACCAAAAAATAATTATGCTCCAGGAACATAATGTTCCAGAAGCATAATTATTTTAGATATATTACACTTTACGGAATATAGTTATGTTGAACGAGGAAATCAAATGAACTTGTACGAGTTACGTGGTCATGACGCAGCCTTGTCGTGTTTTATTCGTAAAAAAATACGACATTTTTATTATTATCCCGATATTATTTACATAAATGAATAACCATTAATCGACTTTTTTATTTTTTGAATATTATAAGTAACCGACCATATTAGTTAATTAGACCTTATCCTATAGTTGGTTCTCATTGCCAATGCTATAGCCTCGCCAACGAGAGCTATGTCAGCTAAAAGGTAATGTCTTTTATCATTGTATGAAACGGAATGTCCGGCAATTTCTGCTGTACGCAGAAGATTTTTACAGTAATCGTCATCTTCAAAATATGTGGCAGGACCTATGGCAAATGCTGTTCCTGACGGGCTGAGGTTGAATATAATCGGTCCCGCATCAATATCCATCCCAAGCCAACATGACTCATCATGATATTCCTTTAGTCCTGCAAATAAGCCATTCTGCATAAAATGTTTTTTCAGCAGTTCATATTGCGACAGGGCAAATTCCGGATCTATTAGTGTGAGATAGTAGCAGTTTAACGCAGAGTAAGAGCCTTTCTCCGGAGCATCATCAATTTGTAAACCTTCATCATCAAGAAATGACACCAATAAGCCGGTCTTTTTATCCGTCCAGTCTGATTTTGCCCTTACCAGCCATTTATGGACAGTAGGTTGATACTTTGACCCATAGTTGTGAAGCGCAACTATTGCCACAAGCATGTCGGGCACATAAATTGGCTCATCTGGATATGTAGCCAAATTCAATGCCCGACTTTCCAATATCCGACGGTTCATTGTCTCACATAAAGAATCTAACAATTCCTTATGCTTCTGACCTCCAATACTGCGATATTCAGAGATTATCCAAGCCAAATGACTAAGATATGAAACGTGGCTCTGATCTCCGTCAAGACTTTCCAACGGATCTTCACCCCAGCGAAGGTTGTCATATAGTCTCAATTCCGGAGATATTACAATCCCAATAATACTATCCATCATAGCGAGCTTCCGTTTCTTTGTTTCCGGATATGGGCGTGAAATATTGGCTAATACTTTGGCATACATTGAGCAACTGTACAATGCCCATTCTCCTTGAAATTGCACCCCTATTCCAGATGGCATTTCTTGCAAAAGTTGCCTGGGCGAGGTCACAATCTTAGACGCAAGATATTCACTCCTTTGCATAATATCCTTATGCTCTCCATCAACAGAGCCATAACCATGCATACCCCATGACACCCACGCTACCTTAATTAATATCAAGATAACGAGGATGCCCATCGAGATTAGCAACCGTTTCTTATTTTTAAATTCACTATGATGCAAGATTACTGGATTCCCTTTTGACAATTAACATATTTAGGATTATTTGACGGGGCGGATGAGGAGTCCGAACCGGGTGGGGGCGGCTGTCACGCGATCCTGAGGGAGGGGTCCGCCTTGTCCGCAACTTGCTCCACCGAGTCCTGTCACACCGGCATCGAGATGCAGCACAGTGCGGTGGCTTACCGGTAGCTTGTAGTGATGGTCAGTCTCGAATAATTCCTTCTCTGTGTAGGGTATCGCCGTAACCGACATCGGTTTATCTGCCACAAACTCCAGACCTTTCCCGTTATTGGTTATCGTAGTCCAACGCACCTCCTCACGGTTGCCGTTGCTCTGCGGACGTGTGTAAGGCGTAAGCATATCCTTCACCTTCCGCTCATACACGCCGATGAACTGACCCGTCTTGCGGTCATTGTAGTTCTCCTCCGGTCCGCGTCCATAATACCTGAAATCGTCATACTCCGCCGGCATCTCCATCACGTAGCCAAGGCGAGGAAGCACAAGCTCCGGTTTATTGGAATTGAAATCAGCATCCAACCTGACCGACCCATCGCGGTATACAGTCCACGTCTGCACAGTCGTGATCTTGAAATCATCCTTCCCGAACGGTTTAGATTCGCTCTCATCTATCGAATACGTGCCACAGGCATTGCCGTTGCCGCCGATCTTCTTGCCGCCACACGGAGCCTGCGACTCTATCGTGAATACAAACATCGGATTTCCTGACTTATCCTTCTTCTGTTTGAAGCCTACCACCCGGTGCTGCATATTATACAGACCGTTGGCAAACCAATCCTCATCGATCCATGCATCATTGTTGAGATATGCGCGATACACATCAAGCTGCGGTCCCTTACCACCGGAGAGCATATCCCGTCCCCCGTAACGGAGACTGTAAAGCGTTCCTTTCGCAAGGTCAAAGGTAACGGTGAATCCGTTGCCGATGACAGTGCGCGTGCCATTCCCCTTCTTCACCTTCAACTTACCTTTTCCACCGAAATCCGTAAGCTGCAACGGCTGCTGAGCCGGCGCCACCATTAGTTGCTCAGCCATCTGCACGTAGCCCGCATCAGCCCAAGGCTTATCCTCCTTCAGTCGGAATTCAAGGTTAAGGAAATACTCACTCTTCCCATCCAATGAGGCACAGTCAAACGGCACTTTCACGCTCTCTTTCCCTCTTGGAGCCACAGCAGGAAGATCCAACTCACCTTGGCTTACCTCCACACCATCTTTCAGCAGACGCCATACAAGGCTATAGTCGGTCAGCGGCACGAAATAATTCTTGTTGAAGATCTCTATCTCACCCTTATTGATGTCGGCAGCAGATACACCTACATTCTGATATACCTTCTTCACCTCATGATACTGCGGCTTCGGTGTCATGTCGCCAAATAGGATTCCGTTCATGACGAACTGCCCGTCGGTAGGACGATCACCGAAATCACCACCGAACGCAAGGTAACGTTCACCCGTGACGGCGTCATGATTGTAGAGCGACTGGTCAATCCAATCCCATATCGCACCACCCATGAAATGATTCGTGCTCTCCATAGCATCCCAATAATCCACAAGATTACCGACAGCATTACCCATCGAATGAGCATACTCATTGATATGGAAAGGATACTTTATCTCCGTGTTGTCGCCGCCGACCGACTCCCTAACCCATTCTATTGAGGGATATTGCGTGGAACCCATATCCACTATGTCGTTATTGCGCTCATACTGCACGGGACGCGACGTGTCGAATCCCTTTATGGCAGCGTATGCCGCCTCAAAATTCTTGCCGGGACCAGCCTCATTGCCAAGTGACCATATCACAATCGAAGGACTGTTGACCGTGGAATGAACCATCTCCATGTTACGTGCCACGTGTGCAGCCTCAAATTCAGGCACATGCGACAACGACTCATCCCAATAATAATATTCATGCGATTCAAGATTCGCCTCATCCATAAGATAAAGTCCATACTTGTCGCAAAGATAATACCAGTAGGGATCGGGGGGATAATGGCTGTTGCGCACATGGTTGATATTGGCACGTTTCATCATCATCACGTCGCGCTCCATATCTTTACGTGTCACGGCGTGACCGCGTTCCGGATGCGTCTCATGACGGTTGACACCTTTCAGTTTCACAGGCTTACCGTTGACGTAGAAATATCGCCCCGTCTTCCCGAACTCATCCTCTGATGCAGGCGTATCCTTTATCTCCACCTTACGGAATCCGGTGTAGACCGATACTGTCTCCAGAACGTCGCCCTTGCCATTCTTCAGTTGGGCGAGAAGAGTGTAACGCCACGGTTCCTCCGCACTCCACTTCTTCACATCTGGCACTCTCAGTATGGTCGTCACGTCCTCCTCCCCGTCAATCGGGAGTGAGAATAGCTCGGATTTCACCTCACCATCCTCCACTGCTACCGTCTTGTCGCTGTAAAGCGGATTGGAATATAGTTTGTAGACCATCTTGCACCCCTTCTCCGCACGTCCGGAGAGATTGCGCAGTGATGTCGTGATCTTCAGCTGACCATCCTTATAGTCGTCCGACAGATCCGGAGTCACCACGATGTCGCGTATCTGCACAGGGGATGTGGCGTAAAGCGACACCGACCGGAATATGCCCGGAAGCCGGAACATATCCTGAGCCTCAAGGAAGGAACCGTCGCTATTGCGGTAGACCTCCACTGCCACCGTATTCTCCCCCTTCACGAGATACGGAGTGATGTCAAAACGCGCTGCATTACGCGAGTTCTTACTGAACCCTACATAATGCCCGTTTATCCAGAGATAGAAGAAGGAGTCAACACCGTCAAAATTGATATATACCTCCCTACCGTCCCACAGACCGGGCAATTCGAATGTACGGCGGTATGAACCGACCTCATTACGTGCATCGTAGGTGGTCCAATCAGAGGGAGGGGTACGCATCACTCCCCCCTTCCAATCGTCAACAGCCACCTTGTGCTGGAAAATCACCTTCTGATTGACGTATATCGGTGTCCCGTACTTCTGTGAACCATCAGTCTGTAGCCCGACAATATTCCAGTTGGATGGTACGTCAATATCATCCCAACCGGATACGTCGAAGCCCGGCTCATAGAAAGACTTGGGACGCATTGACGGCTCCTTAACCCAATTGAATTTCCATTTCCCGTCGAGGCTTATATGATATATACTGTTTTCCGGCAGCACTTTTCTTGCGCTCTTGGCATCGCCAAAGGGAATAAACGTGGCACGCGGCAATTCCTTGTTATACGCCACCGAGTCGGGCGATTGCCATTCCCAACCACCCGGAGCTGCATCATCCCCGAAGAAATACCCCTTCGGCACCTCTGCATTATCCATAGAAGGCTCCTCAGCATTACCGACAGCCGGCAACACCGAAATCCCTATTATCAGATTCAACAATTCTCGTCTCATGATTTTTCCAATTTATACGTTTACAGACCCGTATCCTGCGATTCCGTATTACACATTGATACAAGTCCGACACTCATGCTACAAAATTACACGTTTTCCTCACCACATCCAAACACAATACATCCAAAACCACCGCAAAATCCAATCCCAACAACAAAATCAACAATAATTTGGTCCAGAATCCACAATATATTGTTTCCTTCTTTAAATACTTACATGAACTTAAGTTTTATAAAATAAAACTTGTAATACTGAAATATTATACTTAACTTTGCGGATGCAGACCACATAGAGGTGGTATGCAAAGACATAATTAATAAAAAAGCGTTTATCCGCGCTAATTCTTGACTGCTTGAAATTCTCGCAAAATTTCTGTCTATGTCAAGGATTGAGCAACGGTAGATGTCCGTGATATGTAATATCCCGACGTATGGTATAGAGTCTCATCAGAGGCTCTGCCATATCCGTCATATACATTAGCGTGGGCTTCTGCGTTGCCGTCCGACATAGACAAGGCAATGCGAGAAGCCTCAAGCAGTAGGACAGCAACAGATACAGATTCCTACGCTTTTTCGTATTTATAATCTAATGCCAATGAGGGGATGACGGCGGCTATGTACGGATCATGAATCGGATTTTATTACTATTTTGCTCACTGTTACTGACTTCTGTCTTGTGTATCGGTTCTAATGGCAATGCCGGCAAACACATCAAATGGGAACTTAAAAATGGAGTGCTGTCATTCTCGGGCGAGGGAGAAATGAAGGATTTCGGTAAAGAGAGACCTTATCGCGAAGATCTCGTCACCCATCTGACAGTAGGTGAAGGGATCACTTCAATAGGAGAGAATGCATTCAGAAACTGTACAAAACTTATCAGCGCAGAACTTCCCTCATCCCTCAAAAAGATAAATGAGGATTCTTTCCTTGATTGTGTATCCCTAAGCGACATCAACATCCCATTCGGCGTGGAATCAATCGGAAGCCGCGCATTCAAAGGATGTGTATCATTAATAGAGTTGCAGCTACCCATCAGTGTCAGAATGCTCGGAGAGGAATCTTTCGCTGGGTGTACAAACCTTATCAACGCAAGACTAACGCAGTCAATCGAATCCATGGGGAAAGATGCTTTCCATGGATGCAAGATTCTTGCCACACTTTCCGATCTACCGTCATTCGTGACCACCTCAACTTTCGCGACATACGGACTAAACCGCGCTGCCGTAAAAAACTACTGGGACAGAAAAGAGGAGATTGCCGCCCGTTTCGGCAATGCATCCGGATTTCTATCCGACAGCAAATCGCAGACCACTACGATGGAACCAGCGGATGTTGATCTTGAAATTCCATATACAGGTATAAACAACGCTAACACTTTCGCCCTGATAATTGCCAACGAGAATTATGGCAAACTGTCAAATGTGCCTTTCGCAGTCAACGACGGAAACACATTCGCACGATACTGCCAACGCACTCTTGGAGTACCCACCAAGAATATCTTGCAATACAATGATGCCTCATACGGCTCAATAAGAGAGGCTCTCAGCGATATTCGCCTCATCAATGATGTCGTGGGGAATGACATGAAACTCATTGTATACTATGCAGGTCATGGAGCACCTGACGATGCCACCCTTGAACCCTATCTCATACCCGTCGACGCGGCAAGAGTCAACAAGGACGTGTGCATTCCCATGGCTCAATTCTATCAAGAAATAGGCTCCATGAAACTCAAGAGTGCCACTGTATTTCTGGATGCCTGTTTCAGCGGTGCAACACGCGACGGCAACATGGTGATAGCAGCACGAGGAATCGCCCGAGTACCTAAAAAGCAAGGACTAAAAGGGAGGGTTGCCGTACTTAGCGCCACAAGTGACGATCAGACCGCACTCCCCTATAATGAAAAGGGGCATGGTATGTTTACGTATTATTTGCTGAAATGCCTGAAAGAAACGAAAGGTGAAGCATCCTTACAGGACATTAAGGAATACGTCACCGACAACGTAAAGCGGAACTCCTCCATTGTAAACAGGAAAGAACAGACCCCTACTTTCAATGTGTCAACAGAGGCATCCTCTCAATGGAACGCATGGAAACTGAATAACTGATTTCAACCTATAACCGACTCACTAACTCATAATAGACCAAACATGAAAAGAATGCTTTTGACAGTCATGCTCGCGTGGATATGCATAGTCGGAGCATGGTCACAAAATGCCAACCGCAACGGGTTCTTCCTTGAAGCTGCTTTTGGTGGTATAGTCGGCAAGACACCTCAAGTTGCGTTCAGCGTTGACAATTACAACCTTAAGGCACATACCCTGACAGGCACCATGGTCAGCTTTGCCCTCGGACCACGCTTCCGCATAAGCAACATGGCGGCTTATGAGCTCGTACTTGAACTCCAGAGTCCGCTCAATGCTTTCACATCGCAACCCACAGCAAAACTCTTACCCATCGGATTCCGATTCACATCCAGAGAGTTATTCGCTAATTTCAGCCTTTACGGGACAATCCGGATTGGAGGTGCTGTCGGATTCAAGGGTAACGGGAATGTCGATCTAACATTGCCAAATATGCCTAAACAGGATATCACTATCCATTCCGACAGTTCTCCAACAGGAGGTCCCGTAGCATCCTTGGGTTTAGGCATGAATATCACTACCCATTTCTATGCGGGCTTGACATGGGATATGCAGTATCTATTCAAACAGTATCGTGGCTTAAAAGAGGAGAACTGCATGTGGGGTATGGTTGGCGTGAGAGCCGGCTATCGTTTTTAAATCCCTCCAAAATCATTTGTATACAACCAACAAATAATGACTGAAGGGTAAAGATATCAAAATATCTATAATTTAGCAAATTCATATTATGAAATATCTGAAATACATATTTTTCGTGTCGTTGCTGGCATTGCTTGCTTCATGTGCTAAGGACGAAGAGATTTCAATAGGTTCATTGAAATTAGAAGCAGAAGTTACCAATATATCGTCAACTGTTGTCAGAATTGGATTGAGAACTACACATAATGATCTTGATATTGATGGTATTATATTATACACAAAGCTCGCAAATGGGAAATATCAATTTGTAGATAATGAATGGATTTATGAGAGGAATGGCATATATTTCAGTATTTTTGAGGGACTCACACCAAATACTAATTACTATTTTGATTTTAAGATCGCTAATAATGCCTTAGACCATAAACTAATTGATTCATATCTTTATGGTACTCTTATCTCGGATCCGTCGTTTACTTTTACAACCGATAGCACAAGCAATGTAAAGACCAAAATGACGACAGTATTGCAAACAGGGGGTAAAGCTTCTATATTTTTAGAGCTTGATAACTCTGATATCAAATACGGGTCGTATAAGTTTAGGAGTCCGGATACAAATTTAATTATCTGCTATGATCCAGAAGGTTTATATCCGGTAAATGATTTAATCATAGAATGTATAAGATATACAGAAACATGTCAGTATTGGGATGTTACAAATCTAAAACAGAATACAACTTATTATGTCTTTGCGAATAGTGACATTGTGTACGAGGATGTGAACAACTACTACAACTCTATCCAAATTCCAGATGCTCATCTGGAATTGACACCAAACAGTTTTAATACAGGAATGCCAAGTGATAGCGATATAAAAGCTACTTTGAGAACTGAATTCCTTTCTGATAGCACTGCTAATCTATACGTAAAGCTTGTTAATTCAGAAGATCAATATAATACATATAAATTAAATGGTGGTTACACTACCATAACAATCCGCTCGGATTATCCCACAAATGACTTGAATTTCAAATTCAATGATGCTTATTATAGTGACGAGGATATTATGTGGACCATTACAAATCTCAAACCGAATAAAACTTATCAAGTATTTTTTACTGCGGATGTGGATCTTTTTATGAAAGATGTTGAATACCGATATCCCATAAAAGGCGCTTATTTAAATGTCACTCCATCAAGTTTCACGACACCATAATTAATCACACGGGACATAAAGGCATTAGATATTACTACGTGAGAGCTTTGTCACTTATCAAAGCTCTCACATTTTCCATACAAACCTTAACCTAAATAGTAATGGCGACATCTCAATTTAAAACAATCCTATTGTTCTCAATCTTTCTGCTTGTGACTCATCACAATTCTTTCGCATCGAAGAATTTGGTGGAGGTGGAAGGGGAATATACATACTATATTCCATATAATGTCTCTCGCGACAAGGCAGAACAGACAGCAATGCAGAGAGCAATGGTGGCGGCACTTGCCAAAGAATTCGGGACTCTCGTATCGGAAATTTCACACCTTGATATGAAATCATCAAAGGATAGTGAGAATGTCGACTTCTGGAGCTCTGCGTCCACTCTTGTTAAAGGGGAATGGATTGAAACAATCGGGAGGCCAATATTCACACCCTCCATAGAGAACGGTGATTTCGTCATGACTTGCAAAATAAGGGGAAAAGCTCGCGAAATTAAAATGTCGGGGGCGGAACTTGACATTCATTTGCTCGCAAATTCCACCGATCCCAATTCCGAAACTTCCAGTTTCATGGACGGAGACAAAATATTCCTACAGTTTACCTCCCCTACCGATGGTTATCTTGCAGTTTATCTTGAAGGGGAGGATGGCAACGTGATGAGAATGCTCCCTTTCACCGATGAACGCATAAACTCAACTAAAATTGAAGCCAACAAAAGATATTTCTTTTTTGTATCGACCGATGGCGATGCTGAACAATATCAGCTTAATACTGACAAACCGATTGAACGCAACAATATTTTAATAGTTTTTTCACCTAATGAATATGTAAAACCGATTGACTATTCTCCGCAAGAAGAGATGGAATTACGCCAACTATCCTCTAAAGCATTCCGCAGCTGGGTGACAAAATTACGTGGAGCAGACAGTAACCTACAGTTCATCATAAAACCCATCACCATATCCGGAAGAATTGACTAAATGATTACGTTGAAGTTGTCTATACTTCAATTAGCCATTCTGCGCAAAGCTCTGTTCGTACATATATTTTTTATTGTGGCAGTATCTTTTCGTTGCTTTTGAAAATATGTGCCGATATTTCACAATTTATTTTTCACAATTACTTAATCAAAGGATATTTATTAATCTTTTTTTAACTATTTATG
>Ga0183011_10387_pt1 | contig 26684 bp, 33 predicted proteins | sample NAcewD2O_March_FD_122322 | JGI IMG/M metagenome (GOLD analysis project Ga0183011, IMG submission 122322) | Mouse cecal microbial communities from Vienna, Austria - N-Acetylneuraminic amended D2O_March | ecosystem: Host-associated > Mammals > Digestive system > Large intestine > Cecum | place... | reverse complement strand
AAAAAGCAAACTGCGGCGGCTGGCGATACGGTGCGGGGCGGACGCGGAGCCGCAGGAAGGGGCAGAAAATGGCGTATAACGTGTATTTCTGCTGTGACAAATGCGGGGATACTTACAGCTGGATCAACACTTCCGTATCAATCGACAGAGCAAAGAAGATAGCGAGGGATCGCGGTTGGGAAGTGGGGAAGCGCGGATGGTATTGCCCAAAATGCCGCAGCCGCAGGAAGGGAGGGAAACCCCGTGAAACCGATTGACCGCATCATGAAAGACAACGTGCCCGGCTACAGCTACATGAAAAAGGCCATGCCGCAGGTTGGAGCGGGCCGGGAGCGGAAGACACCGCCGCAGCGGAAGAATCCGCAAACCCTGACAGAGACAGCGCCCAGCGGCAAGGCGGTTTTGCGCAAGGGCGTAACCGTTACGCAGGCCGCCCGGAAGCTGAACAGGTACGAAGAAACGGGGCTTACGCCCCAGGAAGTCTTCAACCTGATCGAGCGGGCGCACAACCTGGAAAAGCGCGTAAAAACGCTGGAGGACTGGTTATAGGAGGTAGGCGCGGTGGCGGCGGAACGTTGCGTGCTGTGCGGTGCGCCTGTTTCGGCGGGATCGCAAATGTGCCGGGCCTGCATGGATAAATACAGCCCGGCGGCGGTTCTGGAAACGGAACGGGAACTGCGGGACATTGCCCAGGTTTTGAAGATAACCGCCAGCACAGACCGGAACATAAAAGAATCAATGGAAGCCATTCTGCGGATCGCGGATAGGCTGGGAAGGAACAGAAATGGAAGATAGATCGAACCAGACATACACGCCCCGCGTGGTGCGGGCGCGGATCAATATCCCGGCCCGCCCCTGGCAGGTGTACCGGGATGAATACCGGGGGCAGGGCTTCACGGTAAACAACTTCAAAGCAATGCAGAAAGCGGATCAGTATTTTAACGGCCTGGAAATTCTGCTTGCTTCCTGGTGGTATGACAATCACAGCTGCTGGCATTTGTTCAACTGGCCGCAGGCGGTTGACGATCGCGTTATGTGCGCCATGTACCACGCGGAACAGTACAAGGGCGGCCCGGCCATGTTGCCCAGCGCCTACAAGGGCGATTTTGAAAAGTTCCGGGCGGACTGGGCGGCGGGCACGTATGACCCCGGCGCAACGTACACGTTCAAGCTGGAAAACGTGGAAGTTCTGGAAGTGTTGCAGGAAGAAGCGTGGCACGACCGGGAGCCGAAGCGGGCCGCGCCGCCAAAACGGAAGAAGCGGAAGAAGAAGGGCCGCAAGCGCCGTGGGTAAGAAGAAGCACCGCCCAAAGAGCAAAGCGGAACTTCTGCAAGCCCAGTGGGAGCGGGAGCGCCCCAGACCGAAACGCCCGGCGGCGGGCTGGATGCAGGCGGCGGCGGAACGGGCGAACCGGGCGCAAGCGGCGGTTATCGCAAGAAGGAAGGAGGAAAAGCGGGGTGAAAAAGAGCAGGAACGGCCCATGGAAAAGAAAACTTCTTTTCTGGCGGAAGCATCGGCGATTGTGGAGCGTGCGCCAGTGCTTCTTCCAGACACGGGCCGGGAAGCGTCTGCAATCGGCGGTTTACCGCCTGGCGCAGAAGTTCCCGGAAAGCAAGGTGCTTGAACGGGTGCTGTTTCACCTTCTGCCATTTTAGGCGTGAAATGCTGTGCTATCGGCGGGACGGGCAGAAAGGAACGGACAAAATGGAAATGCGCGTTTTATCGGTTATCAATTTGAAAGGCGGCGTGGCAAAGACCATTTCCAGCGTGGCTATTGCGCATCTGCTGGCGGAAAAGGGCTTCCGCGTCCTGCTGGTTGACAACGACAAGCAGGGGGACGCTTCCAGGGGATACCGCCGCCGGGATGAAGACGGGGCAGGGATTGATAAGATCATGACCGCCCGCCGCCCAGATATGGGCAGCCTGATCCAGCACACGGACTTCCCCGGCCTGGACATTATCACGGCAAACATGAAGCTGCTGAAAGCGAATCTGGAAGTGCTTCTGGATCAGACGCGGCAGCAGCAAACCCGGCTGAAAAAGGCGCTGGAACAGGTGCGGGATCAGTATGACTTCTGCGTGATTGACAACGCGCCGGATATTAACATATCCACGATCAACGCCCTGGTTGCCAGCAATGACGTGATCGTACCGCTGGAAGTGGATGATAACACAACGGAAGGGCTGGCGGAACTGGCGGAACAGATCGAGTTCACGCGGGAAGACTTGAACCCGGAATTGACCTTCCGGGGGTGCTTCATTACGAAGTACGACAAGCGGAACGAAGCCCACGCCCAGGGCGCGGCCCAGCTGGAAGCGGCGGGGAAATATCCGGTATTCCGCACGAAGATCCGCACGTCCCGGAAGGTGAGCGAAAGCACATTTGCCCGGCTTCCTATCACGGTATATTCCAAACGTTCCAACGCGGCCATTGATTATGCGGCCCTGGTGGAAGAATACCTGGAACAACTGTGGCTGGACGGCGTAAGCCTTTTGAGTGTGCGGCCCGTGACCGAATCGGACACGCAGAAGGAAGGGTGAGGGAATGGAAGCGGCCAGAAAATGCGCTGTAGGGAACAGGCGGTGCTTATGCGCGGACTGCATCCAGAACGCCGCATATGAGGACTGCGAACGGGGATATTGCATTAACTGCCTGGAATGTGAAGACGCACAGCAGCAGGTACATGACGTGTATCTTTGCACGGGGCACGAAGCACGGCCCAGCGCGGAAGAACAGGAGGGGAACCGGGATGGCAAAATTTGATTTGCACCAGCTTTTGAACGAACGTTCAAAGGCGGCAGCTGTGGAGCGGGAAAAAGAGCCGCGCACGGCGAATGGAATGGAGCAGTTGACGCTTGACGTTTACGATCTGATTCCTTCACAGGAAAACTTCTATTCCACGCAGTACATAAACGATCTGAAACAGTCTATTGCGATCGTGGGACTGCTGCAACCGCTGCTTGTGGAGCGGGACGGGGACAAATTCCGCGTGGTGGCCGGACACCGCCGCCGCCTGGCCTGTATGGCCCTGGTGGAAGACGGCCTGGAACAGTTCCGGCGCGTGCCGTGCGTAACGCGGGCGGTGGAGGAAGAAGGAACCGTGAAAACGATCCTTGACCGCCTGGCCCTGATTTTTGCAAACGGCTTCCGCGAAAAATCGGACTGGGAGAAGATGGAAGAAACCTTGCGCACGGAAGCGCTGATCGCAGAACTGCGGAAGGAGGTTGAAGTGGAGGGCCGCACGCGCTGGATCACGGCGGAATTTACCGGGATCACGGAAGCCCAGATCGGCAGGTACAAGAGCATAAAGAACAACCTATGCCCGGAACTGATGCAGGCATTTAAGGCAAAGCGGCTGGGCGTGTCAACAGCCTATGAACTGTCCGGGCTGTCCCCGGACTATCAGGCGCGGGCGGCGGACACGCTGGAAGAAGTGGGTGTGCTGTCCATAAACGATGCAAAGGCGCTGAAACAGGCGGAAGAAGCAAGAAAACCGCTGGAAGGGCAAATGGAACTTGACGCGGCGGCGGAAGGAACCGACCAGACGGCCCAGGAAGCCGCCCGGAACGCGCCGGAAGCCGCAGGGGATACAGATACCACCACGGCGGCGGAAGGGGCACAGGACGCGCCGGAAACGGCCCAGGACGGGCAGCAGGAAGGACAGCCGGACAAGCCGCCGCAGAAGGAGCCGGGAAAGCCCGCATTTGTCGAGCGGGAGCCACGCGGGCGCGGCTGTGCGTGGTGCAACCCGGACTATCACAGGGAACAGGCCACGGCGGAAGGGCGCTTCCTTCTGGCCTATGAGCCGGAAGAAAAGCTGGCAATGATACTGGACAAGGAAACGGGCGCGGTTGAACACATGATTTTCCATTGTTGCCCGTTCTGCGGAAGGAAGCTGAAATAGGAGGGGCGCACGATGAAAAAGCGCGGGCGCGGAAACTGAAATAAGCAAGGAAAAGGCATAGCCGCCGTGGGGGCGGGGGCTATGCCTTGTACCCGTTTTTATGACTTCAAAGGAACCGCCGGAAATCGGAGGTATAGGAAATGGACAAAAAAGACGTTTTGGCCGCCCTGATGTTTTACCGGAATATTGATGGAGAAATTAGGTATTACCGGGGCATGGTAGAAGAACTGGAAAGCTACTATGACACGATCGGCGGGCAAAGCCTGGACGGGATGCCGAAAGGGAAAAACCACATTTCAAACGCCGTGGAAGCCGTGGCCTTGAATTTGCCGGATGGAATAGCGGAAAACATAGACTATTACACGGCGAAGATCGCGGAATTGCAGACGCTGAAAGTGGAAATTCTGCGGGAAATTTCCGGCCTGGAATACAAGCTGAAAGTGATCGTAACGGACTACTACTTACACGGGCTGAAATGGGAACAAGTTTCGGCACGCAACCATTATTCCGAAAGGCAATGCAAAAATATCCGTGACGCGGCGGTTGGAAGCCTGGTTAAAGCGTTCGGGGCAAATAAGATTATTGCGGGTTTTTCGTTTTTAAAGTAAAGATTGCCCGCCATTGCCCGTTTTTGTCTGCTATACTATAGCAGAACAAGGGCGGGAAAAGCCTTTGAAGTCAGCCCCCTACAGTAACAGGCTTTGAAGCAAAATTCAAAGCCTGTTATTATTTTACCAGTTCCGGCATGATCGGGAACGGCGAAAGGCTGAAAACGAACGAACAGGAGGGAAAACGGGATGGCAAGGCCAAGAAAGCCGGAACGGGACAAAGCTAAAAAAATGTACCTGGAAAGCGGCGGGAAAATCAGCACAAAAGAACTGGCGGCGGCCGTGGGCGTGGACGATGGCCGCATAAGGAAATGGAAATCCCTGGACAAGTGGGAAGATGCCCTGCAAAACCAGCCAAAGAAGAAGGGTGGGCAGCCGGGCAATAAGAACGCGGCTGGGGAAACGCCAGCAAAGCGGGGCAATAAGAACGCTGTAACGCATGGAGCGTTTGCGAGTGTTAGCATAGAAGACCTGACGGAAGAACAGAGAAATGCTATTCTGTCCATGCAGCCGGGGGAAACGCTGTCACGGATGAATGAGGAATTGCAAGGCTTACTGGTGCGCAAGGAATATTTAACGGGGTTACTGCAAGGATTTACAGACCCGGCGAAACAGCAGGAATATTACACGGACAAGATCGTGCATATGGTTGTCCCTATTCCGCAGGAAGACCGCGCCCAGGCGGAAGAAATGGGGATGGAACTGGAACTGGCAGAAGACCCGGAGGGCGGAAAAGAAAGCCTTAAAACGGCCATGAAAACCATAATCAAAGCAAGCCCGTTTGACCGGGCCATGAAGGTTGAAGCAGAACTGAACAAACTGAATGGCAGGATTATAAAGCTGCTGGACAGTATGCGGGCACACGAAGCAGATCAAAGCAGGCTTGCGCTGGAACGTTTGAAGTATCAGCTTGCACGGCAGAAAGCAACGGGAGAGTTCGACATAGACCCGGAAGACGGCGCGGACATAGAAGAAGACCCGGAAGACGCGGAGCCGGGCGGCGCGGAATAGGTTCTTCCAGCCGGAACGCCGGGTGAGGGTACGGCGAGCCCCGGCGTTTGATTTTCTGAAAAGCGGAAAAAAACGCTTCCGCTTCCGGGTAGCGGAAAAAATAAGGGGGTGCGCAAAAAATTGAAGCTGTATACCGCCGCTGTGGTTGCCCAGTGGCTTGACATTTCAGATCGCCGCGTGCGGCAGCTACGGCAAAAGGGCGTACTTGCGGAAGCCCGGCCCGGCCTGTACAACTTGAAGGATTGCGTACACCGCTATATTGAGTATCTGAAAAAGGACGGATCGCCGGAAGAAGCCGTGGACTACAACACGGAACGGGCGAAGCTGGCGCGGGCAAAGCGGGAGCGGGAAGAACTGGATCTGCAACTAAAGCGCCGGGAGGTTTTACAGGCGGCGGACGTGGAAAAAGTCATGGTGGAAATGCTTCTGCGATTCCGCCAGAAGATCCGCAACATTCCGGTAAAGCAAAGCCCGGCGCTGGCGGTGGAAACGGATCAAATGGAAATATTCCTGGCACTGAAACGGGCAACGGATGAAGCGTTAGAGGAATTGTCAGACTTTGACGGGCTACTTGCGGAAATGGAGGAAAGAACGCCGGATGGAGGAACAGGCGAAAGCGGTATTTAAGCGCATTTTCGCAAGGCTGAAACCGCCGCCGGAAATGCGCCTGTCAGACTGGGCGGATCGGTATCGCCGGATACCGCAGGGGGCGGCAGAGCCGGGGCGCTGGCGAACGGATAGAGTGCCGCATATGCGGGAAATCATGGACAGCATTTCGGACGTGCGGATCAGAAAAACTGTGGTTATGTCTTCCGCCCAGGTGGCAAAATCGGAAACACTGGTAAACGTAGTGGGGTATTATATGCACTATGACCCGGTTCCGATCCTGATGATGCAGCCCACAATTACGATGGCGGAAAGTTTCTCTAAAAACAGGCTGGCAAAATCCATACAGGAAACGCCAGTGTTGCGGGGGATGATAAGCGATCGGCGGGGAGCCGGAAATACAATCCTGGAAAAAGTGTTCCCCGGCGGAAGTATCGCCATTGTGGGAGCAAACAGCCCCAGTTCCCTTGCGTCCCGGCCCGTGCAAGTGCTGCTGGCGGACGAAGTGGACAGATACCCGGCCACGGCGGGAACCGAGGGCGATCCGCTTTTCCTTGCATCCGAACGGCTTACAACCTTCTGGAACAGCAAGGAAGTATATGTGTCCACGCCGGGAAACAAGGGCACTTCCAGGATAGAATTAGAATACCAGCACAGTTCACAAGGGGAATGGAACGTGCCGTGCCCGCATTGCGGGGAATTGCAGCCGCTGACGTGGGAAGGGGTTGTGTTCGACAAAGACAATCTGGACACAATCCAGTATTGTTGTAGCAAGTGCGCGGCGCTGGCAACGGAAGCGGAATGGAAAAAGGGGTTTATAAACGGAAAATACATACACGCAGATCCAGAAAATCCCGTGCGTGGCTTCCACCTTAACGCCCTGGGATCAAGTCTGGCCCGCTGGCGGGACATTGTGGAAAAGTTCCTGCTTGCGAATGAGGAAAAGAAGAAAGGCAACATAGAAGAATTGAAGTCCTGGACAAACACGAAAATGGGCCAGACGTGGGAGGAAGAAGGGACGGAGGTTGACGAAAGCGCTCTTATGAAGCGCCGGGAACGCTATAATTGCGAAGTTCCGCCGGAAGTCCTGTACCTGACAGCGGGCGTTGACACGCAGGACGATCGCTTTGAAGTGGAAGTGGTGGGCTGGGGCGTGGACTATGAAAGCTGGGGCATAAAGTACGCGGCCATTTACGGGGATCTGAAACAAGATCAGGTATGGAAAGACCTTGACGCTTTTCTTGCCCAGACATTCACAAAGCCGGACGGAACGAAACTAAAAATTATTTGCGCCTGCATGGATATAGGCGGACACTTCACGAACCAGGTATACCGCTTCTGCAAGGCGCGGTATGCGCGGGGCGTGCGGGCCATAAAGGGCAGCAATGACAGTCAAGCGGCCTATATCCAGAAACCGACAAAGAACAACCGTGAAGGGGCATATTTGTTCATGCTGGGCGTGGATACCGGAAAAAGCCTACTTCTGCAACGCCTGTTACTGGAAGACGAAGGGCCGGGCTACTGCCATTTCCCAAAGGATGAAGGGCGGGGCTATGATGAAAGTTTCTTTATTGGCCTGACGGCAGAAAAACAGGTGCTGACATACAAAAAGGGGCGGCCCGTGTTTGAGTGGAAAATAAAAGACTATAAGCACAAGCGAAACGAAGCGTTAGACTGTAGGAACTACGCGGCGGCGGCTATTGAGATCGCGCAAGTGCCGCTGAAAAAACGGGAAGAACAACCGCAGGTGAAGAAAAAGCGGCGGAAACGCCGGACAAGTGGAGGGATCATATAATGCCGGGAATTACTCTTGAAATCGCACAGAAACACCTTGACGCATGGTTAGAAGCGGAACTGGCCTGTACCACGAACCAGTCATACACGATCGGCAGCAGAACTTTGACGCGGGCAGACCTGGCGGAAATCAGGAACACGATCAAGTATTGGGCGGATATGGTGGCGCGGCTGGAAGCGGCAAAGAAGTTCGGCGGGCGCAACCGGGTAAAACGGATCATGCCAAGGGATTTATAAAAGATTGCCCGCCATTGCCCGTTTTTTCCGCTATAATTAGTAGCGTGAAAATCTGAATAGACAGACACGAACAGGAAGAAGCGCCCGCAGGGGCGCTTCTTCCTGCTGTTTAAGGGGGTGTATGCGTGGGGGTAATACAAAGGGCCATTGACGGCGCGATCGCCGCCATAAGCCCGCAAAAGGCGCTGGAACGTGCGGAAGCGCGGCAGCAGCTGGCGCGGACGCGGGTAATCAATACAGGATACAGCCATTACGGGGCCAGCAGCTACAAAAAGGGAATGGCCGGATGGATCTACAACGGCGGATCTTCCAGGGAGGACATAGAAGACAACCTGGACGTGTTGCGCCAGCGTTCCCGCGATCTGTATATGGGCGTGCCGCTTGCCACGGGCGCGATCAAAACCATGCGCACAAATATTGTGGGCCGGGGCTTGAAGCTGAAACCCACGATTGATCGGGAAGTCCTGGGGATAGATGCAGACGCGGCGCACGCGCTGGAACGGCGGATCGAAAAAGAATGGGAACTGTGGGCGGATACGCCGGACTGTGACGCGGCCCGCATTGATAATTTTTGTGAACTGCAACAGCTGGCGTTTGTGTCGTGGCTTGTGTCCGGGGACTGTCTGGCCCTTCTGCCCGTGAAGAAGCGGACGGGGCAGCCCTACGATCTGCGGGTGCGGCTGATTGAAGCGGATCGGCTGTCAAGCCCCGGCGGATTTGACACGCTGGACGATCGCATAATCGGCGGCGTGGAAACGGACAGCACGGGGGAAGTGATCGCCTATCACTTTTCAAAGCACCATCCTTTATCCCTTGCAAGTCAGCCTATGGAATGGGTGCGCGTCCCGGCCTACAGTCCGGCTTCCGGGCGGCGGAACGTGATCCATATCATGAACCGGGAGCGGATCGACCAGCGGCGCGGCGTTCCCTTCCTGGCCCCCGTCATTGAAGCATTAAAGCAACTGGGGCGCTACACGGACGCGGAACTTGTGGCGGCGGTGGTAAGCGGCCTTTTTGCCGTGTTTGTCGAATCGGAAAACGCGGACGGCGGAATGGAAGGTGCGATCGGAACGAACGTGCCGGACGAAGACCGGGTGGACGATGAAGACGAAACAACGGTGGAGCTGGCCCCCGGCGCTGTCATTGACCTGCAACCGGGAGAAAAGGCCCACGCGGAAAGCCCAGGGCGGCCAAACGCAAACTTTTCCGGGTTTGTGGAGGCGGTATGCAGACAGATCGGCGCGGCCCTGGAAATCCCCTATGAACTGCTGCTAAAGCACTTCACGGCCAGTTATTCCGCAAGCCGGGGGGCGCTGGAAGAAGCCTGGAAAATGTTTCGTATGTACAGAACGTGGCTGGCAGCGGACTTCTGCCAAGTCATTTACGAAGAATGGCTGGCGGAAGCCGTGGCGAAAGGCCGCGTGAACGCGCCGGGATTCTTTTCCGATCCGCTGTACCGGAAAGCCTACAGCAAAGCGGAATGGAACGGCCCGGCCCGTGGGATTCTTGACCCGGTTAAGGAAGTGACCGCAGCGGAAAAGCGGGTTAAAAATGGATTCTCCACGCGGCAGTCTGAAACTATGGAAATGACCGGATCGGACTATTACGCAAACGTGGAACAGCTGAAACAGGAAGAAGAAAAATTAAGGGAGGTAACGCAAAATGCCGCAGGGAGCCAACAGCCCGCAGCAGGGGCAGACGGGAAACCCGTACCAGGTGACGGAAAATAGATTCTGGAATTTCGTCCCGGCCACGGGCACGAAGCCGCCGGAAATGCTTTTGTACGGCCCGATCGCCAGTCAAAAAAGCTGGTGGGAAGACCGTGTAACCCCGGCCCAGTTCAACCAGGAATTAGCCGCTATCGGGGACGTGGAAGAACTGGTGGTGCGGATCAATTCCCCCGGCGGTGACGTGTTCGCAGCGCACGCAATCTATTGCCGCTTGCGGGACATTGACGCAAAAATCACAGTGAAAATTGACGGGTGGGCCGCCAGCGCGGCCACGATCGTTGCAATGGCCGGGGACGTTATCCAGATCCCCCGGAATGGCGTTTTTATGATCCATGACCCGGCAATGACCGTATGGGACACCTACAAGGCGGCGGACTTTGAAAAACTGGCCCAGGAATTGAAGGTGATCAAACAGTCCATTGTGAACACCTACGCAGGAAGAACCAAAATGAAGGACGAAGACATAGCGGCCATGATGCAGGAAGAAACATGGTGGACGGGAGATCAGGCCGTGGAAAAGGGCTTCTGTGATTCCATCATGTTTGAAGCGGAGCCGCAGACGGTGATCGAAAACGCCCGGAAAGTCATTGTCAATTCTGTTCCGCTGGATCTGTCACGGTTTAAGACCGTGCCAACAATGTTGTTAAACAGCCCGGCCCAGGGCGGTTTGCAAAATACTATTGAAGAACCCAAAGACCAAAAAGGAGGAAAAGGAACTATGGACGAACAGATCAAGACCGTGCCCGCCCTGGAAGCAAAATACCCGGATCTGGTGAACCAGATCCGCACGGAAGCCGTGAACAGCGAGAGGGAGCGGATCAAGAGCATCATGGACACGGCCCCGGCGGGGTATGAAAGCATTGTGGAAGATGCCCTGTTCAAAACCCCCGTGGACGCTGGGCAGGTGGCCTTGAAGATCGTTGCCGCACAGAAGCAGGCGGGCGCAAAGTACCTGGCCGCAGTTGCAAAGGATGCCGCCGCGTCCGGCATGGACGGCGTGGAGCCGGGCGGAACGCCTATGGGCGGCGGGGACGATGGCAAGAGCATCTTTGACAGGGCCATTGAGGAAGTTCTGTAAAGAGAAGGGAGGAAACGAAAGTGGCAGAGTTGATCGAGCGGCGGGAGTACACGCCGAAAAGGTTTTATGCCGGGGAGTTCCCCGCCGTGCCGGAAACGGGAACCGCTGGCGGCGCTATTGCCCTGCATGACCTGGTTATGTCCAGCGATACCGGGATCGTAAAGGCAACCAAAGAGGGCATTGCAAACGTGGTGGGCATTGCCGTAAGCGAGGCCGCAGCGGCGGGCGATCCCGTTGTGTACATTATGACCGGGGAAGTGTTTGCGGATTCCGTGGGCCTTGACGGAATTACCGTGGACGAAGCAAAGGCGGCGTGCCGGAAGCTGTCTATTTTCTTGAAGTAACGAAGGAGGAAAAGGAAAAATGCCTAACAGTGTAAGCATTTACGAACCCCGTACCATGATGGGCGTGATCAAGAAATTGCCGCCCGTCCACACCTTCTTCCGTAGCACCTTCTTTTCCCATGAAAAGACGTTCGCAACGAAAAGCGTTGATATGGACTATAAGAAGGGCGCACGGAAGCTGGCCCCGTTCGTGTCCCGCGAGATCGGCGGCAAGATTATCCCGAACACCGGGTATACGACCGAAACGTATACGCCCCCGTTCGTTGCGCCGGACAAGGTGACAACCATTGATGATATTCTGGATCGGCAGCCCGGCGAAAGCCTGTACAGCGGCAGAACCCCGGCACAGCGGGCCGTGATCCAGATGTCGGAAGACTTCACGGATCTGCGGGAAATGATTCTGCGCCGTGAAGAATGGATGTGCGCCCAGGCCATGCTTACGGGCAAGATCATTGTGCTGGGCGAGGGCGTGAAGGATACGATCGACTTCCGCTTTACGAACCTGCTTGACATTTCCAAGGACACAAAGCGGAAGTGGAAGGGCGGAACGGCCCAGAACAAGTACGCCGATCTGAAAGCCTGGCATGAGAAGGTACAGAAAGAGGGCTTCACCAACTGCAACGTGTGCATTATGGCTTCTGACGTGGTGACAGAGTTCCTTATGGATGAACAGATCCAGAAGCTGCTGGACGTGAAGAACTACGCCCTGGCCGCGATCAAGCCCACGCAGAAGGAAAACAACGTTACCTATATCGGCACGATCCACGAACTGGGGCTGGATCTCTACCAGTACAACGAATGGTACGTGGACGATTGGACAGACCCGGCAAACCCTGTGGAACTGCCCATGGTTCCGGCGGGCACGCTGATGATGGCAAGCACGCACGCCAAGTATTCCATGTACTACGGCGCTATTTCCATTCTGAACCAGCGCACGGAGAAGTGGGAAACCGTGGCCGGGAAGTATGTGCCGGATACCTTCATCAAGAAGCGCCCGGATCGCCGCTTCCTGTCCCTGCAAAGCGCCCCCGTGCCCGTGCCGCATGAGGTTGACAGCTGGATCACGGTAAAGGTGATGTAATGGACTTCAAAGCACAGCTGGCGGCGGATATGCGAGTATTCCACAACCCGGCAGAATTTGCGACTATAACGGGCTTCTACTATGATCGGACGTGGTACGAAGTGCCAGTGGTGCTTGACCATGAAGCGGCGGCGGAGCGGCAGCGGCCCGGCGGGGATAATGCGCCGGGCCTGTCCAGCCTGGAAGCCGTGGCGTATGTATCGCTGTACGATCTGGGCTTCATGCCGGAGCGGGATCACAAGTTCGCTGTGAAGGTGGCGGGCGTTACGCAGCAGTACAACATAGAACGCGCCGTACATGAAGACGGGGAAATTATTCTGGAACTGGGGGCGCTGGGCGAACGATGAACATAGGCGTACAAATTGACGCGGGAACAATGGAGCGGGTGGAAGCCATGCTGGCGCAAGTCCCGAAAGGGGCCGAGCGGGCTTTTTCAAACGCCATAAACCGGGGATTGTCAAAGGTAAAAACCGGGGCGTTTCGGGAAGTAAAGCGGGTTTACACGGTGCAAAGCAGCGCTTTAAGCGGCGCAACCAGCACGAACATAAAGAAAGCGTCAACGGGCGATCTGGCCGGGCACGTCCATTTTGCGGGCTATGAAATCCCACTGTACAAGTTCAACGTAACGCCGAAAAAGCCCGGAACCGGAAAGCAGGTAAGCGCAACCATGAAGCGCGGCGGCGGGGCCGTCTATGACGATGCCTTTATAGCTGAAATGAAAAGCGGACATATCGGCGTATTTCATAGGGAAACGCGGAAGCATTTGCCTATTTCGGAGTATATGGGCCTGTCCGCCGCGCACATGGTAGGGGAAACCGCCGTGGCCGAAAAGCTACAGGAAGAAGCCCAGAAGACCGTTGACGAACGTGTTATGCACGAAGTTGAACGGCTTCTGAACGGCTATGGAGGGTAAACCATGACAGAAATTTTCCTTATGGAAATTCTGGCCGCATTTGTGGAGGAACACACAAAAAACATTATCCTGGAAGTGGAAGTGGAGCCGGGAGCGGACAGAAAAGAGCGCCCGGCGGAAGTCCACAAGTACGGGTTGCCGAAGAAGGAAGACAAGATAAAGCGGATTCCTTATGTTCTGCTGCAACTGCTGAAAGGCGAAGACGATGTAGAAGACAGCGAATGCATGATCCGAATCATAGCGGCAACGTATTCCGAAGACTGGGACGCAGGGGAATACGATGTGCTGAACCTGCTTTTGAAAATCAAAGCGGAGTTGAAGCGGGTTGGGATACTGGACGATCGCTTTGTTTTGCATTTCCCGGTAGAATACCTGATTTACACGGATACGGAAAAATACGGGCCGTACCATTTTGGGGAAATGATCACAAAATGGGGCCTGCCAACGATGAAACGGGAGGTTGAAGAACTATGGCAAGAGTAGCAAAGAAAAAGGCGGAAGACCTGGAAGCCGCACAGACGGCCCAGGGAACCGCTCAGGACGCGCCGGAAGCCGCAGGGGGTACAGATACCACCACGGAGGCGGAAGGGCCGCAGAACGGGCAGCAGGCCGCCCAGGACACGCCCCAGGCGGTGGAAGCGGAAAAGCTGGTGTATGTGGGGCCGCAGCTTCCCCGTGGGCGGCTGAAAACCAACAGAATTTTTGAGGGTACGCGGGAACAGATCCTTGCTTCCCCGGAAATGGCGGAAGTGCTGAAAAGATACCCGCTTGTCAAAAATATGCTTGTGCCCGTGTCGAAGCTGGCGGAAGCGAAGCAGAAGATCGCGGCGGGCGGGAACGCCCTGCATAAGTTCTACGCGGACATTGCTTCCCTGGCGGCAACGGAAGGATTGGAGGGATAATAGATGGCGCTGACACACGGCGTAAACGCATCGAAGCTGAAAACAAGCGTTTCCACGCCTATTAAAGTGGCTTCCGGCGTGCATTTCGCGGTGGGCGCGGCCCCCGTGCATATGGTGGGCGGGAAGACCAACGAAGTCATTATGGCGAATGACTACGAAGAAGCCGTGCGTTTCCTGGGGTATTCTGACGATTGGGAGAAATACCCGCTGTGCATGGAGATTTACACGGCGTTCACGCTGTACAACGTGGCCCCGGTTATCATGGTGAACGTGCTTGACCCCGCAAAGCACAAAACGAAGGTTGCGGCGGACAGCATGGAGCCTGTGGAAAACCAGATCCTTTTGCCGCTGGAAGCCCTGGCGGACACGGTGGAAGTGGAAGGGATGGAGCGGGATGCCGATTATACCGTGTTTTACACGGATGATAATTGCGTGATCGAGTTCCTGACCGACACCACCACGGCCCAGCAGGTAAGCTATGACGCGGTTGATCCGTCTATGGTTACGAAAAGTGATATTATCGGCGGATACAGCGTAACAACGCACAAGACAACGGGCCTGGAACTGATCGACGATGTTTTTCCGAAGTACACGCTTGCGCCTGATATTATCGTGTGTCCGAATTGGTCACACGACAATGAGGTGGCGGCGGTTATGTCCGCAAAGGCGGAAAATATCAACGGCGTGTTTGAAGCGGAAGCGCTGATCGAACTGCCCAGCACGGAAGGGGACGGCGCAACCTGGTACACGGACGTTCCGGCGCTGAAAAAGCGCATGAATATTTTCAACGTGAACCAGCTGTGCTGCTGGCCGAAAGTCAAGCTGGGCGATCGCGTCTTTGACTATACCGTACAGCTGGCGGGCAGTATGTCCAAGACAGATAACAGCGGGGAGTTCGGGGACGGCACGCCTTGCGAAAGCGCGTCCAACAAGGTTTTGCGTGCTGACAGTATGGTGCTGGCGAACGGTGAGGAAGTCCGGCTGGACGTGCCGAAAGCAAACTATCTGAACGACAATGGTATTATTACCTGTGTCAACTTCTACAACGGCTTTGTGTCCTGGGGCAACTACACTTCCGCGTTTCCGGCCAACACAGATCCGGTTGACTACTTCTACAACATTAACCGGATGTTCAAGTACATTGCCAAAACGGTGATCCTGACTTCCTGGAACGATGTTGACCGCCGGATCACGCGCCGCCTGCTTGACGCGATCATGCAGGGTGTGAACTACTGGCTGAACAGCCTGACCGCCGAGGAAAAGATCCTGGGGGGCCGGGTGGAAATGCTGGAAAGCGAAAACGCCCTTACAAACCTGATGGCGGGCCGGGTGAAGTTCCATATTTACGTTACGCCCCCGTCCCCGTTGCAGCAGCTGAATTGGGTAATGGAATACGATCTTTCCTACCTGCAAGTGCTGCTGTCCCCGGCGGCGTAAGAAGGAGGGGTAAGAAATGCCGAAAGTCGATCAGCTGGTAAACAACTTTGCCGTGTACGAAGACGCGGTGGACTATATCGGGATCGCGGAAGTGGAGTTCCCGGAACTGGCGTGGCTGGTGGAGGAAATCAAAGGCGCGGGGTTGAGCGGCAACATTGAAGCCGTTGTGATCGGACACCTGGAAGCCATGACGGCAAAGTTCAGCTTCCGAACGGTTACGCCCGCCGCCGTGAAGATGAACGAGCCGCGTATTCACAACCTGGATTGCCGCGTATCCCAGCAGGGCTACAACAGCAACAAGGGGCAGCACAAGCAGGAAGCGCTAAAGCACATTCTGCGGACGATGCCGAAAAAGCTGGCCGTAGGCAAAGCGGCGGTGGCTTCCCCGGCGGACGCAAGCGGCGAACACGCCGTATACTATTACGCCATTTACAGGGACGGGAAGAAGGAAACGGAGATCGACCCCGTGAACTTCATCTGCCTTATTAACGGCGTGGACTACCTGGCGGAAGTAAGAAAGGCGCTGGGCAAGTAACAGGAACACAGAGCGGGCCAGCGGCGTTGTGCTGCTGGCCCGCAATAAATTTAATTTTATGGAGGAAATGACAATGGAAGACAGCAAGAACATGAACGCGGAAAAGATGGCCCAGGAAGCCGCCCAGGCGGCCCAGGACGCGCCGGAAGCGGCGGCGGGTATGGATACCGCCACGGCGGCGGAAGCGCCCCAGGACAAGCCCGCAGACGCGCACAGCATGAACTATGTGCATACCTTCAACCCGCCCGTTGAGATCACGGGGACGCAGTACAAAAGCCTGACCTTCTACTTTGAACGCCTGACCGGGGAAGACGTGGAGGCGGTGGAACTGGAATTGCAGCAGCGCAACATTATTGTGCTGGACGCAACCGTATCCAGCGCGTTCCAGTGCGGCATTGCGGCCCGTGCGTCCGGGATCGGCGCGGATGAAATTGCACGCCTGCCCTTGCGGCATTATCTCAAGATCAAGAACGCCGCGAGGGATTTTTTAGTGGCTGTGGGATACTAAAAATTGAGTATCCCGGCAACTGGTTCCGAAAACAGTCATACAGGCTTGCGCGGCTGACGTATGCCGATCCGTTTAAGTGGATGGCCTTGCCGCTTCATGAATTTTTCGCCTGGATAGAAAGCATAAACGAAGTGGAGGAAGAAGACAAGGCCGCCCGGAAGGACAAGCAAGGGGGCGGGAAGTAATTGGCAGGGGCGCAAAAAAACTTTGAACTTCTGTTCAAACTGACTGCTTCCCTGGGCGGAAATTTCCATAGCACCTTCAACGCCGCCGTGCAGGCGCAAAAGCGGCTGTCTGACAGCGTTAAAAACGTCAATGCCCTGCAATCAAAGATAGACGGCTACAACAAAGCAAACGCTGCCATTCAACAGAACCAGCAGAAATTGCAGCGCCTGACGGCGGAACATGACCGCTTGCAATCCGAACTGGCCCAGACGGCCCAGAAGAAGCGCGATCTTCAACGGGCAATGGAAACCGCAGAAGCGGAAGGGAACATAGAGGAATACAAGCGGTTACAGAAGGAGCTTTCCGACACCAACAAGGAATACAGCAGGCTAAACGAGAAGTACAAAGCGAATCAAAACCAGATACAACAAGCTACTGCCAAAATAGAAGAACAGCAAAGATCCCTTGAAGAACTGGCCCAGGAGTTGCGGGAAGCCGGATTGAACACGGACGATCTGGAACGCGCAAACGAACGGCTGAAAAATTCCTATGAGCGCTTGCAAGCGTCCCAGGAGCGCTTAAAAAACCTTAACCAGCAGCAGGAAAAGATCAAGCAAAATATTTCTGCAACCAAAACGCAAATACTGGGCACGGCTGGAGCCTATACCACAGTTGCGGCGGCGATCTACGCCGGGCCGATAAAAAGTTCTATGGCGTTTGAAAAGCAAATGTCAAACGTGGGAACACTCTTGGAAGGTGATGTGCAGGGAAGACTTGCAGAATTAAGCAAAAGTATTATCAGTATTTCAAACGCGACAGGCGCGGGAACCGGGGATTTGACAGACGGTTTATATCAAGTCATTTCCGCATTTGGAGATACCGCAGACAGCGCAAAAATACTTGAAACAGCAACCAAAGCGGCTACCGCTGGCGGAGCAACCCCAACAGACGCGATCAACCTTCTTTCGGCGGTTACAAAAGGCTACGGCGATACATCGGCGGAAGCACAGCAAAAAGTGGCTGATTGGGCGTTTCAAACCGTGAAACTGGGGCAAACGTCATTCCCGGAGCTTGCGGCTTCCATGGGGAAGGTTATTCCGCTTGCATCAACGCTGGCTGTAAAGCAGGAAGATTTGTTCGGCGTAATGGCAACACTTACGGGTGTAACGGGCAATACTGCGGAAGTATCGACACAGCTAAAAGCAGCCATGCAAGGCTTTTTGTCCCCGTCTTCAAATATGCAAAAATCCCTGCAAAAGCTGGGATATGCAAACGGGCAGGCTTTGCTGGAAAGCAAGGGCCTACAGGGTGCGCTTACCGCATTACAGGAAAGCGTGGGCGGAGATCAGTTAGCATTTGCAAAACTGTTCAGTTCAGTTGAAGCGCAAACAGCGGTTCTGGCGTTAGCGGGAGAACAAGCGGACAATTTCGCAAGCAAAACGGCGCAAATGTATGACGCGTCCGGGGCGGCGGCAACCGCGTTCGCAACAGCAACAGACAACGCAGAATCAAAAATGCAACGGGCCAAAACTGCGGTATCAAACCTTGGGTTGGTGCTGGGAAATACATTCTTGCCTTACGTGGAAACCGCAGCGGACAAATTAGCGGGAGTAGCACAAAAGGTTGCAGACTTTGCCCAGGCAAACCCGCAGCTGGTGCAAACCGTCCTAAAGGTGGTTGGAGCGCTGGCCGCGCTGAAGCTGGGCGGATTGGGCCTAAAGCTGGGCTTCCAGGAATTAAAACTGGGAGTTGTAAACGTACAATATGTGCTGGAACTGCTGAAAAGTAAGTTTCTGATAGCACAAGCTGGAAGTATAGGACTTGCCGGGCGGCTGAAACTTGCCGGGAAAGGGGTATTAACCTATTTCGGAAATGTGGGAAGCGCCCTGGGGGGCGTTACTTCCGCGCTGGGCAATATCCTGACAAACAACCCGCTTGCGAGGGCCGCAGGCGGCCTTTTTACGCGGGTTGGTAGCATATTCACAGCTGGGGCGCAAAGCTTGGCAGGAAGACTTCTGGGGCCGCTGTCCGGCGTTGGAAGCCGGGCCGTTCCCCTGATCCTTGCGCCGTTTAGGGCGCTGGGTGGGCAGCTGGGCGGCGTGCTGTCCGGCCTGTCCGGCGTTATCGCAAGAAGCCCGCTGGGAACCATAGGGCGCGTTGTAAGCGGTGCGTTTGGGAAACTGGGGACTTTGATAGGCCCGGTTGGAAACGCGCTGAAAACAGCCATGGGGCCGCTGGGAAAGCTGGGATCAACCCTGCTGGGGCCGCTGGGCGGCATAGCCGGAAAAATCCTTCCCGTGGTGGGGGTTGTCACGGCGGTTATTACCGTTGTGCAGCTTCTGCGGAAGAACTTTGACAAGGTACGGGAAGCGGTAGGCCGGATTTTCGGGGACAAGGGCCTTGAAATCTTTGACAAGATCGTTGCGGCTGTAACGGCGGCTGGGGACGCGATCAAGAACGTATTTTCCGGCGGCAACATGGACGCGGCCCGCCAGAAGATAGAAAGCATTTTCGGTGCGAAGGGAACAGCGGTTTTTGACGGCTTCATAAGGGCCGCCCAGACCGTAGGAAGCGCGATCGGGAGCCTGATAGGCTTTATTACGGAACACGTTGTACCAGTGGCGGAACAAGTGCTGGGCGTGATCGTGTCCGATGTGATACCGGGAATTGTCGGCGGCATACAGCAGGCGGCCCCGGTTATCATGCAGATCGTGCAAGCCATAGCGAATTTTATAGCGGGAATTATTCCGGTTATCGGCGGATTCATTGCCGGGATCATGCCCGTTATCAGCGAGATCATTACATTTGTACAAACGAACGTTTTCCCGATTGTCCAGCAGATTTTCAGCTTTATTGTTTCAACCGTACTTCCGGCAATCGTCAGCGGCGTTCAATTTCTGGCAGCTACTATTACGGCGGTGCTGTCCGCCGTACTTCCGGTGGTGCAAACCGTATTTACTACAATCTGGAATATCATACAGCCGATCTTGCAGCAGATTTTCACAACGGTTCAAGCCGTCTTGCCGTCCGTGCTGGCGATCTTCCAGAACGTGTTCAACACCATAGGCGGCGTTGTGAACGGCCTTGCAACCGTCCTGTCCGGCCTGATCCAGTTTATCACGGGCGTTTTTTCCGGCAACTGGGGGCAAGCCTGGGAGGGGATAAAAAGCGTATTTTCCGGCGCGTGGGATGCCCTGACAAGCATTGTAAAGGGCGTTATCAACAACATAATCGGAATTATCAACGGCGCTATTGCGGGGCTTAACAGCATCAAGATCCCGGATTGGGTGCCAGTTGTCGGCGGCAAGGGCGTGAATATCCCGCAACTGCCCACGTTCGCACGGGGCACGGCCAGAACGCCCAGCACCTTTATAGCGGGCGAGAAGGGGCCGGAACTGATCACCAACGCGCCCGGCATGACCGTATACACGGCGGAGCGGACGCAAAAGATCCTGGAAACCAGCAACCGGGCCGCCGCAGCGGTAAAGGCCGCGCCAGCGGCGGTGCAGGTGGGCGGCTACGGGGGAAACCCCGTGGCAGAAGTGAAGACCGCGCCGGAAGTCACACGGAACCCCGGACGCGGCGGCGGTACACAAAACATAACTGTAAACAATTCCCCCACGATCGTTGTGAATGGGGACAAGCCGGACGATCTGGAACAGAAGCTGGAAGCAAACAACCAGAAACTGATCCGGGAAATCCGAGAAATGCAGCGGCAGGACGCGGAAGACGAAAGAAGGGCGGTTTATGAGTAAGACATACAGAACCATTCAAGGCGATATGTGGGACAAGATCGCCTATGAGCAAATGGGGAGCGTCTTATACACGGATCAGCTGATTAAGGCAAACGCCGATCATGCCGCTATCGTTATCTTCCCCGCCGGGGTGGTTCTGACCATCCCGGCGGCGGAAGCTACCGTGGATATGCAGTTACCGCCGTGGAAAAGGGGGATTCTTACATGAGCATTGCGCGGCGGGTTGAATTGCGCGTTGTGGCAATCGGCGGGGCGTTGCCGGAAGACCTGACAAACCGCCTTTTGTCAGCAGCATACACAGACAACGAAGAAGACGCGGCGGACGATTTTCAATTATCCTATGACAACGCCGTAAATGGCGGGAACAGTCAATGGCTGGAAGTGAAAACCACGATCGCGCCGCCGGAAACGGGGAAACTGGTACAGCAGGAAATAACGCCAACAGAAACGATTGATTATATCGTACAGCGCGGGGATACTCTTTCCGGCATAGCGGCAAAGTATCTGGGCAGCGCGGCGAAGTATGAACAGATCGTGCAGGAGAACGGGATCAAAAACCCGGATTTAATATACCCTGGGCAAGTGTTCAAGATCACAACCGGGAGACAAGTCATAGCAACGCCTACAGAAGCCGTACAGGCCGCGCAGGCGGCGGGGGATACGGATACACGGGGGGGAGCGGGAAACGCCGCCAGCGGCGGCGGAAACGGCGCGGGGAGCGGCCCGGCGGCCACGTCCGTTAAAATGGTGCAAGTACAGCTTGCGCAACTGGACTGGAACGGCAGCGGGCGTTCCGGCGTTCTGAACTGCGGAACGTTTGAAATTGACAGCGCCAGCCTTGCGGGGCCGCCGATGAAAACCACGTTAAGCGGAACTTCTATTCCGTATACGTCCACGTTGCGGATGCAGAAGAAATGCCGGAACTGGGAAAACACAACCTTGCAGGCGATAGCTGGACAGATTGCCGGGGAAGCTGGCCTGCAACTGATGTATTTATGCGCCGATAACCCAAAGTACGCAAAAAAAGAACAGGTGCAGCAATCGGACATACGCTTTTTACAGACGCTTTGCCATGCGGAAGGAAAAGCGCTGAAAATCACGGAATTAGCCGTGGTTATCTTTGACAAGCAGGACTATGACGGGAAACCGCCGATTAAAACAATTACTTACGGAAGCAGCGATATTCTTTCTTTCCGGCTGTCAACAAACATGAAGGATACGGCATACACAAGCTGTCATGTCAGTTATTCCGATTCCGAAAAGAAAGAAACGATAGAATACACGTTCACGCCGGACAGCAGCGCGGGAACGGGGCAAGTGCTGGAAATCAACGAAAAGGTTGCGGACACGGCGGAAGCCATGCGCATTGCAAAGAAGCGCTTGCGGGAAAAGAACGAAGGGGAAATAACAGCCAGTTTTTCAATGGTTGGGGACGTACAGCTTGTGGCGGGCGTTGTGGTGCAGCTACGGGGTTTTCAATCGTTCGATCGGAAATACCGGGTAAAGAGCGCAAAGCACAAACTGTTAGGCGGATACACCACCGACATTGAATTAGTGCAGATATTGGAGGGGTATTGATGGGGGGACAAAGCGGCGCTTCCCTGCAAATGGATAAAGACGTACTGGACGCGCTGAAACGGATAATCAGGATCGGCGTGGTACAGACCTTTGACGCGGTAACGCGGAAGGGGCGCGTAAAGTTCCCGGACAAAAACGGGATGAAAAGTTCAGAACTGAAATTTGTTGCCAGGCCCCGCCACATTGCGCCGAACAAGCAGCCGCCGGATCAGGAAGACGATCTGGTAAAGATCGCGTGTGACCATTGCCCACACCAGCACGAAGCCTATGTAATGGACTGGAACCCGAAACAGGGGGCGTGGGTGCTGTGCATTATGCGCCCGGACGGGAGCGGGGACGGGTACGTTGTAGGGGAGGTGTAGGCCGTGGGAAAGCTGGGCGGTTTTGGTTCGCTGTCCTTTGTCGTGTCCAGCAACACAATAAGGACGTTTGAAAAACTGCAATGGGATATAGGCGCAAGCTACGCAACACACGATCGGCACATGATGCCGGATCTTCTGGAATTTCTGGGGCCTGACCTGGAAACAATCAATCTGCCCGTCAAATTTTCTGTTTTCCTGGGCACGAACCCAATACAGGAAGTGGAGCGGTTGCGGGCCATGATCAGGAGCGGGACGGTTGAACGGCTGGTGCTGGGCGGCCACGTATACGGTGATTATAAGTGGGCCATTACCAAAATGTCCGCAGAACTAAAGACGTTTGACAACCACGGGAACTGCTGGGCGGCAAATACAACGCTGTCACTGAAAGAATACGCCAGGAGGTAAAAACCGTGTCGTGGATATTGAAGAACAACGGAAAAATTCTGGAAGATATTTGCCTTGACCCGCAGACGGTGGAAGAAGAAGTGCTGATAAACGGCGCGATCATTCTTGACAGTTACCTAAAGTCTGTAACGCTGATCCGGGGGCTGGGCATGAACACAGACCGATTGCACCGCCCTGTAAACGTGGTGGCGAATGAGATCGTGGCGAATATCCACGATCAGTTTGAGCAGTACGAACCACGGGCGATCCTGGGGGAAATCACGGTTGCGGCAAACAACGTTCACGGCGATATGGACATAACGGTTGAAATTGTGGGGGTGAAGAAGGGATGATCAAGCGGGAATACCCGGACATTGAATTTGTGGAAACAGACACGGAAACCGTGGAAAACAGCATGATCGCGCTGTTTGAATTGATGTACCAGGAAATGACCGGGAAGAAGAAAAAGGTTTACCCGGCTTCCCCGGAACGGCTGTTCATTGCGTGGGCCGCCAGCATCGTTATTCAGCAGCGGATCATAATCAACGAAACCGCAAAAAAGAACGTGCCGCGCTATGCGAACGGGAAGTATCTGGACAGCCTGGGGGAACTGTTCAAAGACACGTTCCGGTTGCCGGAAGCGCGGGCAAACGCCGTTTTCCGCTTCCACATTTCGGAGCCGCAGCAGCAAAGCGTGATCGTGCCGCAGGGGACGCGGATCAACTTTGACGGGGAAATCGTCTTTTCCACAACAGAAGAATTGGAGATCGCAGCCGGGGACACCTACGGGGACGTTCTGGGGGAATGTCTTACGCCGGGCATTGTGGGGAACAACATAGCCGCCGGGCAGATCAAAGAAATTGTGGATACATACGATTTTTTCTGGAAGGTGGAGAATATCACCCGGACGGCGGGCGGCGCGGACAAGGAAAGCGATCAAAGCTACTATGAGCGCTTGCGGGAAAGCATGGAAAGTTTCAGCACGGCGGGGCCGGAAGGGGGATACAGCTACCACGTCAAGAGCGTTTCCCAGGCCATTACGGACGTGTCAGCCACAACCCCGGAACCGGGGGTGGTTGATATTAGGGTGCTGATCAACGGCGGGGAAATGCCAACAGAAGCAACCATGCAGGAAATACAGGACGCTTTGAACACAAGCAAGGTTAGGCCGCTGACTGACAAAGTGATCGTGAAGAAGCCGGAGGAAGTCCCGTTCCATATTGACGTGACCGTATATCTTCCCAGCTACAGCCAAACCAGCAGCGCGATCATTGAAGAAGACGCAAGAAAGGCTGTGGCCGCGTATGTCAAGTGGCAGACCGGGAAAATGGGGCGGGATATTAACCCGTCCTATTTACACCGTCTTTTGATGGACGCGGGGATCAAAAGGGCCGTGATCCGGCAGCCGGAATTTGCCGTTGTGCCCGGAACGTCCGTTGCGCGGCTGGAAGGGCCGGAAACGGTGCTGAACGGGGGCACGGAAGATGAATAACGACATTTACCAGATCGACTTCACGCAAATATTTCCCACGGCCCTACAGCATGACCCGAAAATGATCGCGCTGGCAAAAAGCCTGACGGCGGAACTGCTGACCGTAAGCGGACACATGGAAGACGTGCTGATCTATTCCAGGATCGACCAACTACCGGAAGAACTGGTGGACATACTGGCCTATGATATGCACGTTGACTGGTACAGCTACGAAGACCCGCTGGCGGTGAAGCGCCAGACGCTGAAAGACAGCGTGAAAGTACATAAGCACATGGGGACAAAATACGCCGTGGAAACGGCGATTCAGGCGTTCTTTCCGGGGGGAACGGTTCAAGAGTGGTTCGACTATGAGGGGGAACCGCATCACTTCCGCATTACGATCACACTCCCGGGAGGGATAACGCCGGAAGTGTTGGACGATTTGAAGCGGCGGATCTGGCACGTCAAACGCCTGTCAAGCTGGCTGGACACGATCATAACGGAAACGCAAATGGAAAAAACCATATACGTTACGCCGATTGTGGGCCGGGGGCTTGCCATTACGAAACTGCCAGAACTGGAACCTATTATGGAGCCGATGCAGCTATACATTACGCCCGTGCTGGGGGACGGTATGGCAGTTACGCGGCTTCCGCCGCTGGAACCGGACTTCCCGGCGGCGGCGGTTCTGGCCCGAATTTCGGCGGTCATGCACAATATCATGGAAACGGCCCTGCCAACACTGGCGGAACCCGAATTAACGCCGTTTCCGCCGATTCTGGGCCGCGTTTCGGCGGGGGTGCATTCTATATCGGAAACGGCCTTGCCGCCGCTGTATGACCCGCTACAGCCCGAATTAAGGGTATATCAGCCGATCGCCGCAAAACAGGGCGCGGCTATCATGGAAACCAAACTGCCAGCGCTGGAAGACTTCCTGACCACCATTCCGGCGGTATGCCGGGCGCGGGCTTTTGGCGCGTTCACCACGATAACAGAAACCAAACTGCCAGAACTAAAGGAGGAAATCAGACTATGAGCCAGTACGGTTGCACCATTCCCCGGCGGGGCCGGGCGCTGATCGCCAAAATCCTTGCGGAAAAGATGCCGCTGAAAATCTCCCGGATCATGATGGGCCAGGGCGTTTGCCCGGAAGATGTGTTCCCCGGCGATCTGGAAGACCTTGTGGAGCCTGTGGCGGCGGGCACGTCCACCGAGCCGACCTATGACGGGGACACGGTTCACATGATGGTTGAATACCGCAGCGACTTAAACGGCGGGCTGGATCGGGGCTTCTGGATCAGGGAGTTCGGCGTGTTCGCAAAAGACCTGGACGGATCGGAAGTCATGCTGTATTACGGCACGCTGGGCGATTATCCCCAGTGGGTAAGCGCCTATTCCGAACAGGGGCTGGATACGCGGCGGTATCCCGTGGATATTACGATCGGTGAGGGGGCCACGGTCATTATTGACTATTCCCCGGAAGCATTTATGACCAGCGAGGACGTGAAGGGGCTTTGCACCACCACCATTCTTCCTATGTTCCTGACGGAAGCGCAAGGGCTGATTGACGCGCACAACACAGACGAAAACGCACACCAGGCGATCCAGAACGCCGCCGCCGATATTAACAGGCGGCTTGCCCTGATCGAACTGATGTATAACACGGAAGTAAAGGGAAACCCGTTTGTAATCAGCTTTGACGATCTTTCCAAGCTGGTTGTAACGGGCGTGTGGAACAAGGAACAAAGGCGGCTGGAATTTTGATGGATACAATCCGCTTTTTCCTTCCGCCGCCGGAACTGTCCTGCTTGATCGGAAACCTGTTCACGGAATTAGAACCGCCTTGCGGAGCGGGACAGCTTGAAGCGGACGGGATCACGCTGTACGGCTGGACGATAAGCGGGGAGCGCGGGGAACTGCATATTTTCCCGGATCACTGTACATTCACGGGCCGCCTGGAAGACTACCAGGCGGCCCGTTTCGGAGCCTGCCCGGAAAGGGGTTGCAATGGCAGAATTTAAGCTGGGCAATAAGGCCGTTGAACTATACCGCTACACGCTACAGGTAACGCGGCCCGTGGCGGACGATAAGGTAGACGCGAAGGACGCGGCAAAGGTCATGAAGACCATTGCACGGGCGGATACCATAGAGGGAATGCGGGAACTTCTGCTGAAAACGGCGGATCGCCTGGATAAGAAGCCGGGCCGCCCGCGCTTCCCCAAAAGTGAAAGTTTCGGCATGATCGCCGATCTGCGGGGCGCGGCGCGGAATATCGTGCG